>Ga0102962_1000150_pt1 | contig 40336 bp, 38 predicted proteins | sample SalPonF2_C_D2_MG_FD_84519 | JGI IMG/M metagenome (GOLD analysis project Ga0102962, IMG submission 84519) | Salt pond soil microbial communities from South San Francisco under conditions of wetland restoration - Salt Pond MetaG SF2_C_D2_MG ...
TCAATTAATAATTATCAGATGACGCGTTATGAGGCAATGCCTCATAAGAGTTGTATGCCATACAGAAAAAAGGAAAAATACAATTCATCACTTGACAGTAAGTTATAGGCATCAACATACTGTTTACTGTTTACTGTTAAAAAACTGCTCAATGCGTTTAAAATGCTCTTCCGAAGCCCAGAATTTAATGAAAGTGGATAGTTCAGCCTCCAGCGAATCTTCTCTTGAAAGGTTATGCGTTTGACGAATACTGTGTTTAAGTGCCTGGATATATTCCCGGTCATTACGGCTCATCCCTTTTGCCCATTTTCTCGTTTCGGAAACCAAGGCATCAGTTGAGACAACCTTGTTTATTAATCCTTTAGCAAGGGCTGCCTGTGAATTGATGACAGCCGAACCGGAAAGCCATTCAAGGGCTGTTGACGGGCCTACAAGTTCTACGAGACGTGTGAGTCCGCCCCATCCCGGCGGCAGATAGAAACGTCCCTGAGTAAAACCAAAGCGGACATGTTCGGCAGCGATACGGAAATCGAAAGCCAGTGTTGTTTCGCAACCACCACCGTAAGCGTCGCCGTTAATGCAGGCGATTGTCAGACAATTCAACATTTCGATCCTATGGAGGATGGTTGTCATCCGCCTGGCCATTCTTTTGCCATCGTCTTCGGTATCGAGGGTTGAAAATTTTCTCAGGTCTCCACCTGAAACAAACGACTTATGTCCTTCGCCGCTGAGCACAAACACGCGGATGTTCTTTTTCTCTTCCAGAATTTCGAGGATATCTTCCAGTTGTTCCATGACATCAAAATCAATGGCGTTTAGGGCATGCGGCCGGGCAATTTTAGCCCATAAAATCTGATCTTTGATATCGTATGTAACCGATTTTGAAGTCATATTATGAACCTCACCATTTAATTAATTTTAAATTTTGAAGTGTTGAATTAAGAATTAAAAAGTGAGAAATGAATACCATAATTTTCTGTATTTAATGGCGATGATCAACTAATTACAAACAATAGACCACCGACATTACTGCATTCGGCATTTTTAACCACTTACCACTTAATCCCTGTTTGTTTCTTCCACTATCCAGTTGATATAATCTTTATTACCGTTTTCAATAGGAAGATTTACAACACATGGACAATCATAGCTGTGTAACTCCTTAACCCGATCTGCCAGTTTTTCCAACTTTGATTCAGATGTCTTGGCGATCAAAATAGTTTCATGGTCTTCCTGTATTTCATTTTCCCACCAATAGAGAGAGTGCATGCCATCAACAATGTTTACACAGGCTGCCAGGCGTTCACTCACTAATGCTTTTCCAATTATTTTCGCTTCGTCAGTGTTGTTTGTTGTTATATATGTGAAATACGTTTTCATAATTATAACGTGAGGTTCGTTTAAGCTTATAATATTTACTTAATAAAAGTAGCTGTTAAATTAGATTATTCTATGATCACCGACAATCGCCCACAGACGACAGAGAAATGCTCTGATATTAAGTAAACATTATTTATTCTGAAAAACCGTATAATCAACGTGAGTTCGGTATCGGAATCATGCTTTATGCATCAAAATAGCTCTGTGTCGTCGATGGTCAGTCGTCCATCGTCAAGATATGTTATATTTTCACAGGTCGTATTCTCAATGTAATTATTACAACTCTGCGATTCTTATCCAAACCTCACGCTAATCATATGTTTTGAAGATAGTCTTTATATAAAAAAATTAAAGTAAAATCCGGTATAATTTATTGAATACCTTACCGATGCCTCAAGCGGTTGATGTTTATGATGATAAGGTATAAAAGAAATAAAATTGAAAACCAAAGAAATTCATATTAATTTACCTAGTCTATAAACGATAGATTATTCTTATTTATAGGCACAAACAAACGTTCTATATACACGGTTAACAACCGTATGTAAAGAGCGAGAGTGGTGGAATTGGCAGACACGCTAGATTTAGGATCTAGTGCTTTAAACGGCGTGGGGGTTCGAGTCCCCCCTCTCGCACTTTTTAAAGATATTAATCGTTATAAAAAAATTAGTAACAAATCTATATAATTAAATTAGTAAAAAAGGCATAGTAATTACGTGGATATTTCTGTAGAAGAAGTAAGTACAGTTGATAAAGAAATTACAATTAAAGCTGATAACAAGGATTTAGATCCGAAATTTGATAAGGCATTACGACAATATCGTAAAAGTATAAATATGCCCGGTTTTCGTCCGGGACAGGTTCCGCTCTCTATTGTTAAAAAAAGATATGGCAAAGAGATAGAGATGGAAGAAATACAAAATTATGTATCGGAAGTTTTCAGAGATGAAATAGTGCCCAAACATAATCCCATTGGTGAACCTAAGTTTGAAGATCTTAAGTGGGAAGATGGTCAGCTTGAAGTAAAAATAAAAATTGGAACCAAACCCGAGTTCGATCTTGTTGATGTAGAATCTGTAGAAGTGGATCAAATGGTTCATGATGTTACAGATAAGGAAGTTGATGAAGAAATTGAACGTCAACTCGAACAAAAAGGCGAGTGGAGCGAAAAAGAAACCGCAGCCGGCAAAGAAGATAAAGTTGTTGTTGATGCCGTAGCTTTGGATAAGGATGGTAAACCCAAAGAAAGCGATAAGGACGAAGATCAGGAGCTTGATCTTCGGGATGAGAAAAACAAAGAGTTTGCTGATGCTTTAAAAGGTAAAAAAGCAGGAGATACAACAACTGTCGAGTTGGGCGATGATGATGAAAAAGAGAAATTTGAATTGACGGTGAAGAAAGTCCTGGAACTCAATGTTCCGGAATTGAACGATGAATTGGCTCAGGAACTGAGTAATAAGGAAGCCAAGACGATTGATGAATACAAGGGGCTTATCAAGAGCCGGATTCAGCAATATTACGATCAGACGGCGCAAAATATGGCCAAAAATGAGATCGCCGATAAACTCGTTGAAGCTCACGATTTTGAGGTTCCCGAGTTACTTGTCGGACAGATTCAAAATAATTATGTACAACAGGTTAAAAAACAGTACGGTGATAATATTCCTGCCGATTTTGACGAGGAAGAGTATAAAAACAATATGAAAGATCGCGCTGTTAAAGATGCAAAATGGTTTTTCATCTCGGACAAGTTTCAGGAAAAGTATGAGATAGAAATTGACGCTGAAGATATTGATGCTCATCTCGCTGAAGAGGCGGCACGATATGGTCTCAGCGTTGATATGATGAAGCAGTTTTATGCTTCCAGCAACGAGCAACTAGAACAATTACGAATGAACATCCGTGATGAAAAATTGTTCGATAAATTGCTTGAAGAAGTGAAAGTTAATGAATTATCAAAAGAGGCGTATCAGGATAAGCATCAGGAAAAAGAGTAAGGAATCAGGCTATGATCATACCTAAACAACCTATATTTAATTTGGAATACGAAGAAGATAACCGACCACAGAATAACCTGATCCCGATGGTGATCGAAACCACCAGTCGCGGGGAACGGGCTTATGATATTTATTCAAGACTGCTCAAAGATCGTATCGTTATACTCGGTACACCTATAAATGACGCAGTCGCAAGCAATATTATCGCTCAAATACTTTTCCTTGAATCAGAAGATCCTGAAAAGGATATTAATTTTTATATTAATTCTCCGGGTGGTGTTGTATCATCAGGGCTGGCAATTTATGATACCATGCAGTATGTTAAGTGTGATGTTGCCACTACATGTCTGGGTATGGCGGCATCGATGGGTTCCGTTTTATTGACTGCCGGAACCAAGGGGAAACGTTCTGTGTTGCCTAATTCACGTGTAATGATCCATCAGCCATTAGGCGGAGTTCAGGGTCAGGCAAGTGATATTGAGATTGAAGCAAAAGAAATATTACGTATCAAGGAGACATTAAGTGGTATCCTGGCAGATCATTCCGGAAAATCTGTAGAAGATATTATTCGAGATTCGGATAGAAATAAGTGGATGGATGCTAAGGAATCAGTAGATTATGGATTAGTTGATAAAATCCTTGAACGTAAAAAATAAAAGTAGCTATTATCAGACTAAATTCAACTGTTCCTTATGAGTGAACAAAAGGATAATAACAATAACAATTTGATTCATTGCTCTTTTTGCGGGCGATCTAACTATGAAGTAAACAGTATGGTTGCTGGTCCCAATGTCTATATTTGTGACCGGTGCGTAGCTGATGCTTCGGGGATTGTGAAAAGTGATCTGGCATCGAGAGCCCGAAAGAGAGCGTCAAACTATAAACCACTGCTTAAGCCGGTTGAGATCAAGACGAAGCTGGATGAATATGTCATCGGTCAGGAGTATGCAAAAAAAACGCTGGCTGTAGCTGTATACAATCATTATAAGAGAATCAGCAGTGATCTCAATAACAGCCTGGATGATGTAGAGGTTGAAAAAAGTAACATCATGTTACTCGGACCAACCGGTTGTGGGAAAACGCTTCTGGCACGTACACTTGCCAATATTATTGATGTACCGTTTTGTATAGCTGATGCAACGGCACTAACAGAAGCCGGATATGTAGGTGAGGATGTGGAAAGTATCCTGTCCAATCTGTTACAGTCGGCCGATTATGATGTTGAACGGGCTCAGCGTGGTATCATCTATATTGATGAAGTCGATAAAGTGGCGCGCAAATCGGACAATCCGTCTATTACACGCGATGTATCTGGTGAAGGCGTTCAGCAGGCATTGTTGAAGATATTGGAAGGTACCGTAGCCAATGTACCGCCAAAAGGCGGGCGCAAACATCCGGAACAGAGTTTTATTAATCTCGATACGAAGAATATTCTGTTCATCGTAGGCGGAGCATTTGACGGCCTTTCCGAAATAGTGGCACGTCGTCTGTCAACCAGCACCATGGGTTTTCATAACGAAAAGCAGATCAAACACGATAAAGAAGATCCGGATATTTTTTCGTATGTGGAACCGGAAGATCTCCAACACTACGGACTGATACCCGAACTTATCGGTCGTCTGCCTGTTATCGCCGGATTGCACGACCTCTCCAAAGAGACAATGAAAGAGATCCTGAGCAAGCCGAAAAATGCTATAACAAAACAGTATAAAAAGCTTTTCGGATTGGAAGGTATTGAACTTGAATTCGAGGATGAAGCTGTTGATGCGATCGTTGATCAGGCGCTTGCCAGAAAAACAGGTGCCCGCGGATTGCGTTCTATCATGGAGCGTGCCATGCTGGATATCATGTTCACGTTACCGACCATGAGAAATATCGAGCGTTGTATTATTACACGTGCAACGATTGAATCGAAAGCACCTCCGATTTATGAAAAACGTAAAGCATCTGCATAAATAATTTCATTTATAAAAAATAAAAAAGCATCTTCGAACAGGAAGATGCTTTTTTTGTTTGGTATTATGGGGCATATTTAGGAGAGTCAATCGATTCTGCTAATTACTATTACGCGATGTTTGTAAATAAAACGACCTGATGAGATGAAATTATCAATGACGTCCGGCAGGATGAGAATACTTCTTATTCTTTTGCTGGTATTTATCGGTTTGGGTTCATTCATATACACGCAGTACCTTGTCAGTCGTCTGCGTAATAAAGAACGGATGAGTGTTGAGTTATGGGCTAAAGCCATTGAGTATAATGGTACACCGCAGAATGTTGATACTCGTAACGAGTTAAAAAATATGGCCAACGATATCGAGTCTCAGCCGGGTATTCCTGAGGTGAAAAAGAAACATTGGGTACAGGAATTACAACGTGCTGAAGTAGATCTGGCTAATGCCGCATTGGACTTTGTCGCATCTGAACTCATTATTAAAAATCGTTTTGAAATTCCATCGATCGTAACAGACAGCACACGGTCTATTTTATACTCGAGAAATATTAAGAAAAGCAGGTTGAATCAAAGTCTGGTGGATAAACTTGCAAAAATAAACAATCCTATAAAAATTGTGGTTGGTACAGGTAGTAAAAGCCAGAAGCAATATGTGTATTATGGAGAAAGTGCGACGGTAAAACTGCTTCGATATCTACCCTATCTCCAATTTGGGTTACTGGCTATCTTCCTGGGTCTGGCCTATTACAGTTGGAGTGGTGTTAAGAAAACAGAACAATCGAATCTTTGGGTAGGAATGGCCCGTGAAGCCGCCCATCAGCTTGGAACACCCATTTCCAGCCTTCTGGGATGGATCGCTTTACTTAAAGAATCAGATGATATTAATACCCAAAACATCGTTCATGAACTGGAACAGGATGTGGAACGATTACAGGATGTGGCTGATCGTTTTAATAAAATCGGTTCAGAGCCGGAATTACGCGTTCAAAGAATCAGTTCAATATTGAATGAGGTTATCGTTTATATGGAACGAAGAATGCCACAGCTGGGTAAGAATGTACAAATCAGAAAGAACCTCGAGTATGATGTCAAAGCGAATATCAATAAAGATCTTTTTCAGTGGGCTATAGAAAATCTTATTAAAAATGCGCTGGATGCTATCGACGTTAATCAGAAAGGGGCTTATATATCGGTTAAGACATATAGGAATGAGGATGACCTGATTATTGATATCGAGGATTCAGGTAAGGGAATTGAGAAGAAATATCAGAAAGAGATATTTAAACCCGGTTTCAGTACCAAAAAGAGGGGGTGGGGACTCGGGTTGAGCCTGACCAAACGAATTGTTGAGGAATATCATAATGGCAAATTGATTGTGGCACACTCCTCCCCTGGTAAAGGTACCACCTTTCGTATCACCCTGAAAATGAATAATGATAGAAGTAAAGCTTAATAATTATTTAAAAACCTTCTGTCAATCAGGGTTATAGCCACGTCTTTCCGCATACTCGAGTAACTCGGAGCGTAATAAATTTCGACCTCTGTGCAATCGTGAACGTATCGTACCGATGGGGACGTCCAGCATGTTGGCGATCTCTTCGTATGTAAAACCTTCTATATCACAAAGTAAGACCACCGTTCGAAAATCTTCGGGTAAATTTTCAAGAGCGCTGGTGATATCATCATCCAGTAATTCGCGGTATAATAATTCTTCAAGATCTGTAGTATCCGTCCGTTCACTTCTAATAGATTCATAAAACGTGGATACTTCGTTGTAATCTACCTTATACGGTTGCTTTGATTCTTTTCGATATTTATTGATATATGAGTTTTTAAGTATACGGAATAACCATGCTTTCGCATTCGTACCTTTCTCGTAACTATGGAAGAAACGAAATGCCTTAACAACGGTGTCCTGCACTAAATCTTCGGCATCATTGGGGTCTGTCGATAACCGAAGTGCAAAGTTATACAAGGCATCGAGATGAGGCAACATTTCATCCTTGAAATCTTTTTGCTTCTTTAATTCTTCCTTATTTAAAGTAGCCATCCCTTTCCTTTATAATTGTTCTGTCCTGTAGTGGCCAGATGTTTCAATTCCGTAACGATTGTAATAAATGATTTTTAAATGAATGTGTAATGAAAGAAAGAAATTGGGATTTTATTTGTTTTATGAACGTTTTTTTATGTGCTTGGTCTATATAATATAATTAATCGATATAGAAATAATAGTCGGATTTGTTTTATCTATGAATTACCCTTCTTGGTAATTTATGTTTTTGAATGAAAATCTTATATTTTTTTGTCAAAGGATAATAATAGTATAAATATTTAAGCTATTATATCGTAATATCTTAGTATATTATGTTATTTAAAAAAATTATATTAGAAAAATCAATAACGTGTCATATAGTGCATGTGTCCATGCCGCAGCACCAAATCCACGTATTATATAAATATAATTTAATGCGACCCCGAACAGGAATCGGAAGACAAAAGCATAGATAGTAAAGGGTTCACCCATATTGCCGGTAAAGTGAGCCAGGCTGAATAACATAGCGGCTGCAACTACAGCGGCGAATTTTTGTGTCCATCCCCTGAATGACAAGATTTTAAATAGCCACATAAAGACAGATACCAAAATCACCCTGAAGAATAGTTCTTCATATAAACCCGCCCCTAAGGACAATGCAAAACGTTGAATGGGGGACAACTGTATGGTGGGTGGGGGGACCATGTTCACTAATGCCGTGGTAAAATGAGAGATCGCAAAACCAAGAATTAGGGCATATACTAATGATTCAGCGATAATACCCAGGAAATATGTAACTTTGAGGGTGATATGTTTCTTCCTGTCTAAGAAGAAGATTATAATCCCTATGATCAGGGCAAGGGCAAATGTTAAGGCTGTGGTATTATATCCTATAAAAGATAATAATGACCGGATCCATACATCAGCGCTGATACGAACATAATGGCTTGGGTCCACTTCCGAGAGATATAGCAAAAACTCGTAAAGGAATAATAACGGTAAACTTATAAGATACCCATACGCGGCACTCCTCGTATTTTTGTGATATCGTTTTATCCCTTCTGAGAAAGCACTCATTGACCGGATTTTTTAACTTGAACTTGAGAATGTGCGTTGTTAAGTCCCAACACGTTGTATGCCTTACGGGATAATTTGATATAATCGCCGGTTGTGCGGTCGTTAATCAATACGAATATCCCCTTCTTATTTACCGGATTGATCACATAGGCTATAGTTCCAAGGGGTAGGCTCGGACTTGCCGCTGTCAGGGCATCCGGATTGTATAAATCGCCATTCGTTGTAGGTTGTGCTATATCCGTGCTATCGTATACGACGGCTTTTATGGTATTACCGGATGGAGAATTCCCATTCATTAAATAGGGATTTTTATGGGTGACTGTAGGCGGTAGTAATATGGTCACTTCCTGTCCGGGATATAGACTATTTCCTGATATATCGGGATTCAAAGCATGAAATTCCTTTTTATCCATTTGGTACTTTTTTAGAAGAGCCTGTAATTTATCACCCCGTTTAACCTTATACCTGGTGAATTTACCCTGCGGTGTGGATTTCATGTTATTGGAAGATACCGACGGTGCAGAAATAGGTGCCTTGATGAGTAACCGCTGACCGATATTGAGTGTGTTACTTTTTAACTTATTTAACTGCTTGATTTGACTGATCGTCATATTGAACTTACGGGCAACCTTGTAGAGATTATCACCTGATTTAACGGTATAATAAGCTCTTCCGGGTGTTTCTTTATTCAAAAAATTATTATTTCTGTCGTTGTTTTGCTTTTTAACAGAAGATTTTGTCGCATTATCAGGACGGTTAGTATGCGGCGGAGAAACAAATAATGATTGTCCTATTTTGATGGTATTCCCCTTTAGGTTATTCCATTTCCGTAAATCCCTTATGGAAACATTGTACTCTTGTGATATGCTGAATAATGTCTCATTCGTTTTAACAGTATGCGTTTTTCTTTGATTACTGACCTGTGCGAAACCTGATACGCTTATCAGTAATATGACAAAAAGGGTGATATGGAATTTCAAAAATGATTTCATAATCTGGTTTAGACGTGCGTTTAATGTACTATCACAAATATTGTGAAAATCTAATGTTATTCTTCGTCAAGTTCCAATGACATTAACGCGGCCTGTAATTCCGATAGTGTTTTTTGTTCGTTTGTATTTCTGGCTTTTTCTATACCTTCTCTATACGTAGCAATGGCTTTTTTGTTATCGTTCAGCTCGGTATAAATGTCACCAAGATGGTAATATAAGCCGATATAATCCGGATCTTTTGTGTGTATATCTTCAAATAATTTACGAGCGCTTTCGAGATCATTCAACTTACGATATTCCAGAGCGAGTGCAAATTTCGTGAACGAGTCATCCGGATCATTCTCGAGATATTCCTTCAGTTTGTCGATCCTTTTATTTTCCATAGCATCAATCAGTTATCAGTATCAGTTGTATCCTTTACGAAGCTTTGCCCTGTAATGCATAGCTGGAGGCTCTGCCTCCAATAGAGTTATGGTAAATTAAAAACATAGCTGAACGCAGAGCTTCCAACCTGTCATTACGTCCCAAAGGGACGTAATAAGATGAAAAACATTATAAACGTATTTTATTGTTTGTTAATAGCCTATGAATACAGCACTTTGTTCACTGCTTACTGTTCACATGCCTTTCAATTTCTTCAATAGAATCACCGCCATATTTTTCCAAAAAAGCATTGGCTAACACAGGAGCAATTACATTTTCAATAACAACGACGGCCCGGGGCAATGCACAAACATCAGAACGCTCATAACGCGTTTCTTTATTTTTCTTTGATTCGATATCAACCGTTTGTAAGGGTTTTAGCATTGTGGGTATGGGTTTCATGACTCCTCGCAATATGACAGGCATACCGGTTGACATTCCACCTTCAATACCGCCGGCCCGGTTTGTGGCACGTTGATAGGTATCTCCCTGCCAGGTTATCTCATCATGAACTTCATGGCCGGCATGACGACCGGCTTCAAAGCCGTAACCTACCTCCACACCTTTCATAGCCTGAGTGGACATAACAGCCTGTGCCAGCTGACCGTCAAGTTTGCGATCCCAATGAACATAACTGCCCAGTCCGGCCGGTAAACCGGTAACAATAATTTCATAAATACCGCCTAACGAACTTCCCTCTTTACGGCGTGTCTTTATCTCATCAACCATTTGGCCGGTTAAATCGGGATCAAGACAACGAACTTCCGATTCATCTGCCTTATTTGAAATGATTTCGGCTCCTTTATCTTTTAGCAGATCCGAAGTCCTGTTTCGAATACTGTCCCAATCTTCAACACCTACGCGGCCGATGCGCAAAACATGCCCGCCAATTTCTATTCCGAACCGGCGAAGAAACTGCCTTGCTATAGCACCACATGCTACACGCATTCCTGTTTCGCGGGCGCTCGAACGTTCGATAACCGGACGGATATCATTGAATCCGTATTTTTGAATACCTACCAAATCGGCATGCCCCGGCCGTGGGACCGTAATGCGTTCTACTCCTTTACCCTCACCCTCTTTAGACATCACCTCCGGCCAATTCGCTTTGTCTTTCTCGTAAGCGCGGTTAACCAGGCGTAGTGCAATTGGGCTGCCGATCGTTTTGCCGAATCGCACTCCGGATTGGATTTTGGCATGATCCTTTTCAAAAGCCATACGTCCGCCACGGCCATATCCTTTTTGGCGTCTGATCAACTGTGATGCGATAATATCTTCCGTAATTGATAAACCTGCCGGAACTCCTTCCACAATACCTATAAGTTCCGGACCGTGCGATTCTCCTGCCGTTAAATATCTGATCATTAATTCTGTTTTTCGGATTTATTTAAAAATTTGGTGTCAAAACCGACTTGTTCAAGATAATCATAAGTTGCCACCCGTTCAGCTAATGTTCGATTATCTCCACAAGCGTGTGACCGCAACCGGTTTATACGTTCCATATCACCTAGTACGATCAGTATATCACCCTTATTTATCCGGTCGGTGCTTCCGGGATTAAAAATAATCCTGTTCGTTTCCGAAGATACGATGGCCGTTATTACCAAATTATAATTTTGCCTGATACCGGCCTCTGCAATAGTTTTACCATCGATAAGCGATCCTTCGAAAACCATGACCTCATCAAAATAATGTTCTTCTTCGGTATGCCTGACAATCCGGTCAACAAAGAGTTCTACATTCGGACGAAGGATCACATTTGCCATTCTGTCGGCACCTATTTCGTAAGGTGATATAACCTTACTGGCACCGGCACGTAATATTTTACGGGTATTTTTCTGCTGATTGGTTCGTACAAGAATAAATAATTTCTCATTCAATTCCCGGGCGATTAGTGTGACAAACACATTGTCTTCATCTTTGGAAAGGGTACAAACCAATCCTTTGGCTTTGTCCACGCCGGCCTCCTGCAATGAATCCTCTTCCTGTGCATTGCCTTCCACGAATGGTATCCGGTTATCTCTCAATTCCTTGACAGCATCTTCATCATTTTCAACGACAACGATTTCAATTCCGGCATCGCTGAGGACCTGGGCTATCCGGTGGCCTATACGGCCATATCCACAAATTATATAATGTCCTTCCATCTTATGTATTTGTCTTTGAAGCGCCCGTTTTAAAAAAAGTTCATTTTCAAATAAAACCTGAGTTGTCTGGGAAGCAATGTAAGCCAGTGTACCTATACCAAATATAGAAATTAGAATTGTTAAAAGGCGTCCCGCATGTGATAAAGGTTTTACCTCGGCAAAACCGATAGTGCTGATTGTAATGAATGTCATATAAAAACCGTCAAAAATGGACATCCCTTCCAACAAGTGATATCCAATAGCACCTATTGCGAACAGTGTTATAAGAAAAGATACTGCCAGTGCAATTCGTAACCTGAATATATTTCCCATCAGATCATTTAACCGGTTTTTCATGTAATGAGATGAATACAAGTAATTTGCAAAGAAAATGTTGTCCTATATGTATAATAAACAAAATTTATAAAGAGGTGCCCACATTTATTTGCATTACGCTTCCCAACTGACTGAATGAGTTTCTGCTTATATCGAATTTAATTTTTTTAAGATGAATACCAATACCGATACTTGTGCCGGCCAAATCGAGCCTGTTGGATGTTTTTAGCTGTTCATGAAGGTAGCGATTATAACCAAGGCGGAAAAAAACGTGATCGCTTAATAAAAATTCACCGCCCAATTGTACATGCCGGATGAAATCCACGGTTATATCCGGATTTTTACTATCGTTCAATGTTTTAAGATTCCAACGGTTTAATGAATGTAACGTCAGCGATAACCGTAAGGGAACATGTAGTAACTTTTTACTGGCACCTATACTTATATTGAAAGGTAACTGTTCCCGAATATTATCAAATTGACTCAGTTGGGTACCCATATTAGTGATTGCAGCGCCAAATGTAAGGTTATCATCCGGTATCTGATAACGGGCGCCGAGTGTCAAGGCGATAGCTGATGATTGGTATTGATCGTATGATGAATGGATAAACTCAACGGCAGCACCATATTGCAGGTTGCTCCTGTATATGCGTCCGATACCAATACTTATGGCCATGTCGTAGGCATGAAAAGAACCGGTTTCTTTACCCTCCGAATTGGTCCGGGTGAAACTACCGTAATTCATATATCGTAAACCTGCTCCGATGGTCCCAATTCGGGATAAATAATAGGCTCCATTCAAAAAAGCCATATTTATATCCGAAATATGATTGATATATGATAAAGATAGTTTATTTTGACTGTTTTTCTGTAAGTAAGATGGATTGGCTTGAAACAGGGAAACATCACCGTCGGGCAGTGATACGGCATCACCGCCCAGCGCAGCCGACCGTGCAGAAACGGGAAGCTGTAAAAACCGGTAGGTTGAAATAACTGCATCCTGGGCATGAACAGTATTTAAGCCCAAGATGAATGTTAACATAATAATTAGTGTTGTTTTCACGTAATGTTGTACATTTGAGCATCTTAAAAGTAGTAATGTTTAATAATATAGCGGAAATTTAATGCGCATGAAATCCGAAACAGGCCTTATATTACGGTTAAAGTTAAAGGGTAAACGTTTCAGTAAAATTGCATGGAAATTTTAAATAATCTTGGTGAATATTGTTTGCTATTGTATCACGCTATTCGCTCTTCGACTGAAGTAAGTACTTATAGAAGTAATCTTCTGGCCGAAATGGTGAAGACGGGATATGATTCAATACCTATAATACTATTGACCGGAATTTTTACAGGGGCAGTTCTAACAATTCAAACTGCATATCAGTTACAGTATTCTTTTATACCAAAATCAACCATTGGCGCTATTGTCACACAGTCGATGCTTATTGAATTGGCAGCGGCTATCAGTAGCCTTGTATTAGCCGGGCGTGTTGGTGCCCGTGTAGCAACGGAATTGGGCACCATGCGGGTATCAGAACAGGTAGAAGCCCTTGAATCTATGGGATTTAATTCAGTGACGTTTCTTGTGGTTCCGAGAATATTATCTGGTATCCTGATGTTTCCTATATTATACATAATAGCCAGTGCTTCCGGTGTAATCGGAGGGCTTGTAGCAGGTGCCGTATTTGGAAATTTACCCATGTCGGTTTTTATGCATGGAGCTCACGAGTTCTTTTATCCATGGGATGTCGCATTTGGTATTATTAAAATGCTTGTGTTCGGTTTTATTATAACATCGGTAGCTAGTTTTAAAGGTTATTTTGCTACCGGTGGAGCAGAAGGAGTCGGTAAAAGTACAACCCAGGCAACAGTATTAGGGTGTATTTATATCCTTCTGGCAGATTTAGTGCTGGCTGCTATTCTGCTCTAATTAATTTTATATCCTTATGATTGAAATAAAAAATCTTAAAAAAAGTTTTGGCGAACATTTAATATGGGAAAACGTCAATTTAAAAATTGGCGATAGTGAAACGTTGGCTATAATTGGTAAATCAGGTTCTGGTAAATCCGTTTTATTGAAGCATATTAATGCCTTGTTGTATCCCGATGAAGGTGAAGTGATTATCGACGGTGTAAATATTTTTAAGCTGAATTATGTTGATTTACGCAAAGTACGGCAACGATTTGGTGTATTATTTCAGGGAGCTGCGCTGTTTGATTCCATTACGGCATTCGAGAATGTGGCATTTCCACTTCGCTATTTTACAGATAAAGATGAAGATGAGATCCATGAAAATGTGATGAAATGTCTTGATCTGGTCGATTTACAGGATATTGGCAATAAAACAACGGCTGAATTATCCGGCGGGATGCGTAAAAGGGTTGGGCTTGCAAGAGCCATAGTCATGGAACCTGCGTATATTTTATATGATGAACCGACCTCAGGGCTTGATCCGGAGACCTCTGATGAGATCAACGATCTTATTATTCATATGTCTGAAAATCTGGATATAACCTCTATTGTCGTAACCCACGATATTCACAGTGTACTCAGAGTCGCTGATCAGGCCGCATTTATTGACAGTCAGAAAATATGGTGGTCAGGAACCATTGAGGAAATGAAGACAAGCGACAATGACCGGTTAAATAAATTTATTAAAGCATCTGAATACCGTATTGAAAGTAATTATTTAAAGAAATAAGGAGATTATTCATTGAAGATATCCAGTAATGAAGCAAAAATTGGATTAACTGTTATCGGTGCTATTATTATTGGCATACTCGGTTTCCGAATTATGAAGGATGTGCCGTTATTCAGTAATACCACAAATATTGAATCGTTCTTTCCCAAAGTCGATGGCTTGACTACAGGTAAGAATGTATATATCAATGGCGTAGATGTTGGGTCCGTTAAACAAATAAAATTGACAAGTACGGATAGTGTCATGGTTGTCTTAAGTATTAACAAGAATTTAAGAATTCCCGTGGATTCCAAGGCATTTATCCGCTCAACGGATTTACTCGGGAGTAAAGCCATCGTTATTAAAAAGGGTGTATCAAATAAGTATCTTAAATTTGGTGACACTATTCAGGGTGTATATGATCAGGGCCTCATGAGTGAATTTCAGCAAAAGGGGATGACTATTGGCGATAAAGTGGCACAGGTTTCCAATAAATTGAATGATCTGGTAGGTTCAGCTAATAAAGTATTGACGGAGGACGTTCGTAAAAACCTGAAGACAACGATAAAGAATTTGCGGGATGCCAGTAATAATATGAATACGCTGGTGGCTGATAAGAATCAGGATGTCACGGAATCGTTGAAACATTTACGAAGCATTCTTGGTAATGTCGATACATTGAGTTCTACTAACAAAGATAAAGTGGATTCATTATTGACATCACTGCAGGAAAGCTCGAAAGAACTTACGGATTTATCGAAGCAGCTTACTGAAACCACCAATCAGATGAACACGATTCTTACAAAGATAAATAATGGCGACGGTACGCTTGGTAAGCTGGTTAACGATCCTTCGGTTTATAATAATCTGGATAGTTTGTCATTTCATTTACAACGATTGGCTAAACACATTGATGAGCATCCGAGGCGATATCTGCGTAATATCAAAATCAGTTTATTTTAAAGCAGCTTGAAAAAGGCACATCATCCCCATAGATTTCATTCTATATATTGAAAGCCGATTTTCAAACGTTTTATAAATTGCTCTTGGCATAAGCATATTGTATATTTTGTGGCTTTATATAAGTTATTTAAAGATAAATAACGATTTTTCAGGACAACTTAATCAAATCATCACACACCATTCAGAGGTTTTTTAATGGGAGTAATGGAAAAAATGCGATCCAGTACCAAATGGATATTCTGGGTCCTAATTATTTCATTCGGTCTCTTATGGGGACTTGCCGATACTAAAGTCTTTAATGCCATCATGCGCGGACCTTCAAATCTGGGTAGCGTAAATGGTAAATCCATAACTATTGATCAATACAATCATCTGGTCAATCAGTTTATTGAAAATTACCAGCGTCAAACGCAAAATAATATGACTCCGGAGCTCAGGGCATATTATCAGGATATGGCATGGAATCAATTGGTAATGAATTCCATCTTAAATGATAAGATGCAAAAAATGGGTATTAGCGTGCCTGATGCCGAGTTGGTAAACATGGTAACCGGTAAAAATCCGGATCCGCTTATTCTCCAACAGTTTCAGAGAAAAGACGGTACGCTCGATCGTGTAGCTTTACAAGCTGCCATTAAAGCGCCTGAAAATACCAAAGCCTGGATTGCCATTGAACAACAATTGCGTGAAAAACGGCGCCGCCAAAAACTGAACAATTACGTTCAAAGCGCCATGGTAGTTACTAATAATGCCATTGAAGAAGCGTATATCAAGGCGCATTCCACTGCTTCCGCAGAATATGTTCGTTTCCCTTATTCCGATGTACCTGATTCAAGTGTGAATTATACAGATGCTGACTTAAGGACATATTACGATACCCATAAAAATTTATTTAAGCAGAAAGAGTCCTGGAGATTTAAGTATGTGACTTTTTCAAAAGCACCAACTCAAAAAGATACGGCTCGCACTTTTAAAGAAATGCGCGATTTAAAATCTCAATTTAAAGAAGCCAAAGATGATTCTGCATTTATGGCTCGTAATGAATCGGCAACACCGTTCAATAACAGTTGGTTCACTAAAGACGAAGTTAAAAAGCCATTACAAGTAGTATTCTCTTTAAAAAAAGGAGATGTTAGTGATGTTATTCAAATCGACGGACGTTTACACCTTGTTAAAAAACTGGCGGAGCGTCGTAATAAAGGCAAAGTTGAAATTAAGTTTGCCGATTTTAGTCAGGATATAAAAGCCGATCCTATCGAGACGGTCGATAAAGTGGCTAATAATGCCGGTGATTTCAGCTATTATGCCCAACAGGGAAGTTTCGATAAAGAAGCAGAAACAGAGCATTTAAAAGTTCATACAGCTTTTGCCACGAAAGGTAATCCATACATTCCGGGATTGGGCCAAAGTCGGCAGGTACTTGATTTCCTTAAGGAAAACGAGACCGGTAAGATATCCAAATCGATTGAGATGAGCGATCAATTCATTGTGGTTAAGATAATAAAGAAAACACCAGCCGGTGTTCGACCTTTTAATGATGTGAAAAGTCAGATCAAGCCGATCGTTATTAATCAGAAGCGGAAGCAGCAAATTGAACAGAAGATTAATAATGCTCTAAAAAAAGATAATAATCTTGAAAGCCTGGCTAAGGCACAGGGTAAGAAAGTACAAACCGCTGAAGATGTAGATTACAGCAGTAATGCGATAACCGGTGCGGGACGCGAACCCACTGTTGTTGGAGCTGTTTTCAATTTGCCATTAAATAAGATTTCGAAACCTATTGAAGGTGAAAGTGCTATATTTGTTGTGAAAGTTACAAAGAGAAATATGGCTGATCCTTCTAAAATGACGGCTTCGGATAGGAGCAAAATCCAGAATAAGTTGGAACAACAAATTGCCGGGTCATACGGCAAGGTATGGATGAACGAATTGAAAAAAGAATCGAATATTGAAGATAACCGCTCCATCCTGCAACAGAGACGATAACCGTTTTTAAACTTCAAAATTAGGGCAGTGCGGATTATCCGTCACTGCCTTTTTTTGTTTGTGATATGATTATCTTGATTTATCTGAAATGTTCAAATATGCGGCTACGTTATATATCTGAATTTGAATAGTAAAGGAAATGATTTGCATGTTTTATACAGGATGTAAACCCGTAATGAGATGAATTTTTCCGGCACAGATAGAAAATGGATGAAAAAAGCTCTGTCTCTTGCAGAGAAAGGACGGGGCTATGTTGCACCCAATCCTCTTGTAGGATGTGTTATCGTCTCGGATAATGGCCAAATGATTGGCAAGGGTTATCACGAACGCTTCGGTCAGGCACATGCCGAAATAAATGCTCTCAATTCCGTTAAAGATAAATCCGGGTTAATTAATGCGACCGTGTATGTTACGCTTGAACCCTGTTCGCATCACGGAAAAACACCGCCCTGTGCCGAAAAATTAGCAAATTTGCCTGTTCAAAGGGTTGTTGTGGCCATGGTAGATCCTAATCCCGCCGTTAACGGTAAGGGAATAAATATCCTTAAAGAGAGAGGTAAAAAGGTTGATGTTGGTTTATTTGAGGAAGAAGCCACACGCCTAAATGAGTTTTTTGTTCACTATAACAAGTATCACAAACCATTTGTCACACTTAAAATTGCACAAACATTGGATGGCTATATCTCTGCACCCGATGGTGATTCCAAATGGATAAACGGAGAAGCGGCCCGTGTGAAGGTTCATCAATGGCGAAGTGAATACGATGCTGTGATGGTTGGCAGAAATACAGTCCTGTTGGATAACCCCAGACTTACTGTGCGGCATGTAGAAGGCCCTCAGCCGTACCGGATTGTAATAGACGGAGATTATGGCCTCGCACGTGATTTGAACGTGTTCAGCGACCAATATGAAGAAAAGACAATCATTGTCACATATAATAAGGAAAAAGTAAATCAGGTAGCCGATCCTATGCTGAGTATCCTACAGCCCAATTACTTCAGGGGGCAAACGATATTGGTATCGAAAGTAGACGGACACTCCGATCTGGATCAGGCCATAAAAAAACTTGCCGAGATGTCAATTACTTCCGTATTAGTGGAACCCGGCAGCAGATTGGCAAGTTCTATGATTAAAAACAGGTTGGTGGATAAATTGCATATGTTTATTTCCCCAAAGTTACTTGGTGGCGGTACACGATCTGTTCTTGGGCTTGGCATTGACAGAATGAGTGAGATTTTGGAATTGAGAGATGTTAGCTGGGAACAAATTGGTGATGATATACTGATGACCGGTTATTTTTAGATTCGTTATCATCATAAGACTGAAATATTGAAAAGATTACGTTAATCTGATTATCATTCATTTCTATTAATACATAAAAGTTATGTTTACTGGCATTATTGAAGATATTGGCCGCGTCAGGGAAATAAAATCCTTAGAGGGCGGTATTGAAATTAGTATTTCATCAACGCTGTCAAAAGAATTGGGAATTGACGATAGTATAAGTGTTAATGGTGTTTGTCAGACAGTTGTGGCCATGGATAATGAAACATTCACCGTTCAGGCTGTGGAGGAGACACTGCGCAAAACCACATTTGGTAGTTTGAAGGCAAAAGATCTGGTTAATCTTGAACGTTCAATGACACTCGAAACAAGAGTAGACGGACATATCGTACAAGGTCATGTAGACACAACCGGAACAATCACCGGCATTGAATATGAAGGTACCAATTGGCTTTTTACTATTCGATATCCCGAAAGTTTTAAAGACCTGATTGTTGGCAGGGGCAGTATTTCTGTAGATGGTATTAGCCTGACGGTGGCACGGGAATATGATATGGAATTTACGTTGGCCATCATTCCATTCACTTACGACCATACAAACCTAAGAGATAAAAAAGAGGGGGATCCCGTAAATCTCGAATTCGATATTCTTGGTAAATATGTCCAGCGCTATTTGAATAACCGGCAAGATCTGTGAATAGTGAACAGATACCATTTATCGCTTAACACTAAAATCCTCCACCAAAACCACTACTTCCGGCGCCGCGGCTGATTGGCGAATTGCTTTGTTCCAGGTTGTTCAAAAATGGAAGTTTCTGGATGATACTCTGGAATTGAGCATTGTTCACAGTTAAACTGAATAAATAGTATTTAAAGTTACCAAAGGGATTAAACGTAAAATTCAGGTTCCACATGTGAAGCCGCCTGCTTACACGAAATTGTGAAGGCGTGAGTTTGTGCTGCACAAAATCATAACCCAGAGATGTACTCAGCTGCCACTCGGGTGTAGGGTTCATAGTGATACTCTGGGCATTAATAACAGCTGATTTACTACTTCTGTTTTTATTAATGTAATTCCAGCTGTAATTAAAAGATAAGCTGAATGACCAGGGAACATCGAATGGCTCGACCGGAGTAGTGTTAAACATCGGGTCGAAGGTATGGAAAAAACGTTGATTGTAAGGATCATAATGAGCCGGGTAATAATAATGCCTGGGCTGACTGAAATGTCCACCATTTTGTCCACCCCTGAAACTAGTTCCGGCGCTTATATTAAAACTTGTCAGGCGAAGTAAATGTCCCGTTTCGGTTAAAAGATATTTATTAATCAGAGTGCCGAGGGAATCGGTAGCATAAAAACTGAAGTTGGCGCTGGCATTGATATTTACATTGTTGATAATGCTCGTATTTAAGGAAGTATTAAGAGGCGACAACTTAAATCGGCGAGCCGCAAAATTATAACTGGTATTCGCGCTAAGATTATCAATCAGTTTTATAACTTTTTCTTTTTTCTCACCTGTCGAATCTCTTTTAATCTGCTTGGTCTCAAATATATTGTTAAGTCCCAGAGAGATACTCTCTGACCGACCTGATCCCGGTCCGTTTATAATGCTTCCCTGATATATCGGATAACGTTGTGTATTACCCAATGTATCAGTTTGTACCGTACGGTAGATACCCCAGAAGGGTTTACTGAAGTCGGGGCTGTAAGAAAAGGATATGGTAGGAATTAAAGTATGACGAAAGCCGTAAAGATTGCCGATACGCTGATTCCAAATACCGTATAACCGCGTATTCAATGAAAGACTTGATGAAAACTGATGGGCGGCAACGAAACCTTTTACATAATGTGTTTCCACCCGGTTGGAATCGGGATTAAACATCTTTCGTATTGTTTCGGGATACCAGTATTCGCTCATGTTTATACTCCCGCTCAAATTAAAATGACTCCTGGGCAGAAACTGAGCAGAAATGCTTCCATTCTGACGAAAACCGAAGTTAAAAAGTTGCTTTTTGCCGGTAGCTTCCCTGTATTTGGCCGGGTGGGTTAAAGCTTCGAACCAATTCGTCTGGGCGGAATCAGCAGCAATCGGGGTATAATCGAAACGGCTGTCGAAGTTGTTTCTGTAGGATATGCTTATCGACTGGTACCACTTATTGGACAGCGGATTATTGGATTGAAAAGGACTGAGTGTTTTTAGTGAGAAACTCATGGTGGGCCCCGTCAGCGTTGTTGTATTCGTCTGAAAATTCTGGGACTGGGCCATTGAAATATTAAAGTTGTACAAATTATTCGGCTGATTGAACTGATAAGCTATTCTGGAATCAGTGCTCACAGATGCCCGGTTATTGATATTATATGAATTGCGCGTGTAATAATTGCTGGTTCTGAAATTGATATTTGCATTCAGGTTGGCATAAGGTGAAAGTTGTTCATTATGCTGAATGGAGATTTTTTTCTGAATATTCTTTTGAAAGTTGGGATCGGTAGGTTCAAGTCCGCGTTCTAATGAATAACCGACATCTATGCTCCCGGTATATTTATCTGTTTTAGCATAATTCAATGTAGCTTGAGTATGGAAGGTGCCCGAAGTATAAATATCAAAATCAATTTTCCCGGTAAGGTGATCATTGAAATACTGGAACCATCCGAGATTTCGCAATCCGAGCCCGCGTGTTTGTTGTTGTTGAAATGCATAAGTAGGTGCCAGAAACCCAGACTGTTTACGATCTATTTTGGCCGGGACATACCCGAATGGCAGGATAATAGGATATGGAATATCAAGAATGTAAAGTCTGGCGTTGGTAAAGAATATTTCTTTTTGATTCACAACCTTCATTTTCTTGGCTTTTATATAGAAATGAGGGTGAGGAAGCATGCAGGTCGAGTAGATAGCATTCTTAATGAAGATGACCTTAGGCGTTTTATTTTTAACTTGTGTCCCGATCAGGTTGCCGTTGTGGACATTAACCCTGGCGACAGTAAATTTACCTTTACCTGTTTTATAATTAAAGGCGATTTTTTCACTTCTGATTTTCTCGCCACCACCGCCACCACCACCATTGGGAATGCTGCGTCCACCTTCCTCACCCCCACCGCCTCCACCGCCGCCGCGTGTCAAAACAGGGTGGGACAGAGTGTCCTGTGGATTAGCGGCACTGGCCTTCATGATATGGGTATCGAGGTTCAGAGTAATCTTTCCCGCAGAAAGGGTACCTTGAGTATGCTGTACTTTGGCAGATCCGTACAAAGTAGCATCACGGTCGGGTTTGAACAAGAAAATAAGAGAGTCCTTTGCCGAAAAATTAACAGTACCTTCCTTCTTGCCCGGTTGTTGTTGATTGCCGGAAGGCAAATTCTTTGGACCTTGTACCTCTCTTTCACGCATATTTTTCGGTAAAACATGACGTGATGTATCTACCTTAATGGTGTGAGTCGTATCGACTTTCGTAGTATCCGTTTGCTGTGCAAGAGATGGAAGAGGGGATAAAATTATTACCCAAAGCGAAAGAAGTACAACAGATGCGGGGCACCTAATACGTTCTATAACAAATGCAAAAGGCAGCCACCGCACAATTTTTATAATATTTTTGTTTTGAAATCAAAAGTAAGACTTGCCGCACCAAGTAAGGCCGCATCATTTCCAAGCGGTTCGTAAATGACCTCGAAACCATCATGAAATGGTAGCATCAACCGGGATAAAGCCGTTTCTTTGGCGGAATCCATTATCCAGTGGCCCGCCTGTGCCACGCCACCGCTTAATACGATTTTACGTATATCCAATACGTGAATATAGTTTACAATGGCATAACCCAGTTTTTCACCGGCAGATATCAAAATATCCTGAGCTATTTTATTATCCTCATTGGCAGCATTAAATAAATGAAGAGGTTCCAGGCTTTCCCAGTCACTAACAAATTTCTCATACAGAGGATTCTCAGGATATTGGCGAATAATATCGGCTGCATAACGGCTTAAAAAGCGCTGTCCGATATAAGCTTCTATACCACCCCTCGCCGGGCTGTTCGAAATAGGACCGTGGTAATCGATGATAACATGGCCTAATTCAGCGGCTCCACCTGTAGTTCCCCTGAAAAGTTCTCGTTTAAATATAATACCACCACCGACACCCGTTCCCAGTGTCAGCATAATAAAACTATCAAGATCCGTGCCTACACCAAAATTCATTGATCCGACGGCTGCAAGGTTTGCATCATTTTCAACCCTGCATACATAGTCGGTTCTTTTCTTTATTTCAGAAGCCAGGTTTACAGTTTGCCATCCCGGCAGGTTAGGTGGATTAGATACGGTTGTTTGGTCTAAAGAAATGACTCCCGGGGAGCCTATACCAACACCAACGGGTTTATTGTCAGAAGCATAACCTGCGGCCATCTCAATGGCCCTGGCAATCCTGTCTAATGTATGATCCCTGCCTTTTTCAGCTTCCGTAGGAATAGATATTTTTTTTATAATTCCTTTTTTATCATCGACCAGGGCGCCTTTAATATTTGTACCGCCCAAATCAATTCCGATCCCGAGCATATATATGATTTTTTAGGGTTAAAAAAACTCTCTTTTAATAAACTTTGGGAATTTAGTAAAAATTGAACAGATGTGGTGATTACAAATTTGGATTATTAAAAGAATAAACTAAAAAATGTTACGATTTATACTGTTTGGATGTATGAGAGTTCCAAATATGGTTATTTTTTTATCTCAACTCTGTAAACAGTTTCACCCTTTTTTTGCATACCATACTTTTCCCGTGCAATTTTCTCGATCAACTTCGGGTCATTTTTTAATTCGTGGATTTTTTTATTGAGTGTATCCGTTCTTTGCTTCAACATCTCGGTTTTCTCTATTAGATGCTCCTTTTCCCGGCTTAATTGGTAGCGGGTCCATACACTATAGGTATCCAGAAACCCAAACCATACAACTAAGAATGCCAGAAGTAAAAAAAGCAGAAAAGATTTTCTCCACCTGAGTGGATTGAAGTTTTGTAAATTCATGCCTTAAAGCAAATAGATACTGACAATTTTATTACGATAATATCTGCTATAATATCCATTATTTGTTGAACAGAAACAATTGTTAGAGAAGAATAAATGCATATTTGATTTTTGAACCTAAGTTATTGATGATCTGAATGATGAATTGGTAGATGATTTATGCATTCTATATGATGAATAACATAATGTTATCGCTGAGTATCCTATAACTATTATAACCAATTCAAACGTTGAACCGGGATTGTTGTGATGTATAGTTGTTAGAACGTTTAAAAAATGAATATAATGATTGGGCATCAGGGGATTTCAAAAGAGTAAGGGTCTTATATTTTTTGAATACCAACCATTTACCACTGTTAATGGCCTTTCACCACTTAAAAAGAGCATATGGGTGGCTAATTAATAAATTGCCCGCATTGCATTGGTTCAAGCAGCCACCTAAAGTCAACTTATTCTATTAAACTCCGGACTATTATCTGTTTTCGTCTGATTATGGAGTAAATACTTACCAATCAGGATGGGTGGACTTTGGCTCCTACCACTAAAAATTTTGTGTTCTTTGAATACAGATAAACCGTTTCATCAGCTACGGTTATAATTATCCATAGCCATGACAGGCACTGGAAAAACTATTTAAGCTGAAAAAACATCCGGACTTCCCATTTTTCAAAACCATTCTATAAAAAGATAAAGGAATCCGGTATGAGGGAAAGTAAATCATTTCAATAAACAGTTATCATCTATGAAAACAAGTCATCCTCTTCGAATCACATTTATCAAATGTTTTAATATTACTTTTAATCGATTATCATATTTCAATTTACACTTGTTGCTCACCATAATATTTTGTGTTGTTTACGTAAATGTAGTTCGGGGGCAGACACTTCCTATTGGTGGTTTTCGGGAAAACCAACTCCGTATTCAACAATTAGCTGGTGATTCCATGTCTTATTCATTTACTAACCGCCCTTTAGATCTATATGCTTATAAAAAATATATGGGGCAGTCATCACTGAAAGGAATATGGGGTGAGCCATTACGGGATGTTAATCATCACTTTGCTTTTTTTACAGTAGGCGTATATGACCCTGTTTTCAAGAATACCTATAATACAAAATTGCCTTATGGTGAAAATAACGGTGCCGCCTGGTATGGACGTGGACTTATATCAGAATTTCATGGCGGATTTTATGTCACATCAAAATATGTAACACTGACTTTCCGCCCGGATATTGTCTATCAGCAAAATAGAAAATTCTTAGTGCCCCGGTTTGTCCCCCGGGATTCCAACGGTAATGTAGAATATGGAGCCGAAGGAATCGGGTTTATCATTGATAATCCTTTTCGTTTCGGACCAAAGCCTTACTGGACGTTTGACTGGGGTGAGACATCCCTGCGAGTTCATTATAAAAGCCTGGAAGCCGGTTATAGTACGGCTCCTCTTTGGTGGGGGCCGGGTGTACGTTATGCTCTTGTAATGAGTAACAATGCTCCGGGTGTGAAACACATATTCCTGAAAAGCAGAGAACCGATATCTATACCTCTTGACATCGGGAAGGTGGAATTCAACCTTATCTGGGGCTGGCCACAGGACTCGAAATATTTTATTCAATCAACATCATCAAACCTGATGTACAAGTTGAGAAACTATACGAGAAATCGTTTTATGAGTGGCATGAATATCGTTTTTTCACCTTCCATCCTACCGCATCTTTACATTGGTTTGACACGTGTATTCCATCAGTATATTCCCAAAAACGGATTACACGCCGCTGATTTTCTGGATCTTTTTCAACCCTTTCAGAAAAAAAACCGGAAGAAGGAGATTGGTAATTATGGAAATGACGTAAAGAACCAGTTGGCTTCCGTTTATTTTCGCTGGTTGTTTCCTGAAAGTCACGCCGAAATATACGGGGAATATTATAAGGAAGATCACAATTGGGATTTACGTGATCTGCTTATGGAACCGGATCATATGAGGGCATATACGATAGGTGTTCAGAAATTGATCATGTCGAACTGGATAGATTTTTTTAAAGTGAATGCAGAATTGAATTCAACGGAACCCGATTTGACAGAATTGGTCCGGCCACAAAATTATGATTATTCGCATGGACTCATACGAGAAGGTCATACGAATAAAGGACAAATACTTGGAGCCGCTATTGGTCCGGGTTCTCAAAGCCAGTTTCTCGGGGTAGATGGTTATTTTGATAAAGGAAATGTCGGGCTGTTTATACAACGGGAAGTTGATAATAACCTGTTTCATTATATATATAATCTTAATCATGTTAATCAATATCAAGGGGTTACATACAGGGATTGGTGGAATCACTGGGTGAAACTGAATGTCGGAATTGAGGGGCGTTACAATTTATCCCGGGTTATGTTTTACGGTAAAATCGTTTGGGATAAAAATTACAATTATGGCCGGTATAATATCGGACAGTCACGGACAACTAAATATGATTTAGTAAATATGCAGTTTCAATTGGGGATTCAGTATTTGTTCTGATTTAAAAAAAACGTATAAAGTAAAAAACGTGTAGGGACATTTCATGGCATGTTCCTACACGTTTTAATCAAGATCAATCAATTAATGTATATTCGACTGTTTATGAACCTTTAATTACATCAAAGGGGATTTTAATCTTCATAATGATATTCCGACCCGGGTTTAATGCGAATTCACGATAAGTGCTTAAATGATCGATATAAGCTTTATTGAACAAATTCGTTACCGACAGATCCACATTTAAAGTTGTTTTACCGACATGGATATCTGAACCGGCGGAAAGGTCAACCAGTGTATATCCATTTGTTTCAGGTTCATTGACAGCTAACCTGTTTTGTTTGGCATAAATGGTTGTATGTAAAGAGAAATAAGGATCTGTGAGCCGGCCGATTTTAGGATGAGTAAGACGAAATCCAATTCTTCCATGATCCGCGGGCATATATGGAAGTGGAGCATGAATAGCCAGGTTATCGCCACGTAACATGCTATAACCCCCATCCAGTGTCAGCCATCTTGTCGTTTCTACGCTTAATGAAGCGTCAATGCCCCGAATTCTGGCATTCGCCTGCTTGATATTATAGATATAATAACCGGATTGCGGATCGATATTGGTCGTTTCTTCTGGAAAGATATATTTGGAAATATGATTATTATATACCGATAATTCCCCAATAAGGTGACTTGCCACAAATTTTAGAGACGTTTCTACATTTGTAGCCAGTTCGGGTACGAGGTTTGGATCACCGACTTCATAACGCAGCGTACCTTCGTGAACACCGTTGGCAAATAACTCAAAAACAGTTGGTGCTCTCCAGGCTCTTCCGATGTTTCCGGTGAGTGAAAAGTTGTAAGTGATATGCAAGGCGGCTCCAAAACTACCACTGAAGGCATTGTATTTTCTGTTTGCTTGAGAAACACCAAGATCAGGTGTTTTTAATACATCCAGGTTCCGTGTGTCGAGACGCCCACCTGCTGAAAGGTTTAAAGGGCCTAATTTAGCCTGTTCAAATAAGAAAGCTGCATAGTCCTGTTCATTATAACCCGGAATTAATTTTTCCTGTGCTAAAGTTCGATTGGTTTGAATCATTGAAGACACGCCGAAGGTTCCGAAAACAGGACCAAAAAGTGTGTGGTGAACTTTGACGTTAATGGTTGATGTATTTAAAACGAGATGCAACGAGGGGTCGGTTGCCATACTGGATGAGAATTCCTGTCGGTCGTTATGTTGATAAGCGGCATTGACATCAAATCGCAATCCCTTCAATGGGATATTTGCTTTGAGGTGTAATAAATCGTTGTGTAGCGGTTGATATGGTGTTCCATGAGGAGCATCGGCAGGATTTTCGTGTATCTCAACTTTTTGAAACAGATGCGAGTAATCGAGGGATAACCTACCCCAATGTTGAGAAGTTCCGACCATAAAGCTTCCATTCGATTTTCTTAAACCACTATTAAACAACGTACCTTTGGGAGTTGCTATATTACCGGCGTTTCTGTGGCTGAATTCTGCACGATATCCAACCGTGCCTTTGGCGCCGTGTAATTGTATAGCACCGGCTCCCTGGTTGTTATTAGTGAACCCGGCAAAGTCAAGTTGTCCTCCCATTACCGGGGTATGATTTGTTGATTCCGGGAGATCCGGGCTGATCACATTAACTACACCGCCTAAGGCACCGGCACCGTATAAAACACTGCTCGGACCTTTAACTACTTCCATCTTTTTTACACTGAACGGGTCAATTTCAGGTCCGTGCCGTTCACCCCAGTTTTGTGCTTCCTGCCGCACACCATCTACAGCCACAACCACGCGTTCAGACGAAAGTCCGTGAATAACCGGTTTGTCCACTCCGGAACCCGTATTAAGCAAGGTTACACCGGCAACATTTTTAAGAGCACTCATAGCTGTCGTACCGCTATTCTTGTTAAAATCTTTGGCACTTACAACAGAAATGGACTGTGAGCTTGATAAAATATCGGTCGGTTGTGGACTACCGGAAACGGTTAATCCCGGTAGCTCCAGGGTACTTTCCTTCAAAATTATCGTTATGGGTCCGTTGAGCTTTGTTGTGTTTATTTGGCGGATTTCCTTTTTATATCCTACATATGAAATCTGAACATGATAGTTTCCTTCAGGCAGATCATTAATCTCAAAATAACCCTTACTGTTGGTAACCGTACCCTGGTTTAAAGCAGCAATATAAATTTGGGCATCGGGGATTGGATTATGATGAGTATCATAAACATATCCGGTGAACTGTTGTGCGGCAGCTTCCGAAATCGGTATCAATAATAATATTAATACAATAGATGTAAATAATTTATATACAGAGTGTTCAATCCGTATTGACATAGTAATTTTCGTTGAATTTTTATATAGTTGTATTAACAGGTATGGAGTTATCCCATACCATGGCTGATATTTGGTGTTGTCTCCCCTATACTATGGGATTCAGCCGGTTAATGAAGATTATATGATTGTCAATACGGGTGGAGCTCTCTTGGATGGAAGATGAATTAAGCTGGAATACAAATAATGAACTGATATTTGCAACAAGAGTTGGTGTCCATCATGTGCTAATCCGAGAATAGGAAGGCTGGCGAAGACATGTCCGGAAGCAAAATGACAAGCCAGGCAAAAATTACTTACAGGTTGCGTCAGGCTATGGGTATCGAAGGTGTTATAAACAACATGATGCTTGTTTGAAGACGGAGCGATAGGCTCATGCTTGTGCAGGAAGCCAAGCATCAAGACTACGGGAACGTAGCATATAAGCAGTATAATCGCCGATTGTCTTCTGAACTTTTCAGTCATACATGTTATATATAAAGTTCAATCACCGGTAAGTAAACGCATTTTCAAAATGCCTGATTTTATGTTCGGTCGGAGATTTGCTCAAAATGGCGATAACATCAAAACGTGTTGGCGAGCCATCCATTTTCCGTTCATACAACCAGGCTTCCGCCGCTTTAAATATCTGTTTCTTTTTTTCTTCGGTTACAGCGTCTTCCGGGTACCCATACTTTGTGCTTGAGCGTAATTTTACCTCTACAAAAATTATTTCCCTGCCATTATGTGCCACGATATCAACTTCAGCTCTATCAAACCGGTAATTTTGTTCGAGGATTGTATAGCCTTTATTTTCTAATAGGTTAACAGCTAAACGTTCACCCTTATCACCAAGTTCTTTTGTTGATTTTGTAGTACTCATAGGTTCATATTGTCTTTATGAATTAATTAAATAAGGGAATGAAATGGATACAATCAAAATGTTTTGCAAATATTTTAATCAAAACGAAATAATTTCACATTTCCAGCCTTAAAGTATGAGATTCCGGGTCGGGGCCCGGAATGACGTCTGTAATTAGTGGTTGATAACCATAATAAGCGGCTGGTAGCTGTAATAATAGTATCGAGTCCAAATAAAATTCACCCAAAGACGTCATCCTGAACCGGATTCAGTATCCAACCAAAGTGTAGCTAACGGTTACACACCGAAGCTTTTTTTAAGACTGACATACTCCTGGTCAAAGCAGTATAAAATGGCAGGATACCTCAGGATTTTTTTGAGGATTCGCCGTTTGTTTTATTCTTATAGTCGTTCACATAAAAACCGTCACCTTTGTACACAACACCGGCGCCGCCTGATATAACGCGTTTTACTTTTTGCCCGGTTTCGGGATCGGTCTTCAACGGTTTTTCATTGATTCCCTGCATCATTTCGAAGGTGGAACCATCTTCCCGTTTGTAAACGTACGTTGGCATGGCTTTAAAGCTTATGTTAATAATTAATTGGTGTAAGGTTCACTATTTTGCCCTAAATATAATGATTTTTAGCTAATACTGTTTATTAACTATAAAAAACATTGCTACTTTAACGCAGCCAATCCCTTTTTTAGTCTGTTCATGGCTACTTCCAATTGATCCATGGAAGTAGCATAACTAATACGAATTCCGGTTGGTTCGCCGAAAGCGTCACCTGGTACGACGGCAATTTCATATTCATCGAGCAGATACATGCATAAATCGGTACTTGTCTTAATTTCTTTACCGGAGGCATCTTTTTTACCCAGAAATGCAGAGATATCCGGAAATGCATAGAAAGCGCCGCCCGGTTTGAAACAACGGACCCCATTGATACTATTCAAAGCCTCAACGATGTAATCTCTTCGTTCCTTGAAGGCTTTTTGCATTTTATGTACCTCATCCAGGTTGTTGGTATAAGCAGCTTCACCAGCTTTTTGCGAAATGGATGAAGGAGCGGATGTTTCCTGACTCTGGATCTTGGCCACAGCATTAACAACATACGAGGGACCGGCCATATAGCCTAAACGCCATCCGGTCATGGCAAATCCTTTGGAAAAACCATTGATTATGAGTGTACGCGATAACAAATCAGGGGCGACCTGACCAATACCCACATGTTCCTGATCAAAGACGATATATTCATATATTTCATCGGATATGATGTACATATCAGGATGATGGCGCAATACTTCGGCCAGTGCTTTGAGTTCATCTTCTGAATATTGACTACCTGTCGGATTTGAAGGAGAACACAGGATAAGAGCTTTCGTCTTTGGTGTTATAGCTTCTTCGAGCTGATCCGGTGTCATACGGTAGTTATTATCGAAATCGGTGCGAACAAAAACCGGTTTACCCTGGGCCAGTTCGACCATCGCCGGATAAGAGACCCAATAAGGTGAAGGAATAATAACTTCGTCTCCTTCGTCCAAAAGTGCGAGCATGGAAAATCCAATAGATTGTTTGGCGCCGTTACTGACAATGATATCGCCGGGTTTATATGACAGACCGTTATCCCGCTTCAATTTAGCGGCAATAGCTTCGCGCAGTTCCGGGGTGCCGGTATTCATCGTATAGCCGTGGAAACCATCATTAATAGCCTTGATGGCCGCATCACAAATATGACGTGGCGTTTTGAAATCCGGTTCACCTGCACTAAGGGATATCACCGGTTTACCGGCTCGTTGCAGTTCTTTAGCCCGGGCTGATACTTTTAATGTTGCTGAAGGAGCAAGAGAGGCAGCTCGCTTGGAAATCATAATGATACTGGATTTATGATTAGTGAGAGATTGATTTGAGTGCGTAATTTACAAAAAACAAAATGGGTTTACTATTGGTTCAGGTGTTATTTTTCTTGTTTTCGTATTTCTGCATATTTGGCCCGGAGAGCTTTGCCGACATTATCAGGGACAAAGTGATTAAGTTCACCACCCCAGTATGCTACTTCCCGAACAAGGGAAGCAGATACAAATGTGAGTTCTTCGCTTGGCATCAGAAAGAGGGTGTCGACATCCGGAGCAAGGCGGCGATTCATGAGCGCCATGCGGAATTCATATTCGAAATCGGAAATCTGCCGTACACCACGAATAAGGGTATGAATTTCACGGCTGCTTGCATAATCAACTAAGAGCCCGGTGAATTGATCGATTTCAACCTGTTTTCTCCACTCATGATCATCCACACATTCTCTGATTAAATCAAGGCGTTCCTGAACGGTGAAAACACAATCTTTACTTCGGTTATCCGCAACGGCAACAACTACTTTATCGAACATACGTGTCGCTCGTTCAAGAATATCGATATGACCATAGGTCATGGGATCAAAGGAACCGGGATATAATGCGGTTAACTTCATATTTACTCCTTGGGCTCTTCAGCATCAGGTTGATTAACAGGATAACGTAAAAATATGGTTACTATCGTACGCCCGTACGGTTTCATGAATACACAATTCGGATGTTCCGCAAAATTATGGCGTGCATCATGTTCCAATATAAACCATCCGTCGTCCTTAAGCCATCCATCATTAAGGATATGTTCTATCAATTCATGCATTTCGGGATAGCTGTACGGGGGGTCGGCAAAAATGAGATCATATGGGGTTGGCAGACCGTCGATATACCGGGAAACTTCCATATTCTGGCAGATAACCTGTGAGTCAATACCAAGGTTTTTGGCATTCTCCATGATCCAGCGTATCGCATCGCGGTTATTATCCACAAAGACCACTTGATCGGCACCGCGTGAGATGGCTTCAAAACCAAGGTTGCCTGAACCGCCAAAAAGATCCAGTACTTTAGCACCCCTGAAACTTTTACGAGCGTCGATAACACCAAACATTCCTTCCTTGGTACGGTCGGATGTGGGCCGTATGTCTTTGATGTCTTTGGGCAGATTTATTTTTCTGCCTTTTAACTTACCGGTGATAATCCTCATAAAAGTATAATACGGATTTCTATAAGTTGGTAATTTCCAGGTAATGCAATCAGGATTCGAGAGCCAGCATGATTGCCGGAAATGCTGATTCCAGATTGAAACTGTAAGTCGTCTCATCGGCGGATACTTGCATTTTTTCCAGCGTATCGAGCTTGATAATATTAGCCGAGCCTTCCCAGATAGATTTTAGTTCATTGATTACCTGATGAGTATTAACCCCATACACCAGAATATCCTCATAAATGCCATTCAGCCATTTAAGATTTTTGGCATAATGCATCCAAAGATAAGAAATGTCCACAAAGTCATCGAAATGGATAAAGGTGGCAGCCCGTAGTTTGCCCAATAAATAGGCGGAGATACTAAGCATGCCAGGATAGCAGGATACTGTCAAAAACGATCCTTTGGCTTTACTATGATTCACCCATCTTTCGCCTATCTCAAAATCACTGCAGAAATCGGCCGACGGAGCATGTTCCGTTAAGCGCTGATACCCCGAAATGGTCATTTTGTTTCTAATAACCAAAAATTTATAATCCCGGTTACTAAGTTCATACCATATCGGTTCGAGAGCCTGACGGTTAACACCCTTCATCAGGATTTTTAAATAGGATTCACGTTCATCCGGCTGGTCATAAACAAGCTTGGGCAATGTTGACCAACACTCGGTATCGGGAATAGTAAGCATTCGGATCTGTTGGAAATCATATTCTTCACGCAAGCGTCCGATTAAATCATAAACCCCTTTGAAATAATCCTTTTGCTGCGTTTGAATAGCTTTTGCAACATTAAAATTAAAATCAAAACACCCAATACGTTTTAAACGCCTGGGTGTTTTATTGTCTTCAATAGCAAAATATAATTGCTTATCCGAAAAACATATTCCGAGATTCGGGCCAGAACCCATCATGAATACTTATTCCCAACTGGCAGCATTAAGTAATGTTGTTTTAGTCAATGATCCTATTGTGTTCGTTGAATCATCAGGATCCGTAAGCAGATATATCTGCGGACGAATGGTGTCGTTTCTCGCATACAAGAATTCATGATGCGGTGGACGAGGCGAATGAATCAACGAATCGGGATTGTAATGACCGATGGTTTTATCAAATAAAGAAGCACCTTTGGCCACCATTGCTGAGTCTGTTTTAAGGAATACTACCAGACTATCAAGGTTTGGCGGAAAATTATTCTTGTCATTCTTATATTTGATTAACACATCTCTTACGTTCGACATGCGGGTGCGAACTTTCTGTGTCATGGCTTTTTCCATCAATACCTTTTGATAAGGATCTACTATAGAACGATACAGCCAATATCCCAAACCGATAATGACGAGAATTAAAACAGCACTGATTATGTTGTTCCGCTTTTGAATGTCCATAATTTAATAAGCTAAAAATTTGTAGGTATTGAATATTGCAATAGATTCGAGTAACGAAAATACATGGCGGGTATAAGATATGCAACTCACAAAATAAAAAGCCTCATTTTACAACTATTCATAAAATTTTATTAAAGGTTAGTTGTTTTAATCCTAAATATAGGATTTAGCAGGTAATATGGTAAATTTTTTCTTTCAAATAGGATAAGCCTTTTCTCCTGAATTTATTATTCTGAGACAGGATTTCCTTTTCTTTCAGGCAGTTAATTACAAATTTTTCTCCATATAATGCCTTAATTTCGTCCCCCGTCACGGAAAACGGAGGGCCATTCATTTCCTCCTGGTCATATTCAAAAGAATGTAAAAAGATGTGGACATTAGATGATATCAATGCTGAAATTTTATTTACGTAAGCTATTCTTTTTTGAAAAGGAAGAGCTACTAAGGCCGCACGATCGTACACAGAATGTATTTTGGGTAAATAAGAACCCTGCATTTTGAAGATGTCGCCTTGCCACAGGCTGATGTTTTCGCTTTCGTAAATTGTGAACCCGCCTTTCGTTCGTAAATGATAGTTGATATCGTGTTCTTCAAAAAACTGACGGCACGCTAATTCGGATATTTCAATACCTATAACCTTATGGCCTTGTTGGGATAACCAGATCATATCCAGGCTCTTGCCACATAATGGAACAAGGACTGTTGATCCCGTTTTAAGAGGGAATGCGGGCCATAGTTCGACCAGTTGCTTATTAAATTCCGTTGCGTGAAAACCTGTTTTACCTTTTTCCCACCTGCTGGTCCAGAAGCTGAGTTCCATGAAAATATATTAGTGTGATTAAACCCGGTACGCTGTAAGGTAACGTTTGTTTTGGTTACAAATGTTCATTTTTAGCATAGAGCATGGAGTTCCCAAGGCACATAGGCATAAAGTTGACGGGACACAGTGCATCCCGATATATGTTACGCCCCGAAGGGACAGAACGAGATATATGGTTTATGAGGAATTAAATTGGTCACAAGTTGCAAACTTGCGACATCTTTACAGGTGATTATTTAGTTGTTGAAAGTAATCCGCAAAATTAATTACAAATAAAAGCTTAGTTATATTATTTATCGGGTGACTGCACCTGGATGTTACCTTATGGAATGATACAACGCCAATCTTTTTTATGAATAGCAAAGACGGCTCTAAAACGCGCATAATATTTAATTGTCTTTATTCATGTATTTATATTTATTTAAGGCAGAATAAAAAATGAGAGGAGTTTAAGAATATGAGTATCCAGACTCGTACGATAGAACATATTATCAATTGTGCGGGTATTCCTTCATTCAGTTCTTTTGAGGAGCGAATACATCCATATATTTTCGGGCAAGCTGATAAGATTGAAGGGGTAACTGTGAAAACAATACCTGAAAATAACTTGTTAGTTAAAATCCCGGGTCGTTCTAAAGGCGCTCCGGTAGCCTTAACGGCTCATTTGGATAAGATTAATCATTATGGTGAAAATCACCCGGAAAAATTGCCGGTAGAAGAGAATGACGGATATTTGGAAGGTCTCCTGGACGATTCGACAGGTTTGGGTATTTTATTGAGTATAATGGAAAAAAGTGAGGAGAATAATTTCCCCACTATTTATTTACTCCTATCTGAAATGGAAGAAAGCTACGGGTTACGAAAACATCCGGAACTTTTAAGAAATAATGGTAAAAACCTGTTTCATAGTATGGGTGCGGAGAATTTATCCCGTTATTTGATTGAGCAGAAAATAAAACCGGCGGTCATTATTACAGTAGACACAACCCCTTTATTTAAAGGACAAAATGGTGTTGCACTGTACTCCAGGCCCTGGGAAATGAATGAAGAGGAACCATCTCTCGCTCTCGAGCAGGCAACAAATGATATTGTGAAGCAGCTGACATCCATAGAACCGGAATTGCGGTTGTCAAATAATACAAATGATTACTTGTCGTATGGCAGGTTTTTTAATAACGATCCCTATGATCCGGTGCCCAGTGTAGCTATTGAACCGGCTATTTATCCGTATCATCAGAAAAATGAAAAAGTAGCATTACAGGATATCCAAACCACTGAACGTATACTCGTCACATTTTTAGAAAAATATGGGAACTGAATCGGGGCGGCGCTTTTGTTTTATTTTCAATCCGTCAGCCGATCGCTGGCGAAGCAGTCGACATATCAAGATGATCGAGAATTTTGTAAATGAGCAAAATAACGGATCAAAATTATGGATAGCCGAAAAACCCGGTGATTTGAGAAGAATGGCGGCAGATGCCGCCGTTTCTTTTGATGTGGTAGTTGCCTGTGGTGGTGATGGCACAATCAGGGAGATAATAACCGGTGTGGGTTCTACCAAAACAATTCTTGGGGTTGTACCCACCGGCAGTGGTAATGATTTTGTGAAATCACTGGGCATACCTAAAAATGTTGAAAACGCTTTGACTTTACTGGGGAAGGGGAAAACGAAAGATATTGATATCGGATGTATAAACAACGAACCTTTTATTAATACCATTGGCATCGGGTTTGACGGCCTGACGAATTATTATGCGAGTAAATGTAATTGGTTGAAAGGGGAATTGGTTTATGTATGGGCGGCGTTAAAGGCAATGTTTCGGTATCGGTCACCTTATTTTGAGATTCAGATAGATGATAACAGGATCGAGAAAAAATTGTTGATGGTTACTGTTGCCAATGGTAAAGTTGAAGGTGGAACTTTTTGGATTGCACCTGACGCTCAGATAGACGATGGGTTGCTGGATGTGGCGGTTGTGGACAATATCAAACGCTGGATGCTGCCCTACTACCTGTTGAAAATACGCCAGCCGCACTATTCAAAATTGAAACCGCTGATGCGTTTTATGGCTAAGAAAATAACGGTCGATGTATCACGGCCAATTATTGTTCACGCCGATGGCGAAGTGGTCGGTAAAAAAATATCCCATCTTGATATTCATATTGCGGCCCATAAGATACCTTTTATTTGCGGTGATGATTAATGAATTTATATCACATATTTCCGCTGTCTTAAGCGTATTAAACATTATCAGTCAGACAGTTAGGCCGTTATTTAATTATCTCCTGCCAAGAAAAATGTCTTTATGAACGAAGTCTTCCAAAAATATTTTTGGAAGCGGAGTGCGGTGATAAAGGAATCCCGGTGGCTGTCATGGCAGTCACCTTCGCTGATCAAGGTTTATGGCAATTTCAGGGAAGGGGATCACCCCGAAATTCTTCAAGATTCCGTTGTCACCACGTCTTTTATTCGGCATTCGCCTCATTGCAGCCTCGTGATGACATTTGGGGCGTTTGTGAATTTTACTCATACTACTTACATCTTACTTCTGTGAGCTTTGTAATTCCAGTTTTTTGCCTTGACAGCATAAATTATAAGCACTTAGCTTGGTTGTTGGTTGTTGGTTGTTGGTTGTTGGTTGTTGGTTGTTGGTAATATAAGTTCTGAAAAATGCATAGTAACAATAAAACGGGTATTCTTTGAATCGACGTATACTTAAACTGGCCATACCCAATATCATCAGTAATATTTCGGTACCGCTGCTAAGCGCAGTTGATACGGCTGTGGTCGGACATCTTAACCATGTTTATTTTCTGGGTGCTATTGCTGTTGGAAGCATGATATTTAATTTCCTTTACTGGGGGTTTGGTTTTTTGAGGATGGGGACAACAGGTCTTACTGCACAGGCGTTCGGGGAAGATGATCAGGAGCAGAGTATACATATTTTATCACGATCGCTGTTGGTTGCTTTGGCCGGGAGTATCTTGCTTCTATTATTACAGGGACTGATTGCGGATGCAAGTTTCTATATCGTGCACTCTACACCTGATGTCGAAAACTATGCCCGGTCGTATTTTTTCATTCGAATCTACGCGGCTCCGGCAACGCTTGCTTTATACGCATTTAACGGATGGTTCCTCGGGATGCAAAACGCCCGGTATCCCATGATTGTTACCGTTGCAATAAACGGACTTAACGTTATCCTCGATATCCTTTTCGTTTTTCATTTCGGACTCAAATCGGATGGTGTGGCATGGGGAACATTGGTGTCGGCTTATGTCGGTTTGATCTTGTGTATCATCTTTTTTACGTATAGGTACCGTTCGTTTGTACATTTTTTGAAATGGTTTAAAGTCTTTGAATTAGAGGCAATTAAGAAATTTTTTACTGTCAACAGGGATATTTTTATCCGGACATTGTGTCTTATTTTTACCTATTCTTTTTTTACTGTAAAATCAGCCGGGTATGGAGAAGATATTCTCGCAGCAAATACTATTTTGTTACAGCTTTGGAATATCATGTCGTACGGAGTCGATGGATTTGCCTATGCTGCTGAGAGCCTGGTCGGCCGATTCAAAGGAGCTAAAGATACAGGTAATTTTCAAGCGGCAATTCGATACACTATCATTTGGGGAGTTGGCCTCGGTGTCGTTTTTTCCATAGGATATGCGGTTTTCGGCAGGGAACTCGTTTCGTTATTTACGAAAGATGCCTCGCTGATCAATTTAGCCATGGGCTTTTTTGTTTGGACGGCTATAGCACCGTTGATTAACAGTTTCAGCTTTATGCTCGACGGCATTTTTATCGGGGCAACCGCCACGGCAGCAATGAGGAACTCTATGATAATAGCAACCGTAATCATATTTTTACCTGTTTATTACATCACTTATCCCAGTTTCGGGTACCAGGCTATCTGGTTAGCAATGATAACATATATGGTGGCACGTGCCCTGGCGTTAGCGTTTTATATGAAAAGAAGAATATACGCGTGGTTTTGAAGTTTAACCTTTTATATAACGAAGAATAATTACTGAAATAAGGATCTGATTGGAGATTAATAAGTCATTTTACGGAAAATATGTGAAACCGGCATTTCCTGTTCTATCTTTCGCCGTTGGTTTCATATGGCAAAGTATCGTGCTGAACCGCATTGATAACATGGCTGTAAATATGGCCCTGTTGCTGGAGATCGTTATACTCGGTTTGGTCATTATTTGGAACCGGCTGTGTGAGTATGATAAAATGGAAAACCAACTCATAATGAAATACAAACAGTCGTATCCTTTTCTGATACAATTTCTTTTGGGTGGGCTCTTCAGTAGCTATCTGATCTTCTATTTTCAAAGTGCATCACTCACAAAAACGGCATTATTTCTGTTGTTGATTGTATTGCTGCTAATAATTAGTCAGTTCTTCGATGAACACCTGATGAATATATATGTGCTTGGCAGCATGTTTTTCATGTCCTGTTTCTTCTTTCTTACTTTTTTTCTCCCTGTCGTATTGAAGGAGATGGATCAATCAATATTTATCGCCGGTGGTATTATCAGCTATACGACAACCCTGTTACTCTTGTTGTACCTGGGCTTTAAACGAACGCTATCATCATCATATGTTTTTTTAAAAGCTTCCGGGATCGTTGCGATTTTCATGGCTATCGGCTATATCCTGTATTTTGAAAACATTAGTCCCCCTGTTCCGTTATCAATGAAAACGGGTGGTGTATATCATAAAATCATTAAGGAGGGCGATACTTATCAATTATGGACAGAAAAGGATAAAAGTGTAGAGGACTGGATCAGAACATACAATATCATTCATTTCTCACCAGGTGATACGGTCTATTGTTTTGTATCGGTTTTTGCACCATCAAAACTCAAAAAAACAATCTTTCAGCGATGGGAATATTACGATCCGCAGAAGAGAAAATGGCTGACTAAAGATGAGATAGGTTATAATGTTACCGGTGGACGTGGGATGGGTTATCGTGGTTATACTTATAAAAGTACCTTGTGGTATGGGCGATGGCGAGTGGAGGTAACAACGATGGAAGGACAGATTATTGGAAGAATTCCATTTGTTTTGGTAAGAAGGAAAGAACCGGTTACCTATTATAAAGTTGTTAAATAATTGA
>Ga0102962_1000151_pt1 | contig 40242 bp, 32 predicted proteins | sample SalPonF2_C_D2_MG_FD_84519 | JGI IMG/M metagenome (GOLD analysis project Ga0102962, IMG submission 84519) | Salt pond soil microbial communities from South San Francisco under conditions of wetland restoration - Salt Pond MetaG SF2_C_D2_MG ...
AGGGGCGACACGCGCACGTCCGAGAAACGGCTGTCGGCCGCCTCCAGCGTATTGCAGACGTGTTCCAGGCGGCTGTCCATGGCGTGTACATGGTCCAGACTTTGCCCGATCGCGCTCGCCACGGGATACGGCATGTCGCGGGTGACGCCGTAGAGGTCGAAGCCGATGCGCCGCGCCACAGCCTCGCGTGCACCGCCCGCCGAGCCTGCCTCCCGTTCCGCCTCCTTGCACTTGACCAGCTTGCCCGGCACGCCCACCACCGTGCACCCGGCCGGCACCTCCTTGACCACGACCGCGTTGGAGCCAATGCGTGCCCCGGCCCCCACCGTGAACGGACCGAGCACCTTGGCACCGGCCCCAACCACCACGTTATCCTCAAGCGTGGGATGGCGCTTACCCGGGTTCCAGCTCGTGCCGCCCAGGGTGACGCCCTGATAAATCGTGCAATCGTCGCCGATCTCCGCAGTCTCGCCGATCACCACACCCATGCCGTGGTCGATAAAAAAGCGCCGCCCGATGCGTGCCCCGGGGTGAATTTCAATGCCTGTCAGCCAGCGTCCCAAGTGCGACAGCATGCGCGCGGACCAATGCCAGCGGCGGCGCCAGAGGGCATTGCTGATACGGTGCATCCACACCGCGTGCAGTCCCGGATAGCTGGTGATAATCTCCCAGGCTCCACGCGCCGCTGGGTCGCGTTCGAACACCGCCCGGATATCTTCGCGCATGCGCTCTAGCATGGCTTCTGGCTCCTTACCTGAATGGCATCCTTAGCGCCTGATGGCTGCGCTAAAGCCGAGTGTTTTGCTTGGGATTATAGCGCCCGCCACGCCGGCACGCAGCCAGTACGGCAAGCAGCTCCCGGAAGACGAGCGCAAAAAGGCGTCAGCGCTGGCGCAGGCGTTCCACGCTGGTGAGAATACCCCGCAGGATGTTGACTTCGTTGCGATCCGGCCTGGCGCGCTGAAACAGACGCCGCAGGCGCCGCATCAAAAGCTTGGGTGCCTGCGGATCCAGAAAGCCGGTTGCGACCAGCACCCGTTCCAGGTGCTCGTAAAAGCGTTCCATGTCGCCGGCCGGGGCCGGCGCCTCGCCGGATGCCGTCGCACCATCGGCGCTCATGGCCATACGCAACTCGTAGCACACCACCTGCACGGCCGCTGCCAGATTGAGCGAGCTGTACGCCGGGTTGGCCGGAATCTGCATCAGCCAGTGGCAGCGATCCAACTCCGCATTGGTTAAACCGGTGCGCTCGCGCCCGAACACGATCGCGGGACGCTCCTGGGGGGCGAGCCCCGCGACGCGCAGCGCCGCCGTGCGGGCATCGTGAGGCGGTACCGCAAGGCGGCGCGCGCGGGCGCTGCTGCCGACCACCAGAGTGCAGTCAGCGACAGCCGCCTCCAGGGTCTCGTATACGGCGGCGTCCTGGAGAATGTCCGCCGCACCCGAGGCCAGCGCGGTCGCCTCCGCGTGCGGAAACCGCTGGGGCGCGACCAGCGCGAGCTCGCCCAGCCCCATGGTCTTCATCGCGCGCGCGGCCGCGCCCACATTGCCGGGGTGTGAAGGCTCGACCAGCACGACACGAATCGCTCTCAGGCGCTGCATCACATTCTTCATCGTCGGCGGGGCACCTATGCTATGCTAGCGATCCTTTGAATGCGAGGCGTCCGCAGCGCATCAGAAGCTGTTGAGAACCGTGACGAGCGACGGCAGTTCGTGGTCGCCCGAGCCGCAGAAACCGCAGTGTATGGATCAAACCATGAGGATTTCGGGCACCGCACGGCCGCGTAATGCCGAGCGCAGTAGGTTATTCAGCAGCTTCTCAGACGTCCGGCCTCACTCACCGTAAACTAGTCGACCGACTCCATGCATCCGCACGTCAACCTTGCCGTACGCGCGGCCCGCGCCGCGGGCAGCATCATCATGCGCCACCTGTCGCAGGTGGATCAGCTTACTGTCACCGCCAAGCAGCGCAACGACTTCGTCACCGAAGTGGATCGGGCCGCCGAACAGGAGATCATTCGTATCATCGGCCGCGCCCACCCCGACCACGCCATCGTCGGCGAGGAAAGCGGCGAACATGGCGAGGGCGAGGTCACCTGGATCATCGATCCGCTGGACGGCACCACCAACTACATCCACGGCTTTCCGCAGTTCGCGGTGTCCATCGGCGTGGTCGAGCGCGGCAGGGTGGAACACGGCGTGGTCTACGCCCCGTTCACACAGGAGCTGTTCACGGCTTCGCGCGGGGCAGGCGCCCAACTGGACGGCCGCCGCATCCGCGTGAGCCGCGTGCGCACCCTCCAGCGCGCACTGATCGGCACCGGTTTTCCCAACCGCACCAGCACGGACCGGACGCTCGACCAGTACATGTCCCAATTCAGGGCGGTGACCGAACACAGCAGCGGCCTGCGCCGCGCGGGGGCGGCCGCGCTGGATCTGGCCTTCGTCGCCGCGGGGCGCCTGGACGGCTTCTGGGAGATGGGGCTCAAGCCTTGGGACATCGCCGCCGGCATGCTGCTGATCACCGAGGCCGGCGGCCGGGTGGCGGATCTGACGGGCGACGACGTGCTCTCCAGCGGCAATATCGTCGCCGGCACGCCCAAGATCTTCTCGGCGCTGCATGAGCTTGTCCGGGACGCCCAGCCGCCCGCCTGAACGCAAGCCGATGTGGAGAACTAAAAGCACGCCGGCGCGAACTGTCACACGCCGCCGCTATGGCAGCTCGTCGCCCTCCTTGGGCTTGGGCGGCGCGATGAGCTTGTCCCGCGTCAGCCCCAGATCCAGGGCCAGTGCGCTCGCCACGAAGATCGACGAATAAGTACCGAAAATGGTGCCGATGATCATGCACAACGCGAAGCTGCTGATCGAGCTGCCGCCCAGGAAGTAAAGCACGACAACCACCAGGAGGACCGTGAACGAGGTGATCACCGTGCGCGACAGCGTCTGGTTGATCGAGGCGTTCATGATCCCTGTCGCCGTGCCCTTTCGCATGCGCCGGAAGTTCTCGCGGATACGGTCGCCGACCACGATGGAGTCGTTGATCGAGTAGCCGATGATGGCGAGAATCGCCGCCAGCACGGTGAGGTCGAAGGGAATCTGGAGGATCGAGAAAATCCCCAGCGTGATGATCACATCATGGAACAGGGCCAGGACGGAGCCGCTGGCAAAACGCCACTCGAAGCGAAACGCCACATAGATGAGAATGCCGATCAGCGCGTAGAGCACCGCCAGGCTGCCCTTCTCGGTCAGCGCGCTTCCCACCTGCGGACCCACGAATTCCACCTGCGAAAGCTTCACCCCCGGCGTCTTCGCCTGCAGCGTCGACAGCACGGCGTTGCTGACCTCGCTGGCGTTTTTCCCCTTGCGCGGGCCCAGCCGGATCATCACGTCTTCCGAGGTGCCGAAGTACTGCACCTGGGCATCGTTAAAACCCCCGCCCGACAAAGCGTGTCGCACCTGCGCCAGATCCGCTGCATGGGGATAGGTGACCTCGACCAGCACGCCGCCGGTGAAGTCGATGCCGAAGTTGAGTCCGCGCACGGCCAGGCTGCCGATGGCAATAAGCAACAGCACCACCGACAACACGAACGTGTAGCGGCGAAAGCGCATGAAATCGAAGTTGGCGTCGTTGGGTATTAAATGCATGGCTGGTTGACCGGCCTCACACGGGGAGCTGACGCACGCGCCGGCCGCCCCAAAGGAGGTTGACCAGGGCGCGGGTACCGACGATGGCGGTGAACAGGGAGGTGACAATACCGATCGACAACGTCACGGCAAAACCCTTGATGGGCCCCGTGCCGAATATGAACAGCACCAGTCCGGCCACGAGCGTGGTGATATTGGAGTCGGCGATGGTGGCGAAGGCCTTGTCGTAGCCCGCGTTGATACTCGCCTGCGGCGTACTGCCCGCTTTGATCTCCTCGCGTATGCGCTCGAAGATGAGCACGTTGGCGTCCACCGCCATGCCGATAGTGAGCACGATACCGGCGATGCCGGGCAGGGTGAGCGTGGCCTGCAGCAGCGACATGGCGGCCACGATCAGCACCAGGTTCAACACCAGAGCCATGTCCGCGATGAGCCCGAAGGCGCGATAGTAGAACGCCATGAACAGCACAACGGCCACGAAGGCGATGAGCACCGCGTCCAGCCCTTTCTGAATGTTGTCCTTGCCCAGGCTGGGGCCGATGGTGCGCTCCTGCACGATCTCCACCGGGGCCGCCAGCGCGCCGGCGCGCAGCAGCAGCGCCAGGTTCCGCGCCTCGTGCACACTCAGGCCGGTTATCTGGAAGCGCTTGCTGAACACGCCCTGGATGGTGGCGTCGCTGATGACCTGCTTGATGGTGTGGTGGATGCGGTGGGGCTTGCCGTTCTCGTAGACGGTGTCGACGCGGTTCTGAATGTAGAGCACCGCCATGCGGTGGCCGATGTTGTGCTCGGTGGTCTTGAGCATCTTGTCGGCGGCCGTGCTGCTGAGCGTCACGAACACCGCCGGCGATCCGGACTGGTGGTCCATGCCGTAGGAGGCGTCCACGAGCTGGTCGCCGGTGGCGATCACGTCGCGCTTGATCAGCACGGGACGGCCGTTGCGCGTCTTGTACAGCTCGTCGCCGGACGGCACGTTGCCGCTCTGCTCCGCCGCCTGCGCATCGTGCTGCTCGTCCACCAGATGGAACTCCAGCGTGGCGGTGGCGCCCAGGACGTTTTTCGCCTGCGCGGAATCCTGCACCCCGGGGAGCTGCACAACGATGTGCTGCGGCCCCTGTTGCTGCACCACCGGCTCGCTCACGCCCAGCTCGTTGACGCGGTTGCGAATGGTGGTCAGGTTCTGTTTGATGGCGAACTGGCGGATGCGCTGCACTTCCTGTTGGCTGAGCTGCGCCGTCAACGCCGGATTGCCGTTGACCGTGGCATCCTTGAAGGTGAGATTCCGGAACTCCCCGCTCGCCGCCTTGAGAGCCTTGTCGCGGCTGGCGGTGTTGCGGAACAGCACGTCGATTTTATCGCCTTCGTTGCGCGCCCCCGCGTAGCGGATATCCTGCTTGCGCAAAAACGTGGGCAGATCCGTCTCGTAGCGGCTGAGCGAGTTCTTGAGCGCCGCCTTGATGTCCACCTTAAGCAGGAAGTACACGCCGCCGCGCAGATCCAGGCCCAGCGGCATCGCACTGGCGCCGATGTCGCGCAGCCAGCCTGGCGTGCGCGGCGCCAGATTCAGCGCCACCGTCGCGTTGGAGGGCAGCTTGCGCTTGAGCACGTCCGCACCCTTGAGCTGGCTCTGGGTGCTGGGCATGCGGATCAGGATGCTCTGCGGTTGCCGGCTGACCCGCTGGTACGACAGCCCCGCGCTTTTGAGCTCGTTCTTGGCTTGGTCAGCAAGCTGCGACGACACCTGCCCGCTCTGGGTGGTTATTTGCAGCGCCGGCTGCTCACCAAACAGATTGGGCAGAGCGTACAAGGTGCCCACGATCACGAAAAACGCGAGCAGCAGGTATTTCCAGGCGGGACTTTGATTCATGCGGCGTTCACCCGACCGTCAAAGCGACTTCAGCGAGCCCTTGGGTAACACGCTGCTCACGGCTTGCTTCTGCACCTTGATCTTGACCGAGTCGGCCACTTCCAATTCCAGGAAGTTATCGCCCACCTCGGCGATGCGACCGACGAGGCCACCGTTGGTCACAACCTCGTCGCCCTTGCTGAGGCTCGCCAACATCTGACGCTGCTCCTTGGAGCGCTTCATCTGCGGCCGGATCAACAGGAAATAAAACAGCACGAGCAGAACCACCAGCGGCAGCATCTGCATTAATGCAGTGCTTTCACCCCCGCCGCCGCCGGCCGCCCACGCGTTACCAATGAAAAAACCCATGCTCAAACCTCGATCGGGCAAATAGGGTCACTACCAAGGCGCCGCATTATGCCACAGCGGTCCCGCTCTTGCCGGCGCCGCGTTCGCGCGCTTCGCGCATGAACGCAACCCACTCGCCGGTCTCGATCGCAGCACGCGCCCGCGCCATCAGTTGCTGGTAGAAATGCAGATTGTGCAGCGTGTTCAAATGCGCGCCCAACATTTCACGGCAGCGGTCCAAATGATGCAGATAGGCACGCGAATAGTTGCGGCACGTGTAGCAGCCACACGCGGGGTCCAGCGGCGCTGTGTCGCGGCGGTGGCATGCGTTGCGGATGCGCACCACCCCTTGCGACGTGAATAAATGTCCGTTGCGGGCGTTGCGGGTGGGCAGCACGCAGTCGAACATGTCGATGCCGCGCGCGATGCCATCGAGCAGGTCGGAGGGGGTGCCCACCCCCATGAGGTAACGCGGGCGCATCACCGGCATCAGGGGGCATAGTGCCTCGAGCACGCGCAGGCGTTCCTCGTGCGGCTCGCCCACAGACAGTCCGCCCACGGCGTAGCCGTCGAAGCCGATATCCACCAGCCCGGAGAGCGATTCCCGGCGCAGGTTCGCGTGCATGCCGCCCTGCACGATGCCGAACAGGGCCGCGGCGCCGTCGCCGTGCGCGCGCCGGCAACGCGCCGCCCAGCGCAGCGAAAGCTCCATCGACACACGTGCCTGCGCCTCCTCGGCCGGGTAAGGCGTGCACTCGTCGAAAACCATCACCACGTCCGAGCCGAGCGCCCGCTGCACCGCCATCGATTCCTCCGGCCCCATGAATATGCGGTCGCCGTTGATCGGCGAGCGGAAGGTTACCCCGGCCTCCTCCACCTTGCGCAGCCCGGTCAGGCTCCACACCTGAAAACCGCCGGAGTCGGTGAGGATCGGGCCCTGCCAATGCATGAAATCGTGCAGGTCGCCATGGGCGCGAATCACCTCGGTGCCCGGGCGCAGCATGAGGTGAAAAGTGTTGCCCAGAATGATTTGTGCGCCCAGATCCGCCACGGCTTCGGGACGCATGGTCTTGACCGCGCCGTACGTGCCCACCGGCATGAACGCAGGCGTTTCCACGACCCCGCGCGCAAAATGCAGGCGGCCGCGCCGGGGCCCGCCGGCCTCGCCACGCAGCAGCTCGAAGCGCATCAGGGAGCCACCGCGCCGGGCTGCGGCCATGCCAGCATGGCATCCCCGTAGCTGAAGAAACGATAGCGCGCGTCGACCGCGTGGCGGTAGGCGGCCAGTACGTTTTCGCGGCCGGCGAACGCGCATACCAGCATGAGCAGCGTCGACTCGGGCAAATGAAAGTTGGTCACCATGGCGTCGATCACCCGAAAGCGAAAACCCGGGTAAATGAACAGCCGGCTCTCGCCGCGAAAGGGCTCCAGGGTGCCATTGCGGGCCGCGGTCTCCAGACTGCGCACCACCGTCGTCCCCACGGCGACCACGCGGCCGCCCGCCGCGCGTACCGACTGCACGCGCCGCACCAGCGGCTCGCCCACCTCCAGCCATTCGGCGTGCATGGCGTGACGCTCGACCTCGTCCTCGCGCACCGGCTGGAATGTGCCGGCGCCCACGTGCAACGTCACAAACGCGAATTCAACGCCGCGCCGGTCCAGCGCAGCGAGCAATTCATCGTCGAAATGGAGCCCTGCGGTTGGCGCCGCAGCCGCCCCCCGGCGGCGCGCGAAAACCGTTTGGTAGCGTCCGGCATCGTCCGCATCCGCCACCCGCTTGATGTACGGCGGCAACGGCACGGCGCCGTGGCGCTCAAGTGCCTCCATGACCGCATCGCTGCTCTCCAGCCCCCGGAAATAAAGGCGAAACAAATCCGCCTCCCGCCCGTCCACCACGGCGGTCAGCGCGTCATCCGCCAGATGCAACTCGCTGCCGGCGCGCGGGGCATGGCTCGCGCGTACGTGTGCAAGCACGCCGGCATCCGCGAGCACCCGGTCCACCAAGACCTCCACAGCACCGCCGCTGGCCTTGCGGCCCAGCAGCCGCGCCGGAATGACCCGCGTGTCGTTAAAAACCAGCAGGTCCCCCGGGCGCAGACGCGCGGGCAACTCATCGATGAGTGCGTCCTCAAATCGCCCGCTGCCGCCATCCAGACACAGCATGCGGCTCGCCGAACGGCGCGGCAACGGACGCTGCGCGATGAGCTCACGCGGCAGCTCGAAGGCGAAATCACTGCGCTGCATGGCGCGCGATGGTAGCAACTCCCCCTGCCGCCCGCCACGCTTCATTGGTGAAACATCAACAACGCGCTATAATCGCGGTCTCCGGCAGCCGAGGTGGCGGAACCGGTAGACGCGCCAGACTCAAAATCTGGTTCCCGCAAGGGAGTGCGAGTTCGAGTCTCGCCCTCGGCACCATTATAAAATCAAGGACTTGAAACGCTGCCCGAAGCGAACAGGGCCGCTCTGCGGCCTTTTTTACTCAGAACGCCGGCCCGTTCAAAAACAACACGTTACGACAACGTGCCACACTTTCGCACACAAATAACACGCAAAAACGGAGTTGTGTGATAGGCCAGCTTCGACATGAGCGCGACACGGGACGAGGCGAAATGGCGCGAGTCCATTCCTACAAGAGGGCCGAGGGCACGCATCGATGGGCGGGATCCGGTGGGTAAGCGTCGCCGGGTGACCATCACCAAGGCAAGCAAGGCGGCGGCCGAGCTAGCCGCGAAGAAAATTGCGATCGACATTCAGGACGGGACGCAGTCAGCCGCCGGGTCATACGACGACCAGCCCCCCCGTCGCCCAGGTCATCGACCCGGACATCGACAGCCCAAGGCCGAGAACAGCCACGGGTATCACCTCAGGGAAGTTCGAAGGTTTTCGCCTACGGCAAGTCCGGGTTCCTCTCGGCCTGGTCCGGTGGCAGCCAGCGACCCGGCATGCGGGACCTCGCGGGATCCCCGGATCTGAGGTTCCATGACCTGCGGCACGAGGCTACCACGCGTCTTGTAACCAAAGCCCGCAACAACATCGCACTGGTGGCCAGTATCACCGGCCACAGGAGCCTACACACGCTGAAGGCCTACGTGCCCGTCGACTTGACCGGGAAGCGCGCACTCATCGACGAAATCGAGGGAGAGCGATAGGCCGGGAAATCCGCCGCGTACCAGGAGAGCGCCGAACGGCAGGCGATTGACTCCACCCGTGGTGGCAACGCGCTCACGACCCGCTAACCAAGGAAGGACACCACACCATATTGTTACACCTTGGGTTGACTATGCGAGGCGCCCCTCTAACATAGGCCCCTGCCAACAGGGGCCATTTGACACCGAGCGATCATTTAAATATTTTAAACGATCGTCCTACGGGGCACGCACTGCGATTCGACTACAATCAGAACCACGGGAGACAAGCCATGAAAAAACTGTTCGTGACGAGCGGTTGCGCTATCGCGCTGCTGTTCTGCGGCCTGTTCGCGACCGTTGTGTCCGCGAAGACGATTGTGGCCGGGGTTGAACCGTCCTTCCCACCGTGGGCTTACGTCAAGAAAGGAAAGTTCAAGGGTATCGCGGTTGATGGCATGCGCGCGATCGCCAAGGAAGAGGGACTAAAAGTCAAGTTCAAGGATCTACCTTTTCCATCGCTGATTCCGGCGCTGGTCACGGGTAAAATCGACATGGTGGTTACCGGGCTCCTTGTGACCAAGAAACGTGCGAAGGCTGTCGATTACACGATCCCGTGGTTCGAAAGCAATGACGTGATTCTCGTGCCCAAAAAGTCCGACAAGAATATCTTCACGGCGGTGTGCTGCGGCGCCAAGATCGGGGTACAGAATGGATCCACCCAGGAATCGTGGATGAAGAAGCACGTGGTGCCGCTTAAGAACTTCGGCGCGAGTGTGAAGGCATACGACTCGTATGTGACCGCCGTGGACGACATGCTCGCGGGTCGCCTGACCAGCGTCGACACGGCGGCAACGACCGCGGCCACTTTCATCAGCAACGGCCGGCCGGTGAAGATCGTCGGCAAGATCGATCTGCATGCGCCGCTGGCACTCGCCGTCAAGAAGGGAGATCCGCAGCATCTGCTGCCGAAACTCAACAAGGGCATCATGGCCATGTCGAAGGATGGCAAGTGGGCTCAGATTGTCCACAAGTACATCCACGGCGCGACCGTGCCCAATGTTCCGGCGTACATGCCGACGTGGGTCAACACATACAAGAAGCCCGTGCCCGGCCTACCCTCGATCGGCAACTAAGCAGCCTATCGGCTCTAACCGCCCGTCAACAGGGGATCCCGCGGGATCCCCTGTCCGGTGAAACGAAGGGCGTCCATGCTCTGGCACCTCCTGACCGAAAACTTCCCCTATCTGCTGCAGGGTCTGGGCGTGACCTTGCTGCTACTATTCCTGCTGCTGGCTCTCGGCCTCGTGATCGGCGTGGGGCTCGCCTTGTATCAGGCGGTCGGACCGTCCTCATGGTTTCTCCAGTTCCCCGCGACGGTGTTCGAGCGAGTCTTCCGCGGAATCCCGATCATCGTGCTGCTGTTCATCTTCTACTATGGGTTGGCGCGCCTGAACCTGAGTTCGTTTGGGGCCGCCGTCTTTGCCCTCGGTCTGAGGTCGGGAGCGTATCAGGCCCAGATATTCCGCAGCGCGATCCAGTCGGTACCGAAAGGTCAGTACGTCTCCGCACGCTCCATGGGGCTCGGAACCGCCGGCGCCTTCGCTTTCGTCATTCTCCCCCAAGCGTTTCGGTATGCTCTGGGCCCATGGACAAATGAATTCTCTTCGGAGATCAAGGCGACGGCCCTGGCTTACGTAATCGGTGTGGTGGAACTGACACGACAGGCCAATTACATCGTGTCCGCATCGAGCGGGCACATCCTCGGCGTGTTCGGCGCTGCGGCCGTGCTCTACTTCGTCGTCAACAAGGCCGGAAATTCCATGCTTTATGCACTCGAACGCCGCTTCCGGGTGCCCGGCGGCACCGCCCGCGCCTGAGGACCGACTACATGACTGCCCAGACCATCCTCGAGCTGCGGAATATCCGCAAGGCTTTCGGCAACCGTCCAATCCTCAAGGATGTCAGCCTCCAGATCGCCAAGGGGGAAGTGAAATCGATGATCGGTCCGTCCGGTTCGGGCAAGAGCACGCTGCTCCGGTGCGCGAACCTGCTGGAACATCCGGACAGCGGCGATATTCTGCTTGAGGGTGAATCGATCAAGACCGGAAACATCAACCGCCATCGGGCGAAAATCGGTTTCGTCTTCCAGGACTTCAATTTGTTCCTGCACCTCAAGGCCGTCGACAACGTGGCTCTCTGTCTGCGCAAGGTTAAGGGCATGACCAAGGCCGAAGCCTTCCGGCGGGCCCATCAGGAGCTGGAACGCATCGGCCTGTCCGAGGTGGCCGGCAACTATCCGGCACAGCTCTCGGGAGGACAGCAACAACGCGTCGCGATCGCTCGGGCGCTGGCGATGGATCCGACCATCGTACTGTTCGACGAACCTACATCCGCACTCGATCCCGAACTGACATCGGGCGTCCTGGAGGCCATCCGGAGTCTGGCTCAGCAGGGGATTACGATGCTCATCGTCTCGCACGAGATGGAGTTCGTACGCTCCATCTCCGACGAGGTCTATTTCATGAGAGGCGGCGTGGTGGAATGGAGCGGCCCGCCGGAGGAAATGGACGACAACATCGACTACCTGTCGGTGATCGACGCAGGGGCCTAAGGACATGTGGAAGTTCGCGCTCGCCCACATGCCATACGTTCTCGCCGGAGTACCGGTCGCCGTCGAGGTCTGGGTTCTTGCCATGGCGGCCGGATTTGTTTTCGGCCTCGTGCTCGCCGCGGCTCGTCTGTATGGCGACAGGCTCAGCTATTCCCTGGCGACGTTTTACATCGAGGTATTCCGCGGTACGCCGATGATCGTACAGTTACTCATCGTCTACCTCGGACTGCCGTCCGTGGGCCTCACATTTTCCCCGTTCGTTGCGACCGTGATCACGATGGGCCTTAATACGGCGGCCTACCAGGCCGAGTACTTCCGAGGCTCGATCCAGTCAGTGAGCCGCGGCCAACTGCTGGCGGCGCGGGCCCATGGGATGTCGGGCTACAAGGCTTTTGTCCATGTGGTGCTTCCGCAGGCATTGCGGCGCGTCATTCCGCAGTGGTCCAACGAAGCCATATTGGAGTTCAAGTTCACCTCGATCGCCTACACGATCGGGCTGACCGAGATCACGGCGCGGGCATCGGAGGTCGGTTCGGATACTTACAAGTACTTCTGGGCCTTTCTGCTGGCCGGAATCGTCTATCTGGTAATGACGAACTTCATCGCGGAGCTGCTGGAATGGTTACAACGAGTCACGGCCGTGCCCGGTGTGACGTTCACCGGCAGCAAGGGGCGCAAGGGCCTAACGACCTGAATAAGGACAGGGTCGATCATCTGCCTTCAATCGCGCCGAGTACCTTTATGAGCGACGCGAGATGATGCAGCAATGGGCGGACTATCTCGACAGGCTGAACGCCGGCGCCGATATGATCCCGATTAACAAGAGCGCGTAAAACGAAGCCGCGGGGTCAGTCTGCCGGGGCTTGCCCAGGCAGTCTGGCGGCCCAGACGCTGGCAGCGCGCAGCCCGCCGCCTATCGTTGCGACAGCTCGAATTCCCCAGGCTCCCAGACCGCAGCAGCGAATTCATCAATCGCCAGCCCCAGCTTCTGAGGGTCCTCAACAACGACGTAGCCCCAACGACCGTATGCCCCCAAATTGTTCACGGCGTGGACCCAGCGCACTGCGGCCTTCGCCTTGATGTCGGCGTCGTCGTCATACTGCCCCTTGACCTCGACGATAAGCTGCAGGCCGTTGTCGAGCACGACGATGAAATCCGGAAAATATCGGGCCTGGATGTTGCGCTTGCGGTAGGGAATCACGAAACCGAGATGGTCGTTCTTGACCCATCTCGCAACAGCGGGATGCGCATCCAACGCGAACGCCGCGCTTTGTTCCCAGCTTTTTGTGTCCGCGACCATGGCATTGAGGTGACACTTTTCCACCGCATAGATCGGCTTGGTGGAATAGAAGTCCACGTACAGCGTGCTGCCACGACCGCTCGCACCCTGGGGAATGACCGGCAGCTCCTGCACCGAGTTGCCCTCCCCTTTGCGTATGGCATCCAGCAGTGTCGATACCGCCGCCTGCATGTAATGGCCGACCGCGAGCAGGTCGCAAGCCTGACTGTCGCCCCTGCGCACGAGCTTGTCGGGGTCGGCCAGGAAGCGCCGGGCGGCGAACAGCACCTTCTGGAACAACTGTGTCACGGGCACCGCGTCCGCCCCGTTCTCTTCCTGCCAGCGGCGACAGACTTCCCGGGCCAGCCGGAAGGCCACCTGCTGGTCGCGGAACTGGGCCCGCCAATCGTCGAGCGATAGCTTGGGCCGCTCGCCCGGGCCATAGGCGGACAAGGCCCCTTCCGGCGCGGTCAGCGCGGTCAGCTCCACCCTCTGCGGGATCTGCATCGGGTCCAGGGTTACCTGCGATACGCGCTCCCATTCCACCGTGATGTCGCCGCCGCCGCTTTGCTGATAGCCGGTCACGATGGGGAACGCGATCTCGTACTCCACCTCCTCCGGCACGGAGTAGATATGGTTCGGCTCGGGCTGCTCCACCGGGTCTCGGGATTCGCGCACCTTGAAGGGCACCAGCTCGAACGGCACGCCGAACACCTTGGCGGTCTCTTCGGCGAACTGTTCGGAGCCGTCTTCCTTCAGGGCATAGCTGCGCCGACGCAGCGCCCGCCCGACCACCTGCTCGCAGAGCAACTGCGAGCCGAAGGGACGCAGCCCCACGATGTGGGTCACCGTGTTGGCGTCCCAGCCCTCGGTGAGCATGGAGACCGAGACGATACAGCGCACATCGCGGCCGGGCGGAATGCGCTCGTCCATCCACCGCAGCGTGCCGTCGTTGTCGTCGCTGGCGACCTTCTCGTTGTGCTTGCGCACCAGCTCGGACCACTCCTCCGGGACCTTGCCGCCCGGCCATTCCGCCTTGCCGATGGTGTCCATGGTGAAGCGCAAGCGCCGCGTCTCATCCTTGGTGCCGCCTTCCTCGATGTCATCCACCACGCGGGAATCGATCCGAACGGTGACCTCCTGGCCGGGCTGGTTGCGGAACCACGGCGGCGCCTGAACATGCCCACCTTCGCCTTCGGCCAGCCATTCGTACACGGCCTTGGCCACCCGAGTATCGCGGCAGACGACGATGAACACCGGCGGCACAGGGTGCTTGTGTTGCTGCTTGGCGGAGCCTTCCCACTGCTGGAAGCGTTGGTTCCATTCCTGCGCCAGCAGATTGATGGGAGCGCTGGCGTAGGCCATCACGATCTCGGGGGTGATGGTGGTGCCGTAGCCGTCCTGTTGGGCCTGCTCCTGAATCCAGCGCCAGATATTGAAATAGGCCGCTTCCTCCGCGCCGGTCGGGTCCCGGGACGGCAACTGCGGAATTTTCACCAAACCGGATTCGATGGCGTCCAGCAGCCCGAAGTCCGACACCACCCAGGGGAACGGCTTGCCCACCTCGTTGCCGGAGCCCTGGATGTAGAACGGCGTGGCGGAGAGGTCGACGCAAAGGCGAATGCCCTTCCTCCTCCCACCCGCGAGCTTGTTGATCCGGTCCAACCCCTCGATCCAGACGGTGGCCTCGCGCGCGTTCTTCTTCGCCAGGTTCCTGTCTTCCTCCAGATCGGCCTCGTCGGTGATGCGATCCCCGCGCCGATAGGCGTGGTGCGCCTCATCGTTGAACACCAGCCAGTGCGGCGCGCGGCCGCGGCCGGATCCCAGCTCCTGACGGATGCGCTTGAACCAGGCCTGGTCCGATTCGAAGTATTTGATCTCCCGGGTCTCGTTGGCCTTGCCCTCATTCTTGACGAGCTCCACCGGCTCGCCGGTCTTCACCACCCGGGCGGATTGACCGTTGACGGTGCTGGTCTCCTGCTTGGCCAGCCGATGCCAGTTGGCGATCATCACCTCGCCCCGGCGCAGCTCCTCCATGCGCTGCGGCGGCACGAGCTGCCGGGTGCGGTACAGGCTCAGGTCGCCGTGCGCGGGATTCAGCTCCTGGAGGCGCTCGCGGATGGTCACGTTCGGGCAGACGATGAGCACGGTGTCGGTGAAGCGGTCGTCGGTGGGTGCGGCAAGGCGGTTCAGGATCGACCAGGCCGCCAGCATGCCCATCACCGTGGTCTTGCCCGTACCCGTGGCCATCTTGCAGGCATACCGGGTAAACGTTCGGAAACCTCGCGCCTTCGCGTCGGCGCCTGGCTCATCAGTAGGAATCTTCGGAATATCCTTGCGGTAGGGCTCGGCCGCCTCGGTCAGAAAGATGATGGTCTCCGCGGCCTCGATCTGCGCAAAGAACAGCCGCTGCATCCGGTCTTCGGACCGCCACAGGTCCAGCAGCTCCCGGGTCACCGGCGCGGCACCGTCGTAGGCGCGCCCGGTCAGCTCCCCCGCGCGCCAGGCCGCGACCCGCTGGCGCAGCAGATTGACCAGCGCCAGCTCCTCCTCCTGCCCGACCTCGGCATCGCCGAACAGCCCTTCCTGCCTCTTCGCGGTCTTGCGCCCGCGCTGGGCGTGCTCAGGCACGCGAAAGTAATAACTGGCCTGGCGCCGCCCTTCCGCCTTGACCGGCTGCGTGGCCTTCTCGATCTGCCAATGATAGCGCGGCGCATAAAAGGGCGAGTTGATGATCGGGGAATCGACCTCAAGCGGGCCGCTTGCACCCTCACGTTTCTTGTCTGCCTCAGGCATACATCAACCGCCGGCCCCTGGGCTCGGGGATGGGTTGCCCTTCCGCCCGAGCCGTTTCGATCCAAAGCGCCACGGCCTTGCCGGGCGCTTGCAGGGCTTCCCCGCGGGTATCGCCATGCGCCATGCAGCCCGGCAGCTCCGGCACGTCCAGGACGAAGACGCCGTCCTCGTCGCTCCAGTAGATGATCATCTCGTACTTGTGCATTCCTCGACTACGCAGCCGGATTTCCCCACATCGGCATCACGCCGCCCAACGCAGGATTTCCACCTCCGCACCTTTGCCGACTGCGTCCTCGGCCATCGCCATCACCTTTCCGGTCATCTCGTCCGACAGATAATACTCGCCGCACTGGCCACAGACCCGGGCGGGGACATTCTTGATCACCACCGTGGTCTCACCGCGCTCCAGGGTGACGGTGGTTTTTCCATCGGCCACGTCACCGGTTTTGCAGATCACGCATTTCATCACGGCCTCCGACTCCTGAAATCATCCGACCACTCGGCCGGGTCCGGGCGATAGGCGGGCACCACGAACCACCGCGGCGTTGCCGCCTCCCGAGCCGCCACGACATGAACCGGCTCCCCGGATACAAAGCCCAGCAACAGGTAGCTGGGATAGGGCGTGTCGTCCGGGTATTCGGCGATCACTTCGCCAGTGTGCACGGTCTCCAGTATGGCATCCCGACCCAGCGCACGCTCGAACATCCGCCGAATCGCGTGACCGCTGAAAACGACCTCGGCGCAGTCCATTACCCCGGTTCCCGCACCACCATCAGCTCGTTGCCGCGCTCGTCGATCACCTTCACCGCGATGCGGCGGTTATCCCAGAGCGCGAACGGCTCGGATTCCGTGCCTGCCAGGTGTTCCCAGACACTGTCGTCGAACTCGGCCTTCAGCGACTTCTTCAGGTTGTCCCAAGCGCCGGTGCGCGGGAAGAAAACCTGCGAGGCGCAGAACACCATGCCGTTGTAGTCGGTATCCAGCATCCAGCAGGGCAGATTCTCGGCCTCCACCGATTCCGTCTCCAGGTTGTCCGGGCGGAAGATGTCCAGCCCTAGCACTTCGGCCTGATACAGCGGCTCGCCGTCGTCGCGCCGGCCGGCGGGCTTGACCCGCACGTCCGGCAACCCCGTTACCGAGAAGATCTGGTCGGTATGGCTGGTCTTGAGCAGATCCGCCATCACCACGTCGGGCGTCACGTTCACGTAGGTACAGGGGATACGCAGCTTGGCGCGGTCCTCCACCAGCTCCCGGGCCTTGGCCTGGATGGCGAAGCCGAAGAGATAAAGCCGGTCGTACTTGAGGAAGTACGCCTCCCGTGCCGCTTCGTAGACCTGCTGGGAATGGATGGCGCCATCCTCCGGCCCGAAGACTACGGCGATCCGCTGCCCGGCTTCGCCGTTGCCCTCCGTCGTTGCCTCGGCATGCAGCCACTCGCAGTCCGTCAGCGGCCGCACGTTGTCCAGGGCCAGGGACTGATTGCCGGGCAACTGCAGATTGTGCGCGCGGCGCAGCACCTCGATCATCCGATCCAGATAGGCGCGCGGATTCTCATAACTGGCGGACGATTCCGCGGTTTCCTCGGCCGCCGTCTCATCCAGCGTCGCGGCCGCCTGAATCGTCGCCTCCACGGTAAAGGGGCCGCAAACGCGTGTGGTCTTTTTGTTCTCCTCCGGCCGATCCACCAGCGTGACCATCTCCGGCTCTTCGTTGTTGGCGATGGACTTCAGCGTGATGCGCGGCACCAGCCCGCCAACCTCCTCGCCCTTGCGGTTCTGCTTGCGCTGGTAGACGAAACCACCGGACGGACCGCGCCGCGGCTCCTTCAACTCGTACCAGGGGAAGGTGACTGTCAGCAGACGCTGCCGGGCCAGCGCCAGCGGGACGCGGGAGGTATCGCACGTAATCCAGCGGCGGCCCCATTGCTCCGCGACGTAGGCGGTGGTGCCGGAGCCGCAGGTGGGATCCAGGACCAGGTCGCCCGGATCGGTAGTCATCAGAAGACAGCGCTGGATTGTTTTGTTTGTTGTTTGAACAACATACAGTTTGGGGTCGTTGAATCCTCCAGATTGTGTATCGAGCCAAATATTATTCAGATGCTGAACCGGAAAATTTGACCAGTAAAGCTTGTACGCGAGACCCCTTTTTCCTGATTTGATAAGCAGGTTCTTCTCTGCCAGATTCTTCATCCCTTCAATCGTCGTCTTCCAATGACCATTTGCGCTGGGAACGTACGTTTGCCCTTCGAGCTTAAACTCCTGTGGCGTCTTTGACGCACCATCTGAAGTCAGCGGGCCGTAACGGAATATCTTGGCATCGTCGGGAGTTTTCTCTTCTCTTCTGCGCTCCTGGGGCGTCATGCGCCTTATGGAGTTATCCGAAAACTCCAACCAAACGTAATTAGGATCATCGACCGGCGGTTCTGGCTGGTAGTCGTAAACCGGGCTGTACTTCACCCGTTCTTTGTCTTTCGCGTACCAAACGAGATAGTCGGCAACGTTAGACAAGGTTTTTGCGCTAAATCCGCCAGTTTTCTTAAACGCAATTATTGACAGGAAGTTATCAGCCCCAAATACCTCGTCCATCACTTCCTGCACATGATGCAGATTCTCATCCGAAATCTGCACAAACACGCTGCCACTCTCCGTCAGCAGCTCCCGCGCCACCAGCAGCCGGTCGCGCAGATAGCTCAGATAGGAATGCAGCCCCAGCTCCCAAGTATCCCTATACGCTTTGACCATCTCCGGCTCGCGAATCATCTCGTCGTCCTTGCCGTGCTTCACATCCCGCTTGCGCACGAAGGGCTGGAAGTTGGAGCCGAATTTCACGCCATAGGGCGGGTCCATATAAATCATCTGCACTTGCCCGCCCAGGCCCTCGTACTCCAGCAGGGAATTCATCACCTGCAGCGAGTCGCCCAGGATCATGCGGTTGGTCCAGGGGCCGGCATGCTCGTAGGCATCCAGCTTGTCGGCGATGTCTGCCTGCGGGTCGCCGAACAGCTCCAGGTTCTGCCCGGCGGCCTGGTAGCTCTGCAGCTTCTTCAGAATCGCGCGGGTAGAATGGCGCTCGTGCACGAACAGAGGCACCGTGGGCACACTGATCTGATGGCGCTCGGCCTTGCCGGCCCAGTTCAGAAACGGCCGGGTCAGGCTCTTCAGCCGCGCCACGCACTCGCGGCTGGAGCGGAAGATCTCGCCGGTGCCCTGCCAACGCTGCGGCTCGGCAAAGACGGCATCCTCACCCTTCTCGCCGGCCTCGGCCACGAGGTTCAGCAGCCATTCGGCAAACTCCCGGTCCGCGTTCTCGTCCCAGGCCAGCTCCGGCGCCAGGCTGGAGTCATAGCGATAGGTCTTGGGCTCGCGGACCTGATGGAACTGATCCTGCAGCCCGACGTCCGGGCGCAGCGTCGCCTCGTCAGGGTGCTGATAGCTGCCGTACTGCCCGTTGCCGGACGCGGGCGAGCCCTCGGATTTCGACTTCTCGGAGGGGGTTGATGCCTTTGCCGACGTTTTGCCGGCGCTACCGTCGTGACCCAGCCGGTACACCGAGCCTCCCCGGCCGCGCCCCTTACCCAACACGCCCTCGGCGATTAACTGCTCGCGCACGGCATTGACAGCGGCCTCGTCATAGCCGTCGCCGGCCACCTCCAGGCGCTCCTTCACTTGCCGGAACAGGCTCTGGTTCCCCACGGTGCTGCCATCCCCGGGCACGATCTCCAGAATCGTCTCGCGAATCCGCGACTCCATCGCGTCCCCCTCGCTTGTTGTTTCGCGTCCCGAACTCATCCCCGCTCCTCGCGGAACAACGCTCCCTGCTCCGGCACCGTGACACCGTGCCGCTCGCAATAGTCACGAATCATCACCTCGATCATATTGGCGAGGCTCCGGCGCTCCTTCTCGGCCATGGCCTTGAGTCCCGCCTTGACGGCGGTTTCGACGCGCATGGTAAGGGTTTCGGTCTTGCCGGCCTTCATGGGCGGGTTCCTCAGTGCTGGTGCTGTCGGATGTACTGCGGATATGCTACTCGGGGCAGCGGTAACAGGGAACACGATCATCGCCCGGCACTATTCCACACGCAGTTTCTTCCGGCAGGTCCCGAACGCCCTGCTGGCGCGGTATTGCGCGGACCGGCGTCTACTCGGCGACGTGGATTTTTCGGCGATGGATGAAGGGAAACCAAGCCGGATGACCTGTTCGAGGCCTGGCGGGAGCTGCCGGAGGAACAGCGCAAGCCCATGGGCGCCGAGTTTCGCGAGAGCTTTGATCTGGGCTGCGAGATGGGCACGGTGCAGCACCCTTACGTGAGTTTTCGGAAAAGCCGCCGTGATTCCCAATAGCTTTGAGCTATCGATAGCAGGAAGAAATGCAATTGGCCAAATGGCCTACACGAGTCTATGGTCGGTAGACGCTTCAAAGCGTCAGGCAGCAACTCACCCGCACGCCCGTTGTAGGCAAGTTTGCCGGACCACAGGCGACCAGACGGCATGGTGTTGGCCGGCGGCGCCGAATGGGCGCGGTATTGGATGAAGCAGGCCGAGCCGTCGCTCGAACGCAGCACAGGACCTTCGGAGAAAAGTATGGCCGCGAATGCAAAGGAACGTCAGGGCACGGGCAAGTGCCCGGTGATGCACGGATCCCGGACGGAGCTGCACGGGGGCGGGCCGGGAAATGAAGACTGGTGGCCCCACCAGCTCAACCTCTCGATCCTCCACAAACACTCCGCCCTGTCCAACCCTCTGGGCGAGGACTTCGACTACCGGCAGGCCTTCAAGAAGCTCGACGTCCAAGCCCTCAAGCAGGATCTCAAGGCCCTGATGCGGGAGTCCCGGAGCTGGTGGCCGGCGGACTTCGGCCACTATGGGCCGTTGTTCATCCGCATGTCCTGGCACGCCGCCGGCACCTACCGCACCGGCGACGGCCGCGGCGGCGGCGGCACAGGATCGCAGCGCTTCGCGCCGATCAATAGCTGGCCGGACAACGTGAACCTGGACAAGGCGCGCCGGCTGCTGTGGCCGATCAAGCAGAAATACGGCAACAAGGTGTCCTGGGCCGACCTGATCATCCTCGCCGGCAACGTCGCCCTCGAGGACATGGGTTTTAAGACCTTCGGCTTCGGCTTCGGCCGCGAGGACATCTGGGAGCCCGAGGACGACGTCTACTGGGGCGCCGAGGCCGAGTGGCTGGGAACGGACAAGCGCATCTCCGGCAACCGGGAACTCGAGAACCCGCTTGCGGCCACGACCATGGGGCTGATCTACGTCAACCCGGAGGGCCCGGAGGGCAACCCGGACCCGGTGGCTGCCGCTCACGACATCCGCGAGACCTTCGGACGCATGGCGATGAGCGACTACGAGACGGTCGCGCTGATTGCCGGCGGGCACACCTTCGGCAAATGCCACGGCGCCGGGGATCCGGAACTGGTCGGCCCCGAGCCCGAAGCCGCCGGCATCGAGATGCAGGGTCTGGGCTGGAAGAGCCGCTACGGCTCCGGCATGGGCGACGACACCATGGGCGGCGGCCCGGAGGTCACCTGGACGGCCACACCCACCGAGTGGAGCAACCGCTTCTTCAAGAATCTGTTCGGCTACGAATGGGAGCTGGAGAAGAGCCCGGCCGGTGCCTGGCAGTGGGTCGCGAAGGACGCCGAGGCCACCATTCCGTACGCCCACGACCCGTCGAAAAAACGCAAGCCGACCATGCTCACCACGGACCTGTCGCTGCGCTACGACCCGGCGTACGAGAAGATCTCCCGGCACTTCCACGAGCACCCGGACGAACTGGCCGAGGCCTTCGCGCGCGCCTGGTTCAAGCTGATCCACCGTGACATGGGACCCAAGTCACGCTACCTCGGCCCCGAGGTCCCGCAGGAGGACCTGATCTGGCAGGACCCGGTGCCGCCCGTCGATCACGAGCTAATCGATGACCGGGACGTCGCGGAGCTGAAGAAGAGGATCCTCGACGCCGGGCTGTCGGTCGGCGAGCTGGTCTCGACCGCCTGGGCCTCGGCCTCGACCTTCCGCGGCTCCGACAAGCGCGGCGGCGCCAACGGGGCGCGCATCCGCCTCGCCCCGCAGAAGGACTGGGCCGTCAACCAGCCGCAGCAGTTGACGAAGGTGCTCGACGCCCTCGAGGGCATCCGCAAGGCGTTCAACGACGCGCAGTCCGGAAACAAGCGCGTATCGCTCGCCGACCTGATCGTCCTCGGCGGCAATGCCGGCGTGGAGCAGGCCGCGAGCAAAGCCGGGACCGGCATCGAGATCCCGTTCTATCCGGGGCGCACCGATGCGTCGGCGGAGGCGACCGATGCGGAGAGCTTCGAGGTCCTGGAGCCGGTCGCGGACGGGTTCCGCAACTACCTCAAGACCCGGTTTACCGTGCCGGCCGAGGAGATGCTGCTCGACCGCGCCCAACTGCTGACGCTCACCGCGCCGGAGATGACCGTGCTGGTCGGCGGCATGCGCGTGCTCGGCACCAACGTCGGCGGCTCCACGCACGGCGTGTTCACCGAACGGCCGGAGACGCTCACCAACGACTTCTTCGTCAACCTGTTGGACATGGGCTTGGAATGGAAACCGACCTCGGACGAGGCAGCGGAGTTCGAGCTCCGCGAGCGCGAGACCGGCACAGTCAAGTGGACCGCCACCCGCGTCGACCTCGTGTTCGGCTCCAACTCCCAACTCAGGGCCATCTCGGAGGTCTACGGGCAGGATGAGGCGCAGGAGAAGTTCGTGCGTGACTTCGCGGCGGCGTGGAACAAGGTGATGAACGCGGACCGTTTCGACCTCGCCCGGTAGCGCTCGGCGGTCGGTCAGACGCGGCCGCGTCTGACCATTAACCGAGGAATGCGCCAGCGAGCCGTAATATCAGCTTGGGTGCCACAAGCCGCCCTCGGGCATGCCGAGTCAGCGAGGCGGTCTCGCCCGGTTCGGCCAGGCATCCGGATTGATCATGCCCAGCAAAGCGCTGCACGTATACGGGCGTGGCTTACGCCCGCGGGAGCGTCCATTGAGACAGCCAGACAAGGCTTCCCCTTTGCGGCTGACGTTTTCCCGCGCCTTTTGGCACCGTGCTTACACGGAACTGGCCTCTCAACGCTAACCACTCGTCGGCTCTTTTACGACGGCACATCGGCGATAGCCACCTCGCCGGGCAGACGGTTACCAGTAGGCCGAACGCCGCTAGCAGCTTCTGTGCCCTGACGCTCATGACGGGACCAGAAATGCAACACAATCAGCGCCGACACGGCGCTCATCATGCTGGTGGGAATCCACACCACCATGCCGCCAAGGTGCTGATCCAGCAAATAGGAAGGCACCCAGCCTTTGTCCAGGATGGCGTACAGCGGATACAGCACGCGCGAGGTGAACGTGATGTAAGCCCCCACCATGATCTGCGGCGGCATGATCGCCCACAGGATAATCAGCCGCCGCCCGTAAGGAATGCGTCCCGGCTTGGGGTCGAGCATCAGCCACCAAAACGGAATGCCCTCGAGGAGCATGGAGAAGTGCATGATGTCATGCACCGTCTCGTTGACGGTGGCGTACTCGAAAATCGGCGGCGTAAGCCAGAAATAGATCAGCCCTACGAACAGGATGGGGGCCACCACCGGATGCTGGATGAAGCGCCATGTGCGGCGCACGCCCCCGCTGCGCAGGATGGGACGCAAGCCATAGACACGCGCCCAGCGCGGCAGACCGCGCACCAGTTCGGGGATGGGCGCGGCCAATGCCAGGAGCATGGGGATCCAGTGATGCAGGGCGACGTGCTGCACCCGGTGGACCCAGAAGATATGGTCAGACAGGGCTTCCACCGGACTCAGGATCACGATATAGGTGAACAGGACGCCGCTCATATACGAGGCCGCCCGCCACAGGCTCACCCCCTCGCCCCGGCGCCGTCGCAGCACGTAACCACGCAGGTAAATGCCGGCCACCAGAAGACACAGCCCGATGATGACCAAGGCAGTGAGGGAGTGACCCCACATGGTCCACACCGGACCGGTGAGCGGGCCGATTTCATCGGCGAGCGCCGGCTGCGCCCAAAGCAGAGCCGTGGCTGCATAAGCAACGGCAGCCCAAAGCGTGGCCACTGCGGCACTCCGGCGCATGTTCAGCCACTCCCGCCGGCAGGCAGCAACGGCTTGACCGCCTTGAGCAGCTCGTGGTTGGAGACCACGTCCGCCTGATCGAAGATTTTGCGGATGTGGCCGTGCGGGCCGACGATCACCATGCCGTCATTATGCGAGATGTCGTAATTGACGTTCGCCTTCTGGGCCAGCGGGTTCACCACCTCGGGCTGCGGGGTTTGCTGCGGACCCCGGTCCTGCGCCGAAGCGCTGTCCGTTACCTTTTCGTAATCAATGTGGAAACCATCCCTCACGACGTGGCGAATCTGCTTCGGCTTGCCGGTCAGGTATTCGAAGTGCCGATCCGAGGGATCCCACCCGTATTCCTTGAGGAACGCTCTCATCTGTTTGGGGCCGGTGCCCGCCGGGTCCACATTGAAGGCCACCACCGCCACCTTCGACTGCAGCCCGCTGTCCTTGAGCAGATGCTCGAAGCCCACCAGGTGTGCCGCAATCAAAGGACAGTAAGTGGTGCAGTAAGGGAACAGGAACGTCACCACCTGCACCTTGCCTTTGAACTGGCTCGAATCGACCGTGTGGCCCGTTTGATCGGTCAGACCGCTGTACTGCGGGGCCTGTCCCAGGACGGGCGCGGAGTGCATCTGCCGCGAGGCATGGCCGCCGTAGAACTCCACACCCACCAGCCAGCCGATCAGACCCGCCAGCACGAAGCAAACAGTCGCTACGCCAAAGACAAACAAACGCTTAAGCATGAAAGATCGTTGAAAGGTGGCATGAAAATGGGCTGTGCCGCGATGACTGATCACCCTCTCGCGTCGGTACCGGGCGGTGCACGGCGCGAGCGTTGTTGCCGCGACGAGCGAGTTTATCGCCCATGCTCACCACTATGCGCGACATGCAGACGTACCATCAGGAGTCCCGGCGCGCCGCCCATCACAGCTTCCGGAAGGCCGGACGCTTTCGGAGCCAGCCGCCGTTCGGGGCCCGCCGAGCGCTCCGGGCCGGGGTTACAGTCAACATCGAAGGGTACATCAGGCGCCGGTAACGCGCAAAAACGGTCCACAGGAAACGTGCGCCGCCGTCCTGTAGTGCCGGAAGCACAAGCCTGCAGGAACACGGGCAGATTCCGTGCTTGTGAGGCCACGCCGGTCGCGGCATGGGGAGAGAGGAGTGCGTGGCCACACTGAAGCCATTGAACGCGACTGCCAAGCGAGTCGGAACGGCTGGCGTCCTCTCGTCGACCGCGCCATTGCGTGGTGCAAGTATCGCCTTTTGTCTGGGCATCGCCCGCAAGTGACGGGCTCTGAGACAGAACGGCTCGCCACACCCTCGCGCCCGTTTGCACCGTTCACCAACTCGAGCCAAGTCACCCCCGTGCTCGCCATGGCGCTAGCGGCTCGATATATTGAAGCCTAGGGAATAGGCATCACCGGCCCCTGGCCAACAAATCCGCATCCGCCGAAACGCGAGCGCGGGCACTGCCGCCCCCGCGGCGAAACCGAGGGAGCCGAATATGGACAGAGAGCAGGCATGACACGGGCGCGCCGCCTGTGGGTGACGGGGTTATTGTTATGCGCCGGCTGCAGCGCGGCGCTGGCGCAACCGCCGACTTCCCCCGGCGGTTCCGGCCCGCCGCAGGGCGGCCCCGTTCGGGCCATAATCCGCTATCCGACCGTGCACGGCCAAAGTGTCGTGTTCGAGGCCGGCGGCAACCTGTGGAAGGTGGGGCTGAGCGGCGGGGTGGCGGCCCGGCTCACATCGGACAGCGGCTTCGACAGCGCGCCGCATTTCTCCCCCAACGGACGCTGGATTGCTTTTACCGGCTGGTATCAGGGCAACACCGACGTCTACGTCATGCCCAGCAGCGGCGGCCCCGTCAAGCGCTTGACTTATCACTCCATCAACCGCAAGGCCGGCCCCGGCAAGCTGCGCGTCAGCCGCGACAACACGGTGCTCGGCTGGACGCCGGACAGCCGCAACGTGGTGTTTCTTTCGCGGCGGGCGAGCTTCAACCCACAGGTCATGCACGCCTACGAGGTCCCCGTGAGCGGCGGCCTGCCGACACGCCTGCCTTTGCCCTGGACGGGGCCGCTCTCGTTCGGGCCCAACGGCCATACAGTGGCTTACAACAAATCCGCCCGCAGCTTTCGGCCCTTTCACCGCAAGCGTTATTACGGCGGCCAGGCACAGGATATCTGGACCTACGATTTCAAGACCGGCAAGAGCCGCCGGATCACGCATTGGAAGGGCGCCGATACCTGGCCGATGTGGCACGGCCAGACCTTGTATTTCACCTCCGACCGCGGCAGCCGCCACATCGAAAACCTGTGGTCCTATTCATTCAAATCGCAGCAGTTCGAACAGCTCACACACTTCGCCACCTACGACATCGACCGCGCGACGCTGGGCGATCATGCCATCGCCGTGACGGACGGCGGCAATCTCTACGTCTACCACCTCGGCAACGGCAAGCTGCAGCAGATTTCGGTGCGCGTGCCGCTTGACGGCACCCGCCTGCAGCCGCGCTGGCTGGACGGCTCGGAGCATATCGACAGCGCGGATATCGCGCCCAACGGGAAACTGGCGGTGTTCTCCGCCCGCGGCGCGCTGTTCACGGTGCCCGCCAAGTACGGCAGCACCCAGACACTAACCACAACCCCGGGCGCGGACCAGCGCGACCCGGCCTGGTCCCCGGACGGCAAGTCGATCGCATTCATCGACACGCGCGGCAAGCATCAGCAGATCGACGTGCGCCCGGCCACGGGCGGCGCGGCGCGCGCGCTCACCCACACGGACGATGTCAGCTACCAGCCGCCGATCACCTGGAGCCCGGACGGCCAGTGGGTGACCTACGTCGACTCCACGCAGACGCTGTGGCTGGAGAACGCCGACAGCGGCAAACGCTGGCGCGTCGCGCAGGACAAGAGCCAGGCGCGAGGCACGTTCACCGATGTCCACTGGTCGCCCGGCAGCCGCTGGCTGGCCTTTTCCAAAACCCTGCCCAACCGCGTCAGCGGGCTGTTTCTGTACCACGTCGCCGACCGCTCGCTGCACAAAATCAGCCAGGGCCGGTACAACGACCGCGATCCGGTATTCTCGCGCGACGGCAAATACCTCTTCTTTGTCTCAGACCGTCTGGTCAACCCGGCCGTTTCCAATTTTGATTTCACCGTCGCCGGCGTGGCCAGCAGCGGCCTGTATGCAGCCACGCTGGCCAGCACCACGCCCTCGCCCGTCGCGCCGCGCGTGCGCCAAGCCACCGGCGCCAAAAGCCACCAACCGGGCAGCGCGCCCGAGGCACACGACGAACACAGCGCCAAAGGCAAGCCGGGACAGCCCCACCCGATCTCCGTCAATCTCAAAGGGCTGATGTCGCGGGCGGTGCGCCTGCCGGTGCCTGCGGCCGACATCACCAACGTGACGGAAGCCAAGGGCGTGATCTACTACCTCGCCGAGCCGGCAGCCACATTGAATGACAATCCGTTGCCGGGGGAGAAGAGCCTGCTGCGCGCCTACGATCTCAAAAAGCGCGAGGACCATACGCTTGCGCAGGGCGTGGACGAGCTGATGATGTCCGCCGACGGCTCCACGCTGTTGTACCGCGCCGACGGCCAGTGGAACCTGCGGCCGGCGACGTTCAAGAAGCAGCTACCGCCGGACATGGTGGCCACGCTATCGCTCGACCAGCTCCGTCGCCACGTGCAGCCGCGCGCGGACTGGCAAACCGTCTACGACGAGGCCATGCGCGACGTGCGTGACTATTTCGTGGATCCGAAGTTGATCGCCAAAGAATGGCCGGCGATCGATGCACGCTACAGACGGCTGCTGGCGCACGCCACCAGCCTCAGCGACGTGAACTGGCTGATCGCCAACGCGATCGGCTCGCTTGGCGAAAGCCACATGTACATCTACGGCGGCAACCAGGGCTGGAAGAGCCCGACCCACGCGACGGCGGACTTGGGCGTCGCGTTCGCGCTCGACCAGCCGTCGGGACGGTATTACCTGAAGCGCATCTACCGGGGCGACAACACGGTGCCGGGTTACCGCGCGCCGCTGGCGCAACCGGGGCTCAAAGTCTCGAAGGGCGATTTCGTGCTGGCGATCAACGGCCAAACGCTGAAAGCGCCCACCAATCCGTATGCGCTGCTCAACGGCACTTACGGCACCACCATTTCGCTCAGGCTCGCGAAGAGCGCTTCCGGCGGCCACCCGTGGACGATCCACGTGCGCCCCATCGCCAATGCCCACAAGCTGCACCTGCTGGCCTGGATCCGGCATAACCGCGCGCAGGTCGACAAGCTCTCCCATGGCCGCATCGGCTACGTCTATCTGGAGGACATGGGTACGACGGGCATGCGCGAATTCGTGCGCCAGTACTACAACCAGATGTACAAGCAGGGGATCATCTTCGATGATCGCTGGAATCTGGGCGGCTCCATCGACCCGGTGCTGTTCGATCGCATCGCCCGCCCCGTCACGGCGATGACGACCAACCGCCATCGCTGGGCCGACCCGGCGCTCGCCGCCCCGGTCGGCCATATGGCGGCACTGATCAATCACGGCTCTGCCTCGGACGGGGACATTTTCGCCTATATGTTCAAGAAACGTCACTTGGGCCCGACCATCGGCACCCGCACCTGGGGCGGCGTACGCGGCTATTTCAGCCCGTTCTCTTTACTCGGAGGCGCTCAGCTAGTGGTCTCCGAGGAGGCCATGTACGGGCTCGACTCGCAGTGGGTGGTCGAGAACATCGGCGTCAAACCGGATGTGCGGGTGGATGATGAGCCGGGCCAGATCAACCGCGGCCACGACGCGCAGCTACGAACCGCCGTGCGGTTACTGATGAAGCAGATACGCCAGTCGCCGAAACAGTACCCGCCGCCGCCGGCGTGGATGCCGGCCTTTCCGCCGCAGCCGCATTATCCCGCGTGCCCGGCGTCGGACACGAGCGGTCCTTGCGGATAGACGGGACCGTGCTTTGTCCGCCTCGGGCCGGCGCTCCAGGTCCATCCATGGACGCGCGCCCGTTTGCCCCGCAGAAAGCTACGGGCGCGCGGGCGGTTTTGTCAGCGAAGCCGGGAACGGCGCGCTGTTCAGCGTGTTGAGGAAAGCGACAAGGTCATGGATCTGGGCCTTCGTCAGGTGCGGGATCAGATCCAGCGTGCGCTCGCGCTTGCCGACGACACGGTCGGCATTCCCTGCCCCCTGAGCGTAAAAGCTCACGACTTGCTGCAGCGTAGAAAACCGCCCGTCATGGAAATAAGGCGCGCTCCGCGCCACGTTGCGCAGGGTCGGCGTCTTGAAGGCGCCGCGCATGGATTCGGGAGACGGCAGGAACTGGAGGCGCTGCCCGGCGTGGCCCTTGGGCCGATCGCTATAGGCGCCGCCCGCGTTGAATGGGTTGTGGAGCAGCTTGCGGATGCCCGCCTCCCGGCCCGTGTCCAAGGGCTCGCCCGCCAGCCGCGGAAGGCCGATATTGTGAAACTGCCCGTCGCTGAAATCCTTGCCGGAATGGCACAGGTCGCAGCGCGCGCGTCCGACAAAAAGCTTGAGCCCGCGCCGCGCGGCCGGTGACATCAGCTCGTTCGCGTCGGGTTTGCCCGCGAGCAGCGCTTTCGCGTAACGATCAAAGGGCGAGCCGCGGCTCATAAGCCGGCGTTGGTAAGCCTCCAACGCCTTGCCCACATTGGAAAACACCCGGTTGACCGCCTTATGGTCGGCCTCACTCATCCGCTGCCATGCGCGCGCCCTCTCGGAATCCTTCGGCGAATGCGGCGATGCGTGCGCCGGGAAACGCTGCCCGTCGTGCAGCGGTGGCAGGGCGCCAAAGACCTGTTTGTAGGCCTGGCGTAAGCGGGCGTGCGAGGCAACGACATGGGCAATATGGGCCCGATCGCTGCCGAGTTCGCGCGGATCTTCCATCACATACAGCGCTTGCGACCACAGGCTGTCGGCGCGCCCGTCCCAGAAGAACCAGTGGCCGTCCACGGCATTGATCACCGTGGGGGTGTTGCGCGGATCCACGCCCAGCGCCCTGCCGACGCGCCGGCCGTCGGTGAAGGCCCGCTGTGGCTGGTGACACGAGGCACAGGAAAACTTCCCGTTCGCCGACAGCCGGCGGTCGAAGAACAGATACTGGCCCAAGGAGGCGGCCCTGCGGCTGTCGGCGACGCGATCCGTTGGGTCGGGCAGCGGGTGGGAACCGGAAGCGACATGGCGTTTGATCGCCGCCCGTTCCCCCGCCGTATAGCTCGTGCTCGCGGCGGGATTCGCGCCCCACACGGTGAGTGAAGCCGCCATCATCCCTGCGAATCCGAGATACCGCAGTAACCGCCGTACCATCGCGCCGCTTCCCTCAACAGGCATTACTGGCCACAGCAGGGCAACTCGAAAAAGGCCGTGCCCTTCTGCCCGTCGCGCGCCACCGTCAGTTTCAGTGTCCATTTCCCCATCATGTGGAAGAACATCCCGCGCACTCTGAACGCTCCATCCTGCCTGACGATTTTCGGCGACGATTCCATGCCGTGGGCAAACCCGTGCTTGAGGCCATGGCGCATGCCTGCAAACAGGGTCAAATTGACGTCGGTCAAGCGCGGGGCGGGATGCTTGCCGCTGTAAATCTCGAAAGCGACCGTGAAGTACTGCTGATAAGGAATGGGTCGGGGCAATTTTGTCAGTTTGATCAAGAAGGCATGGTTCTCGGTGTACGCCTGGCGCGTCGGGGCAACGCGTTGGCCCCAATCGCTCTCGTACGGTCGCCGGCGGTGACGGAACGGATTGAGCCAGGTCAATGAGCATCAATGAAAAGCCTGGGATCTTAATAGGCACTGTTCGAATTGGAAGACCTTGTTTGGATCCAGTGGCTATCTGCCTGAAGGCTCAACGGGTTTGCGAGGTCAAATACCGGACGGTCGGCACATTGAGAAGGAGATGGCCAGCCGATCCGGTCAGTACCGCAGGCAAATAAGGGCGGGACACGATGGCGCTCTATTCCGCGGAAAACCCGCGACAGTTGGCTCATACATTGTTGGCGCAGGCGCGCCGGCTGATGCTGTTCGGTCCGCCGGGTATCGGCAAGACCACACTGGCAGGCGCGCTGGCGCGCGAACAGGCACGCGAAAGCCGCCGGCTCTGGTGCCTCAGCGCCGACCCAGGCTCGCCGGATTTCGGCATTCCCGGCGCCGTGACCCTGGCGCAGTGGACGTCGCACCGGTGGGCGGTGAGACGAATGGAGGCACTTTGCACGCTCGACGCCGCACGCTTCCGTCTTCCCCTCGTGGAAGCCGTAGCCCGCCTTGTTCCCCTGGCCTGCGGCGCCAGCCTGCTCTTGGATGCGCCCGGCGTCGTGCGCGGCGTCGCCGGCGCCGAGCTGATCGCGGCTTTGACACGGACAGCCGCCATCGACCTGATCGCGGTGCTGTTGCGAGAAGGAAAAGATCTGGCGCTGATGGACGAGCTGCGCAGCCTGGATGCGGACGTGGTTCAAGTGCACGCCTCCACCGCCGCCAGCCGCCCCGGCAAACGCAGCCGCGAGCGCGAGCGCACCCGTTTGTGGGAGCGCCACCTGCAACAAGGGGGTGAATACCAGGTTGCTTTGTCGCGCTTGCACGTGCTCGGTACTCCTCCGCCGCGGACGCGGGATGCCTGGGTGGGGCGCCAGGCGGCTTTCCTGGCGAGAGGCTCTACGGTCTCTGTTGGCGAAGTGACCGGCCTGGCCGGCGACACTCTAACGCTCGTTCTACCGCCGGGCAGCGCATTGACGCACGTGATGCTGGTGCGCGACGCCGTGCGTGATCGAAAGGGAATGCTGGTGACCGCCAAGCGCTGGCGCGACAACGGCATACGCTACCTGCCGTCCTCGGACCTCGCCCCCCGTACGGCAGTCAACGATGTGCGCGGGCCACGACCGGTCATCCGGACGGCCACAGCCGTTGCCGTGCTGATGAACGGCGTTTTCGGTGACCCGCAATTGCACCTGCGCCTATTGCACCAACGGCGCAGCCTCCTGTTCGACCTCGGCGACGGTGCGCGCCTGCCGGCACGGGTGGCGCACCAGGTCAGCGACGTCTTTGTTAGCCACGCCCACATGGACCACATCAGCGGGTTCCTGCGGCTGGTGCGCACGCGTATCGGTGAGTGCGGCCCCTGCCGTGTCTACGGTCCGCCCGGGCTGGCTGCGCACCTGCAGAACATGCTGGATGGCATTTGCTGGGACCGCATCGGCGATCGCGGCCCGCGCTTCGAAGTGGCTGAACTGCACGGCGAGTGCCTGCGCCGCGTCGGCCTGCAAGCAGGCCGGGCGGGCCCACGGAGGCTGGGCGAAACCAGGATCACCGAGGGTGTGCTACTCGCCGAGCCCGGCTTTCGCGTGCGCGCGACCACGCTGGATCACGGCATACCGGTGCTTGCCTATGCTTTTGAGCCGCCCCTTCAGGTGAATGTACGCCGTGACCGCTTGCGCGAACGCGCTTTGGCGCCCGGCGCCTGGTTGACGGACCTGAAGCAGCATATTCTGGCCGGAAATTACGGCGTCCGGCTCACCTTGCCGGACGGCCGCCGGGAGACGGTGCAAGCGCTCGCCGCCGACCTTACCCTCGTCACCGCCGGCAGCAAACTGGCGTACGCCACGGATTTCGCCGATACCGCGGACAATCGCCGTCGTTTGACCGCTCTCGCCGCTGGAGCCCATACCCTCTTTTGTGAAGCCACATTCCGAACTCGCGATGCCGAGCATGCCCGCCGCAGCGGCCACCTGACCACCGCCGCGTGCGCAGAAATCGCCAACGCGGCCGCGGTGCACCACCTGGTGCCTTTCCACTTCTCGCACCGCTACGAGCAACACCCCGGCCTGGTCTACGACGAGATCGCGCGGTCGTGCCCGCGAGTCATACTGCCGCCTCGACAGACATGGGCGACATGAGCTAACCGTCTATCCGTCAGCAAAGCGGCGCAGCCCTTCCAGTTCGCGGATTTCGATATCCCGACTATGGGTAGCGATCCAGCCACACAGGATCAAGTGGCGAAAGTGGCGACTGAGTGCTTCTTGGCGCATTCCCAGATAGCTCGCCAGATCCGCACGGCTCATCGGCAGGGACAGTTGCCGTGAGCCCATCACCTCACAGAAGTGCACCAGCATCGCAGCGAGTCGCTGTGCCGCATTCCGGTGCGCCAAAGCCAAGTGGCGCTCGTATTCAGTGCGCAGCGCCGTGCTCGCCATGTTGCTCAGCCGGCGCTGCAATTCGGGCGTCACCAGGCGCGGCGGAATGCGGCATATCCAGGCGTCGGTGAGGGCAACCTCTGTGGCCGTCCATACCGGGTTTCCCTGCTCCGCCAGGCCGAGGACGGAGCCCGGGAAGCGGAAAGCAGTGACCTGCTCGTCACCGTCGTTCTCGCGGCGCACGGCTTTAAGCACACCGCGCTTGAGCGCATAGAAGGCCTCGAAGGGCTCACCCTCCATCACCAGCGTTCGTCCCTGGGACAACGCGGGCAGATGGGTCACCGAGCGCCCGAACTCCGCCAGAGCCAGCCCTTCCAGCTTCGCCGGCAGACAGTGAGCTCGTTGCACGCAAGCGCTGCAACGGGTCCGCTCATGCTCGTCTAGTCCCGGTGGCCCGTCGCCACCGGCCAAGCCGTGTCCGTACATCGTGACAATTGTCATCAGCCGTTCTCCCCTATGGAGAATAGCGCAATATTGATCCAAGGCAATTACATGTGATTGACAGCCCCGTCACTGGCCAAGCAGGCGGCGCTCATCCGGGCCCGGACAGCGCCGGCGTCAGCCAGGCTATTGAGGGTATAACCAAGCTCTTGATACACATCAAAGAAATGTTTGCATCAGGCACTAAACTGATCAGTTCTGGCTGTGGCGTCTGGGCAGGGGGCATCGATGCCGGATCAAGGGACAAACTCGGATGCAGCGGATGCGCCTGCAGGGAGGTTGTCGTCGGCGTCCGGGGCCTGCGGCTCATGCGCCTTTAAACCGCGTTGTCTGCCAGCGGGGCTGGAGGGTGAAGCGCTGCAGAGTTTCGAGCGCGCCGTTTCGCGCTCAACCCGGCCGCTGAAGAAGGGCCAGGTCCTGGTGCGGCAAGACGATGCCCTGCACGCGCTGCACGCCCTGCGTGTGGGCTCGCTCAAGGCGATAATACAGACCCCCGACGGCAGCGAGCGGGTCGTGGCCTTTCGCTTTCCGGGGCAGGTGATCGGATTGGCCGAGGCAGGCGTTGAGCGCTGGGCGCGCTCCGTCGTGGCTTTGGAGGATAGCTGGCTGTGCCGCATTCCGGTGGAGATACTGGATGACGACAGCCTGCAGGCCCAACTCGTCGCGCTCATCAGCGATCATCTGCGCCGCGAATACGAGTGTCACCTGGCTTTAGCCTCGAAGACGTCTGCCGGCCGGCTGGTGACTTTCTTGCTCGACATCAGCGAAAACCACCGACGACGAGGACTCGCACCCGACCGCTTCATACTGCCGATGAGCCTTATCGACATCGCGAGCTATCTGGGAATGCGCCATGAGTCGGTGTGCCGGGCGCTCTCCGATCTGCAGCACCGCGGACTCATCGATCATCAGGGAAAACGGTTCGTTATCCCCGACCTGGAGGCACTGAAGGGTCTATAGAGGCGCTCCAGACGGTTAGTGCAATCGGGAATCCGGAGGCAGCAGCGAGCCAGAGACACCCTCGTCGCCGGCTGCGCTCAGCGCACCGGCCAGGGCGCCCAAATCGCCTTCATCCATCCCGCCCGTCAGCGTATACAGGCGCTGCTCCTCGTCCCGGCAATGGCGGGAGAACGCCTCCCTGAGGTGCGCCAGCAGCGCTTCGAAACCGATCCGGTCATGCGCCTTGCACGCCGCCATGGCCGAGCGCATGTCGACGCGAAGCCCGTCGTGCTCACGGCGGCACCGGGCAAGCATTGCATCGACTGCCGCGCCCTGCCCGGAGAGGCGGGGAAAGAGCACGGTCTCCTCGGCTCGCATGTGGGTTTCCAGGCGTTGCACGAACTCCGCGAGGCAGCCTTGGGCCTCGGCCCAATCCCCCTCACCGACCGCCGCGCGCGCTTGCATGAGCAGTGCATGGAGCAGACGGTGGCCAGTGCTCAGTAAAACGAGGATGCTAGTCATCGCTCGGGCAATCAGCGTTACAGGAGGGTTATCCTTCGCAAAAGTCCCTAATCGCGCGGCGCGCAAGGACAATCACTGAGGCCAATACTCAGGGGCAAGCAGCAACGGGCCTCCGCTCGCACCGACCGGCCCTGCTCTGGCTCGCCGGGCGCAGTCATTAGCGGGTGCAAGCCACAAGCTCTTCCTGCATCCACTCTGCACCACGCCCCAATAGAGTCAGCCCTGCTTGTTCCCCGTTTGTTGGATCGCTGGGCCCATTCCGAGCTGCTTGAGCCAGGGTTCCCAGAGTGCGCTCTGAAACGCGGTCATCGACTCGAACTGGATAAACAGCAGTTCCTGGGACCGCTCCATGGCTTTGATCAGCTCAGACACGCCGTCCCCGAATCCATCCCTGTTACCGAATCCTGGACTCATTTGCGGGATCATCAACCGCAATCCCTGCTCAAGCGCCTGCGTGTAGAGCTTGCTTACGTCATCCCAATAATTAAGCAGGCTATCCTGGTTGTGCGCCCAGGTAACCCAAGAGCTTTGGTCTTCGACGGAAGACCGTTTAGGCGCTTCTTTGGTTTCTGTTGCCATGTCGGGAATCCTCCGTTCCAAGCGGGATCACGCTGCCGCCAGACACTGGATCGGAACCGGTCAAATTCGGCGACGACCGCTACGCCTGAGCCCGATTCAATTCCGTCGCGCGGAAAATCCCGTGGCCATGAGATAAAGCACTTTCAATACAGCCTGTTTTATAGAGCCCGGTGACCCAGGCGCCCTCCGATGCGGTCTCCTAGCCAATGACGCCACTGGCGCTTAGCAAAACAGTCTGAGCACCCTCACTCGGCCAGTTCACTTTTAAAAACGTAGACCACAATCACCGCTCAATGATTGACGACGATCAATAAGAGCAGAATTGGCGCCGTTAACACAGCCGGGGCCTTGCCGATGTTTCCGCAACGCATTCGCCGCGGGACTATTCGCGGCCTGGCGAGCAATGCCACAGGCACGCTGCGGGCTGCGGCGTTTTCGGGCATGATTACAGTGGGACTGAAGCTCTGGCGGCGGCGGCGACCAGCGCGCCGGCCGGTATGGTGCTCTTGTTCATGCTGGAGAAGGTGCTGCTGTCGCGCAACGCGCGCGAGGTGCCCCTTGGCGTGCACGGCCGAGCGGGCTTTTTGATTGTCATCGGCGATGCGTTCCACAGTTTGGTCGACGGCACCGTCCTCGCCGCGGCTTTTCTCACGGCCGCGCCGCTGGGCATTAACGGTGCAACGGCGCAGCGCCTAGAGAAACCCCCAGCAACACCAGCCATGTGCAGCTTCACGCCGCAGGTGTCGAAGCCGTTCCAACTCCGGTTTACGGCTGGGCGGACGTGTTGGCGGAATGCAACTCCGCGATGGCCCTCGCCGGACCCAGCGATGGCCACAAGCACACACGCTTCAACCGGGCGGCTGCCTTTTACTTAAGCGGCACCGCTGGTGGTTAATCACAGAAATCATCTCTATCGCTGAAATACAGCGGCCGATCCGGGCATCGCCGGACCGGCCGCTGTCGTCTCAGATAACCCAGCGATGACCCGTGGCCGCAACGCCGGGATGATGCATTACAGGGCAGCCTGTATTACCCGGTGCTCGACTGCCCCCAGTGCTTCCAGCGATTGAAATACGGCTGGCCGTTGGAAGGCGCCGTCTGGTGGCTGACTTGGCCGCTGCCTTGCGAGGTGGCCACTTGGCCGGAGTCGCCGCCACCGGACTCGCCCCAGTGCTTCCAGTGGTCAAAATGCCATTGGCCTTTGGGAGAGGCCGCCTGCCGGCTGAACTGGCTGCTGCCCTGCGAGGTAGTCACCGGGCCGGAGTTGCCGCCACCGGACTGACCCCAGTGCTTCCCGTAACTGACGTGCCGCCGGCCAGTTGGGGCCCCGGACGGCTGCGCGTTAGAGGTCCCGCCACCTTGCGAGGTGGCCACCTGGCTGGAGTCGCCGCCACCGGACTGGCCCCAGTGCTTCCAGTGCTCGAAGTGCCACGGGCCGTTGGATGGTGCGGACCGACTCGCGCTCGCCGCATTTGCGCTGGACGTGGGCGCGCTGTTGCCAGGCTGACCCCAGTGCTTCCAGCGCTCATGGTAGACGCGAGCACTGGGTGCACCGGTCTGTACAGCCGCAGCGTTCGCTGCCCCATTGGTTGTGCCGGCCAAGGCGAGCGGCCCCGCCGAGAGCGCGGCGATCAATGCGCCTATGGAGACTCCTTCGCCGATAGTGCGCCAATCAAACATTGTTTCCTCCTATCTCTTGACGACAATTTCGAAAGCGCGGGCCGCCAGTAGCTGCTCCGGCACGTTACGACCGACCTTTCTGGGAAGCCCGTCGTGCCGGGCAGTTGAGCGCGATGCTTATGGAATCCGGCCCCCGGCCCGCGTCTGTAAACTCACACTCGCACCCTAAGAAAAGGTGATGCGAGTCATGCCACAGGATTCAGCCCTCGTTGCGGGTCATTTCCCGCCGCATGTGAATGCCGGGCCCCGTGCGCCAGTTGTGATACTCCTGCACAAGCGGCGTATTGGACGCGGTCACAGATCCGTTCTGCGTGGGCTGCGCTGCGCTTGCGTCATACGAGCCGTTCTGCCTGCGCTCGAGTTTCTGATGCAATGCCAGGCGCGTGTGATAGGCGTTCTGGCTGCGCCAGTTGTGATACTCATGCCAGTGCGGCGCCAACTGATGGGACGGCTGCGTGCTGAGCGCATAATCCCCATTGGGCGCGCTGTGCACGGCCTGCGCTAGCGCCGGTGTGGCGGCAAGCGGCGCCGCGACGACTGCCAGGACTGCCATGGTGCGCATGAAGGGTTTCATTTCGACCTCCTTAATTGGATCTGAATCTATTTGCCCCTACATTAGTTTGGGCAACACAAGCCGCTTTGAGTTCCTCTTATTTTATTTTTTTATGCGCCTTTAGGCGGTAGACAATAGGCTTCTTGTGCAAACTATTCTCATTTATGGCACCGACTCTTATACGCCCTAACCCCATGTATTGACGTAATCTTTTTTACCTAAATTTCACATTATGAGTTTCTCTAGAGATTTTCACATTTTAATGACATGCAACAATGCATTCCATTAATTTAATCAATTGATGAACCGATACTGCCGATTGACAAACCCAGCACCCCGAGCCGCTTCCTGACGACGCAACGCATGCAGTAACATCGAAGGCGTGCTTGGCAATCTGCAAAGGCACCCCGAAGCATTCAGGGTGCCTCTTGGGGAATGGGAGGAAGGCGTGCTGCCGGCCCCGACGCACTGCCCGGGAGCAGTGCGTCGGCCTGCGCTAGGGGCTACGAAGTGGATTCCCGGGCGGCATGAGCCTGGGCCTGCACCGCAGTACCGACCCTCTCGCCCGCGGGCGCCGCCGGGTCCGGTGCTTGCGTGCGGGCGAAGCGGCGCAGGCGCAGCGAGTTGGTCAGCACGAAGATGCTGGAGATGCTCATCGCGCCGGCGGCGACGGCCGGGTTCATCAGGAAACCGGTGAAAGGATAGATCACACCGGCCGCCACCGGGATCAGAATCACGTTATAGCCGTAGGCCCACACGAAGTTCATGCGGATGGTGCGCATCGTACGCCGGGCAAGCCGCGTGGCGTTGATCAAACCGAACAGATCGCCGCGCATGAGGATGACGTCCCCGGCCTCGACGGCCACGTCCGTGCCCGTGCCGATGGCGATGCCCACGTCCGCTTGGGCGAGCGCGGGGGCATCGTTGATGCCGTCGCCGACGAAGGCCACCCGCTGACCGGCTTGCTGCAGGCGCTGGATCTCGGCGGACTTGCCGTCAGGCATGACTTCGGCGAGGACGCGGTCGATGCCCAGGGCCGAGGCTACCGCCCGCGCTGTCGCCTCGTTGTCGCCGGTGAGCATCGCCACTTCCAGGCCCAACCCGTGCAGCGTCCGGATGGTGGCGGCGCTCTCGTCCTTCGGCGGATCGGAGACGGCGAGCACGCCGGCCAACTGGCCATCGACGGCAACAAACAGGGGTGTTTTCGCGGCCTGACCCAACGCTTCGTACTCGAAGCGAAGCGCGGCGAGGTCGATGCCCAAGGCGTGCATATAGCGGTCGGCGCCGATCTGCACGCGCCGCCCGTCGACCGTGGCCTCGATACCAAGACCGGGCTGTGCCTGGAAGCCACTGGCTTCGGGCAGGGTCTGCCCACGCGACTGGGCCGCCCGCACGACAGCTTCAGCGATCGGGTGCTCGCTCGCGGTCTCGGCGGCCGCCGCGAGTCTGAGCAGCGTATCGTCGTCAAAGCCCTCAACGGCCTTCAGATCGGTCAGCTCGGGGCGCCCGCGCGTGAGGGTGCCGGTCTTGTCCAGCACCACGGTGTCCACCGTGGCGAGCTGCTCCAGCGCCGTGCCCTTGCGGAACAGAACGCCCATCTCCGCGCCCTTGCCGGTCGCCACCATGATAGCGGTGGGCGTGGCCAGGCCCATGGCGCAGGGACAGGCGATCAACAACACGCTGACCGCGGCGACGAAGGCAAAGCTCAGGGCGGCCAACGAGCCAATGCCCAGCCACAGAGCGAAGGTCAGCACGGACACCCCGATCACGATGGGCACAAAGATCGAGGCAATACGGTCGGCGAACTGCTGCACCTGCGGCTTGCTGCCCTGCGCCTGCTCGACCAGGCGGATGATCTGGCTCAGTACCGAATCGGCGCCGATCGCGGTCGCCTTGAGCGTCAGGGTGCCGTTTTTGTTGATGGTGCCGCCGACCACGTTGTCGTCGTCTCCCTTGGCCACCGGCACCGGCTCGCCGGTGATCATGGACTCGTCCACATAGCTCTGACCTTCCGTGACCGCGCCGTCGACGGGGATGCGCTCGCCCGGGCGCACCTGAACGAGGTCGCCCTGCACGAGCTGTTCCACCGGCACGTCTTCGACACGCCCGGCGCGCAACACCCGCGCCGTCTTGGCCTGCAGGCTGACCAGCTTCCTGATCGCCTGGGAGGTACGGCCCTTGGCCAAGGCCTCCAGGTAGCGGCCCAGCAGAATCAGCGTGACGATCATGCCGGCCGCATCGAAATACGTATGTGCTGTGCCCTGCGGGAAGACGGAAGGTGCGAGCAGCGCCACCACGGAATAGAAATAGGCCGCGTTGGAGCCGATCATCACCAGGCTGTTCATGCCGGGGCTCAAATGGCGCAGCTCCGCCCAGCCGTGGCGATAAAAGCGCCGACCGGCATAGAACTGCACCGGCGTCGCGAGCACCAGCTCCAGCCAGGTCCAGGCCCACGCCGGCATCAGACCGGTCAGGGCGGCCTCCACGCCGGGCAGCATGCGCGCCATCGCCAGTACGAACAGCGGCAGCGTCAGCGCCGCCGCCAGCCATAGACTGTGCTTAAGCGA
>Ga0102962_1000152_pt1 | contig 40079 bp, 27 predicted proteins | sample SalPonF2_C_D2_MG_FD_84519 | JGI IMG/M metagenome (GOLD analysis project Ga0102962, IMG submission 84519) | Salt pond soil microbial communities from South San Francisco under conditions of wetland restoration - Salt Pond MetaG SF2_C_D2_MG ...
ATCAACGAAGGCACCGGCTCAGCGTCGAAACGCTCGTCCAAGCTGCCAGCCAGGCGCCCGACGCGAGCAAGGTCCGCCTCCGGCAAGGCGCCACGGTCCGCCGCGATACCCGCCATCGGTAGCAGGCGACGCCGAGCATAGAACTCGGGCCACGACGCCGTCCACGAATTGTCGAGCGTGAACGGCCCGAGCAGGGTGTCGCGCTCGAAGCCGAAGCGCTCGGCCGTGTGGCCGTGGAGGTCCGCCAGGAGCCGGCCCGCCTCCCGTTCCGCGGCGTCCGACAGGCCCGCCGCGCCCTCGACGAACCCCAGGACAAGGAGATCACGTTCCGCGTGGAGCACCTCGGGAACGGGGAGCGCGGTGTGCTCGGCCAGGTAGCGCAGCATGAACGCCTCGACGTCCAGCTGCGTGCCCGGCGAGGCCTTGGCCACGACGTCGCGGCCGTCAGCGAGCCGGCACCGTACCGCCTCCCCCACCTGCCCGCCACTCAGCACCGCGGTCTCCTCCACCGCGCTGCCCAGCACCTCCTCGAGGCGCCGGACGAGGTCGCCCGCGCGAGAGCTCACGGTCGATGCAGGCGCAAGGCCGAGCGATCCAAGCTCACGGCGCAACGTCCTCCAGTCGCCGCTTCACCTCGTCGAGCAACCCCGCCGCCCCCGCCTCGACCAGGTCGAGCACGTACTCGAAGCCCTCCGGGCCGCCACCGTACGGGTCCGGCACCTCCTGTTCGCGCCGGTCCGGAGCGAACGTGAGGAACAGGCGCACGTCGCCGTCCCCGTTGCACAGCTTGCGCAGCCGGTTGAAGTTGCCACGGTCCATCGCGAGAACGAGATCGTAGCGTGAGCAGTCCTCGGTGCTCACCGCCCGCGCCCGCAGGTCGGCGATGTCCACGCCGCGCGCCGCGGCCGCCGCGATCGCGCGCCGGTCGGGCGGTTCGCCCGCGTGGTAGTCGATGGTGCCGGCGGAGTCGATCGCGACGCGGCCTTCCAGGCCGGCTTCCGCCACGAGACGGCGGAAGACGCCGTGGGCCATCGGCGAACGGCAGATGTTGCCCATGCACACGAACAGGATGCTGACGCTCTCGGCCATCGCCGCCTACCGTAGCGCAGGCGCGCGCGACGCCGTGATCCGCCTCGCCACCCGCACCGGATAGACCGGTCTAAAAGCCCAGAGACGGCGAGCCTGCATCCACCTCACGCCTTCAACCCCGGCTTCGCCCGGTACACCTGCGAAACGTCGGTGATGCGGGCCACGTTGTCCTTGATGAACTCGATCTCGCTCTGGTCCTTCACGTCGACCCGGAAGTGGATGCGGGCCTTGGAGGCGCTCTGCACGTCCGCCGTCACCCGGGTGGCGCTCTTGTTCATGCCGCCGATCACGTCCAGCACGTCCTTGAGAAGCCCCGGCCGGTCGACCGCGATGACCTCGAAGTCGACGGCGAACACCTCCCCCGAGGGCACGTCCCAGGTGACGTTGACGAAGCGCTCGCTCTCGCTCTCCATCAGGTGCTTGACATTGGGGCAGTCCACACGGTGCACCGTGATGCCCCGACCGCGCGTGATGTACCCCACGACGTCGTCGCCCCGCACCGGCGAGCAACACTGCGCAAGCTTGGCCGGCGCGTCCAGACCGTCGACGTAGACGCCGCTGACGCTCTTGCGCTCGCCCGGGGCGGGCTGCGAGGGCTTGCGCTCCTTGGCCAGGTCGGGCACCAGCGTCTCCACCACCTGCTTGACGGGCATGCGGTGGTTCTCGATCGCCAGGTAGAGGTCGTCGGCGGAGTCGGAGTTGAGCAGCTTCTGCGCCGCGTCCTCGAGCTTGGCCCTGGTGGTGAGCGAGCCCAGCGGCAGTTGCCTGCGGCGCAGCGCACGCTCCAACGCCCGCTTCCCCGACTCCAGGTTGCCCCGGCGCTCCTGCTGCCGGAAGTAGTGCCGGATCTTCTGCTTGGCACTGCGCGTCACGACGGTGTTGAGCCAGCCGCTCGACGGCCCGTACTGGCTGCTGCGGTTGGTCAGGATCTCGACGCGGTCGCCGGTCTGCAGCTCGTAGCTCAGCGGCACGATCTCGCCGTTGACGCGCGCGCCGATGCAGCGGTGGCCGACCTCCGTGTGCACCTGGTAGGCGAAGTCGATGGGTGTGCTCCCGCGCGGCAGGTTCACCACGTCTCCGGCTGGCGTGAACACCAGCACGCGCTCGGCCAGGAAGTCGCTCTTGACCGCATCGACGAAGGCGCCGGCGTCCTCGGAGGTGGTGTCGACCTCGAGGAGCTGCTTCATCCACTCGAGGCGCTTCTTGACCTCGTCGGTGTCGTCGATCCCCTGCTTGTAGGCCCAGTGCGCCGCGACCCCGAACTCGGCCACCTCGTGCATGCGGTGGGTGCGGATCTGCACCTCGATGGGCTGCCCCAGCAGGCCGATGACGGTGGTGTGCAGCGACTGGTAGCCGTTGGGCTTGGGAACCGCCACGTAGTCCTTGAAGCGGCCGGGGATCGGCGTCCACAGGCTGTGCACGAGGCCGAGCGCCCGGTAGCACACTGCCTTCTCGGCGTCCTCGGGCGCCATCCCCGGCATCGGCTTGTCCGGCGCGAGGATGGCGCGGATGGCCATCAGGTCGAAGATCTGGTCGAGGTTCTTGTTGTCGCGCTGCATCTTGCGGTAGATGCTGTACAGGTGCTTGCTGCGGCCCGAGAGCTCGGAGGTGAGCCCCTCCCACTTCAGGCGCTCGGCGAGCAACTCGATCGACTCCTGCACGTACGCCTCGCGCTCGGCGTGGCGCATGCGCACCTGCCGCTCGAGCTGCCGGTAGCGTTCCGGCTCGAGGTAGTAGAAGCTCAGATCCTCGAGCTCGTTCTTGATGTGGTTGATCCCCAGCCGGTGCGCCAGCGGCGCGAAGATCTCGAGCGTCTCCTTGCTGATGCGCTGCTGCTTCACCGGCGGCATGCTGGCGAGCGTGCGCATGTTGTGCAGCCGGTCGGCCAGCTTCACCAGGATGATGCGCGCGTCCGACACCATGGCGAGCAGCATCTGGCGGAGGTTCTCCGCCTGCTCGTCCTCGTAGACGCGAACGGCGAGTTTGCTGATCTTGGTCTCGCCCTCGACGATGCGCCGCACGGGCTCGCCGAAGCGCTGCTCGATCTGCTCGAGGGTGGCCGGGGTGTCCTCGACGGTGTCGTGGAGCAGGCCCGCCATCAGGGCGTTGACGTCGAGGTGCATCTCCGCCAGCAGGGCGGTCACGGCCACGGGGTGGGTGATGTAGGCCTCCCCCGAGCGCCGCGTCATGCCACGATGGGCCTCCTCCGCGAATCGGAACGCTTCCGAGACGCGGTCCCGGTCCACGGGCGTGAGGTAGTCGGTGGCGGCGTCGAGGCTGGCCAGGAGCCCATCCATTAGGCGTATCAGTCTATCACCAGGGGACCCTGCTCTCCGCACCGGTCCCGACGCCCACGCATCCGCGAGCGCGCAACCCTACCGCAACCTCACCCGCCGCGCCAGCAGGAACCCGCCGGCCGCCGCCAGCACCAGGTTGCCGAGCCAAGGCCCCAGCCACACCGGCAGCGCACCCGTCTGCGAGAACAGCTGTCCGAACGTCAGCAGCACGTACCACACCAGCGTCACGACCAGCGACAGCCCGAACGCCACTCCCCGGCTGCCGGCGTAGAGCAGGGCCAGCGGGATGGCCACCAGCAGCAGGGTCAGGTTGGCGAAGGGCTCGGCCAGCATGCGCTGGAACAGCACCGCCGCCTGGCGCCGGTCGTGGTACGAGAGGCTGGCGTCGTGCGCGTCGCGCCAAGCGCCGGCGATGGAGCGCGTGTCTTCGAACCCCCCCTGGCTGAAGCGGCTGATGAGGTCCTTCTCGGTGAGCGACGTGGTCAGCGTCAGGGTCGCGTTGGGGTCGGCGGGGCGGTCGAGCACGCGCACCAGCTTGGAGAGCGCCTGCTGCGCGTCGCCCTGCGCGGTGTCGAGCGCCGAGAAGTCGAGCACGGTGAGGTCGTAGCCCTCGAGCACCAGATCGGTGCCGTGGAAGGTGGCGCTCTTCGCCCTGAGCAGCGTGAGCTTCTGGCCGTTCCAGCGCTCCACCCGGACGCCGAGCATGGTGTCGTTGGCCTGGTTCACGTTCTGGAAGCGGAGCGTGAAGTCGCCGACCGGGACGTTCTGACCGGCCAACCGGAACAACCCGCTCGAGCCCGCCGTGAGCCGCCAGTACTGTTCGGCGACCATCGCGTTGGTGGTGGGCAGCACCCACTGGTTGAGCGCCAGCGCGCCGCCCGCCGCCACGAGGCCGGCCGCGATGAACACCCCGGACGTGCGCAGGAGCGACACCGTTCCCGCCTGCATGGCCAGCAACTCGTTGTCCGTCCCCAGCCGTCCGAACGCCAGCAACACGGCCAGCACCAGCGCGATCGGCAGGGTCTGCTCCATGGCGGTGGGGAGCTGCAGGGCCAGCCACCCCGCCAGCCGCAGGATCGGCGTGCCGACCACCCACTGCAGCCGCGGCAGCGTCGTGCTGATCACGGCCAGACCCGCGTAGAGCAGCAGCCCGAACAGCATCGGCGGCACGCTCTCGCGCAGCAGGTAGCGGTCGATCCTCGTCACGTCAGGTGTCATCCCTCGGGCCCCGGCGGGGTCCGGCCGTCGTCACCGGCTGCGGCCGCCGTCGCGCCGCCAGCTCCGCAGCCCTCACGGTGGCGGCGTGCCCGCCGCGGCCCCGGCCATGATACCGGTGCCGGACGCGGTCGTGGACCCGCTCGCGGTGCCGGGAGCGCTCGCTCCGGTCGGTCCGGCTGCCGGGCCGGCATCGCAGGTGGCTCCACCGGCTCCCGCAACCGTGAGCGTCGAGCCTGCTGCCGTCGCGCCGGCGCACCCCGGCCCGCCCGCCTGCACGGCAGCCGCCGACCGGCGCTGCAGATCCACCGACACGGACACGCTCCAGGTGCCGTCCTGATCGCGGTAGCCGAGCTGGAGCGCGCCGCAGCAGGTCACGAAGGTCAGGTCGAGCCCGTGCCCGCTGATGGCCGGAAGGGTCCCGTCCGTCACGGTCGGCGCGAAGTTCAGCGCCAGGTAGGGCTTCAGCTCGACGCCGGGCAGCTCGATCGGCACCGCGGCGCTGAGCTCCAGCCGGTCGAGGCCGAGGGGGTCGGGCGCCCAGGTGTAGCGGGCGCGCGCGCCGAGCTCCAGGCCGCCGTCTGCCGCGGTTACGTGGCCCTGGAGGTAGCCGTCGCGCTCGCCGTTGGGCCCGATCACGCCCTCGAGCGCGGTGTCGAGGCCCGCGCTCACGCGCCACGCCCCGAGCTGCCGCGCCACGGAGGCGCCCGCATGGAGCCGGTTGAGCCCGGCGTCGACCGACGGCGCGCTCACCAGGTCGTAGCTCGCCGCGAGCGTCCCCGACGCGCTCCAGCCGGGCGCCCAGGCGCCCCGGGCGCTGACGTTCAGGCTGGGCCGCTGTGCCGGCTCCAGCCGGTCGAGCGAGGTCGTGAAGGGCGAGCCGCTGTCGGTGAAGCGCGCCAGGTACCCCAGGTCGACCTGAACGGGGCCCAATCGGACGCCGTAGCCCGGCTGCACCTCCACCCCCCATTGCGACGCCTGCTGGTCGGGGTACAGGCTCCCGTGCAGGGCCGTCCGGAGCGTCATGCGACCCCACGGCGCCGGTCCCGTGCTCGCCCGCAGCGAACCGGTCGCGCCCACGCGCGCGCCCGCCACGGCGCCGGTGCTGGGCGTCTGGGACGACCCGGCCGCCAGCAGCTTCAGCGCAGCGTCGCCCCGGAGGGCGGGAAGCGGCGTGTGGGCGCGCAGGTGGAGCACGCCCTCGCGCAGGGCGTCCCGGTTCCCCGCCTCGAGCACGCGGGTATCGAAGCCGGCGTCGAGCCACGGGAGCAGCGCGTGATCGCTGGTCATCTCGAAGCGCAGGCCCCCCGGGGCCTTGCCGAAGGTGAAGGCGTCGCCGCCGGCCTTCCCGGCGATCAGCGCGACGCCTGACAGCGGGTACGCGGCGTCCAGGCCGGTCGCCCCCACGTCGGCATGCACGCCCGGCCCCAGCCCCACGGGGCCCACCGTGACCCCCAGACCGGTACCGGCGACGCCCGCGGCGGCGTCGCTCGGAACGTAGCTGACCTTCACGGGGACGCTCAGATCCTTCAGGGTCTTCTCGGAGAGCGTGAGCGACGCGCTGAGCGGCAGCGTGACGGGACCCGCGTGGAGCCGCCCGTCCTGGAGCACCACGCTCTTGCCCTGCAGGTCGAGCCGCGCGGTGCTCCCCTGCACGTCGTAGAGGGGAGAGCCGCCGCAGGTGCACGAGGTGATCCGCGGGTGATCGACGGTGATCCCGTCGGCCGTGACGGTGGCGCGCGAACCGCGTACCCAGAACGTGGGGGCGCGCAGCGCCGCTTGGTCGAGCTGCATCGAGCCCTGCTGCAGGTCCACGGTGACGGTCGCCGCGGTTCCGCCAAGGTCCTTCCCGTCGACCTGAACGGTGCTCAGCGTGAGCTCGCGGCGGTCGGCCTGGAGATCGGCGGCGGTCAGGGTCCAGCCCTCGAGGTGGAGCGTCGGATGCTGGGCGCTGACCGCGAGCTCCCCACGCAGCCCCCGGATGGTCACGCTCTCGGCCAGCACCGTCCACCCCACGCCCTCCCCCGTCAGGCACACGCCGCCGTAGAACTCGATGCGATCGTTGGCGCTGTCGGTGCGGACCTGCTGGAAGTACGCCGCGCCGAAGCCCTTGATCGAAAGCTCGGAGGTGGTGGGGCTCCGCTGGCACTGCGCCGAGGCCACGCCGGCCGCGAGCAGCAGCAGCAGAACGAGGGGGTACCGGGTGCGCCGCATCCGGTGCGGCGCTCAGCGGAGCTCGGCGGAGAAGCGCGCCAGCAGCGCGGGCGAGATCTCGGTCGCGGCGTCGTAGACGGGCTTGCCACCGGCCTGGTGGAGGTGCAGCTCCAGCCTTCCCCCGCCCGTCGGCGAGGTCAACGTCAACGCACCCTCGCTGAAGCGGTACTGACCGAGGAGCAGCACGTCGCCGCTTCTCGCGTCGAGCAGCACCCGATCGGCCTGGAAGTCGGGCGACGCCCCCCTGACGGGGCCGGTGAAGTCGACCACCTCGCGACCGGCGTCGTAACGCAGCGCATCGGCCTGCACCGTGAGCCCGTCGCGCACCAGTTGCAGGTCGCCGCTGGCGCGCAGCGTGGCGGCCGGCACGTCGATGTGGATGGACGTGGCCGTGAGCCGGCCGAAGCTCCCCGTCACGCTGGCGTCCTTGGCGTCGATGGTCGCGCCCTCGACGTACTGCAGCGAAGCCGCCTTCAGCGTGACGCCGGTGTCCTGGTCGACCACCGTCCCGCCCTGGGGCAGGGTGGTCACGCCGGTGGTGATGTCGTAGCGCTGGGGGCCGGCGGGCGTGACGGTGAGCGCGGCGAAGGGAGCGGTCTCGGCCAACGCCTGCCCGCCCACCACGAGCACGATCAGGAGGACGCCGAGAAGGGCTCGCACGCCTGCCAGTCTACTCGGGCACCGCATGAAGATGGTCTACGACCGCTCGCTTCCCGGGCCTAGCGTGTGCACGTACAGGCGGTCGAACGGGCGCTCGGCCAGCAGCGCCCGGCCCTGCTCCACGGAGCTGCTCATCACGGCCTCGACCACTTCCTGCACGCTCTGGTAGCGGCCCAGCGTCTGGTACCCCACCCCCAGCGAGACGAGGCGCCCGAGCGGTGTCTCGGCGCGCAGCGTGAGGCCGGTCGCCAGCTTGCGCTGCGCCCGGCGCCACTCGGCGGGGTCGAGCGCATCGTCCTGCGCTTCCACCACGACGCGGCGGAAGGTGTCGATGACCTCGGTCGCCCGTTCCGGGGCCGCGCTGACGTACCCCACATAGGCGCCCGCTCCGTCCGAGGCTTCGTGCCCGAGGCTGGCGCTGTCCGCCAGGCCGCGGTCCACCAGGCTCCAGAACAGGCGCGAGCCGCTGTCGTCGCCCAGAACGTTGGCCAGGATCGCCGCGGCGTAGCGCCGCTCGTCCGCGGCCGCCAGCCCCGGCGCGAAAAGGGCGGCGTGGACGCGTTCGAGCTTGGGGTCTTCGGTCGCCGCCTGCCCCCGTGCGGGCTCGGGCGTGGGGAACTCGCGCGTCACGTCGTACGGCTCCCAGCCGGAGGTCAACGCCCGCACCTGCTCGGTGACCGCGTCCCAGTCGTAGGCTCCCGCGATCGCCAGGGTGAGGTTGGAAGGGGCGTAGCGCCGGCCGAAGTAGGCGAGCATCTGCTCGCGCCTCAGCGAGCGGATCGAGGCCTGCCCGCCCAGCACGCTGTTGCCCAGCGGGTGCCCGTTCCAGAAGCGCTCTCCGGCCAGCTCGAACACGCGGAAGTGCGGGCGGTCCTCGTACATGGCGATCTCCTCGAGGATCACGTTCTTCTCGACCTCGAAGTCCTCGTCGCGAAGAGCCGGCCGCATCATGTCGCTGAGAAGGTCGAGGAGCGTGGGAAGCCGCTCGGGGAGCAGGGCCCCGTAGTAGACCGTGCGCTCCTCGCTGGTGAAGGCGTTGTACTGCGCGCCCAGCTCGTCGAAGCTGCGGTTGATGTCCGCGGCGCTACGCCGGTCGGTGCCCTTGAACATCATGTGCTCGAGGAAGTGCGACACGCCCGCGACCTCCGGCGTCTCGTCGCGGGCTCCGGTGCGCACGAAGTACCCTGCAGCCACCGTCGCCGCGTAGGGGTTGAACTCGCCGACGACGGTGAGCCCGTTGTCGAGCACCGTCCGGTCGAAGCGCAGCCGTTCGGCGGCGGGGGCGGCGCCGGCGTCGAAGGCGCTCATGCCGCGGCCTCTTCTTCGGCCAGCGCCTTCGGGCCCAGCGTGACCACGGTCGGGTCCGGGAACGGGTGCTCGGCCAGGTAGTCGTTGATGCGCTTCAGGTCCACCTTCTCCACCTCGTTGCGGATCTCTTCGAGCGTACGGGCGCGGCCCTGCAGCAGGGCATCGGAGGCGAGGCGCGAAGCCCGCGCCGCGCTGGACTCGCCCTGCATCACCACCGAGGACAGGGTGCCGGTGCGCGCGCGCTCGAGCTCGTCGGCCTCCACCCCCTGCGACAGCTTCGCGAGCTCGGCCAGCACCACCCGCAGCGTCTCGTCGGCTCGCTCCGGCGTGGTGCCGGCGTAGCCGAGCGTGTAGCCGAAGCCGTGCAGCGCCCGGTAGGAGGCTCCCACGCTGTAGACCAGCCCGCGCTTCTCCCGCACCTCGGTGAAGAGCCGTGCTCCCATGCTCCCGCTCAGCACGTGCAGCGCCAGGTCGTAGGCGTAGACGTCGGGATCCGAGGGCGCCGGAGCCGGGAAGGCCAGCCCGATCTGCGTCTGGGCGGAGTCCGCCTGGACGTGGGAGCGGCCGGGCGCACTGCGGACGGGATCGGGAAGCGAGACGGTCTCCCCCGTCCAGTCGCCGAAGGCCTGTTCCGCCCCGGCCTTCACCGTCTCCCAGTCCGCGCCGCCCGCCAGCGCCAGGATGGCGCCGTCCGGGCCGAGCCGCCGCGCCGCATCCTGGCGCACCGACGCGGTCGTCAAGGCCGCCAGCCCCGCTTCGCTGCCGAAGGGGCTGCGGCCCGGGCCACCCTCCAGGAAGCGCCCCATCAGCTCATTGAACAGCCGCTGCGTGGGGTTGTCTGCGAGCGACTGCAACTCCTGCTGGGCGAGCTCACGCGCCGGCGCGAACTCCGCCTCCTCCAGCCGCGGCTCCGCCGCCATCGATGCGATCAGCGGCAGGACGTCGGGGAGCTCGGCCGCCAGGAAGGAAGCGGCCAGGCTCGCCATCTCGCGTCCGGCGCCGCCGCCGCGGCGCACCCCCAGCCCCTCCAGCGCGTCGGAGTGCGCGCGGGAATCGAGGGCGCCCGCGCCTCGCTGGAGCCAGTCGTGCAGCACCGTGGCACTGCCCTCGAGAGCGTCGGGATCGGTGGATGCGCCGAAGGGCAGCATCAGCGTCGTACTCAGCGTAGGCAACCACGGCATCGGCTCGAACAACAGCCACAGGCCGTTATCGAGGCGGTGCTGGTAGATGCGCTCGCTCGTCGGGTTCGAAGCCATGGCACCGAGTATAGCCCCGGCCCGCGCGCGCCCGGGTCGCACTTCTTGCGCTCCTGTCGTGCGCCGGCGCGGCGTACCTCGCTTCCTCAGGCAGGCCGGATGGTCAGCTCCGACACGGTGCTCGGGGGCTCCAAGGCCAACAACGCCGCGACCTGCGAAGCCACGTCCTCGGGCCGGACGAACGCGTCGGGGTCGTACCGCCGCCCCTCCTGACGGTGCACCTCGCGCTGCATGGGCGTGGCGGTGCGCCCCGGATACACCGTCGTCACCCGAACCCCGCGCTCCGCCACCTCCTGCCGAAGGCTGTCGGCCAGCGCCCGCAAGGCGAACTTGCTGGCGGCATAGGCACCCCAGCGCGCGTTGGCCCGCAGCCCGGCGCCCGAGTTCACGAACACCACCTGGCCCGCGGCCGCCTCCAACTCCGGGAGCAGCGCACGGGTCAGCCGGTAGGGAGCGCGAACGTTGAGCCGGTGATGAGCGTCCAGCACGTCTGCGTCGGTCTCGGCCACGGTGCCGAGCCGGATCAGCCCGGCCGAGTGCACGAGCGCCGCCACCCCGCGGCCTCCGAGCGAGTCCGTCCAGGCGTCCAGCGCAGCGTCATCGGTGAGGTCGAGCGCGCGGCTCTCGCCGTGCCCGCCGGCGCGCTCCACGCCCCGGCGCACCTCCTCGAGCCGGCCCTCGTCGCGCCCCTGCAGCACCAGGCTGGCGCCCCGGGCGGCGAGCTCGATCGCCAGGGCCCGGCCGATACCGCTGCTGGCGCCGGTGATCACGATGGGGTGTTCGACGTCGATCATGGCTCTCGCTCCTCGCTCGCTGCCGCGCCTGCGGGTCCCGATGGCTCGGCGCTCGCCTCGCCGGACAACAGGGCGGCGAGCGTACCCGCGGGATCGATGCTCGCGGCCAGGCTGCTCCCGATCAGGACCCCGTCCGCCAGTTGACGCACCGCCGCGAGCTCCTGGCGCGTGGCGTAACCCGATTCGGCCACGCACAGCCCGTCGAAGCCGTCGCCGCGCGCTCGCGCGATCAGGCGCGGCGCCAGCCCCAGGTCGATCTCGAGCGTCCGCAGGTCGCGGTTGTTCACGCCGAGGATACGCGCGCCCGCCCGACGCGCGCGCGACAGCTCCTCGGCGTCATGCACCTCTACCAGGCTCTCGAGGCCGAGCGCGTCGGCGAAGGTGATGTAGGCGGCCAGCTCCTGCCCCAGCACGGCGGCGATGAGCAGCACCGCGCTGGCCCCGGAAGCGCGCGCCTCCACGAGCTGGAGCGGATGCACCACGAAGTCCTTGCGGAGCAGCGGCAGCTCGACGGCATCGGCGACGCTCCGCAGGTGCTCGAGCCGTCCCCCGAAGTGCCGGTGCTCGGTCAGCACGCTGATGGCGGCGGCGCCGGCCTCGGCGTAGGACCGCGCGAGATCCACCGGATCGTGGTCCGCGAGGACGCCGCGAGAGGGGCTGGCGCGCTTCACCTCGGCGATGACCCCGAGACCGGGCGCCCTCAGCGCGTCCGCCAGCGACGCACGCCGCGCCCGCCGGCCCAGACGCGCGGGCAGCCGCGCCCCGGCGTAGTCGGCCGCCCGCTCGCGCGCGATCGTCCCCAGCACGCCGGGCACCGCCTCCAGCGCCTGCTCGTCGAGGGCGCGCGGAGCGTCCGCCGCGATCGACGCGCGCGCGGATCCGTCAGCCATAGATGAAGAACCCGCGGCGCATCGCGCCGCCGTCACCCCAGGTGACGTCGATGTCCGCCACGTCGGCGTGCGGCGGGCCCGCCCGCAGCTTGACCAGCAGGTGCTCGAGCTCCGAGCGCTCGCCCTCCGCCACCACCTCCACCCTGCCGTCCGGGAGGTTCTCGACGTAGCCGGAGATCGCCAGATCGAGTGCCTGGCGCCGGACGAAGGCGCGGAAGCCCACGCCCTGCACCCTCCCCCGCACCAGGGCCGTGAGGCGTGCCTTGTCGGAAGCGGTCATATCGGGCGTCATGCTACCTCGGATTCTCATGGCCGGATGCTACGATGGCAACGCGGGCGCACCGTCGGAACCGGCATTTCTCGCGCCTCGGGATCTCGCCGCGAACGCGCCCGCCTGCTCCAACCACCCGATGAGCCATGTGACCGCAAGCACCCCATGCGACGACGAACCCTCGTCCCCCTGCTGGCGCTAGCGGCGGTGATCGCCCTGGCGGCGATCATCCCGCAGACGCCTCCGGGGCGTGCCTGGCTCCTCACCCGCGTGCAGAGCGCGCTGCGCGCCTCGGGCATCACCCTGACCTATCGCAGCGCGACCGGGGACCCGTGGTCGGGCCTCCACCTCGACGGGGCCGGCGTGCGGGCACCCGGGGTCGACGTGCGCGTCGCGTCCCTCGACGTCGGCTACTTCCTGCCATCGCTGCTCACCGGCGAGCTCCCCCTGGCGGTGACGCTGAGCGGGGTGCGCGGGTCGGTGGACGTCAAGGCGTTCACGAAGGCCGGCGCAGGCGGCGGCGGGTTCCCCGTCACGCCGGTCCTGCAGGAGCTCACGGTCAGCGACGCCTCCGTCACCGTCCAACAGGTGCCCTACACCATCCCAAGTGGCGCGGTGAGCGACATCCGTATCCGGCAGCGCGGCACCGCACTCGACCTGCAGGCCCACCTCCGCACGGCCGACGGCAGCGCCGATGCGCGCGGCGTGCTCGACCTGACGGGCCCGAGCTTCGACGGCCAGGTCACGCACGCCGACGTGACCCTGGCGCGCCACTGGTTCCCCGGCGCGAGCGGCGGCAGCGTCTCCGGGCCGCTGCACGTCGGCAGCGACGGCATCCGCGGCGACTTCACGCTCCAGGGAGGTTCCCTCGCCGCCATCGGGCTGAAGCCCTCGAACATCCACGGCACCGTCGCGTTGCGCTACCCCCTCATCACGGCGAACCTGCGTGGCGACGTTCTGAGCGGCTCCGTCCAGGCCGAAGGGACCGTCAACATCGCCTCGCACCACTGGGAGGCTCACGGCACCGGAACACCGCGACTCGCCTCCGCCGCGGCCTGGCTCGGGCGAGGTCAGCTCGCTGGGGTCGACCGCCTTCCGCTGACGGGAACCGCACACACCACGCTCGACGTCTCGGGCTGGACCGAGGTGCACGTGAGCGGCACGGCCCGGGGAGACGGCAGCCTGGCGGGCCTGCCGCTGACGGACCTGACATCGGACTACACCTACGACACCCGGCGCGGCGTGACGGTCCGGGCGGGCGGTGGGGTCGCGCACGGGAACGTCAACGTCACGGTCGCCTCGGGCCCCGGGGGAACCCGGGTCGACGCCGAGGGGCGGCAGATGGCGGTCCTGCCGGGTCAGCGCGTCGATGCGCGGCTCCAGGTCCAACTCACCGACCGGGGCGCCGGGGGCCATCTCCACGTCACCGACCACGCCCGCCTGCCGGACCGGAACGCCACCCTCTCCCTCGATGCAGGGCTCAACCGCGACGGCTGGCAGGGCGTTCTGCAGGGGAACGACGACCTGGGGGCCAGGCTCGAGGGAGCCGTCGCCCTCGCCGGCGGCAAGGTGAGCGGTGAGCTGCGCGCCCACGACCTCGCCCTGCCGGGCTTGACGTCACCCGTCGACGCCAGCCTGCGAGCGGACGGGCCGGTCGCCTCCCTTCCGCTCACGCTCACCCTCGGCGGATCGCAGCCCGTCACCGCCGGCCTGCTCGGTGCGACCCTCGACACCGACATGGCTGGGAACGTCCACGCGGTCCTGGAAGGTGGCCGCATCAGGCGTATCCGGGGAACGCTGGGGCCGGCCACGGTGTCCGGGAACCTCGACCTCGCGCCCCTCCACGGAACGCTCGGCGTGGCGCTGGCGCCCACGGCGCTCCGCGGGCCCGTGACGGCGCGGCTCGCCGTCGTCGACGGGACCCTCGCCATCGACGCCTCCGGCGTGCGGCCGTCGGGAACGCTGCGGCTGGGCACCGTGGCTGCCGGGCCGCTCTCGTTCCGGACCGGGCCGCTCACGGTCGGCCCCGGGACCTCGCCGGACACCCGGCTGGAAGCGTCGTCCGCGGACGGGAAGGTCCGCGTCGCGCTCGGCGGCGGCGAGATCCGGGCGAACCTGGCACGGTTCGCGATGACGGCCGCGGGCGTCGATCTCACCGCCGACGGCACGCTCGCGCTGCCGCTCGCGCCCGGCGCGGGCGTCCTGGCAGCGCTGCGCCCCGACCTCACGGTGCGGAGCGGGGCCGCCACGCTGCGGATCCGCCCTCGACGCGGGGCGCTCGCGCTGGACGTGGCGGCTCCGCCCGGGAGCCGGTTCGGTGCGCTGGAGCTGTCGCAGGCCGTGCACCTCGCGGGCCAGGCCGACCTCGGCACGCTGCACGCATCGCTGCGCGGTGCCCTGGGGGACCTCCCGTTGAGCGCGGCGCTCACCTGGCCCTCCAGCGGACCGCGACTCGAGGTCGCCGCCGGGACGAAGCCCCAGCGCCTCGACGCCGCGCTCACGGCGCAGGGTTGGAGCGCGTCTGGGACGCTGCCGTTGGATCCGGTCGGCGCGGCCCTGACGCTCCCCCTGTCGGGCACCCTGCGTGCCGACCTGCGCGCCGAACGCGTCGCCGGCACCATGCACTACCGAGGGAGTGCCACCGTCGACGCCACCTCCCCGCTCGACGCCTCCGTGACGCTCACCGGCGCCGGCGCCGAGCTGCAGGCGTCGCTGCGCGCGAGCGAGGCGGGCGTCCCGCTGCGAGCGGACGGCACGCTGCTCCCCCGGTTGGCCCTGACCGCCCGAGCCGGCCCGCTGGGTCCCGTCGCCATCCACGGGCTCGACGTGCAGGGCTCCGGCACGATGCCGTCGCGCTCCCTGCCGGCCGGCGTCACCCTGGCCTCCCTCCGCTGGAGCCTCCACGGCACCCTCTCGCCCCTCGCGATGGATCTCACGCTGGGAGGGGGCCACGTCCGTATGAGCGGCGACCGCCTGTCGGGCGACCTGCGCCTGCCGCTGGTCTACGGAGGGCGAGCGCTGGTGGCCGAGCTCGCCACGGCCGGAAGCGGCCCCCGCGACGAGGTCACCGGCGCGCCTCAGGCCGGCCTGGGTGCGGGCCTGAGGGCCCTCCCCGTCGCCGCCCACCTCCGCACCGCCGACGGCACCTCGCTCCTCGACGCCACCGGCACGCCCGGCTCGTTGAGGATCGACGGGCACGTGCCTGCAGCCCTGGCAGCAAGCCCGCTGCCGGCGGTGCTCGAGCCCGCAGGCACCGTCGACCTGAGCGGCGAAGCGAGCCTCGGGAGACGCGTGGGCTACCGCGTCGACGCCCAATGGCAGGCGGGGGCGTCGACCATCGACGCCACGCTCGCGGGGGCGTCCGGGAGCTTCCGCATCAGCGCGCAGGGCGGCGGCTTCGCGTTCCACGCCTCCCCCGGAAGCGCGTCGCTCACGGCCGACGGCGCCGCCGTCGGACCCCTGTTCGTCGCCTTGCCGACCGACGCCGTCCTCGACGGGGCCCTCAGCCGCGAGGGCGGCGCCTGGACCGGGGCCCTGCACGCCCGTGCCACCACGCCGGCGCGCCTGTCGGCGGACCTGGCGGCCGAGGGCACGGGCCTCACCGCCAAGCTCTCGGTCACCGACGGACCCCTCCGCGGCGACGTCTCCGGCGGCGTCCTGCCCTCGCCCCGGCTGCGGGGCCTGGTGCAGATGTACGGCGGCGCAGTGCGGCTCGACGCCATGACCGACGGCAGCTGGAGCGCCCCCCGGGTCTCCGGCACGCTGAGCACGGCGGCGGTCGACGCGGCGCCCGTGATCGGCGTGCCCGCTCGACGGGCGTCCGTCGCCTGGTCCCCCCGCACCGGCCAGCTTGCCGCAAGCGGCGACGGGTTCACGCTGAGCGGCAGTGTGGGGGACCTGCGAGGCTCGCTCGACATCCCGCTGCGCGTGCTCGGTGCCGACGAGACCCTCGCGCTGGTCATCGGCGGTTCCGTCCCCCGTCCGACGCTCTCGGGCCGCCTCACCGGCGGGGCCGTCCACGGCGTGCTGTCGGCGAACGTCCCCAACGGGCTCGATGCCGACCTGACGGCCGCTTCCGCCGCCCTGGGGCCGCACCTCGGTAGCGCGTCGCGCCTCCTCGCCGACGACCCCAGGGTGACGGGCCACGTCGCGCTCGACGGAAGCTGGCACGCCGACCTGAGCAGCGCCCTGGCCGTCGGCGCCGCGACCCTTCCGGTGACAGCGGCGCTCGACGGCCAGGGCGCGGGCTATGCGGGCACGGTGAGCCTCTTGCCGCCCCCCTCGGTCCCGAGCGCGCCGCCGCTGGCGAGCGCCACGCTCCAGGGCACGGCCGGGAAGGCGAGCGCCTCTACGGACCTCTCCAAGGTGGACCTCGCACAGGTCGGCGAGCTCCTCGGCGTGCCCCTCGATGTCGCGGCCAGCGGCGAGATCACGGTCGCGACCGCGCCGCTGGCATTCGCCGCGAACGTGCAGGCCGACGGGACGGTGGGGGGCCGGAGGGCGAGGCTGACGGGGCACGCCGGCAGCACGGACGGCATCGACCTCACCGCGGGCTACGGTCCGCTCACGTTACGTGCGAACGGCCCCGCCGGCGCTCCGGCGCAGCTCCAGGTGCAGGCGTCGTACGGCTCGGCCGCCCTCACCGGCACGCTCGACGCCGGCAGCGCGCCGCGCCTCGAGCTGTCGGGAAGCGCCGCCGGCACACCCATGAGCGTCCACGCGCAGGCCGACCCCGCCGCCGGGACCGGCTCGCTGCGCGCGCAGCTCGGCGGCGCCTCGCTCGATGCGACCGTCCAACGCACCGACGGTGCGACCGCTCTGCGGCTCCGCGCCGACGCGCCGGTCGGCAGCCTGCGGCCGGTGGGCGCCGACCTCACCGGCAGCCTCGCCGCGGATGTGCGCCTGGCACGGGGCGCCGTGCAGGTTGCGAGCCTGCGTGCGAGCAGCTCCATCGGACCCACCCCCTGGACGCTCGCGCTCTCCGGCGCCGCCTATCCGGCCGCGGACCTGCGGGGCACGCTCGACGCGCCCGCCTGGAGCCTCGCCACCCGGGTGCGGGCGGCGGGGCCGCCGCGCCGGCTGGACCTCTCCTTGGAAGCCGGGCGCCTCGGCATCACGGCACGGCTGCACGGCACCGCGCTCGATCGACTCCGAGCCGATGGCGACACGCAGATCCACGCGCTACCCACCCCCATCGACGTCCACGCCACGGGCCTGGCTTGGCGAACGGGCGTCGGCTTCGCGGGCAGCGCCACGATCGAGACGCCGGGGCGCCTGGTCGGCCTCCCCGGCGACATCGCCGCCGCTCTCGACGGCCACGGAGCGCTGACGGCCACGGCGACGGCGGGACCCACCGACCGGCCCTGGGCGCAGGCGACGGCGGAGGTCTCGTCCGACCCCTGGCGGCAGCGCGATCTGCAGGGCACCGTCACGCTCGACGTGCCGCTGACGAAGCTCGTCGCAACACCTGCGTCGGGCGAGCTCCGCCTGACCGGCCACCCATCGTTGTCCGGAAGCTGGGCGCAGCCGTCGCTCGAAGGCAGCGTCGCCCTGCAAGGCGCCCTGCAGGCCCAGGGACACCTCCAGCTCCGGGGTACCCGGGGGTCGCTCACGCTCGACAGTGAGGGCGTGGCCCTCGAGGCCAGCGTTCAGGGGGGCACCTGGAGTGGGAGCGCGTCGCTCGAGAACGTTCCGCTCGCCCCCTTCGACCCGCGCCTGAACGGCATGAACGTCAGCCTCCACGCCGACCTGACGGGCGGAGGCGACCAGGGCTTGCGGGCCCACCTGTCCTCGCTGCAGCTGACCGCGCCGGGCGCGAGCCTGACGGGGTCCGCGACCCTCGGGCAGGGCGTGCGCGCAGCACTCCAGGTCCGCGCCGACCTGTCGGCGATGACGCTGCCCGGCCCGCCCCTGCAGGGGCTCGTCCACGGCCCGCTGGTGCTGGCCGCGCCGAGCCTGGCCGACGTCGACAAGGGAACGCTGATCGCCGTGCTCGACCTGGCCCGGGTCGGGCTCGCGGGAACAGGGGGCACGGTGGACGGCACACTCCAGGTCGGCGGCAGCCCGGCGGACCCCACGCTCTCGGCCACGCTGCAGGGCGCGGGCGCCGTCCACGGCCAACTCCGCGCTGACGCCCGACCGGCCCGGAGGCGGCTCGACCTCAACAGCACCTTGGCCTACCGGAGCGTGGCGACCGATCTGGCGCTGGTGTTGCAGGACGGACGGGTGCAGGCGCACGGCCAGGCCCGGGTCGGTAACGCCGAAGCGCAGCTCTCGACCGATGCCCAGGGCCGCCTGCAGGTGGTGGGCGCCAAAGCGCTGGCCGGGTGGCGCGCCACCGTCGCGGGCGACCTCGCCCAGGCCCAGCTCCACGGTCCGATGCGCTCCCTCGGCGTCCACGCCGGCGGCGCCCTCGAGATCGCGGTGGGCGGCGAGCCGTGGCTGAGCGGGCGGGTCCAGGGTGCAACGATCGAGGGCATCGACCTCGGAACGTTGCGCGTCTCCAGCGACCACCCGGGTGCGCCCGTCGTGCTCGACGCTCCGCACCTCCACGGCTCGCTGGAACCCGCCTCGCTGGCGTGGGCGTTGCACCTCCAGGCTCAGCCGCTGACCGGCGGCGTCGTCGCCACCGGCGACGCGAGCGGCACGGGCAGGACGGGCGACGCCAGGGTGGCGCTCTCCGGCACGGTCGCAGGCGCGCCCGTGGCGCTCACGCTGCGGGCATCGAACCGCGGCGCGCCTTCGGTGGACGCCAGCGGGGACGTGCTCGGCGGGCAGCTCGATCTCGCTGCGACGCTCCCCAGCGGGACGGACTGGAAGGGGCATGTCACGCTGAAGGGCGCCCGGCTGGCGGGCGTGAGCGCCGCTCTGGACGGCACCCTCGCGGGGCCCGCAAGCGACCCCGCCCTCGACGGCCGCGTCACCCTGAGCGGCGCATTGGCCGGCAGCGCTCGCGTGCACGCCTCCCCGCGCAGCGCCACGCTGCAGGCGGCGTTGCAGGGCCCGGCGGTCGGTGGCGCCCTGCACCTCAGCGGCGCACTCGCGCCCACGCTGGACCTGACGCTGGCGGCCGCGGGTACGTCCGGCGACACCCGGGGAAGCACCCGCCTCTTCGAGACCGGCGGCGCGTTGCGTGCCGACGGCAACCTCCGCGTCGCGTCCGGCCCTGTCGTGGTGGCCCTGTCCGGCAGCGGACCCGACACACCGGTCGGCGTGGGCGTGCAGGTCCGCGCGTTTCCCGGGCTGTCGTTCCACGGTGAGCTCCCCGTCGAAGCGCCGCTCGCGCTGGCCAGGACGCTGAGCGCCAACGGCCTCGCCCTCACCGGCGCCGCCAGCACCCGGGGCCGGCTCACGCTCCGGCTCGCTCCCACGCTCCGGGCGGAGCTGCAGCAGGTGCGGCTCGACGTGGGCGGCACGGTCCTGTCCGCTAGCGGGACCCTGGCGCCGGGCGCGAGCCGGCTGCAGGGTGCGCTGACCTTGCCGGACGGCTTCCCCGTCGACCACGTCGGCGGTGCCGAGATCCCCTACCAGCTCACCGCACAGAGTGGACGGATCACCTTGCGCTCCGACGGCGCGCTCGGAACCCTGCACGCCGACATCACCCCGGCGGAGGGGCGAGGCACCGTCCACGCCGATCTCCACACGCTCGCTGCGGGCGGCGGCGTGGGGGCGGGCTCGGCCTCGGTCGCGCTGTCGTTCGACCCCTCGGCGGGCCCCTCAGGCACCGTCGCGGTGAACGGCGTGCAGGTGTCGCGCAGCGGCCTCCCCTCGTTGACCCTGTCGACGGACGTGCAGGTGGGCGGCGGGAAGCTGTCGGGCAATGCCGATGTGAAGGCGCCGCACGGAGGCGTGCACGTCGACGGCAGCTGGGGGCTCGGAGGCTGGTTGCCCGGCGCCCTCGCGCCCAACGCCCCTGCCGGCGGCACGCTCCAGGCACGGGTCAACACCTTCCAGCTCGCCAGCCTGCCCACCGTCGCACGCCTCGCCCCCCATGTCGCCGGAGCGGTCAGCGGCATCGTGCGCCTTCGCAACGACACCGTCGTGGCGCAACTGGTCGACCCCGACTTCGCCGTGGACGGCACCGGCCTGCCGCTGGAAGCACAGCTCAGCGGCCCGCTGAACGACCTCAACGCCCACCTCAAGCTCGGCGCCAGCGTCGCCACCGCGACCCTGCAGGCGTCGCGCGTCAAGGGCGTGCTCACGCTGCGTCGATTCCCCGCCCAGGTGCTGGCCGAAGCGAGCGTCGGGAAGACCGACATCCGTGCCGAGGTGGACGGGCTGCTGCGCTTCGACATCCCCCTCTCCGACCCGGCCTCGAGCTACGTACGCATGGCGACCGAGAGGATCCGGCTCGAACGGGCCGGCGTGGTCACGACCGGCAATCTCGCCTTCGCCTACAACGATCACGCCTTCACCCTGGAGCAGGCCGCCTTCGAGGGCCGGGGCACCTGGCAGGCGCAAGGGACCGTCGACGCGAAGCGCCTCGACCTCAAGCTGCGGGCAGACAACGCCGACTTCGGTCCACTCCTCGGCCTGATCCCCAGGTTCGCTCGCTACGGCGTCTCGGCGAACGGGAGCTTCGCCCTGACGGCGCAGGGAAGCCCCGCCCAACCCGACGTCAACCTCACGGCGAACGGGCTCGAGGCACAGGTGGCGGGGACGCACTACCGCGTCGACCACGCCGCCGTGGCCCTCAAGGGCAGCGCGCTCACGGCGTCGGCCAGCGTCGTGGGGCTCGCCCCGCTGGGTGGCTCGCTCGACGTCCACGGCAGCGCTCAGCTCACGCTGGCGCCGCCGGCCCTGCGGAACACCGACTTCCGCTTCACGGGCAGCGCGCAGGTCCCGGTCTTCGGGACCGTCACCGACCTCAGCGGCGGCATCACGCAACCGCCCGGCAGCGCGCCGCAACTCGCCGTCTCGGGGAAGCTCGGCAACCCGTTCACGATCCGCGGCTCGCTCGCGCCCTTCGATGTCACGCTGCGCGGCCAGGGGCTCGACCTACAGGCGCGCCCCCTGCTCGTGACGTCCAGCGCCGTGAACGCCAACGTCCGCATGAGGGCGACGCCCGAGGGTCTCGCCCTCGGGGGCGAGCTGGACGCCAGCGAGATCCGCATGGACCTCGCTGCGGGTTCGTCCCCCTCCTCCGGCTCCTCGTCGACGGCGTCGGCGGGAACGGCCGCCTCGGGCACCGCGAGCGCTGGGGGCGGCGGCGCGTCGTCCGTCGCCCCGGCCGCCGGCTCGCAGGCCGCGTTGCGGTCGGTGGTGTTCGACGGGCTCCGCCTCCGGGCGCCGCAACGTGTCCTGCTCGATGCCAGTTTCGGGAGCATGGAAGCCGCGCTCGACCTGACCCTGACGGGCACCGCGGCCGCGCCGGAACTGTCCGGCACGGCCAGCGCGCTGCGAGGATCGCTGCGCTTCGGCGGACGCGACTTCACCATCGACCGGGCGGTCGCCACGTTCCAGCCGAACCGCGGGGTCTACCCCGGCCTCGACGTGCGGGCGCACACGACCTTCGACAAGCGTCGCGTGCTTTCGGGATCGACGGGCGTGAGCTTCGCCAGCCCGCGCGACACCAACAGCTTCACGGTCACGCTGGCCTTCTCGGGCCAGGTGCAACCCGCCCAACAGGGTCCGTCGCCGGTGACCTTCGACATCAGCCCGACGCTCACGAGCGACGCCACCATCCAGACCGGGACCGACACCGCGACCTCGTCCCCCCGGCCCCTCAGCGACCAGGAGCTGCTGTCGCTCATCACGCTGGGGCGGATCGAGGTGAAACCCCAGTTCGCCGGACAGGCGGGCATCGGAACGGCGGTGGCGCAGAGCGCCATCGACACCGCCGTCAACGTGCTCGTCGTCAACGAGTTGCAGAACGCGCTCAGCAAGGCCCTCGGGTTGGACGTCGTGGAGATCAGGACCACGCCGCTCTCGAGCCTGCTCGACAACTCCGGGCAACCGTTCGGCGTCTCGGTGCGCGTCGGCGGCTACCTGACCCCCGAGCTGTTCGCCAGCTACCGTCTCGGAAACGTCACCGGCAGCGGCGAGAGCTACGCTTTCACCAACGAGGTGACGCTGAGCTACGACCTCGGTCCCCTCAACTTCGACCTGTCGGGCCAGCTCAGCTTCCCGGACGGCGCGACCCCGGCGAGCGCCGTTCCGCAGCTCGGGCTCGGGCTGCGCTACGCGTTCACGCCGGCCATCGGGCTGGAGGCGGGCGTCGATCTCTCGAACGCGCGGCGGCAGGCACGCTTCGGCGTGAGCTTCCACTGGTAGCCCGCCATCGCGTCGGCACCCGCGGTGGGCCGAGGCGAGCCCGGGGGCGCCGGAAACGGCCGCCGACTCAGCCCCGGCCGGACTCGTAGCGCGCCAGTCGCGCGCTCCCGAACAACAAGGGAAGTACCGTCCACAGCAACGTCAGCGCCGCGACCGCAGCCAGCACCACCACGCCACCGGTGGAACCCCAGTGGAAGCTTCCGGGCGCCCGCAAGGTGCGGTAGGCGGGAAAGGCGAACAGAAGCGTCGTCAGGGCGGCATAGATCAGGGCGAAGGCCATGTACAGCAGGCCGCCCGTGGACAGCGGGACCTCGGCGGGGCTGGTGGCGTCGAACCGCGGGAACGCCGCCCCCAGCCCTACCCCGAGCCCGGTCGCCGCCAGGCCGGCACAGACACCGGCGATGGGGCTGGCCAGCGCCAGCACCGGCGCTACGCCCAGCCGGCCCGCCACCGCCACCCCCAGCCCGCCGCCGAGCAGCACCATCACGGGCAGCGCGCCCCAGAACTTCGCGAAGACCATCTGCCGGGCACGGAGCGGGGCCGTCCGGAGCAGCCAGAACCCCTCCCCCTCCAGCGAGACCAGCGGGAACGCCGTGCGGATGCCCACCCCCGCCATCAGGAAGCCCAGGAACATCAGGTTCAACGCGCCCACCAGGTCGCGGAAGCTCTGCATCTGCGCCGCCAGCGACGCCGTGCTGATGAAATAGACGCCGGCAAGCGCCGCCAGCACCAGCAGCTGCGACCACTGCGCAGGATCGCGCGCCAGCAGCCGCAGGTCCTTCACGACGACGCCGCCCGCCGGCCCCAGCCGCGCCAGCGGCGCCTCCCAGCGCGCCGGTGGAAGCGCCCCCACCACCCCCGGCTTCGATGCGGCGTCGAGCGACCGGAACCAGCCGGCGCGATAGGCCAGCGCCGCGACCCGCGCCACCCCCGCCAGCAGCGCCACCGACACCACCGCGAGGAGCAAGGCGTCGACCGAGACGTCGCCGCTCAGCGCCCGCCACACCGCGGAGCTCCCCCACGCCGACGGGAGCCAGCTCACGTGCCACTGCGCGAAGCGGGTGAGAGCCTGGTCGAACTGCTCCGGCGTGAGGTTGCTCAGGCGCTCGGGCCGCAGCGCCCGCATGCCCAGGACCAGCGCGGCCGCCAGCGCGACGCTCGCTGCCGTGGCGACCTCCTTGGCCCGGCCGGCGGGCGCGAGCCGCATCAGCACCAGCGCGGCCAGCGCCCCGGCGGCCACAGGCAACGCGTACAGCGCCAGCAACGCGGCCATGGCGATGAGGTAGTAGCCGGGCGGCGCGCCCCGCTCGAGCCCCAGGCCCACCAGCACCGGCACCGTGAACAGGGCAGGGAGCAGCGCGCTGTTGACGTAGGTCTCCACCACCTTGAGACCGAAGACGCGGGCGGGGCCGACCGGGAGACTCAGCAGGAAGGGCAGGTCGGTGGAGTCGTAGAGCGTGGAGATGGCGCCCGTCAGGACGCTGAAGGCCACCGCGACCATCAGCACCGTGAACAGCGCCTCCAGGCTGCGCTGCTCCACGGCGCCCGCGACGCTCCCGATGCCCGGATAGTGTTCGAGGAACCGCACCCCGCGCCGGGTCGCCGCCAGCACCCCCACGAAGATGCCGCCCAACATGATCACCCCCACCAGGGCCCGCAGCGGCGAGCGCCGCAGCGCGTTGAGCGCCCCCCGCAACCGCATGGCGAGCAGGATCACGCCGCCGCCTCCCGCGCCGCCTCCTCGGTGAGTTGCAGGAAGATGGCCTCGAGGGTGGCGTCCTCGACGCCCACCCTGCGGCGCAGCTCCTCCATGGTGCCGGACGCCACGACGCGGCCATGGTGCAGCAGGAGCACGCGATCGGCGACCGCCTCCGCCACCTCCATCGAGTGCGTCGTCAACAGCACCGCGCCCCCCTCGTCGGCTCGTTGCCGCATGAGGTGACGGACGTCGTGGGCGGCGCGAGGGTCGAGCCCCACCATGGGCTCGTCGATCACCAGTGCCGGCGGGTCGTGAAGGAGCGCCGCGGCGAACGTGAGCTTCTGCCGCATGCCGTGGGAGTAGGTCTCGATGAGCTCGTTGGCCGAGCGCTGGAGGTCGAAGTGCGCGAGCCACGCCTCGGCCTTGGCCTCAGCGTCGCCGACGCGGCGCAGACGGGCCAGGAACCTGAGCAGCTCCCGGCCCGTCAACTTCTGATAGAGGTAGGGGCGGTCAGGCACGTAGCCGAGCAGCGCCTTCGCTTCGAGCGGCGCGCGCTCCAGGGCGTGACCGCCCACCGACACCGTGCCGCCGGTAGGGCGCAACAGGCCCGTGACCGCCTTGATGGTCGTGGACTTGCCGGCACCGTTCGGACCGAGCAGGGCGACCACCTCGCCGCCCTGCACCCTGAAGCTCACGTCATCGACAGCCCGGACCCGCCCGTAGGTCTTGACCAGCCGCCGCACGTCGATCATGGCTGGCCCGTGCTCGCCGTCAGTGCCCCGCCGTCGCGGTCGATGCCGCCGTAGCCTCCTTCAGCACCGTGTCGTACGCCACCTTGAGCGCGTGGTCGCTGTTCAGGTCGACGACCGCCTGACCCTGCACGTCGCTGATCTGCGGCTTCGGCCCGAGCGTGACGAACTGGAACGTGCCGTCACTGCCGGCGGTGGTGCTGCCTACGGTCTTGCCGTCCACGACGATCTGGATCTGCTGGCCCGGGTCCGCTCCGCGGCCGTCGACCGAGATGGTATTCGGGTAGCGCGTGTCCTTCGCCTGGATGTCCGGCGTGATGCCCTTCTTCTGGATGTTGGTGCGGTCGGGCGTCAGCCACTCGAAGGAGACGTAGCGCAGCTGGCCGCCGTCGGAAAGCGACACCACCGACTGGGCCACGCCCTTGCCGAAGGTCTGCTCTCCGACCACCTTGGCCCGGCCGTTGTCCTTGAGCGCCGCCGAGACGATCTCCGACGCGGAGGCCGAATTGTGGTTCACCAGGACCACCATCGGACCGCTGAAGACCTGCTGGGGATCGGCCGAGGCGAGGCGCTGGGTCACGCCGCGCGCCCGCTGAAAGACGATGTCCCCGTGGCTGAGGAAGTCGTCGGATACGTCGATGGCCTCCGTGAGCAGGCCGCCCGGGTTGTCGCGCAGATCGAGGATGAGCGAGGTCGCCCCCTGCTGCTTGAGCTTGTCGAGTTGCTGGGTGAGCTGGTCGTTGAGCTTCTGGTTGTTGAACGAGCTCAGCGCCACGTAACCGACGTGGTTGGGAAGCATGGTGGACGACACGTCGATCACCTTGATGGTGTCGCGCTGGACGGTGACCTCCACCGGCTGTTCCTGCCCCGGGCGCCGCATGGTGAGGTGCACGCTGGTGCCCTTGGGGCCGCGCACCAGGTCGGCGACGTCGCTCGACGTCTTGTCGCTCACGTCGGTGCCGTCGACCTTCAGGAAGATGTCGCCGCGCCGCAGGCCCGCTTTGTCGGCGGGACCGCCCTTGTACACGGTGAGGATCTCCACGCCCTTGCCCGTCTGGCGGTTGTGGGGCGTGAGCACCGCGCCGATGCCTTCGTATTGACCGGTCATCTGCTGGCTGTCGAAGGCGGCGGCCTTCGGTTCGATGTAGCTGGTGAAGGGGTCGTTGAGGGAGTTCACCATGCCGTGGATGGCGCCCCGGATCAGCGTCTGGTCGTTCACGTCGTTCAGGTAGCCGGTCTTCAGGGCACCGAACGCCTGGACCAGCGCTCTCCCGCTCGGGTTGTTCAGGAACTCGCCCGCGAAGTCCCGGGAAAGCTGTGCGTTCACGACCGCGGTGGTCAACGCCAGACCCACCAGGCCGAGGATCAGCCATCTACGCTTCATGAAGCCTCCAAGGGGGGTTGCACATGTTCCCCGAGTATATGCGGCTGCCGGCATTAGAACCGTAAGGACCGGGACAGCGGCTCCGTCGCGTCGGACGCGCCCCGGAGCGTGCGCTACGATGGGCGCCATGCGCGTCCTGTTCGCCAGCAGCGAGGTCCATCCCTTCAGCAAGACGGGCGGCCTCGGGGACGTCGCCGCGGCGCTTCCGCGTGCGTTGGCGGCCCTCGGGCACGAGGTGCTGGTCGTCTCCCCCTGGTACCGCTCGCTTCGAGCCGTTCCGCCGCCGCTGTGGATCGGCGACGTCGAGGCGCCCTTCGCAGGCGGCTTCGAGGCCGTCGGCGTGGGGACGATGGAGGCCGCGGGCGTGCGCTACGCCTTCGTCGGACACCGCGACTTCCAGCGTGAGGATCTCTACGGTTACAGCGACGACGTGCGCCGCTTCTGCAGGTTCACGCGCGCCGTGCCGCAGGTGGCGGCCCGCCTCGGCTTCCGGCCCGACGTCGTGCACGCCAACGACTGGCACACCGCCTACCTGCCGTTGCTGCTCGCCCACGGCTGGCACCTGCCGGACGGATTCCCGGGGTTGCCGTCGGTATTCACGGTGCACAACGTGCAGTACCAGGGGGGGTCGGGTCTAGAGGAGGCGCTGTGGTGGCTCCGCCTGCCCGGCGCCCTGGCCGACGACTACATGAACCATTTCGGGGCGGCGAACGCCATGCAGGCGGCCCTGGGGCACGCCGAGCGGGTGACCACCGTGAGCCCCACCTACGCCGCCGAGATCCAGCGGCCGGAGTACGGCTACGGCCTCGACGGCACGTTCCGGCACATCGGCGAGCGTCTGGTGGGCATCCTGAACGGTCTCGACACCGAATCCTGGGACCCTTCGCGCGACGCGCTCCTACCGCAGCCCTACTCTGCGGCCGCCACGAGCGGCAAGACCGCCGCCAGGCAGGCCCTCCTGGATCGCCTGGCCCTCACCGGCGAAGCGCCGGTGCTCGGGGTCGTGTCGCGGCTGGCCGACCAGAAGGGCATCGACCTGCTGCTCGCCGCCGGCGACCGGCTGGTCCGGCAGGGGTGGTCGCTGGCGCTGCTGGGCTCGGGCGATCCCGGCCTGGAGCGGGCGGTGCACGACCTGGCGGCGCGCCACACCGGGCGGGTGGCCGCCGTGGTGGGTTTCGACGAAGGCCTCGCCCACCTGTTCTACGCCGGCAGCGACGCCCTCGCGATCCCCAGCCGCTTCGAGCCCTGCGGGCTGAGCCAGTTGATCGCGATGCGCTACGGCACCCTCCCCATCGCCCGCGACACCGGCGGGCTCCACGACACCATCGATCACGAGCGCACAGGCTTCCTGTTCGAGCACGCCAACCCCGAGGGCCTGTTGTGGGCTACCGGCCTGGCGTTCGAGGCATACGGGAGCGAACGCTGGACCGCGATGATGCAACGAGCGATGGGGCTCGACTTCAGCTGGGAACGCTCGGCACGCCGCTACGCCGAGCTCTACCAGGACGTGGTAGCGTCGGCGCGATGACGAGTGACCCTCCCGTCGGCACGGAGCCCGTGCCGACGGTGCCGATCAAGCCCTGGCGCGAGGCCCTGGCCGAGGGTCGCTTCGGAGCCGCGCACCGGGCCGCCACCCTGGCGAACGACACCTCCCCCGACGTTCGCGCCGCCCTCTCGGCCCTGGCCGACGTCGAAGCGATGGTGAAGGACAAGGCCTGGGGCCGCGCGCTCAAGCGCTTCGGCCAGATCGAGGAGCGACCGCCGATCGTCTCCTGGCCGGAGCTCGAAGCCGATCTGGCGTGCCTGAAGCGCTCCGGCGAGGCGCTCGACCGGCGCCGCCCGGACGAGGCGCTGTCCGAGCTCGAGCACGTGCGCACCGACCTGTGGTTGGCCGAAGCCGAGACCCAGCGCGGCACCGCCCTCATCTACGACGACCGCCTCGACGACGCCGCCGCCGCCTTCGAGCGGGCGATCGAACGCGACCCGATGCACTACCGCGCCCTCACCAACCTCGGGAACATCGCGCTGGAAGAGGGCAGGATCGACGACGCCATCGGCGCGTACGAGCAGGCGCTGAAGCTCAACGACAACTTCGCCAACGCCCACCACAACCTCGCGGTGGCCTACCGCCGCAAGGGCCAGCTGAACAGGAGCGTCCGCTCGCTTCGGCGGGCGCAACGCCTGATGCAGCGGCGCGACACCGAAGACGCCCGCGACCGGTTGGGCTCGCTCGCGAAGGGGCGCTCGGCGCGCACGCTGCGGTGGGCGCTCTACGCGGCCCTCGCGATCGTGGCCTACCTCGTGCTCCACGGCCGCGGCATGCTCTGAGCCGGGCGCCGCGACCACCGCTCAATCGCAATCGAGGAGGCGTTGCAGGATGGCTTCGACGTCGTCGTCGCGCAAGGGGACGAGCCGGGCCCGGGCGAGGTGCTCCTCGAGCATCTGCTCGATCTTCTCGAGCAACGCGACGTCTTCGATGTGCGCGACGCGCGAGACGATCCGTTGTTGGCGCTCGGCGAGCTCTCCGCCCTGCATGGCCGTTCCTCCTCGCGCTCATGATAGGGCGCGCCGTGCCCTGCCGCGCGTGCAGATGCACCGTGAGCGAGGCGGTCCTCGGCGCCGGCCCGGCGTCGCCGGACGGCGCGGTCACCAGTCCGGCGGCCACGTGAAGAACGACGCGAACACGTAGTCGACGAGCGCCTGACGGTCCCCCTGCTGGAGGCCGGTGTAGCGGGCGCCCGCAAGGCGGCGCATCGACGTGTCGACATCGTCCGCCGTGTGGTTGAGGACCCAGGTGGCGCTCTTGAGGTCCTGCAGGTCGTTCCAGTGCAGCAGCGCCACGCTCAGCACGTCTGCGCGCAGCGCCTTCTCGGCGTCCAGCGCCAGGCGCTCGCCCTTCCGGATGGTCGGCCCGTCGTCGGGCAGCGTCCACACGTAGGCGGTGGCGTCCCACGCCCGGGCGAGGTCGGGCAGGGCGGCCGGATGACCTCCGGCCGCTCCCTGCAACATGCGCGTCACCCCGGCGGGGGTCTTGCCCTTGCGCCACGACCGGTCGGCGAAGGCCGACCGGTCGCTGTGGCACGCCGTGCACGCCTCGCCGTAGAGGCGCTCGCCGGCGACGATGTCGGGCTTGCGTGGAACGGCGAGGGGGGGCGGCTCCTGGCCGGGAGCGCTGCCGGGGGCGGCCGCGAACGCCACGGCCCAGAAGACGGCGACCGGGAGCGCCACGGCAACGGCCGCGGCCAGCATGCCGTGGCGGCGCCTGGCCGTGACCGTCCTCCGCGCGCCCGCTCGCTCACCGCGCACGCTCACTCGACCGTGACGCTCTTCGCCAGGTTGCGGGGCTTGTCGACATCGCGTCCGAGCCGAAGCGCCGTCTCGTAGGCGAGGAGCTGCAGCGGGACCACGTTGACGATGGGCGAAAGCAGCTCGTCGACGAGCGGCACGTAGAGCACCTCGTCGGCATGCCTCGCGATGGCCTCGTCGCCGTCGCTGGCCAGGGCGATCACGGTACCGTCCCGCGCCCGCACCTCCTGCAGGTTGGAGACGGTCTTGGCGTAGAGCCGCGACGCCGTCGCCACCGCCACCACCGGCATGGCGGCGTCGATGAGGGCGATCGGCCCGTGCTTCATCTCGCCGGTGGCGTAGGCCTCGGCGTGGATGTAGCTGATCTCCTTGAGCTTGAGCGCACCCTCGAACGCGGTCGGCACGTTGACGCCCCGTCCCAGGAAGAGGTAGTCGCGTCGATCCTTGAAGCGCTCCGCCACCCTCGCCGCCGCCTCCCTGCGCGAGAGCGCCTCCTCCACGCGCTGCGGCAGCTCCCGCAGACCACGGACGAGCTCCCTCGCGCGGTCGTCGTCGAGAACCCCGCGGGCGCGGCCGAGGTCGACCGCCAGCAGCGCGAAGGCGGCGAGCATGGCGGTATAGACCTTGGTGCTGGCGACCCCGATCTCGGGGCCCGCGTGGATGTAGAGCACGTCGTCGACCTCGCGGCTGATGCTCGAGCCCTGCACGTTGAGGATGGCCAGCGTGCGGGCCCCGCGGCGCCCGGCCTCCCGCAACGCCTCGAGCGTGTCGATCGTCTCCCCCGACTGCGACACCACCACGCACAGGGTGCGCTCGTCGATCACGGGCTGCCGATAGCGGAACTCGCTGGCGACCTCCGTCTTCACCGGCAGAGCCGCCAGTTGCTCGAGCAGCACCTCGCCGACGAGGCCCGCGTAGAAGGCCGTGCCTGCAGCGGTGATCACCACCCGGTCGATGCCGGCCGGGTCGAGCCCGAGGCCGAGGCGGACATCGGTACCGTTCCCGGCGAAGCGGTCGGCCAGGGTGTTCTGCAGGGCCGTGGGCTGTTCGAAGATCTCCTTGAGCATGAAGTGGTCGAAGCCGCCCTTCTCCACGGCTTCGGCGTCCCAGGCGATGCGCGTGGCGGGGCGAGGGGCCGGCGCCCCGTCGACGACGTCGCGGACCTCCACGCCGCCGGCCGACAGCACCGCCAGGTCGCCGTCGTGCAGGAAGATCACGTCCCGGGTGTAAGGCAGCAGCGCGGGGATGTCGCTGGCCAGGAAGCTCTCCCCGTCGCCGATCCCGATCACCAGGGGGCTGGTGGCGCGGGCGGCGACGATCACCGCATGCTCGGCGTGGGTGACGACCAGCGCATAGGCGCCCCGCACCTCCCCCAGCGCGGCGCGCACGGCCTCGACCAACCGCTCCGGCCCCGCGCGCTCGGACTGCGCCTGGTAGTGCTCCTCGATCAGATGCACCAGCACCTCGGTGTCGGTATCCGACGCGAACCGGTGTCCCGCGCGCTCCAGGCGCTCCTTCAGGTCCAGGTAGTTCTCGATGATGCCGTTGTGGATGACCGCCAGGAGGCCGTCCTCGGAGAGGTGGGGATGCGCGTTGACGTCGTTGGGCTTACCGTGCGTGGCCCAGCGCGTGTGCCCCAGCCCCAGGCCGCCGTGCAAGGGGTGCCCTCCCAGGGCGTCCTGCAGAACGCTCAGGCGTCCCGCGCGTTTGACGGCGTCGAGGCGGGGCGGCGCTCCGCCGTCCGACCCGGCGACCACGATCCCGGCGGAGTCGTAGCCGCGATACTCCAGCCGCGCCAATCCGTCCAGGATCACCTCGGCGGCCTCGCGACCGCCCACGTAACCGACGATGCCACACATGGAACGTCCCTTCCTGGGGTCCACCTGGGTCCTGCGCGGCCGACACGGTGTGTGCCGGCCGGCTCTGTTTGCGGCTTCGCTCGGGGGGAGAGCCCGATCCTGGGAACCCGGACGGTGTCGAGCAAGGGGTTCAACTCGGGAGGGGCCCGCAGACTTCCCGCCTCGTCGGGCGGCGAGCGCACCGCACGTCGGTGCCCTCGGTTCGCGCTTTCGCACGGTCTCACGGGACCGATCGTCCCGAGAGACCCGCTATCCTCCGGCGCCCTGATGGGGCCCGGAAGCCCTCCGCCTCGTCACCGGCGGCCGCGTCGCCGCGCCGCCGGGCTTGCGCTTCCTCGGCGTCCTGTGTGAAAGCTCCTGCCCCTCCTCTCGCAGGCGTCAGAGGGTCTCGTTCCAGGGCTCGCCGACCACGAACAACCGGTGGAGCCCTCGCAGGAGACGCTGCTGGCCCGCGTCCACGCTCCCCTGCTTGCTCAGCAAGGGATAGAAGAGGATATCACGTCCCAGAAGCACCAAACGCGAATCCAACACGGCGCCGGAGATCGGCGACGGCAGGTTGCGCGGCGGGTAGAACAGCTCGCTGGGGTTGGCCGGGTTGCGCTGGATCGGGAGCGAGGTCACCAGCGAGAGCATCAGGGCCAGGCCCAGCGCCAGCCCGCCGAAGCCTCCGAGCGTGCGCATCAAGCCCGCGGCACCCCGGTTCTGCTGGAACAGGCGCCGGCCGAGCATGCTCAAGCCGAGTCCGGCGAGAAGCGCGGCGACCAGCGCGAGGAACGGGTTGGCGTGGGCCAGAACGAGCAACGGGCGCAGCAGGAGCACACCCCCGAGTCCGACGAAGAAGCCCGACAGTCGACGTTGGGCGCCCAGGGCGGTCACGGCGGCCACGACCGCTACCAGGACCAGATCGAGCCAGCTCATGCTCGGATATCATAGCCGGCGTCCCGGACGGCGCTCATGACATTCCCCATATGCTCGTCGACCTCGTCGTCGGTCAACGCCCGGTCGGGGCGCCGGAAGCGCAGCCGGAGCGCGACGGAGCGGAGGCCCGGGCCCACCTGCTCTCCTTCGTAGACGTCGAAGGGCTCGACGGACTCCAGCTCCGCTCCGGCCGCGGCCCGCACCAGGGCGGCGAGCTCGGCGTAGGCCGCCCTGGACGGCGCAACGACCGCCAGGTCGCGCTCGGCGTAGGGCTGGCGCACCACGTCGTGGTACTGGATGCGGCGCGCGGGTAGCGGCAGCCGCAGCTCCGCGAGGTAGACCTCGTCGAGCTCGAAGCGCGACGCCACCTCGGGATGGAGCCGGCCGAGCACGCCCACGTCGCGGTCCTGCCACAGGACACGCGCGCTGGCGCCGGGGTGCAGGAAGGGCACGTCACCGGGCTCGCAGCGCAGCTCGGCGCCCACCTGCGCGGCCAGCCCCTCCAGCACCCCCTTCGCCACGAAGAAGTCGAGCGGGCGGTCCTCGCGCCAGATCCCGCGCGCCCACGGTCCGCGCCACAGCACCGCCAGACGCTCCTCCTCGCCGTCCGGCAGGAACACGTGGCCCACTTCGAACAGGGCGAGCGAGGGGGCGCTCCGGTTGAGCGCGGCCGATGTCAGGAGGCCGGGAAAGAGCGCGCTGCGCAGGACCGAACGCTCCACGCCCTGCGGGTTGCTGAGCGTGACGGAGGCCCGGGGCGCGGCCGCTCGGGCCAGCTCGTCGGGCCCCGTGAAGACGTAGTTGAGCGTCTCCTGCAAGCCCATGGCGGCCAGCGCCTCCTTCAAGCGCCGGTGGGTGGGGTCGTCGACGGGAGGCACGAAGTGCATCGCCGGCACGCTCACCCCCAGGTGTTCGTAGCCGTGGAGGCGGGCCACCTCCTCGATGAGGTCCTCCTCGATGCTCAGGTCGAAGCGCCAGCTCGGCGGCCGCACGCGCCAGGCGCCCTCCGCCTCGTCCTGGATCTCGCACCCGAGTGCCTGCAGCGCCCCGCGCTGCTCCCGGAGCGGCACCTCCAGCGCGGTGAGGTAGCCGACCCGGGCGGGGCGGAACGCGATGGCCGGCCGCTCGATGTCGTCGCCGCGGGCGGTGATGCCGCGGTGGACGCGTCCCCCCGCCAGCTCGGCGATCAGGCCGGCGGCGCGCGCGGACGCGGCCGGCGGGAGGTTGGGGTCGACGCCGCGCTCGAAGCGGTAGTGCGCGTCGGTGCTCAGCCGGTGGCGCTTGGCAGCCTTGCGGACCGCCACCGGCTCGAAGTGGGCGACCTCGAGGGCGACGTCGGCGGTGTCGGCGACCACGCTGTCGTGCAGGCCCCCCATCACGCCGGCCAGTCCCACCGCCCGGCTGCCGCCCGCGCCGGAGGGCGTGGCGATGACGAGGTCCTCACCGTCCAGCGTGTAGGTCTGTTCGTCGAGCAGCGTGACCGACTCGCCGCCGTGGGCGCGACGCACCTCCAGCACACCGCCTTCCAGTACGCGACGGTCGTAGGCGTGCGACGGTTGGCCGAGCTCGAACGTCACGTAGTTCGTCACGTCGACTACGTTGTTCCTGGGCCTGAGCCCGAGCGCGGCCAGGCGCCGTTGCAGCCACACCGGGCTGGGCCCCACCTGAACGCCCTCGATCAGGCGCAGGGTGAACCGCGGGCAGGCGGCGGGATCGGCGATGTCGAGCGTCAACCCGTCGTCCGCCTCGGGGTCGCCCGGCTCGGCGCCGGCGGGAGGCATCCCGAGCGGCACGCCGAGCTTGGCGGCGAGGTCGCGAGCGACGCCGAGCATGCTGAAGGCGTCGCCGCGATTGGGCGTCAGCTCGAGCTCGATGACCGTTTCGCGCGGCCACAGCTCGTCGAGCGACGCGCCCAGCGGCGCGTCGGCGGCGAAGGCGATCAGGCCGCCCGCGTAGTCGAACAGGCCGAGCTCCCTGGGGCTCGCAAGCACGCCCTGGCTGGCCACGCCCAGGACGTCGCGCTCCTCGACCGTGAAGCCGGCGCCCGGCAACGCGGCGCCCGGCAGCGCCAGCGCGCTGCGAAGGCCGACGCGCGTGTTGGGCGCGCCGCACACCACCTGGACGCGACGCGCTCCGTCGGTGGCCACGGCGCGGACGAGATGGTCGGAGCCGGCGATCGGGTCGACCTCCACGATGTCCGCCACCACCACCCCGGACGGCGCGGCAGGGAGCTCGTGCACCGTCTCGACGGCGAGGCCGAGGCCGTCGAGGAGCTCGACGGTGCGCCCGACCGCTGGCAGCGCGTCCCCGAGGAACTCGGCGAGCCAACCGTGGGGGACCCTCACAGCGCACCCCGGAACTGCCGCAGGACGCGCAGGTCGCCCTGGTAGAAGGCGCGGATGTCGGGGATGCCGTAGGGCACCAGCGCCAGACGCTCGATGCCGAAGCCGAAGGCGAACCCGGTGACGTCTTGGTAGCCCACCGCTTCGAAGACGTTGGGGTGGACCATGCCGCAGCCTCCCAGCTCGAGCCACTCTTCGCGCCCCGTACGCGGGTTGGTCCAGAAGATGGCGAACTCCGCGCCGGGTTCCACGAACGGGAAGAACGTCGGCTGCAGGCGCGTGCGGGTGCCCTCCCCGAACAGGGCGGTGGCGAGCTCGTCGATCGCACCGCGCAGGTCGGCCATGGTGACGCGCTCCCCGACCACCAGGGCCTCGAGCTGGTGGAACTGCGCCTCGTGGGTGGCGTCCACCGCCTCGTTGCGGAACACCTTGCCCGGCACCACGACCTTGAACGGGGGTTCGTGCGACTCCATGTAACGCACCTGCATGGGGCTGGTGTGCGTGCGCAGCAGGCGACCGTCGGTGGTCCAGAAGGTGTCCTGCTCGTCGCGCGCCGGGTGCTCCTCGGGGAAGTTGAGGGCCCCGAAGTTGTAGTGATCGGTCTCGAGCTCCGGACCGACCGCCACCTCGTAGCCCAGCGCCGTGAACACGTCTAGGAGCCGGTGCGTCACGAGCGTCAGCAGGTGGAGGCCGCCGCCGGACACCCGCGTGCCCGGCAGCGTCACGTCGACGCTTTCCTGCGTGAGCTGCTCGTCGAGCGCTCGGCGCTCGAGCGCCGTCTTGCGCTCCTGGATCGCCGCCTCGACGGCGGTCTTGCGGTCGTTGATGGCCTTGCCGGCCTCGCGGCGCTCGTCGGGGGGCAGGGCCCCCAGGCCCTTGAGCTGCTGGGTCAGCACGCCCTTCTTGCCGAGGTAGCGCACCCTGACGTCCTGCAGCTCCTGCAGGGTGGCGGCGGCGCGTACGGCCGCCAGGGCTTCTTCGAGCATGGCAAAGCTCCTCCGGTTTCGGCAACAAAAAACCACCGCCCGGCCAGGGCAGTGGCGTCACAGCGCAGGACGACGTCCCACGCTCAACGGGTAAAGGCGGAAACCGCCCGTGTTCTCATGCCTGGGAGTCTAGCCCCCGCTCCCCCGGGTGTCAACGCGACCACCGTTTCACGCCTCGTCGGCCTGGAACACGTCGCAGAACCAGCGCCCGTTCATGGGGAACGGATCGTGCACGTGGGGGGGCCGCACCTGCGCCCTGCCCCAGGCGTCGGCGGCACCCTCGTCGACGAAGGGGCCGACCACCGCATCGCCCTGCCGGTAGGCGTCGGGGGCCTGCGGAAGGTCGAGCTCGCGGCGCGCCCCGCGGGCGTCGTCGACCTGCCGGTAGAAGGCGTTGCGCCGGTACCATTCGGGGCGATCGACCAGAGGGGCCAGCAGCCCGTCGAGGCGTTCGAGCTCCTCCCCCGAAAGGGCCGGGAAGGCCAGCAGCCGTTCGCGCGGCCCGTCGGGCGCGCGAAACACCTCGCGCTCCGGGAAGGCCACGAGGAGCATGCCGCCCGCCAGCTCCGCGAGCTCCGGGGCGACGCGCAGCACCTCGCCGGCGGCGAGCGCCATGTAGTCGGTGGGTGCTTCGCGCTTCAGAGCGTCCAGATCGATGCCTTCGGCCTCGGCGCGCCGACGCATCGCGGCGCTCGGAACGTGCCTGCGCACTCGCTCGTCCATGGTCCCGGGCTGGCCCGCGTCAGGCGGCGGCCAGCTGCCGGGCGCCGCGGAAGCGCTCGGCGAGATCGCGCTCGCCCAGCACCGCCTCCAGGGCGCCGAAGAACCGCTCGTAGTGCGCGTCGCGCGCGTTCTCTCCCATCAGACCGAGGCGCCACACGCGACCCGCCGTCGGTCCCAGCCCGCCGGCGACGGTCACGCCGTGGTCCCGTCGCAGCGCGGCGCGCACGGCGGCCTCGTCGACGCCGGCTGGCGGCACCACCGCCAGTACCGTGGGCAGGCGGTGGCGCGCCGGAACGTAGGCTTCGAACCCGACGCTCTCCAGCGCGGCGAGCGCCGCCTCGCCGACCCGACCGGCGCGCTCGGCGCGAGCGTCGAGCCCCTCCTCGAGGGCAGCCGCCAGCGCCTCCCCCAGAGCCCAGTGGAGCTGGACGGGCACCGTGTGGTGGTACTGGCGCCCGGACGCGCCGGGCTCCCAGTAGCGGCGCATGCCGATGGCATCGGCGTACCAGGTCGCCACGGGGACGCTCCGCCGCGCCACGCGCTCCATGGCGCGCTCGGAGAAGGCGACGGGCGCCACGCCGGGCGGGGCCGACAGGCACTTCTGGGAGCCGGTGTAGGCGTAATCGATCCCCCACGCCTCCATGGAGAAGGGCATCATGCCGACGGTCGTCACCGCGTCGACGCTGAAGAGCGCTCCGACGTCGCGCGCCACGGCGCCGAGCTCGGGCACGGGATTGAGCACGCCGGTGCTGGTCTCGCCGTGAACGACGGCGATGAGCGCCGGGCGCAGCGCACGCGCCGCACGCCCCGCTTCGTCCACGTCGACGGGGGTGCCGGGTTCGGTGCGCAGGGCCTTCACGTCGAGCGACAGACGCGTTGCCATGTCGATCATGCGTTCGCCGAACGCGCCGTTGGACAGCACGAGAACGCGTTCGCCGGGCTCGAGCAGGTTGGCGAGACCCGCCTCCATGCCCAGCGACCCGGTACCCGACAACAGGCTGGTGAAGGCGCCGGGCCCGGTGCCGTACAGCCGCCGTAGGTCGGCCACGATGCGATCGTTGTAAGCGAAGACCTCGGGATCCATGTGACCCCGCATCGGCCACCCCAGCGCGGCCTGGGCCCGTGGATGGATCGGCGTGGGCCCGGGCGTGAGCAGCAGTACGTCGTCGTTCGGCATCATGGCACTCCTCCAACGCGGTGCGGCGGCTGCGCTCCCCTCCCAACAAAGGAACGAGACCGCGCCATGGCTTGGCGGGTCTCGTCCATAGCGACGGCCCCCGGCCGCGAAGGGCCGGCGATCGTCGCCGTCAGGAAGCTCGCGCGGGTACCGTCCGCATCGTGGGAGAGTGTACAGGAGGGGTGGGCGGCTGTAAAGTCGAGCCCTTCACAGACGACCGTCCCGCAGCCGCTTCCGCCCGTCCGGGACCGGTTGAAGTGCGGGCGCCGGACGGGGTATACTCCGGCCCGGACAACGTCCCGGCGTTTGCTCGGGTGGGTTCGCTGGGCCCACCCGGTTTTGTTGGGACGGTGGCAGGAGGCTGCATGGAACTGGCGCAAGCGGCGGAAGAGGTGCTGGCGCCACTCGGGTTCGAGGTTCTGGAGTGCACGGTCAGCGGAACCGGCCGCGAGCGGCGGGTCCTGCTGCGCATCGATCGTCTCGACGAGCAGGGGGTCACCGTCGACGACGTCGCCAAGGCGGCGGAGGTGTTCGGGCTCGAGCTCGACCGCCTCGATCCGTTCGACGCTCCCTACCGGCTCGACGTCGAGTCGCCGGGAGCCAAGCGTCCGCTCCGGAAGGCGCGTCACTTCGAGCGCTTCCACGATCTGCTGGCCAAGGTCCGGGTCGAAGGCGAGACCTTCACCGGCCGGATCCGGGAGGTCGCGGGCGCGTCGGTGGTCTTCGAGATCGCCGGCGAACGGCGCGAGGTACGCCTCGATGCCATCCAGATCGCCCGCCTGGCCGAGTGGCCGGACGAGCCGCGTTAGGGCAGGTCGTCGCCGAGCCGTCGCGCACGGCCCCCACCGGGGACGACCCACAACCGAATAGAGGTGGTTAGGGATGAACAAGGAATTCGTGGACGCTCTGAACATGCTTGCAGCGGAGCGGAACCTGGACAAGGAGCAGTTGCTGGGGAGCCTCGAGGAGGCCCTCGAGCAGGCCTTCGAACGCAACGTGATGCCGGGCAAGCAGATCGAGGTCAGCCTCGACCCGGACTCCGGCGAGATGGAGGTCCTGGTCATCCGCCGGGTGGTCGAGGAGGTGGAGGACGAGGACAAGGAGATCGCGCTGACCGAGGCCCTCGACCTCGATGACAGCGTCGAGGTCGGGATGGAGATGGAGTTCCCCACCGATCCGGAGAAGTTCACGCGCATCGCCGTGCAGACGACCAAGCAGGTCATCACGCAGAAGATCCGCGAAGCGGAGCGGGCCATCGTCTTCGAGGAGTACAAGGACCGCGCCGGCGACATCATCACCGGGGTGGTGTCGCGCACCGACAACAAGCGCAACGTGTTCGTCGATCTCGGGCGTGGCGAGGCCATCATGCCCCCGCGCGAGCAGATCCACGGCGAGCGCTACATGGTCGGGATGCGCGTCAAGGTCTACGTCGAGAAGGTCGAGCTGTCCACGCGCGGGCCGAGCATCCTGGTGTCGCGCGCGGCACCACAGCTGCTCGAGTACCTGATGCGCCAGGAGATCCCCGAAGTGGCCGACGGCACCGTCGAGATCAAGGCGGTGGCGCGCGAGGCCGGGCAACGCTCGAAGGTGGCGGTCACCAGCACCAACCCGAACGTCGACCCCATCGGTGCCTGCATCGGTCACCGGGGGAGCCGCATCCAGGCGGTCACCGCGGAGCTGCAGCGCGAGCGCGTCGACATCATCATGTGGGACCCCAACCCGCGCGAGTTCATCCGCAACGCGCTCTCCCCCGCCAAGGTCGGCACCATCGAGCTCGACCTCGAAGATCAACAGGCGCGCGTGACGGTCGGCAGCGATCAGCTCTCGCTGGCGATCGGCAAGGGGGGCCAGAACGTGCGGCTCGCCGCCAAGCTCACCGGCTTCAAGATCGACCTGATGTCCTCCGAGTCGATCAGCGACCTGGACGCCGCCATGCAGGCCGCCGCCTCCCGCATGGAAGACGTCGGCGCCCCGGACCGGGGCCACGCAGCGTTCGACGCGCTGTTCAGCGCCTCGCCCGAGCCCGAACCGAGCGAGGACGCCGCGGCGTCGGGCGAGGGGGAACCCGCGCCCGCCGACACGGAAGGCGAAGCGGCGACGTCGGACGCGGCCGCCGACGAACCCGAAGGAGCGGAGCCCTCGGCGTCCCAACCCGAGGCCGACGAAGCGACGGAAGAGGAGCGGATCTCCTAGGCATGGCGAGCTCGGCCGGCAAACACGTGCCCCTCCGGCGCTGCGTGATGTGTCGCGCATCGCTGCCCAAGGCGGAGCTGGTGCGCCTCGTGCGGGACGCCGACGGCCGGTTCGCGCTCGACCCGACGGGCCGCGCCGGAGGGCGCGGCACCTGGGTGTGCCGGCGTTGTGCCGGCGATCCCGCGGACAAGCGCCTCAAGCAGGCCTTTCGGGGTCAGGCGGGGCACGTCCGCACACTGCTCGCAGCCGTTTCCGAGGCACCGGCCTCCGAGACGGCCGGCGGCACTCCTCGAGCTAGGCATCGGGACGGAGGCATGAATGTCCGATAAGGTACGGATCTATCAGTTGGCGAAGGACCTCGGCATCGAGACCAAGGAGATGCTGGGGATCCTCGACGAGATGGGCGTGGAGTACAAGTCGCACTCGAGCACCCTCGAGCACGACGTGGCCGACACCGTGCGGCAGCTGGTCGAGGGC
>Ga0102962_1000153_pt1 | contig 40074 bp, 35 predicted proteins | sample SalPonF2_C_D2_MG_FD_84519 | JGI IMG/M metagenome (GOLD analysis project Ga0102962, IMG submission 84519) | Salt pond soil microbial communities from South San Francisco under conditions of wetland restoration - Salt Pond MetaG SF2_C_D2_MG ...
GCGGGCCAGGCGCCGGGGCTCCACCCGTTCCCATCCCGAACACGGCCGTGACACCCGGCAGCGCCGATGGTACTGCCCTTGCGGCGGGAGCGTAGGTCCCCGACTGCTCTTTTTTTTATTCAATGAGAGGCTATTCCATCATGGGAATAGCCTCTTTTTTTATAATATTTATTCGATAAATCACGTAAAAACCTATATTTAACTGCTTAATCCGTTTTTACGAAGTAATATAATTCGGTATATTCACTCATTGCAACAGGACTGTATTAAGGCTATATCAGGTGGCAGGCTTTAATATTTCTAATCTGATTAATAGGTATGGATTTTTCTGATTTCATAGATCGTTACAAAACAAAGTTATATAGCTTATTTAATGAAGAGAATGATATTGACAAAATAAGCTTAGAACGAGGGTTACCGAGGAAAATATTTGACGAGATAATGAAATGTAAGCCCTTGAGTGTATTTATTCCCGAGGAGTATGGGGGAAGAGGGGCTGAGACGCATGAAGCATTGTCAATGCTGGAGGCAAGTTCTTATGAATCCCTTCCGCTATCGTTAATGATGGGAATCAATGGGGCCCTATTTCTACAACCGGTGGCTAACTATGGTTCGGAAGAAATAAAGCAGCCAATATTTGATCGATTCCTGAAAGAAAACAATATGGGGGGGCTGATGATTACTGAACCTGATTTTGGATCTGATGCTCTCCATATGGAAACTTCTTTTCAAAAGGTAAAAAATGATGAAGGCTCTGTGTATGATATTCAGGGAACGAAGCATTGGGCCGGGTTAACTGGTGCTGCTGATTTTTGGCTGATCACTGCTCGGAAAAGGAATGGTGATGATAAACTTGGTCGGGATATCGGATTCTTTATCCATGATAGCCGACGAGGAGGAATAGAGGTTGAAGAATATTATAAGAATATAGGACTCTATATGCTTCCTTACGGTAGAAATAATATCAATATTACTGTACCCAAAGCGTATCGGCTTCAGCCAGAATCCACTGGTATTAAAATGATGCTTGATGTGCTCCATAGAAGTCGTTTGGAATTCCCGGGGATGGGAATTGGATTCCTTAAAAGAATGATGGAAGAAGGAATTACGCATTGTAAGGAGCGATATGTTGGCGGACAGAGTTTGTTCAATTATGATCAGGTTAAGAAGCGTTTACATCGCCTGCAATCTTCTTTTACTATCGTTTCGGCAATGTGCGCTTTTACTAGTGAAAATGTACCGCTTGGTAAAAATGTAGCTGGAATGGATTTGTCTGCAAATGCTATAAAAACCTATACAACCGACCTTATGCAACAGGCCTCCCATTCTTTATTGCAGTTGATGGGAGCTAAGGGATATAGGCTTGACAATATTGCTGGAAGAGCTTTTATCGATAGTCGGCCTTTCCAAATTTTCGAAGGTTCTAATGATATATTATATCAACAGATATCAGAATCTGTTTTAAAGCAGATGCGTAGGCTCAAATTTAAGAATCTTTACAAGTTTCTTAATGATTTTCGTCTTACTAAACGTGCATCAGAATACTTTAGTGAAATACTGAACTTTAAAATCAATCATTCATTGGCTCAGGATCGTCTTGTCGAGTTAGGACGAATTTTGAGTAGGGTTATTTCCCTTGAATTTACACTTCGCCTCGGCGATAAGGGCTTTAATCAAGCTTTGATAAACAATGCCATTAAGACTATGAGGGAAGATGTTGAGCGAATGGTAACGACCTTTGTCAATGAGAAATCTCCCGAAGTCGTTGAGGATTATAAAGATTCGAGCTCTTGGTTGGATTCTATCACTCCTCAATATGTGCATACCTAGAATCTAATACTGTCAATCCAAACACTTCAGCCTATGGAGAAGGTTGTTGTACTGACTGGTGCTGGAATGAGCGCAGACAGTGGACTTAAAACCTTCCGTGATTCTGACGGTTTGTGGGAAGGTTACGATATTGAGGATGTTGCTACACCACAAGCTTGGGAAAAAGATAAGCAACTTGTGCTTGACTTTTATAATGATCGTAGGGTTCAGTCATATTCTGTAGAACCTAACAAAGGTCACGAAGCAATTGCACGGTTAGAAGATAAGTATGATGTCACGATCATCACCCAAAATGTGGATAAACTCCATGAGCGAGCAGGTTCTACGCACGTGCTTCATTTGCATGGCCAGCTATCAAAAGTTCGCAGCGAAAGAGATTCATCATTGGTTTATGATATTGGTGGAGATACAATTAAGCTGGGAGATACTGCGGATGACGGAGCTCAATTACGACCCCATGTTGTTTGGTTTGGAGAGCCTGTTCCAAATATGAATAAAGCAGCAGAAATTGTACCTCGGGCTGACATTTTAATTGTAATTGGTACTTCACTTGTTGTATATCCAGCTGCCGGTCTTGTTGATCTAACATCAGGCGATATTTCCAAATATATTATAGATCCTTCCAAGCCCGAACTGAGTGATTATTCAGGTTGGAAGCATATACAGCGACGATCAGCCGTGGGTACGCCTGAACTTGTTGAGGAATTGTTAAGTAATTCAAATTAGAAAAAACTATTTTTATGTCCGATTATAAAGCGTCTGAAGAAGAGAAGGAAGTTCTTGAGAAGTATTTATTACAATTTTTGAATCTTGAAAAGCGATTCCCCTTACTCCCGGGAATAAAGAATACAGATGCAATGGCGGGACTCATGGGGCTAGAAACAAGTGAACTGAAGAAACTTAGAGATCGGTTCCAAGCCAATGCTAAACAGGCTGCTGTTGAATTACTGGAGGATGGCGAAGTAGCTGAATGGATTGAGGATTTGCCTTTTGAAACTGGAGATACTATTGTAGCTCTTGGAGATTCACTAACGGATGATCTACAAGGATGGTTCAACATTTTTCAGAATGTGTTAAAAATTGGCTTGGAGGATGCTGATTTTAATTTCATAAACAGCGGGGTGTCGTATGATACCTCTACGGATGCTTTGAAAAGGCTTAACCGCGATGTGCTGGATCACGATCCCGATTGGGTGATTGTCGCCTTAGGTACGTTTGATGCTCAGCGATTGCATGTAGCGCCGGATAGAACTCTGGTTTCGCTTGCCGATTACTGGGAAAACTTGAATACTATTGAGACTGTAGTAAGTGAGGTTACTGATAACCCATTAATTTGGATCACCCCGCCGCCGGTAATTACCGAAATGTTGCAGCAGATCCGTTTGTTTAATTTTGATCTATTTGAGGAGGATTTGAGCAGTTACCGAGAGATCCTAAGTGGAAAAAAAGGATATATCGTCGATCCGCTAGGTACTCGGATGAACGATGAGGAGGAACATGAACATCACCATGAGCATGAGAATCATGAGCATAAAGAAAATACAGGCCCGGCTGCCTGGAATTACTTGAGCGATGGCTTACATCCTTCACTGTCAGGGCATAATAATACCGTCAAAGAGCTGATAAGATTCCTCGCTTTAGCCAAAGAGCCGGAAGAAGGTGCTAGTTTTGAGACACCTGATGATTTTAATCCCGGCGAGGAGCTAGATTAATTTAGATATTAGATCAAAGTCCGATCTTCAGGTGGACAACATTTAGAGAAAGGTGATAAGTCGTTTTTACCATTTGCCGGTCTACTTCCTTCTGTTGAATAACCGAAGGGCTTATCATTCCCATTTGCACGGTATTAGACGAATTGTTATATGTTAAAAATCCGTTGACGCTGTCCCGACCCTGATTTAGATAAGCATTCTGGGAACCAAAATTTGGACCTTTGGCGAATATAAACGCATCCATAAGTCCAAATCCAAAACCGGCCCAAGCTCCCGTACCGGACCCATACTGCAGGGCATCAACTATTGGTGATTGCACAATGAGTGATACGGAAGACGCAATAATGGCGCCCCCTGCTGCTCCATAGATCGTATCTAACAAGATGAGTATAGATGTGTTTGTTCCATCATTAAAAGTACCGGATATATAAAATTGCTGGCCTTTTCCAACTTGCGTAACGTCATGAATGCCGACACCAATACCCCATAGAGTTCCAGCTCCCAGCCCGATACGCACCGGTTCATATTGAGTACTGTTTTGCAGAGCCATTGTCGCTCCGCCGAGTAGAACGCCATTCATTGCTCCATTTAAAGTGTTACCCGCTACTAGCTCAAGCGACTGGGCCTGTACTTGATTTTGAAATCCAGTAAGAAATATTCCAGAAATAAGTAATAGCAGTAGTAGATATTTATTCACGACTCTCGGGTATTGAATTACAAATTAATCGTTAATGTAGAAAATCTTGTTAAAGAATCCCACCACCTATAATGCTTAATCAGGATCCTCTAAAGCAACGGGCAGAATTTTGCCATTATAAAAGTGATGTCCGTTTAATGCAAAATCTGCGATATATTCCCCCATATCTTTAGGAGTCACCGGTGCCTTGATACCGGGAAATGCATCTTCGAGCATGTCAGTTTGCACTGCTCCCAGGCACAGAGCATTTACTTTGATATTATGATCAGCAAGTTCTACAGCAAGACATTCAGCTAAGATACTTAGAGCTCCTTTTGATACACTGTAGGCCGCAAGTCCCGGAAATTTTGCGCTACCCTGAAATCCACCCATACTGCTGATATTTATTATATGTGAGGATATATTAAAAAGGGGAAGAATTTTTTTTGTGATGGAGACTGCACTAATCAGGTTGCTTTCTATTTGAGAGCGCCAATCCTCTAACGGTAGATCTACAAAAGATTTATTAATGAGAGCCCCGGCGTTATTTATCAGGATGTCTACACCGTTATATTCGCTTTTTATTAGCTCTGCAATCTTATTGACAGCTTCCTGATCGGTTAAATCGGCTGGAATTGGTTCTATCAATGACGGATTATGTTGTTTGAGTTCATTTAATGCGTTTTCAGAACGGGCAACTGCAAGTACAGAATGTTTTTTGTTTGCCAGCTTACGGCATATCTCGTAACCTATTCCACGACTTGCACCTGTTACAATAGCAACTTTTGACATACGTTAATGTAATTTTTGCTTAGAATGTAACAAGTGAAATTGGGCCTTACAAAAAAGGAAATTCTCCTGTAAAATTTTATTGAAATTACATTGTTTAAATGGGGCATTTTGGAGATATTAATCCTTAAGAACGCATCAAAAGTGAGAATTTATTTTATCGTTTATGTCTGATTCTGCTAATCGCGCATTGGTTCCGTTCAATATACGAGATCTTTCTCCCTATGTGGCCGGCAAGACGATAGCTGAAGTTCGAGGTGAATATAATCCTCCCGAAATATCGAAACTGGCTTCTAATGAAAATCGATTGGGTTGTAGCTCGAATGTGAAACGAGAAGTCGCCAAGGCTTTAGAAGTTATTCAGGACTACCCGGACCCTATTTCGAGGCAGTTACGGGAAGTACTTGCCGAGCAGAATAAAGTAGATCCTTCTAATATTATAATCGCTGCAGGGTCCGAAAGTATTATCTCCATTCTTTGTCGTACTTTTTTTCTAAATAATGAAGAAGCTATCACTGCCGACGTAACATTCGTCGGCTTTTTTGTTCAGGTCAATATTCGTGGAGTATCTCTGAAAAAGATTCCGGTTACGAAAGATTATCGATTTGATTTAGATGCAATGGCAGAAGCCATTACTAACCGGACCAAGATGATTTACATTGCTAACCCTAATAATCCAACAGGTACTTACATTACAAAATCTGAGTTTTCACAATTTATGCGAAAAGTACCTGATGATGTATTAGTGATAATGGATGAGGCTTATTTTGAATATGCTCAGGAAGTATCAGATTATCCGCATTCTATGGATTATGACTATGATAATGTGATTACGCTTCGCACCTTTTCAAAAGCTTATGGTTTGGCGGGATTCAGGGTTGGCTATGCTATTGCTTCAAAAGAGATTATTGAAAATATGATGAAAACTAAATTAACGTTTGAACCTACAACTCCGGCTCAGGCGGCTGCTTTGGCTGCGCTCGGAGATCCGGATTTCATCAAAAAAAGTAAAAAGGTAATAGAGGAAGGGAAGCGACGGCTCTATCAGTTTTTTGAAGAGCAGCAAGTTGCTTATGTACCGTCTATTGCTAATTCAGTATTGATGATACTACCAACGGAGGAGCAGGCAATAAATTTTATGCAGGCAATGCTGGAAAAAGGGGTTATTCTCCGTCGTACCAATGCATTTGGCTTGTCTAATGGCATTCGTATTACAGTTGGCCGAAAAAAAGAGATGATACATTTTGAGCAAAGCTTTAAAAAAGTGATGGAGAATACTAAAATATTAAGTTAAGTATTGAGTTGATTTGTTATGCCAGATGAGAAAGCAGAAAAAGAACTTCCGGAAGTTGTAGACTCTATTGAGTGGCATAGGCTTGCAGAGCTGATGCTTGTGTCCCGTGTTATGGATGACAAAGAAGAAAATGAGCTGGTTCCCAACAAAGATGTATTGTACCAGTTTTCGGCTCGGGGACATGAATTGGGACAGATTCTCCTTTCTTTGCAAATTACAGATAGTAAAGATGCTGCCAGTGCTTATTATCGATCCAGACCATTCATGTTGGCTCAGGGACTCGATCTGGAAGACGCTATGGCTGCCCCAATGGGCAAGTCTGGTAGTTATAGTGATGGTCGTGATATTGGTGTCGTGTGTAATAAACCGGGTTCGGATGGGCCTACAGTACTGCCGATGTCTGGCGATGTTGGTTCACAATATACCCCGGCAATTGGCTGGGCGCAGGGCATTCAGTACCATTGCGGGACGCTGGGAGAAGAGGGGTATGAGCAAGCTATCTCTGTAGTTTTAGGTGGTGAAGGTTCGGTGGCCACTAATGGTTTTTGGTCGGCGATGACAATTGCAACAACTCAAAATCTACCTATATTATTTTATATCGAAGATAATGGGTATGGGATTTCTGTTCCCGGTAATTTCCAGACACCGGGGGGGAATATTGCTAAAAATCTATACTCATTTAAGAACATTCGTATTTTTGACGGAGATGGTACCGATCCTCTTGAGGCAGCTGATCTAATAACCCAGTCGGTTGATTATGTCCGCGACCGTAAGGGGCCTGCCTTAATTCATCTTTCTATACCTCGACTCAACGGACATTCATATCAAGATAACCAAGCATATAAATCCGAAGAGCTTCTGAAAGAAGAACAGAGACATGATCCACTAACTGCGTTGAAGTCTTTTTTAGTTCCGGAGACTATCGACAAGAAGGATTGGGAGAGACTCATTGAGAAAGCTACCCGGGATGTTGAGGATGCATGTGAAGCAGCCTTATCACGCCCGCAGCCTGATTCTAATCAAGTAACAAGATATGCTTTCGCAGAAAAAAAAGAAGATAGCGGAGCAGACTTACAAAAGGTTGGCGGCCTTGCAGTATCAGGGCATACCTTTCCGGAAAGTTCAGAAACACCTGAGCCTGAACAGCATCGTATTAATATGGTTGAAGCCATCCGAAGAACGCTTGATTATGAGCTGGAAACCAATACCAAATTAATAATGTTTGGCGAAGATGTTGGGGCTAAAGGTGGGATACATGCTGTAACCATGGGTTTACAAACAAAATATGGTGAATCGCGTGTATTTGATACAAGTCTTTCCGAAGAAGGCATTATTGGCCGGGCAGTAGGATTGGCCTATTCGGGATTAATGCCGGTAGCTGAAATACAATTCCGAAAATATGCAGATCCTGCTACAGAGCAACTCAATAATTGTGGGACTATCCGCTGGCGTACAGCGAATAAATTTGCTGCACCTATGGTAGTTCGGATGGCCGGTGGATTCGGAAAATGTGGAGATCCCTGGCACAGCTTATGCAATGAAGCCTTTTTTGCGCATGCGGTAGGTTGGCAACTTGCGTTCCCAAGTAATGCTCAGGATGCAGTAGGATTGCTACGAACGGCAATGCGCGACAATAATCCTACGATCTTTTTTGAACATCGGAATTTGCTGGATTCTAAATATGCCCGGCAGCCTTATCCCGGTAATAAATTTGTGGTACCTTTTGGTAAGGCGAATAAATTGCAACAAGGAGACGAACTAACAATTGTAACTTGGGGAGCTATGTGTGAACAATGTGAGAATGCGGCCAATCAAATTGGTGTTTCAGCCGATATCCTGGATTTAAGAACGCTTGTACCCTGGGATAAAGAGGCTATTTTGGAATCCCTTCGAAAGACGAATCGGTGTCTGATTGTTCATGAAGATACTAAAACTGCAGGTTTCGGAGCAGAAATTAGTGCTTTTCTTTCCAGCGAAGGATTCAAGTTTTTAGATGCCCCAGTAGAGCGATTGACAATGCCGGATATTCCTGTTCCCTACAATGTGGGGTTGATGAATGCCGTTATGCCTAATATGGAGAGGCTTACAAATAAAATTGAGGCTTTACTTACATTCTGAATATAATGTATAATCCAGAGATGAGTATATTTATTTTTTTTGATTTTGAAATCCTTTCAGGCCAACAATACATTTAGAGGTGTTGCAGAAAAGAATAAATTCTCAAATGGGATAAAAAAATTATACATTATTCACCATCAGGGTATACACAACAGGGTATATCCTATTTTCCCTTTTTAAAAGTGTTGTGGTAAAAGAAAATTTTATAGCAGTTGAGTTTTAAAACCACATGAAAATACGAACAAAATTAATTTTGAGCTTTTCGGTGGTCGTTCTGCTGGTAGGTGGGATTGGAGTTGCTTCATCATACATAAATGAAGTAGTTAAGAATCAGGTTACCAACGAAAGTAAACAAGCTATTCAAGAGATCGAAGGAGCTGGAGAAATGGGCCTTCAACTTTATCGTAGCCTTACCAAAACCCAATATTTGCTGGAAGATAAATACAGGCAAAGCTTGTCAATGAATTTTAGCAGGGGGGCGATGTCGAATAAGGTAGTGGTAAAAAATATTGATAAAGCTCTAAAAAACTTTCACCAGAAGCTTAAGGAGACTCAAAAGTTAGTACACATAGATCATCCGAATTTTCAAAATTCCAATACCAACGCTGCTAGAGTTGATTCACTATTGAATAAACTTGACAAAAAATTCAGTATATATCAGTCTCTCATCAAGCAACTTCAGAAACTTAGTTCTGTAAGTTATGATGATGGCAAAGAGTTTTTTACTGTCACTATAGAACCCTATTTCCGTACGAATTTATTACCATTGATCGAGAACGTGCGTAAAACAGTACAAATAAGTCATGAACACCGTATCGCCAGTCTTAATGATCAACTTGCGCGAGTTAGCCGAATACTAGTTGTTACAACAATTCTGGTATTGGTAGCCATCATATCGCTCACTTTCTTTTTATATCGTTCAATAGCAAATCCTATTCAACAACTGGCCCATGCTGCACAAAATATTGGAGAAGGTAATTTAGACGATCGTATTGATTACAGTTCAAATGATGAACTGGGCCAATTGAGCGAATCTTTTAATCACATGGCAGAGAGTCTAAGCCGTACAACCGTTTCCAGAGATTATGTTGATAGTATTATCGAATCAATGGCAGATTTACTCATTGTAACAGATGTGAACTATTGTATTACACGGGTTAATTCTGCTGGTATATCGATGCTCAATAAGTCTAGTGAAGAATTATTGGGTAAAGATGTGCGGGAAATATTTAAAATTGTTGGAAAAAATAATGAAAGAAATGAGGTTGACAATATAGACACTATAAAAAGCCAGAATGCTGAATTGATAACTGCTGACAAGGGGCAAATCCCGGTTAGTGTATCCAAAGGTACATTGCGTGGGAGAAAAGGAGATATTGAAGGATTTGTAATTGTTGCAAGTGATATTAGTACTGAAAAGGAAGCCCAACAAAAGATTGCACAATCACTAAGGGAAAAGGAAGTATTGCTTGCTGAGATTCATCACAGAGTAAAAAATAACCTAGCAGTTATCTCAGGGTTATTACAAATGCAGATTTGGGAAGCAGAGAATGAAGATGCTATATCTGCATTGCAGCAAAGCCAGTTGCGGGTTCGGAGTATTGCACTGGTACATGAAAAACTATATCAGTCCGATAGCCTTTCATATATAGATTTTGGTAAGTATATCCGCGATTTATTAGACGCCGTAGGTAGTACCTATTTACGGGATGAATTACAAATAGGCATCGATACTGATTTAGAAAATATAGTTTTAAATATAAATCAGGCCATTCCCTGTTCTTTATTAGTAAATGAGTTAGTGGTAAATTCATTTAAACATGCCTTTAATGAGGGAGATCAGGGTACCATTAAGGTTACGATAAAGAAAAAAGAAGGTCAGCAAGTTATGCTGCAGGTTGAGGATGATGGACAAGGGTTTCCGGAAACAGATTTTCAGGTCGAATCAATGGGAATGTCTTTGATCGATACTCTTAGTAAACAGCTCGATGGTGATCTAAGTATCGTAAATGACAGCGGTGCTAAAGTGACTATTACTTTTGAGGCTGAAAATGTATAACCTTATTCAGGCAAACCTTGAAATCGGCCTAGATGATTTTTATTAGCTAATAGCGGAATTTTCTATCTGTCAGGTTTTGTCTTATACAGATAGTATTTTCTTTTAGCTTTAGTAAACTTTTCGATGGCATAACGGAGCATCGTTCGTGGCATTTTTTTGCCATGCTGGTTCAGGAATTTTTCTTCTGCTTTAATATTACGTTTGCCAACTTCGCGCAGCATCCAGCCAACGGCTTTATGGATAAGATCATGATCATCATTCAGCAATAATTGGGAGACCCCAAGCGTATCTGCAAAATTATTATTTTTTATAAAATAGAAGGTAGTCATAATAGCAATACGACGTTTCCAAAGGTTTTTGGATTCGGCCAGCTCGTAAAGGATATTGCGGTCTTTATCTTCAAGATAGTGCCCAATAATGTGTTCTGCGGAAGTATCGACCAGATCCCAGTTATTTACTTGATCGATATTATCTAGATAGAATTGGTATATCTGTTGACCTGTTTCTGAATCAGCTTTTTTCATTTTGTTTACCAGGATAATAAGGGCACATAGACGTTCCTCGTGATATAGGGACTGAAGCAATTTTTTCGTTTCTTTTAAAGATAATTTTGAAAATTGCTTGGCAACTTTTCTGGTTTCAGGTACCCGAATACCAAGAAATTGATCTCCTTCTCCATATTCTCCGGGATTAGTTTTAAAAAAATGCTGAGAGTGTTTTGCTATTGCAGGATCGGCAATTTCTCTAAGGGCTTCTTGAACTTCTTCGGAATCCATCTCGTCTAGTGGTCAAGAATTTTTAAACTTTTCTATAAAGTCTTTAGTGTAATCAGATAGTACCAATCGACCGCTGAGTTCGGCTCTTTTACCCAGTAGCGAGTCCCAATTCTCGGTATTTACCCAAAACATGTTTTTTAACTCTTTCATGGCTTTGGGACTATAATCAGAGAGCTGTTCAGCAAGCTTATTGACTTCGTCATCCAGCTTATCCTTAGTTTGACAAACTTTCGAATAAAGTCCTTTTTCTTGGGCCCATGCGGCATTGTTCCAATTGGAAGCATCGATAGCAAGCGTACTAAAAGCTGATGCGCCGATTTTCCGTTCAACAGCAGGACCAACTACAAAGGGTCCTATACCAAGTGCCAATTCACTTAGTTTCACAGAAGCAGATTTGTGCGCTATTGTATAATCTCCGGCTGATACTATACCAACTCCGCCACCAACCACTTTGCCCTGTACACGTACAATAATCAGTTTGGAACAGTTCCGCATAGCGTTAAGCACCCGCGCAAATCCCATAAAGAAATGTTTGCCATCTTCATAATTATCTATAGCAATCAGTTCATCAAAAGATGCACCGGCACAAAATGCTCCATCACCTCGGCTTTTTAAAACTAAAACGTGGGCCTCCGAATTACGTCCTATTTCTGTAATCGTTTCCGCCAATTGTCGCAGCATATTTCCCGGCAGGGAGTTCCCTTTTGGGTGGTAGAATTCTATAGTTCCGATATTATTTTGGATGTTGGCAGTAATTTCTCCGTTGTCAGGCATAAATGATTATTTGATGCCACAGATTTATACAGATATAAATTGATAAAATAAGTATAAACTTGTGGCCAGTTAATTTTCGTTATCATTTTCAAAAATATCCATATCCAAAGCCTCTCGACGTTTAACCAGTGTCAAAACGGTATAATCCGCCACAATTTCATCATGTTGATTCGATACCTCCACATCCCAGTAAACAATTCCAAAGGGATACTTATCTTTTGCTTTCTTTTGCCGAACGGTCTTGCGTTTCACAATTAATTTTGCTCGAATGGTATCACCGGGAGCAACCGGTTTGGTGAAGCGGAGATTTTCTAATCCATAGTTGAGCAAAACAGGGCCGGGGGCAGGATGCACAAACAAACCCGCAGCAGCTGATAGTACGAAATAACCATGAGCTACTCGTTTTTCAAAGAACGAGTCCTCTGCAGCGATTTCATCGTAATGCGCATAAAAATGATCACCGCTTACGCCACCAAAATTAACAATATCGGCCTCTGTTACCGTACGACGGTGCGTCGTCAGGGCTTCTCCTACTTTTAGCTCTTCAAAATATTGTTGGAATGGATGCTTTTCAGCTTCGTGCGTGTCGGCTCCTTTTATATATTGTCGTGTGATATTTTTCAGTGTTGTAGGAGAACCTTGCAAGGCAACACGTTGCATATTATGCAGCACAACACGAGTTCCTCCTAATTCCTCTCCGCCGCCGGCGTGTCCAGGGCCTCCATGCACCAAATGCGGCATTGGAGATCCATGACCCGTAGATTCTTCGGCACAATCCCGATTTATGACCATAAATCTTCCATGATAGGGGGCACAACCAAAGGTGATTTTTTGGGCTATATCATCATCTGCAGTAAACAGGGAGCCAACCAGGGAACCATCAGCTTTGTTGGCCAGCCGGATGGCCTCTTCATTGTCTTCATAAGGCATAATCGTGGTCATCGGACCGAAGGCCTCAATTTTATGTACCTCATCCACTTCCAGGGGTTTATGGCATAACAGGACCTTTGGACTTTCAAAAGCTCCCTTTTTAAGATTATTTCCATTAGTATATACTGATTCTGTTCTTTCCAGCAATAATGAAATTTGTTCTTCGAAGCGATCGGCTTGTAAGGAGCTTGCTAGTGGTCCCATGCGAGTTTCTTTTTCTGCGGGATCACCAATCGTCGTTTTTGCCAATCGTTCTTTAAGCGCTGCAATAACATCATCAACACGGTCAGCTGGGACAATCGTGCGACGAATGGCTGTACATTTTTGCCCCGCTTTAACGGTCATTTCATTAGCTACTTCTTTCACAAAAAGATCAAACTCTTCCATCTCAGGTGTCACATCAAAACCTAATATGGAGCAGTTTAGGGAATCGGCTTCCAGGTTGAACCGAACGTTATTAGCTATGATATTGGGATGCGATTTGAGCTTTTGCCCGGTTTGGGCGGATCCTGTAAAAACTACTGCATCCTGACTTGTAAGGTGATCCAAGAGATCACCGGGTTGGTCAGCTGCAATAAACTGGAGGGCTCCCTCAGGCAATAATTTTGATTCCAGCATATCCTGAAAAACTTTGTATGCCAAATAAGACCCGGTCGGGGAGGGCTTTATGATAGCCGGCATGCCCGCTATAATAGTTGGGGCCAGCTTTTCCAGCATCCCCCAGACTGGGAAATTAAAAGCATTGATATGAACACCAACACCGTGATAAGGGACACAGATATGCTGTCCTATAAACGTCCCCTTAGCTGAAAGCTGTTCAGGGCTACCCTCAACGTGATAGGGAAGGTCAGAAAGTTCAATACGGGATTTGCTGGAAATGGTGAACATGCTTCCGATCCCTCCTTCGATGTCAATCCATGAATCCTGACGGGTAGCACCAGTATGGGTAGAGAGCTCATAATAATCCTCCTTTCGTTTGAGTAGATATTGGGCCAGGAATTTTATTTTAAAAGCTCGCTCATGAATGGACATCGAGCGGAGCCGAGGACCGGCTTTTTTGCGAGCGTATTCACAGACTCCCTTGTAATCCAAGTCAGCTTCAACCATCCGGGCTACCGGTTTGCCCGTAACCGCACTGATGAGATCTATTTCGGTTCCCTTGTCAACCCAATCGCCTTTGACGTAGCTTTTTACTTTCATGATTTGTTTTTTTGATTGAGACTACAGGTTCTCGCAGATCAGCACTAAAGAAAATACGTTTAAGTCTGTGTAGGTCTGCGGTTATTCTTTTTTTCGATTACCCCAGGTTTCATAATTTGTCGATTGACTCCGTCGATCTTTCGGTTCCTCTCTCAGAGGTTCACATTCATGCAATGAATTATGTAATTGTCCCGGCAATTGTTGATATAATTTCGTTCCCTCGGTCTTCCATTCTATCATATCATCACTAACATCTTTAATAATTTTTGCAGGATTTCCAACTAGTAATTTTCGATTGGGAATTTCCATACCTTCTTTTACAAAACTCAAAGCTCCTACAATACATTCTTCACCAAGCTCCACACGATCCATAACCACGGCATTCATTCCCACCAAGCAGTTTTGCCTAACATGAGCCCCGTGAATAATTGCGCCATGGCCTATATGAGCGTTCTCTTCCAAGATAACCGTAACTCCGGGGAACATATGAATAGTACAATTTTCTTGAATGTTGCAACCATCTTTAATTACAATTTTTCCCCAATCACCACGGATGGCTGCGCCAGGTGCAATATAGACATCCTTACCGATCACGACATTGCCGGTTACTGCGGCTTGCGGATGCACATAGGCACTTTCATGGATAACTGGTTTGTATCCTTCAAACTCGTATATAGCCATAGCCTTTGGGTTGATTTACCACTTGAACGCTTAGAAAAATACTGAACTTAGTGCCTTAGTGGTTAAGATTATTTACGTTTTTTCCAGAATTACCGCCATGCCTTGTCCAACGCCAACGCAGAGTGTGCAGAGAGCGTATTGTTTATTTTGTTCATGGAGTTCAATCGCTGCTGTTTGTAACAGTCTTGCCCCTGACATCCCCAGTGGGTGGCCCAGTGCAATTGCGCCTCCGTTGGGATTAACGCGCTCATCGTTATCATCAATGCCAAGTTCACGCAAGACGGCCAGGCTTTGAGCAGCAAATGCTTCATTAAGCTCAATAATCCCCATATTGTTAAGGATTAAATTAGCCCGGGCCAAAACCTTCTTCGTCGCTTCGACCGGCCCCATGCCCATGATTCTGGGTTCAACTCCAACGACTGCCGACGCTACGATTCGGGCCATGGGATGAAGATCGAAATCTTTGATAGCAGTGTCGCCCGCAATTAGCATCGCACAGGAGCCGTCATTGATGCCACTTGCATTGCCAGGTGTTACGGTTCCGCCATCCCGGAAAACAGCCGGCAGTGTACTTAAAATTTCAACGGTTGTGTCTGGACGAATAAACTCATCTTTCTCAAAAATGATAGGATCTCCTTTCCGCTGAGGAACCTTCACCGGCATAATCTCTTTTGCCAAACGTCCGCTTTCGGTGGCCCGGGCAGCCTTCTGTTGAGACCACGCTGCAAATTCATCCTGATCTTCACGGCTTATGTGGTATTCGGAGACAATATTTTCAGCTGTTTCACCCATAGCCTCGCTGCCGTATCGTTTGTCCATCTTGGGATTTATGAATCGCCAGCCAAAGGTTGTATTGTGCATTTCATTAGTACCGGAATAAGGAGCGGAACCCTTTCCAAGTACCATCGGGCCGCGAGTCATGTGTTCCATACCTCCTGTCACAAACAAATCACCTTCACCTACTTTTATTGATTTATACGCCATGATAGCGCTACTCATCCCCGAAGCACACAGTCGGTTGACCGTTTCACCGGGCACCGAAGTTGGGAGACCCGCCAAAAGTGCGGCCATGCGAGCAACGTTTCGATTATCTTCTCCAGCTTGGTTAGCGCAACCAAAGATCACATCCTCGATGCGTTCCGGTTCAATCTCTTGGTTTCTATTCATCAATTCTTTGATGGTCATAGCCGCCATATCATCAGCCCGAATGGGGGAGAGGGAGCCTCGCAGCTTTCCAATTGGAGTTCGAATGGCATCGATAATATAAGCTTCAGACATATTTGTTAGTCGAAAGTTTAAGTATAAAGTAGAAAGTACTAATTACTATCTACTTAGTACTTTCTACTTTGTTAAAAGTGTTTCTCTTTTGTCCTGAAAACGGTTCCTCGAAAAAGTGCTATCTGTTCGTTGTCTTGGTTTGTAACGGTAACGTTATATACCGCAATACGATTTCCCCGGCTGAGTTCTTCCGTTTTTGCAAAGAGTATATCTCCGGCAACAATCTTTTTGACGAATGAGATATTATTTTCAAGGGCCAGGGCTACGCGACCGTAACTGTTGGAGGCGAAGGCCAGGGCACTGTCGGCCAGAGAAAAAACGACGCCGCCGTGGGCAATGCTAAATCCATTAACCATTTCTGGTCGTACCTGCATTTGCAGTTTTGCATATCCGGGTTCGATATTTTCAACCTCAATACCCAACCACTGACTGAAGGCATCGTCAGCCAGCATTTTTTCAATGACTTTAGTTGCTAATTCTTGTTTATCCATAGTATTTAGCTTTCAATATCAATTAGGGATTAAACTCATAACTGATCGCTGAAAGCTTATTCATAAAAGGTTTCATTATTTCGAACCATGCGCTTAATCAAAGGATTTGGTCGATACCGGTCTTCTCGATACTCCGTTTGAAGGGCCGAGAGTCGATCCAGCACTGTTGCGATTCCGATTTCATCGGCCCATTTAAGCAGTCCTTTGGGATAATTGACGCCTTTCGTCATGGCTAAATCTACATCTTCTACCGTAGCTACATTCATAAATACAGCATCTGCCGCTTCGTTAATAAGCATTGTCACAATCCTATTAACAATTTTCATCCCTAATTCTTTATTTTTTTTGGGTTCAGGATTTTCGGCATCTTTCCCATACTCGTAAAATCCCTTACCCGATTTTTTGCCCAGGTATCCGGCTTCCACCATACGTTTTTGAGTGAATGAAGGCTTAAACCGGGGATCATAGAAAAAATCTTCAAATACCTTTTTAGTTACTTTGTAATTGATATCATTGCCGATAAAATCCATGAGTTCAAATGGTCCCATACGGAACCCTCCAATTTTTCTCATAGCCCAATCGATGGTGGGCACATCAGCAATCCCTTCTTCAAGTTGACGGATGGCTTCTCCATAAAATGGTCGTGCTACCCGATTTACGATAAAGCCGGGCGTATCTTCGGCCAACACGGTAGTTTTTTCCCACTTGTCAATTAAAGACCGGGCCTTTTGAGTAGTTTCATCCGCGGTAGAAATGCCTGGCACAATTTCTACCAGTGGCATTATAGGTGCAGGGTTGAAGAAATGTATTCCCAGAAAACGCTGGGGCTTTTTTAAAACAGAAGAGAGTGAGGCGATAGAAAGGGAAGAAGTATTTGTTGCGAGGATACAATTGCGAGGCACGATGCCTTCCAGGCGCTGGAGTACATCTTGCTTGACGTCCAGATCCTCAACGACAGCTTCAATGACTAAGTCGCATTCTTCATAACTAGTCAAGTCCTCCACAAAATGGATGCGCTGCATCATCCCATTAACTTGTTTTTGCGTCATTCTATCCTTCTCGACTTGTCGTTGAAGTATTTTTCTCAGGGCATGCTTTGCTTCTCCCAATTGATCACCATAAGCATCATAAAGATACACTTGATGGCCGAACGTAGAAGCTGTTTGAGCGATGCCCTGCCCCATAGTTCCAGCGCCGGTAATCCCTATAACTTTTTCAGTCATATTGAAAGTTTATTTTAATCTCCTGTTTTATGAAAATAAATATTAAAAACTGAAAACCAATCTTTAATGGCGCCCAATATTATTGGCAGCAGCCTTAAAGGTTTCGCAAGCTCATTGTCCCTGAAATTCTGCCTTCCGCTTTTCAAGGAATGCCTGGACGCCTTCTTTGTAATCATCTGTTTTACCGGCCTTCGTTTGCAAGTCGGCTTCCACTTCGAGCTGTTGCTCCAGGTCATTGACAAATGATTGATTGATAGCCTTCTTGTAGAGCCCAAAGCCTTTGGTAGGCATAGAAGCCAGTTTTTGGCAGATATTCTTTGCTTCTTCCATTAATTTATTGGAAGCTACAGCTTTGTAGATAAGTCCCATTTCAACGGCTCGATCCGAAGAAATTTTTTCGTCCAGCAGGTACATGGCATTGGCTTGCTGCAATCCTACTAAGCGAGGCAGGATAAAGGTCCCTCCACTATCTGGTATAAGACCAATTTTGCTAAAAGATTGGACGAAAACAGCTTCTTTGGCAGCAAGCACAATATCGCAGGCAAATGCTATATTGGCTCCAGCTCCTGCCGCTGTCCCATTTACAGCACAAACAACCGGTTTCTCCAGGTATCGGAGGGCTTTTATAATGGGATTATAACTTCCTCTGACCGTATCTCCAAGTTCATAATTGTTCCCTTTATTTACAACTTCAGGCAAATCCTGACCAGCACAGAAAGCCTTCCCTTTCCCCGTAAGCAGGACGCATCTGACATTATTATTTTTTCCGGCATTGGTCAGCTCATCTTGTAATTGATGGGCCATGGGCTCAATAAAGCTATTAAGTTTTTTAGCACGATTAAAGGTAAGGGTTAATGTATTGTTTTCAAGAGAAGTAGAAATAAATTCACTCATAAAAAATTATAATTAAGTCAGATACTGGCACAAATTTCATTTCATAAAAATCTATTTTAACCCAAGTAAGTCTTTGGTCTATATACATTTAAAATGCTCAAATGGCTCGTCACAGTTATGACAATAATATTGTGCTTTGCAAGCCGTCGAGCCAAACTCACTTTGTAATTCGGTATTTTTAGAGCCACAATAGGGACAGGGTACCTTTTTTTTATCTTCTTTTAAGCTATGTAAAAAATTATCTTCCTCTTTCGTCTTTCCGGGCGGAGCGATGCCATATTCTTTCAGCTTTTGTTTGGCCTCCTGAGGTATCCAGTCGGTTGTCCACGTTTCCGAAAAGTCTTTTTTCATCTCATAATTTTGTATCCCGTTGAGACGCAGTTTCTTGTGGATCTCTTTTTCAATAGCATCCATGGCGGGACATCCAGAATAGGTAGGTGTTATTCTAATGATAAATTTATCGTCCTCCTGCTCGACGCTTCGCGCTATCCCCAATTCTACAATGGTCAGAACAGGGATTTCAGGATCTGTTATCTCAGATAGCAAATCCCAGATATCTTTCTTGTTATATTTAAGTATCGTCTTTGGCATGAAATCAACTAATCAACCATTTAAAAAATCAATAAATCAACAATTTCTATTCCCACCTTGCATTTGGATACGATCGACGAAGATGTTGCATTTCGGCCAGTAAATGTCCCAACTGTTCCGTATGGAATCCTTTGCGTCCACCCGAAGCCATAAATTGATCAAAATCGGGTACATTCAGTGTCGCTTGTTCCAAAACGCCAGTTACCAATTGTTTCCAATCATTTTTGAATCCTTTTTTATGAACAGCTAATCCTTCATCCTGAAGGAGATCGTCCACCTCATCAGTATAAAAAAATTCGTCAGTGTAAGTCCATATTTCGTTAAAAGCATTCTGGATTCGCTGGTGACTTTCTTCGGTACCATCCCCCAAACGGAAAACCCACTCCCGGGCATGACGCAGATGGTATTTAACTTCTTTGAGATGTTTTTTTGCCATACCACTAAATTGTTCATCCCCCACATCAGCCAATTTCCCATACAAGAAAAAGCTAAAAGCTGAAAACAAAAACTGTCGTGCAATCGTAAAACCAAAATCCCCCTTGGGTAACTCTACCAGTTTTAAATTTCGATATTCTACATCATTGCGAAAATAGACCAGATCATCACGATGGCGGTTTTTATTTTCAATTTCTACAGCGTATTCATACAGAGAAGCTGCGTGGCCAATATAATCCAAGGCTATATTAGCCAAGGCGATATCCTCTTCAAGTATTGGTCCGTGGCCGCACCACTCAGAGAGGCGATGTCCCAAAATAAGGCGATCATCAGCCAGCCTGATGAGGTATTCGAATAAAGCTTTTTTCTTAGTCAATGTAGTGGTCTGAGTTCTCATGATCGTCGTTTTGCGGCTCTTGGGACACTGTAAAATTGAGGATGCCGATATGGTTTATCGTTAGCTGGATCAAAAAATGGTCCGCTGTCTTCCGGCGTGGATGCAGTAATTTGATCACTCGGAACTACCCAAATACTGCTAGCCTCATTACGACGTGAATAGACATCACGGGCATTCTCCAGGGCTATTTCAGCATCCGGAGCATGAAGACTTCCCGCATGTTCATGTGGCTTACCGTCTTTGGGCTGGGTAAAAACTTCCCAGAGTGGCCATTGGGTATCCTTGTTATTTTTGTTTTTATTGTCCATGTCTTACGATAGTAATTCGGCTTGTAGTTTAACGATGAATGCCCAACATATAACTAACTAAGGGCGCAATTAACTAAGAGGCTTTTTCTTGCCTCAAGCGTTGTTTACGGGCATATTCTTCGGCTGCCTCACGAACCCATTTACCATTTTCGTGGGCCTCCCGCCGGGCTTTTATTCGCTCTCGATTCATTGGTCCATTACCTTTTACAACATTCCAGAATTCATCCCAATCAATTTCACCAAACTCCCAGTGTTCAGTTTCCTCATTGAATTTAAGATTAGGGTCCGGAATTTTAATGTTAATGGCATGGGCTTCCTGCACATGGCGATCGACGAAACTTTGTCTGAGTTCATCATTGGTTTTCAATTTAACACCCCATTTTAATAGTTCCGAACTATTGGGTGAGTCATCATCATGCGGGCCAAACATCATCAGGGTTGGCCACCACCAACGATTTACGGCATCTTGTACCATTTCCTGTTGATCAGGGGTACCATCTGCCATAGTGGCTACCATTTCATAGCCCTGTTTCTTATGAAAACTCTCTTCCTTACAGATGCGGATCATAGCCCTGGAATAAGGTCCGTATGAACTTCGGGCCAGCATTGTTTGATTGATGATAGCTGCCCCATCCACCAACCAGCCAATGACTGCGACATCTGCCCAGGAAAGCGTGGGATAATTGAAAATGCTTGAATATTTGGCTCGACCATTCAACAGATCGTCAATAACTTTCTGACGACTTACACCCAGCGTTTCGGTGGCACTATAAAGATAAAGACCATGTCCGGCTTCGTCCTGCACTTTTGACAAAAGAATCATCTTTCGGCGCAGTGAGGGAGCCCGAGTTATCCAGTTTCCCTCCGGTAACATCCCCACAATTTCAGAGTGGGCATGTTGCGACATCATTCTGATGAGTTGTTTGCGATATCGGTTGGGCATCCAATCTTTCGGTTCAATTTTCTCACCATTATCAATACGCTCTTGAAACTGTCTTGAGTTGTCTTTTTCACTCATGATACCTGAAAGTCAGATGAAATTTTTTTGCATATACAACTTAGGTACGAACATCAAATTAAACAAATGCATTCATAACATTTAACGGTTTTTGTCCGTTAATCTTGTCCATATTTAATATAGACATGGAATCTATTTGGGAGACATACTATAGGTTACTATATTAAAATATTGAAAAAATAAACAAAAATTTGCAAGGGAAGAGATTATGAAGGTAGATGCCAATCAGACTGCTACCCTGGATCGTCCTGTTGAAGAAGAATTTGATGATCATCTGGGATTACAAGACGTTGATTACATTGGATTTTATGTAAATAATTCCAAACAAGCCGCTCACTTTTATCAAACGGTATTTGGTTTTGAGTTAACGGCCTTTAGTGGATTAGAGACTGGAACACGTGACCGCGTATCGTATGTTTTAGAACAGGGTAATATTCGTTTTTTATTGACCGCTCCATTGAATAGCAATTCATCCATTGCCAAGCACGTGACTAAGCATGGGGATGGGGTCCATGATATTGCCTTGCATGTGAAGGATGTTGATCGAGCGTACAGAGAAACGGTGAAACGTGGGGCAAAAGGTATAGAAGCTCCCCATGATCTTGAGGATGAAGACGGAAGAATTCGCAAAGCCGCTATTTCAACTTATGGTGAAACCATTCACACCCTGATTAATCGGTCTGATTATGAAGGTCTATTTATGCCTGGTTTCCAGCCGATAGAATCTCCTTTACACAATATTGAGCCGGTGGGAGTACAATTTGTAGATCATTGCGTTGGAAATGTCGAAAAGGGAAAAATGAACGACTGGGTTGATTTCTACCGCGATGTGATGGGCTTTACCCAGTATATTCATTTTGATGATAAAGATATTTCTACCGAATATTCGGCATTGATGTCGAAGGTTATGGCGGGGGGACGTGGGATGATTAAGTTCCCGATCAATGAACCGGCTGAAGGCAAAAAGAAATCTCAGATCGAAGAATTTCTCGACTTTTATGAGGGACCGGGTGTACAACATATAGCACTTTTGACCGGGGATATAATTGACACGGTAAATAAATTGAAAAGCCGTGGACTTGAGTTTTTACATGTGCCTACAACCTATTACGAAGAGTTGGAAAGCCGTGTTGGAAAAATTGATGAGCCCCTCAATAAGCTTGAAGATTTGGGAATCCTGGTTGACCGTGATAACGAAGGGTATTTATTACAGATTTTTTCGAAACCCGTTGTCGACCGGCCAACACTTTTTTTTGAGATTATACAGCGCAAGGGGGCTCGTGGCTTTGGCAAAGGCAATTTCAAAGCATTATTCGAGGCCATCGAACGCGAGCAAGACCGGCGCGGTAACTTATAAGAATTAGTTGTGGATTTTAGGTCATGAGTCTTGAGTTGTTGTGACTCATACTTAGGCCCAGTCCTCAACACCCACATTCAAGACGACAAAGGAGGTTGCCATGATTTATCATCAATTAGGGAAAGTGCCGCATAAACGTCACACACAATTTCGCCGACCTGATGGAGAACTTTACCAGGAAGAATTGTTTGGTGCAGAAGGATTTCATGGAAATTCTTCACTACTATATCACCACAATCCACCTACGAAGACATTCAAAGTGGAAAAGGGAAAAGAGGTTACGATTGAAGAATGGGATGAAGGCATGTTGCGCCACCATCACCTGAGAACAGCTAATGTAGCTGAAGGTGGGGATCCGGTAGCTGGACGTAAGGTGTTGCTTTATAACAATGATATCCAAATTGGGGTTGTGTGTCCTACCGATCCCATGGACTATTATTACAAAAACGGAGAGCATGATGAGTTGCTTTTTATTCATGAAGGTAAAGGATATATCCAGACGATGTTTGGCAAACTCGATTTTGGATATGGAGATTATATTTTTATTCCGAGAGGAACCATCTACCAGATGGTATTTGAGACGAAAAAAAACCGGATATTGACGGTTGACTCTACGGGGCCAATCCGTGTACCTGACAAATATCTCACCGAGAAAGGACAATTCCTGGAACACAGTCCCTACTGCGAACGTGATATCCGACGGCCCGAAGGTCCTATTTTTGTGAATAAGGAAGGCAAATTCGAAGTTCGTATTAAAAAACAGGGCCGTTATACTTCGTATTGGTACAAACATCACCCATTTGATGTGGTCGGCTGGGATGGCTATCTGTATCCCTGGATTTTTAACATCAGAGATTTTGAGCCTATAAATGGACGTATCCATCAGCCGCCCCCCGTGCACCAAACCTTTGAAGGCACCAATTACGTGGTTTGTTCATTTTGTCCTCGAAAATTTAGTTACCATCCTCAGTCTATTCCAGCGCCCTATGCCCATTCAAATGTTGATTCAGATGAGGTGCTCTATTATGTTGAAGGAGAGTTTATGAGCAGAAAAGGGATAGAGGAAGCAAGTATAACACAACATCCTGGCGGTATTCCTCACGGACCGCATCCCGGTAAATATGAAGGAAGCATCGGTAAAGAATCGACAGATGAATATGCAGTGATGATCGACACGTTTCATCCGTTGAAGTTGACAACAGAAGCCCACAAGCTGGATGATGCCAGCTATCCCTATTCCTGGAATGAAGAAACGGAACAAAAAGTGGAAGCAGATGAGTGAGAACCAAAAGGCTAGTTCGAGTTTAAAAAACTTAGCAAGCCTTTTAGATTAGCTAAAGTAAATGATCTACTGCTTACTTATCCTGGCAGCCATTTTCAAAGCGTTGTAAACATTCACTTCGCCATGCGAGACTGATAAATCAGAAAATGGCTCTTTCTTGTTTTTATCCGAACTATTTTCATTGGGGACAATGACTTGCAAGTCCGGATATTTTTTTGCGCTCTGCAAAATGATATTTTTCACTTGCTGTGCTGTCAGCTTGGGATAATAGGCCATAATCAAAGCAGCGGTACCGGCTACTACAGGTGAGGCCATACTGGTACCATCTTCTCGTTTGTATTTGTTGTTTGGCACGGAAGAATAAATATCGTATCCGGGAGCAAATAGGTCTACGGTTTTATCCCCATAGTTACTGAAAGAGGCAATGAAATGATCGCCAGGTTTCCATGTACTGGCGCCTACACTGATCCAAAGATTTGCTGTACCTCCATCAAGATTTTTGCCATATTGATCAGTCGGATAATCTGTATCCAGATCCGTATTTTTTCCATCATTTCCTGCAGCATGTACCATAAGTACGCCATGTTCATCGGCATATTTAACGGCTGCATCCACTACCTCCTTGTCTGGAGAATAGGCTTTACCAAAGCTCATATTGATGATATCAGCTCCATTGTCTACAGCATAACGGATGGCATTAGCCACATCTTTGTCCCTTTCATCACCATCGGGTATGGCACGGACGGGCATGATTAGCGTGTTTGTAGCTATGCCCTTGATACCAATATTATTCGTCCGGTCGGCAGCTATAATGCCCGATACGTGTGTGCCGTGGAAGGGGCCAGGTCCTGCTACGTCATTGTTACCATAAATGCGTTGCGTTTTATCACTATAATCATCTCCAACAATCTGGCGTGTGTGAAAGTCAGGGTTATAATTGTATTTTGCCTGATCATAGACCTGTTTTTTTTGATCAGCTATCATAGCGGAATCAATTTCATTTTTCATTACATAGCTCATCACGTTTTTTGCAAAATTGAGCTGCTGATCGGTGGGCTGGAGATCCTCAACATCTTCATAAGTATAGGTAGAATCCCCAAAATGCTGTTTTAAAATTGCCTTAGCCTGTGTCATACTCTGATCTAGTGACTCAATATTTTTGTATTGGGTGAGTAGCTTATGCACCTTCTGCTCATAACTGGATTTGATTTTTTTGTAACGCTCAAAATTTTCTTCTTGCTGTGGATTTAATTGCGTAGTATCAACAGTACTAAATTGCTTATTTAATTCTCGGTAGATCCGAGTTAATTCAAATGTATCGTAGTGCACATTTTTTCCATCGGGCCCACCAATAAAATTCCAACCGTGAACATCATCCACATAACCGTTGTGGTCGTCATCCTTGTTGTTGTCCGGAATCTCATCTTTATTAGTCCATATTTCGTTTTTTAAATCTTCATGATTGATATCCACACCACCATCTATAACCGCTACAACGACCTGTTTCTTTGGTTTTTTATTTTTTAAGAGTTTTTGATAAGCCTTTTCGCTGCTTATACCACGGAATTGAGTCTGTTTTTCATCCAGTTGATACCAATCTTTAGGCGGTTCACGGAGTGTTGAAAAATCAATATTTTTTTCTTTGTTGGACTTATTAGTCCGGGATTCGGTTGCTTTTTCCGTTGTAGAACAGCCGTAAAAACTAGTTACAAGGATGAGGAGTAAAATGAGTCGCTTATTCATTGCAATAAAACGTTTGGATATTGAAAAGTCCTGGGTTATTTGACTGATTTAATTTTATCTACGGATTCCAGAAAATGATTCGCTGCCGAATCGAATGCCGACTGTATTGATTCCTTGGTAGTTTTTGTCAGCCATTGCCCGGGCTCACTATTGTAGAATGAGATATAGTTTCTGAGTACATTATTATTCAAGTTGTGATACATAACCAAGAGCTCATTTGCTATCTCTTCATCCATCTGTGTGGACATTTGCATGCGATAATTATTAACGAAATTCTCAATTTGGGCATCGCTAAATGACCGTTGATCGCTTAACTGGCTAAAAGCTTTGACAACCGACCGAAACATTACGACATTAGCATTGATCTTTGATTTAGCTGCTAACGTTTTTTTAGCTAAAGAGTCGATAAGGTTTTTACGGGTTTGCGAAGGGGGAGTTTGTTCTAACTCATATTTATTAACCACTCGTTTTCTGATTCCCTGAAGCGTAAAATAGTCTTTTTTTGTATGTAATACTTTTTGGCTGGAATCAGAGTTAATCCATTTAACAACAGAGTCAGCATAGGAAGCATTATATTTTTTTTGGAATGTCTCACGGACATTATTCAGGAGCGTTTTCTTATCAAAAGCTTTCCTAAACAGATCCATCATACGTTTATTTTGGGAAGGATCCAATCCAAGAGGATTTTGTTCAAACTGTGAATGAAACTCATCCGCTATTTCATTCAATTGCTCACTCAGACTAATCGCAGTAATAATTTCGTCGGTATTTCCGGATTGTGTTTTTACAGTAGCATCCTGCCCAATAACGATAAAGGGCAAGAGACCAAAAACGATAGTAGCTAAAGATTTACGAAATAGTGTCATTGGAAATAAGTTAATCAAATATTTTATCCACATAAAAAACTAAGCATTATTAAGTTTTGCGGAAAGGACATTTTAAATACTGTTATTTTTATCATTGTCTAAAAGATTTTTGCACTACAGCGAGAATATCCGGTTTTACCGTGAAGGGGTGCCGGAGGTTAATTAGTGTTGCCCATTTTCCTGATTTTCGCCTGTCATCGGTACAAAACGAACGGGAATCTTTCGTTCGATATGGACTTTTCCATCTTTTGATTTGGTAACCTTAGTCAGCTGTTGCGTCTCGCTGATATCACCAATAGGCATTACCATGATACCTCCCGGTTTCAATTGATTAACAAGTGGTTTAGGAATTTTTTCAGCAGCAGCTGTTAGTATGATAGCATCAAAGGGAGCATATTTTTGCCATCCATTATAACCATCACCAATCTTGGCTTTAATAGTAGCATACCCAAGTTTCTCAAATCTAAACATAGCCTTGTTGGCAAGGTCCGGTATGATCTCAATCGTAAATACATAGGGGGTGATTTCGGATAATACCGCGGCCTGATAACCGCTTCCTGTACCAATTTCCAATACTTTCTCACCAGCTTTTAAATCCAGGACTTGGGTCATGTAAGCTACGATATAAGGTTGAGACATGGTTTGGCCGTGACCAATTGGAACCGGAATATTCTGATATGCAAATTTCTGATATTTTTCAGGTAGAAACATATGACGGGGTACATGACGCATTGCTTTCAGTACATTTGGATCGGAAATACCTTGCCTTTTCAGATATCGTTGAACCATTCTTTGTCGCTCTTCATGCCGTTCTGAAAAACGAGGACGATGCCAGGTCAAAGTGTCTGGTTGAGGATTATCATTTAAGAAAGAACTTCCCACATTTTGATTATATATAGGCTGACATCTTCCATCAAATGGAAAAACTAATACTAAGACTACCGCGAAGACAATAACAATAATTGATTTCATAATATCTTGCTTCATTGACTTAGCCGTACTAACAACGATCTATTTTAAATATTTAGTTTGTTGTATAAGATGATATTTGCCTTTTCGCATCACATAAACTAAAATTCTTTATAAACAAAGAGAATTATTAGCAATAATATGGATTTTAAAGAGCTTCAGAAAAAAATTAGTCATGCACGCAGTCTCACCGCTGATTTGCCTCCCCTTCCATATGGAGACGTTCACACTTTGTTACAAGCACGAGCCAATAATAAGCAAAATTACCTCACATACATCGATGCTAATGATCAGCGTACCCATTTAACTTATAATGAATTTTATGAAAAAGTTTTGGGATGTGCACGTTTTTTACAACAAAAGGGGCTTAGCCACGGTGATCGCATTGCAACCGTCTCCCATAATCATTGGCATACTGTTATTCAATATTTTGCTGCGTGGTTATTGGGATTAGTCGTAGTTCCCGTGAATTTAGATGAAGATGACGAACGAATAGCTTATATCCTGAAAAACGGGAATATTGAGTTGGCTTTTGTCCGAACGGATTATCGGGATCGATTAAGAGGCATTCTGGAATCTTATGATAACTTGAAACATATTGAATGGATAGTATGTGAAGAAGATACCTCCAATTTTATTACTGAGAGAGGGAAGTTAACATTGGAGAACGGTTCGCTGGGTGAATCTGAGGCATTAATAGTTTTTACTTCAGGGACTACCGGAGCACCTAAAGGAGTGGTTTTGAGTCAACGTAATTTGTTGGAGGATGCCCGTAGTATTGCTGAATGGCATGATATCCATAACAAGACACGGATGATGTGTGTACTGCCCATTCATCATGTAAATGGTACAGTAGTAACGTTAATAACCCCCTTCTTTGCGGGAGGATCTACCGTTCTTAATCAACGTTTTCGTACTGACCGTTTTTTTTCGGTTTGTGCCGAAGAAAATGTTCATATCGTGAGCGTAGTACCCACTATATTGCAATTCCTAAATAGTTATTACAAGGACCGAAGCCGCCCCAAAACACCTTCTCTTAGGCACGTGATATGTGGGGCCGGACCATTAACAGTAAAGGTTGCGGAAGCATTTGAAAATGGGATTGGTGTACCGATAATACATGGTTATGGGCTCTCGGAAACAACCTGTTATTCATGTTTTGTGCCTATAGATTTAGATAATGACAAGCACCAAAAATGGCGTAGCAATTATGGGTATCCCAGCATCGGGATCCCTATTCCTGCCAATGAGATGGCTATTCATGATGAAAATGGTAATACTCTGGCTGAAGACGAAAGAGGAGAAATAGTAATACGTGGAGTGAATGTTATGCTCGGTTATTACAATAATAAGAAGGCAAATGAGAATACATTTAAAAACGGTTGGTTCAGGAGTGGAGATGAAGGATTCTATATCAATGATGAGGAGGGAAGACCATATTTTTTCATCACTGGCCGTATTAAAGAGTTGATTATCCGCGGGGGTGTTAATTTCGCACCCCTCGAGATTGATGAAATTATTAACAAGGCGCCGGGTGTAAAAGCAGGCATCGCTGTGGGATTTGAGAATGAATGGTATGGAGAAGAAGTGGGAGCTTATGTAGAACTTAAAAAGGGGGCAGAGGAAGATAAAGAAGCCATTTTGAGGTATTGTCAAGAGCATTTACCATATATTAAATCTCCTAAGGTGGTTGTTTTTGGGGATCAAATACCAGTAACATCCACAGGTAAATACCAGCGCCGAAAAGTTACGCCTTTGTTTGAGCAATGGAAGGATATACAATTCAGCAAACCGGACACTTGACAGGCATACGAGTAAGAGGTACAGGCGAGGCGTATGAACATAGGCAACTTGAATCCGTTTACTCTTTAATAATATTTGCTCATATCTTCGTTATTAAGTAAAGTTTAAGAATAATAAGGTATCGCTAATCCATAATTTTGGAGGTTCTATGAGCAATCCCGTATTAAATTTGGATTTGTTTACGAATGTTCAAACTGATTTGGAAATACGTCAGTTTAAAATTTTAGGTGGGCTGAAGGACATTTCGAAAGATTTCCAACAAAATAAAATTTATCCGCACCTCAGCCACTTAATTGAGCTGCATTCCACTTTAAGCGATATTTTACAACGGCTGCAGGATCTACGCAGCGAATTCCCAAAGCGTATCAAGAAAATTGACTTTGTAAACCAAGTTATTGAGCATGAAGTGGTTTTTGTAGATGGATCTGACTTATCTAAAGTCGAAGATCTGATTTCTTGGGCACTTCCTCATATTAAAGCCAAAATTGAAGAGGGTAAAGATATTTATGAGTTTGTGAATGAAGAAATAAAACTCGAGGAAGTAGGTATAATTCCTAATTATACGGATGAAGGCTATTTTTTTGTTCCTGATAATAAAGAGTCAAAATTGTTACTTTTTCATTATGAAGTAACAATTTTTGAAAGTTCTAAGGATACCTATCGGGCTTTAAAGACTGGACTTCTTAAAGCATTAGAACAAGGACGGGCCCGGCTTTCTCCGAATGCTATCAAGTTAGATCTGATCAGTGAAAATAAAAAGCTGCCTAATCCTGCTACCTATGCTTTCAATACGGACTTAACTTTTCCATTTCATGAGACGATTTTTCCGGTGACTAAGCGGAAATTGCTCCAGAATTTGTTTTTAGAATAGTAGTACATAGTCAAAAGTAGAGAGTAATTAGTAGCTACGAGAGTATTAATAAGTTTTTGTGACAAAAGTACTCAAAAAGGCTGGCAAAAATCTACTTTATACTTACTACTCAATACTATTTACAATTGCCAGAGTACATCGCGATGTGCAAACCAGTTTATCATCAGCCGTATAAATTTTTGTTTCCCACACTTGTGTCTGTTTACCAATATGAACAGGATTCGAGACCCCCTTAACGTTTTCTCCTTTTTTGACCGATCGCAGATGATTGGCATTAATTTCAATACCAACTGCCATTTTATTCTCGACTGTAATATTTAGCCAGGCACCTACCGATGATAATGTTTCGGCCAAGGCTACGGAAGCGCCTCCATGTAGCAATCCGAAGGGTTGAACGGTGTTATCACTGACTGGCATTGTTGCTTTTACTTCATCCTTTTTGAAAGAGGTAAAGGTAATCCCCAGGGCATCTCCCATATTTTTACCGGAATTCAGAAGCTTGTTAACACGTTTTTTTAAATCAGGTTGGATGTACATAATCTGTTCTGTTACAATTAGTTAATAGATTTAAAATACTCATTGCCAAAGTGAAGGGAAACAAAAATTAGACTTTTAAATAAGCAGCAAACGTTTAAATTACAGTATAGGTTGCTATCAATTAGTTATTTAATGGGGGAATAGATATGAACTACGAACCGACTACAATTATAGCTGAGGTTGATACCGGGCTCAAAAACCATGATAAGGAAGTACTAATTGGCACAAAACGCGATGGCGATTGGATTGAAGTCGGCAAAGAAGCGTTTAAAGAGAAGGTACGGAATCTTGCGCTAGGGTTATATGAGCTTGGGATTAGAAAAGGCGACCGTGTCAGCCTGCATTCCGAAAATAGTGCCGAGTGGTTGATTTGTGACCAGGCAATATTATCGTTGGGAGCGGTAAATGTGCCGATTTATACCACCCAGCCTGGAGAACAAATTAAATATATCCTCGAGAATTCAGAGACCAAAGTACATATCGTCTCCCGTGATGATCTTTTTACCGATACTAAGCCGGTGATAAAAGATATTTCCAGCGTTGAAACAGTAATTTCGATACTAGGTTCAAAATATGAAAATTTGGAATCCTTTGAATCGATATTGGAGATAGGGGCTCGAAAGCATGCAGAATCTCCTGAACTCTTTCAGCAATTGAAAGATGGAGTCCATCCTGATGATTTAGCTACGTTAATTTATACTTCCGGCACAACAGGTAATCCCAAAGGGGTAATGTTAACTCACAACAATATTGCGTCAAATTTACTTGCGGCGCTGGAACGTGTGCCTTTTGATGACACCGTTCGTGAAGAAGAGCGTATGTTATCGTATTTGCCCTTGTCCCATGTTTTTGAACGGTTAATTACGTACCTGTATCTGCGACTTGGATATCCCATTTATTATATCGAGGATATTGATGAAATCCGAGAAGATTTTGAGTATGTGCGGCCTTTTTATTTTGCTACAATACCCCGATTGCTGGAAAAAATTCATACCGGGATTAAAGTCCAGGGACAAGAGTTTAGCGGGTTAAAAAAACAGCTGTATTACTGGGCATTGAAACGAGCTGAGGAATACGATCCGGAACATCCTCCGCGCGGCTTGGAAGGCATCAAACACACCATTGCCGACAAGTTTGTTTATTCAAAGATCCGCAAGCTTTTTGGGGGTAAGTTACTCGGCATGGTTAGCGGGGGGGCTGTACTCTCAGCCACAATATTTCGCTTTTTTAATGCATTGGGACTCATTTGTGTTCAGGGATACGGACTTACAGAATCTTCGCCGGTGATTTCTGTTCAGGATAAAGATCATTTGCGTGTGAAAACCGCAGGACAGCCGCTCTCGAATGTAGAGGTAAAAATCGCTGAGGACGGTGAGATTTTGGCAAAAGGTCCAAACGTGATGAAAGGATATTTTCGCAATGAAGAAAAAACATCCGAGGTATTGACCAATGATGGCTGGCTTAAGACAGGTGATATCGGTAAAGTTGAAGATGGTTATTTATTTATCACCGATCGAAAAAAATCAGTTTTTAAACTTTCAACGGGAAAATATGTATCTCCGCAAACTATCGAGAGTCGATTGATTGAAAGTGGCTATCTTGAGCAAGTCGTTGTGATTGGTTATAGCAGGAAATTTTGTTCTGCTTTGATCGTTCCTAATTACAATAATGTTAAAAAAAGGTTACGAAGCTTGGGTAAAACACTGTCAGACGATTTAAGCAGCGACCCAGAAGTCAGAAAGCTCATCCAAAGAGAAGTTGACAAGGTAAATAAACATTTGTCGCCCTGGGAAACGGTTAAGAAATTTGTACTCCTCAAAGAACCGTTTACGATAAAAGATGGAGAGCTCACGCCTACACATAAAATTAAACGACCAGTCATACAAGAACGTTATGAAGACGAGATCGAATCCATGTATGACGAGGATGAGAAAGAAAAAGAAACAGCTTAATTGTAAAGCCACATTTTTTTCACATATTTCAGTATCGAGATAGTTGTATAGTATCGATCCGAATAAGTGTGAAGGTCTGTGGAAAAAGAAATAGAGTTTTATGGCTAAAAATAGATATTCTATTCAAAAGGTTGCAGTACTGGGATCAGGAACGATGGGCAGTCAAATTGCGGCGCATTGCGTAAACGCAGGACTGCAGGTATGGTTGCTCGATCTGAAAGACGAAAAAAACGAAAATCCCAATCAGCAAGTTATTGACAATATTAGAAAGCTGACAAAGATGAATCCCTCTCCATTGGGATTCCCCGAATATGCCGATCGTATTCAACCGGGTAATTTTACGGATGATCTGAATATCCTTTCTGAGGTGGATTGGATTTGTGAGGCCATTGTCGAAAAGATGGATATCAAGAAAGAGATGATGAGCAAGATCGAGAAAGTGCGAAAGCCGGGGACGATTGTCAGCTCAAATACTTCGGGACTTCCGATCAGTAAGATCAGCGGGGATTGTTCTCAAGAATTAAAGAACCATTTTCTGGGGACGCATTTCTTTAATCCGCCTCGTTACATGAAATTGCTGGAAGTAATCCCCACCGATGCAACTTCGGAGGAGGTTACAGAGTTTATGATTAATTTCTGTGAAAAAGACCTTGGAAAAGGAGTTGTTCGTTGCAAGGATACCCCCAATTTTATTGCCAATAGGATCGGTATTTTTTCTACTGCTAATATTATGCCCTGGTTCTTCGACGGAACCTTTCGGGCTGAAGAAATCGATTTCCTGACTGGAACGATCACAGGTTTTTCAAAGGCGGCAACTTTTCGTACTGCTGATATGGCAGGACTGGATGTTATTCATCATGTAGCAGAGAATTTATACCCTGCTATCCCGAATGATGAACGCCGAGAAGTTTTTCAACTGCCCGACGAATTTGATAAGATGATTGATCAGCATAAATTTGGTAACAAGACGGGGGAAGGGTTTTACAAGAAAGTCAAAACGGATCACGGTAAAGAATATAAGGTCATCGATCCGGATACGCTGGAATATGAATCGCAAATCGACCCGGAATTCGAGAGTACTGATAAGGCAAAAGAGAAATTTTCAGCACCCGGTGATCGGTTGAAATACTTAGTAAACAGAGATGGTGAAGTCGGTAATTTTTTGTGGGAGATTCATCGTGATTTATTTCTGTACTCCGCAAATCGTATACCTGAGATTTCGGATTCAGTTGAAGCGATCGACCGTGCGATGAAGTGGGGCTTCAACTGGAAAATGGGTCCATTTGAGCGATGGGATGCCGTTGGGGTTAAAGAATCGGTTGAACGTATGCAGGAAGAAGGGTATAAGGTGCCTGGATCCGTGTTAACGATGCTCGACGGCGGACGCAAGAATTTCTATGATAAAGCAGAGGGCACTGTTTATAATCTCGCTACCGGTGAAATCGAGGAATTGAGTCCTCCGGCCAAAGGTGCCCTCCAGGTATCAACATTGCGTGCTCAAAATAAAGAAATCATGAGTACCGACAGTGCGGCGTTGTATGACCTTGGGGATAACATTGCTTTGTTCGAATTCCGCACCCGTAACTATACATTAGGATTCGATCTCATTGAGTCTTTGGCAAAAGCTTGTGAAATTGTCAGAGAGCAGTTTGATGGATTGGTCATCAGTCATGATGGAGATAATTTTACCTACGGAGCCAACTTAATGGAAGCTATGCAGGCTTGGCAGAAGGGCGAAAAAGAACGTGTGCAAACCGGCGCGAGAAATTTTCAGGATGTCGTGGTTGGACTGCGATATCAGCCATTTCCGGTAATTGTAGCACCTTTTGGCCGTACCCTGGGAGGCGGTGTAGAGTTTATCCTTCGCGCGGATAAAGTGGTAGCTCCTCACGAGTTGTATGCCGGTATGGTGGAAGTCGGCGTTGGTTTACTGCCTGCAGGAGGGGGAACTACAGAAATGCTGCGTCGGGCTATGAAGCAGGTCATTGACGACGAGCAAATGGATCCCATCCCCAATATAAAAGAGATATTCAAAACAATTGGGATGGCTAAGGTTTCGGATGGAGCTCCGAAGGCGAAACAGTTGGGTTTTCTCAGAGATTCAGATTCTATCGTTATGAATCGAGATTTGCTACTTGCCAATGCCAAGGCTGAGGCAAAACGTATGGCTGAGGCAGGATACCATCCCCCGGAAAAACCGCAAATTAAAGTACTTGGGAAGCAGGCATTAAGTGCGTTAAAGCTGATGCTCTACATCATGCATGAGTCGAAATTTATTACTGATTATGACAAGGTAGTAGCAGAAAAAGTGGCTTGGGTGATGAGTGGCGGAGATCTCAGCGAACCACAATATGTGCCGGAAGATTACATTCTGCGACTGGAACGCGAAAAGTTTTTTGAGCTCCTTGAAGATGAGCGAACGCATGCCCGTATTGAGCATATGCTGAAGAAGGGTAAGCCGTTGAGAAACTAGTATTGAGTATTAAGTAATGAGTAGTTAGTAGAAAAACTGTAAGGAAGGTGCTAAAAGAGTGTCTTACTAGTAAGTAAAAAAGTTTAATTCAACGATTACTTGCTATGAATGATTTCAGGAAATTGAAGGTATGGCAAAAAGCTGTTGATCTTGCTACAGAGATTTATGAAGCAACTGACGAATATCCCAAAACGGAAATGTATGGATTGACTTCTCAAATTAGGAGAAGTGTAGTTTCTATTGGTTCCAATATATCAGAAGGGGCCGGGAGAAGATCAAAGAACGAATTTCGACAATTTTTGAATATTGCAATAGGTTCTTGTTATGAGCTGGAAACTCAGCTTATGATATCTCAAAACTTAAATTATCTAGAAGTTGAGTTATTTGAAGAATTCAAAGAGTTACTTACGGAGATTCAAAAGATGATTTATTCTTTGAGTAAATCTCTGGAATAATACTTTATACTAACTATTAGATACTAAATTACTTTCTACTATGAAGGAAGCTGTAATTGTAGCCGCCGCGAGAACACCAACTGGAAAAGCAAATAAAGGGTCACTACGCTTTACCCATCCCGATACACTGGGTGGCGAAGTTATCAAATCACTGTTAGAGCGAGCCCCGAACCTGCAACCCGAGCAGGTTGATGATGTGATTTTAGGCTGTGCCTTTCCCGAGGCATCTCAGGGATTGAACATGGCTCGACAGTGTGCGACGTTGGGCGGTCTGCCACCATCGGTGCCGGCTGCGACGGTGAATCGCTTTTGTTCTTCCGGATTGCAGACGATTGCACAGGCTGCAGAACGTATCATGGTTGGAGGTGCTGACGTAATTATTGCCGGGGGCGTGGAATCGATGTCGATGGTACCGATGGGGGGATATGTCGTGCATCCTGATCCTGAACTAGTCGAAAATTATCCCGAGATTTATATGAATATGGGGCTGACTGCTGAAAATGTAGCGGAAAAATATGACGTAAGTCGTGAGGCCCAGGACGCATTTGCCTACAGGAGTCATCAGCGGGCACTTAAGGGATGGGATGAAAGTCATTTTGATGAACAAATTGTGCCTGTTAAAGTGAAAGAGAAGAAAGTGACAGCTGATGGTGAAGTCGAAGAACGTGAATTTATCTTCGATACCGATGAGGGGCCACGGCGCGATACCTCAGAAGATATTTTGGCAAAATTAAGTCCTGTATTTAAACAAGGCGGAACCGTAACGGCGGGTAATTCTTCTCAAATGAATGATGCCGCGGCCGCAGTCATTGTCATGAGTCGTGAAAAAGCCGAAGAGCTAAAACTGGACCCCATGGCTCGTTACGTTGGCTTTTCGGTAGCCGGTGTGCCTCCCGAAATTATGGGCATCGGACCCGTTGAGGCTGTTCCAAAAGTAACCAGGAAAACGGGTATCAGCCTCGATGAGATTGATATAATCGAATTGAATGAAGCTTTTGCGGCACAATCAGTGGCTGTCATCCGAGAGCTGGGTTTGGATGAAGAGATTGTGAATATCAATGGTGGGGCTATAGCGATGGGGCACCCATTGGGCTGCACGGGAGCAAAGTTGACTACGCAGATTCTTTATGACTTGAAGCGTCTTAATAAAAGATACGGTATGGTAACTATGTGTGTGGGCGGGGGCATGGGCGCTGCCGGCATTTTCGAAAATTTAAATTAGTCTCCAATGTGAGGGCTTATGCAATAAGCCCTTATCCAAAAAGTATTTAACTATTATGTTTACTAATGACACACTTGCCGGCCAAACTATTTTGATTACGGGTGGAGGGAGCGGCTTGGGACTTGCTATGGCAAAGAAATTTGCATCACTCGGCTCCGATATTGCTATTTGTGGTCGCACAGAAAAGAAGCTACAAAAAGCCGTTCAAGAAATATCGGCTGCGGGGGGTGAGGTGTCCACAAGATATTACGTAGCAGACGTCCGGGATTATGATCGTGTAAAGGAAATGGTCGAGCAGATCATTTCGGATTTCGGAAAGATGACCGGACTTGTCAATAATGCGGCCGGCAATTTTTTATCGGCCTCTGAAGATTTGACGCCGGGTGGTTTTAAGGCTGTAGTAGATATTGTATTGCATGGGTCGTTTAATTGTACGCATGTGTTTGGCAATTATCTGATTGATGAACAAAAAGAAGGTAATATCCTAAATATGGTTACTACCTATTCTGAATCGACTGGTTCAGCCTTTGTGCTACCATCCGCATGCGGCAAGGCGGGCGTATTAGCGATGACCAGATCACTGGCCTATGAGTGGGCAACCTATAATATCCGTCTGAACGCCATTGCCCCCGGCCCCTTTCCTACTGAGGGAGCGTGGTCGCGCTTGGTTCCGGATGAAGACTTTGAAGAGAAATTCCTGACCAAGATTCCGGCCAAGAGATATGGAAATCATGAAGAATTAGCGAATCTGGCAACTTTTCTACTATCGGATATGGCACCATATATCACAGGTGAATGTGTGGTTATTGATGGGGGAGAGCGATTGGCAGCGGGTCAATTCAATTTTATCGATCGGTTGGCACCCCGTGATAAATTGAAACAGTTTTTCAGGGAGATGCATGAAAAAAGTAAGTAACGTGATTTCGACCTGACTTAGGTTCATAAAACCTAACCCAATGTGAGTGCGTTATAACCTAAGGCTCCCTATTCATATACACAGGGGATTTTTTCATGACATAGCGGTTGGTTCTTTTACTGTTTTTTGAGCGATCAACCCACTGACAGCGATTGGGTTGGTGGATCTCACAAAAAGGTACAACAACCGTAACAGTTATCTTTGTGAGTTGCCAAGAATTTTTTCTCTTTACAACTTTTGTGTCGACAAAAGTGGAGCAAATCCCGAAAGTGTTCGGAACTAAAGAACTATACAAAACTCACCGGCTGGAAAATTTCGCTGCCGCTTGTTACGGCTACGCTAAAATTATTTAACTCGCTTCGCAAGCCCACGAAACTCAGGCAGAAATTATTTTTTTACGCTCCGTCTGCACGCGCTCTGCTCAGCGAAATTAACGCTATGCCGGAAGCGGGAAATTCAAAGGCTATTTCTAAGAAAAGAGTCCCACCGGTGTGAATTGTTCACGCTCCCCGGCGCAGCTACCATCAAAGTCCCTCTTTTTACCTGTTTTCTCATCCTTTTCCGCGCCTTTATGATATAAGATCCAAATTGTTCGGTCGATTATCATGTCCTTCCGTGAGCGGGCGGATAGTCCCTAATTTGGAAAGGCTGTTTCTTCAAACACGAGCCAGTCTCTTCTTAATTTTTTCTATGGTTTTAGTGAGTTCCAGCAGGTGATAGCCATTATAGATAGTAGGACGATTCATCTGGATAGATTTCAGGAATTCCATACCTGAAAGTTCAGCTGCTTTGGTGGCATCAAACGATTGCCGTTTAAAGTAAAGATGCTTGTTATCATGTTCTTCTCCCACTCGTACCGTCTGATCATGCACATTACAATCCAACAGGTAATTATTATTAGCAGCAAGACGATGATGATTATTTTTATCTGATGCCGTATTTATATAAATATTAGAGGTAGCGCCACTGTCAAATCTAAGGAACATGTGTAGCGCATATAGTTTATTGCTGGCAAACTCAACGGTTTTTAAATCGATATGATGGACGGCCCCACTGATCCAGCGCAGACAAAAGGCCAATTCATCAATCCAGTAATAGTTAAAATCGTGCCCTGATTCTATGTATTCGGAATGAATAAGCCCGCGGACTACTTGAATGAAGGATGGTTTAGATACTTTTTTGGCCATCCATTTTGATGCCGGAGCCATCGTGGGCCAATGCGAAAATTGAAGTAATACGTTAGACTCCTGAGCAGCATGATATACTTTTTCGACCATTTTTGAATCGGTGGGAAGGGGAGAGATCAAATAGGTATGATAACCGATCTTAACTGCTTCTAACAAGTGATGCAGGCGATGTTCAGTTTTGTCCAGCATCAGACAGGCATCTACATCACCAATACCTTCAAGATTGGCAGATATCGCTATTTCAGAAACAGATTTATGTGGACGTAAGTGTTTTTCCCAGGCCACTGCTCGATCTGCTGGTCCGACAATCCCGATTTTCATAGATCTCAAATTTATTCTTTGGTTTATGAACCATAGTTATGAAATAGGGATATAATTTCAAAACGTATTCTATATTTGCACTGATTTTGAAGCCTATTGATCTAAATTAAAGTAGGATATATTGCATTAACTGCTTAGTTACCACTCGTTAAATGTAACTTTTAAAAGTAGAAGTATTTCTAATCAGGCATTACAAGGGCGAGAATGAAATAGAGCAGTACCGGACTACCCCATCCAATAAAGGTCAGGATCACAAAAATAATTCTGATAATCGTCGGATCCCAGCCAAGATATTCTGCAATGCCACCACATACGCCTGAGATCATTTTATCGGTATGTGATTTTCTTAAACGAGCTCCCATATCAGGTGTTGCTTAATTAGGTTTTGTAGATGTTGTTTAAATACTACGGAAAACGTTAACCGAATGTTTCGGATGTTTTAAAATTGAGATAAAATGATAATCCAAAGTAATAAAAGGGAAAGATAAATGAGGTATATATCAACCAACCGGGCGATTTATCGAAATAATAAAGTAGAGCTATGAGTTGCAGGGCAAAGATACTGCCTAAGATTAGTGTTAGCCTCCGGAGAAAATTTGTTCGTGTGGGATAAAAAAATTAAAAAGGAATGAAGTTAACCCTTGCA
>Ga0102962_1000154_pt1 | contig 39792 bp, 33 predicted proteins | sample SalPonF2_C_D2_MG_FD_84519 | JGI IMG/M metagenome (GOLD analysis project Ga0102962, IMG submission 84519) | Salt pond soil microbial communities from South San Francisco under conditions of wetland restoration - Salt Pond MetaG SF2_C_D2_MG ...
CGCTAGCTTGCAGCAGACATCAAGAACGAGTTGATACTGCAAAACACCCCGTTAGAGGTGTAATATGAAGCGCCTTGCCGGAATCACTACTGCGATGTACCCCATAAATGGGGTACAATGCAGTCGTGGCACGATCATCGCCTCATCTCCGACTTCGTGAGTTTGTGCAGGACCAGTGGGGTCTTGTCACGCGTCGCCAGATGGGGGACGCCGGGATCGGAGCCACAACCATCGATCGGCTAACGCGGCCCGGTGCAGACCTGGAGCGAGTGGCCCATGGTGTGTACCAGCTCGCCGGGACGCCGATCCCGGACCACCGTGAGCTACGGGCGGCGTGGCTCCAGCTCGCTCCAGAGGTACCGGCGTGGAAGAGAACGGCGGATCAGGGGGTGGTTTCACACCGCTCGGCCGCTGCCGTGTACGGACTCGGGAACCTTCCTGCGGACCGGCACGAATTCACGGTCCCGAGGCGAAAGCAGACCCGAAGAGGTGACGTCCGCATTCATGTTCGCTCGCTTGGCGAAGGGGAGTGGCTCAGCGTCGGTGGTCTTCCGGTGACCCGACCGTCGCGCATCGCATCCGATCTTCTCTGGGATCACGAGGATCCGGAGGCGGTAGCACACATCGTCGTGGAAGCGATCAGGAGAATCACTGACTATCCCGGAACGTTCACAGAAAGCCTCGCCCCTCACGCTGGGCGGTTCGGACTGCGAAAGGGGGACGGTCTAGGGGTCCTCCGGTGGCTCGTTGGTCTGGTGGGAAGCGATCCCGATCTCGGGCGCTGGGTGGAGGAGGCTCAGGGGCACCAGGACCGAGCAAGACGGGAAGCACTTCTTGGGAAGAGGACGGGAGCGTGACGGCCGAGGAGCGGTACGGCACGCCATCTGCGTTTCGATCAGCTCTCACCGACCGGGTCGCGCAGGCAGCCAAAGAGAGCCGGTGGTCCGTGCAGCAGCTTCAACGTCAGGTCGCGTATGACCGCCTCCTTGAACGGCTGTATCTGGTGGATGACGGCTGGGTGGTCAAGGGAGCGACTGCACTCCTGGCCCGAGATCTCGGCATGCGGGGAAGCCTCGACATCGACGTGTATCGCGAAGTCGGCCGGGAGGCAGCGGAGGCCGACCTGCGCCGTGCGGCGTCCCTCGATGTCGGAGACTGGTTTCGCTTCGAGATCGCGATGGCCTCGGCGAGCGACAGGGCGCTGACATTTCCGGTGCGAGCCGTGATCGGGCTGACGACATGGGTCGAGTTCCAGGTCGATCTTGTCGGAACCGACCTGCGGATGACGGGACAGCCCGATGACGTCCCCCCGCTTGCTCGGGGTGTCATTCCGGAGGTCGAGCAGCACGGCTACAAGGCCTATCCTCTGGTGGATCACGTGGCAGACAAAGTGGCGGCGGCGTATGAGCGGTACGGTCCGCAACAGAATCCGTCCACCCGCTACCGGGATCTCGTAGATCTGGTCTCGATCGTCGTCGGCGCATCGGTTGCGGCCGACGTTCAGCGCAAGGCATTGATCTCGGAGTTCGTGCGACGCGGTCTGCAACTGCCGACGCACTTTGATGTTCCGGATCGCGCTCTGTGGGAAACGGGATACGGACGTGAGGCACGACGGTCCCTGTTGAGCATCGGTCAGACGCTCGATGAGGCGCTTGGCGTCGTGCGACCGTTCATCGACCCGCTCCTGGAAGGAACCGCGACGGGGTCGTGGGACCGCGACCAGCGCCGCTGGTCATGAGGTCGATGGCGTCGCAAGAGGCTGGCGGAAACGTCCCCGCGGTCAGGATCATGAGCCGCGCACATCGCCATCGACGTTGAGGTGCATGGTGTTCCCAGCACATCCGCCAAGTCCTTCCTCAACGCCTTGATCTCCTCCCGCTCCGAGGCCGTGGGGCCGGGCTTCTGCCCGCCGTCGATGCGGGCGCGGTCCAGCCAGCCGCGCATGTCGGGAGGACCACGAGCCGAATGTTCGCGGTGACCAACGGGTCGTACGCTCGGAACGACCCCTCCCTTGCGCTCGCCGCACCTGGGAGCTCGGGTTCTGGGTGAGGATGTCGGTGGCTCGCGAACTGGAGAGCTCAGCCTGCGTTGGTCCGTTCGACGGTGACGGAGCTCGCGCTGCTCGCGAGTTCGATGGCGTAGTAGGGGCCGGAGGGGTCGTAGTCGCTGCTCTGCAGCCAGACGTTGTTGCCGACGTTGCTCGATGCCTGGCCATCGACGTCGAGCTTCGATGCCCAACCCTTGAGGTGGACCTGGGCGGGTGCGCCGGGCTCGCGTCGGATGCGGATCGCCGAGGCGCCGCCGCTGATCCGCACGGGGACGACGGTCGTGCAGGCGGGGAGCTGCAGATCGATCGAGCTCGCTGCGCCATCGATCTCGAACTCCGTGAGGGTCAGGTCGCGCAAATCGGCCTCGATCATGGAGGCCGCTCCCTTGATGGAGATGCGCCACGGGAGTCGGCCGTTGAGGGTGATGGCCGCGCTCTGTCGACCCATCCCGAGGAGTTGGATGCGCCTGGCGTAGCGCATGGTGATGCTTCCCCGGCTGGCCTTGACCGTGGGCGCGGGACCGTCGAAGTGCGCGCTGTAGAGCTCGGGCAGCGTGCGGTCGGCCAAGAGGCGGAGCAGGGAAGCGCCCCGCACGTTCAGGCTGCCGCTGCTTGCGCCCGCGACGGGGGAGGAGGCCGTTTCCTCACCGGGGGAGGGTGACGCGCGCAGCCGGACGATCTCGCCTCGAGACAGGGCGTTGCAGCGCTTCAGGAACTCGAGGAGGGTCGCCGCTCGCGTCTCGTCGAGGTCGGCGGCGGCCTCCGCCCACGCCTCGGTCATCGCGTGCAGCACGCGCTCGACCTCGTGGAGCCGGCGGCTGTCGGGGTCGAGGCTGACGATGACGCGGCGGGCGTCGCGCGGGTCGGCGTCGCGCCGCACGAGGCCGGCGTCCTCGAGCCGCTTGAGCATGCCGGTCACGGCGCCGGTGGTGAGCCCGGTGAGGTCCGCGAGCTGGCCGGGCGTGGCCGGGCCGGTGCTGGCCAGCAGGTCCACGGCGTGCAGGTCCGTGGCGGGCATCTCCAGGTGCGCGGCCGCGGCGCGGAACAGGGACGCGGCGACGCCGTTGAAGCGGCGCAACTCTTCGGCAAGTTCGTCTGTCATCTCGGGGACCCTCGCACGCCGCATCATACCGCTTGACAAAGGTGACGAGCGAGTAGTTAACTTAGTGAATGAGACAAATAGGTGCAATTCCCCTTGGTCGGGTTGAAGATGCGCGGCGGGCCCGCGCGATGCCGAGGAGCATGATCGCCGCGCGCGATCTGAGGAAGTCGTTCGGGAGGAAGGTCGTTCTCGACGGCGTCGACCTCACGGTGGAGCAGGGGAGCGTCCTGGCGTTGCTGGGGTCCAACGGGGCCGGGAAGACCACCATCGTGAGGATCCTCGCCACCCTCCTCCGGCCCGACGGCGGTACCGCGGTTGTCGGCGGTTTCGACGTCGCCGATCAGCCGGGGCGGGTACGCGAGTCGATCAGCCTGACCGGGCAGTTCGCGGCCGTGGACGAGATCCTCACCGGCCGGGAGAACCTGGTCATGCTGGCGCGGCTGAGGCGGGCGAAGGGGCCGCAGCGCGTGGCCGACGAGCTGCTCGAGCGCTTCGGCCTTGCCGATGCCGCGGGGAACAGGGTGTCCACGTACTCCGGTGGCATGCGTCGCCGCCTGGACATCGCCATGAGCCTCATCGGCGCGCCGCCGATCGTCTTCCTCGACGAGCCGACCACGGGTCTCGATCCGGAAGCCCGCCTCGAGGTCTGGGAGGAGGTACGGAGGCTCGCCGCCGGCGGCACCACGGTCTTGCTCACGACCCAGGACCTCGAGGAGGCCGAGAAGCTTGCGGACCGGATCGCGATCCTCCACGGTGGCACGATCATCGTGTCCGGGACGCTGGCGGAGCTGAGGAAGCTGCTGCCGCCGTCGAAGGTGGAGTACGTGGAACGCCAGCCCACCTTGGAGGAGATCTTCCTCGCGATCGTGGGGAGCGACAAGGGTCTCGAGCGGGGCGAGGAGGAGCAGCGGTGACCGGGCGCTTCTTCGGCGACACGGGCGTGATGGTCGTGCGCAGCATGCGTCACGTGACGCGCAGTCTGGACACCATCATCACGGTGACGATCATGCCGATCGCGTTCATGTTGCTGTTCGTCTACGTGTTCGGCGGGGCGATCCATACCGGGAGCGACAACTACGTGAACTACCTGCTCCCCGGCATCCTGCTCATCGCCATCGCCAGCGGCATCTCGTACGCCGGCTACCGGCTGTTCATGGACCTTCGGAGCGGCATCTTCGATCGGTTCCACTCCTTGCCGATCGCCAGGTCGTCGGTGCTGTGGGGGCACGTCGTGACGTCGTTGGCGTCCAATGCCATCTCCCTGGTGGTCATCGTGCTGGCGGCGCTCCTCGTCGGCTTCCGGCCCTCCGCGGGTGTGCTGGAGTGGCTCGCCGTCGTCGGCATGCTGGCGCTGTTCACGTTGCTATTGACGTGGGTCGCGATGATCGCCGGACTGCTGGCGTCGTCTCCGGATGGCGCGGCCGCGTTCTCGTACCCCATCATGTTCCTGCCGTTCGTGAGCTCGGCGTTCGTTCCGACCGCGACGATGCCGGGGCCGGTGAGGGCCTTCGCGCAGCACCAGCCGGTCACGTCCATCGTCGACACCATCCGGGCGCTCCTCGAGGGGCAGCCGGTCGGGAGCGACATCTGGATCGCGCTCGCCTGGTGCGTCGGCGGCCTCGTCGTGGCCTACGGCGTCGCGATGGTGGCCTACCGGCGCAAGATCGCATGACGTGGCGGTCGCGTTCAGCCCGCCGGCGCGATGTTCCGGTTGACGCGGAACAGATTGCCCGGATCGAACCGGGCCTTGACGCGCCGCAGGCGCTCGTAGTTGTCCCCGTAGGCGGCCTCGAGGCGTTGCTCGTCGTCGTCGTGCAGCTGGAAGTTCACGTAGTTCCCGCCCGTGGAGTACGGCCGGATGGTCTCCCACGACCGTCGCACCCAGGCGATGTGGGGTTCGGGCGGCGCGTCGGGCCGCCAGGTCCCCGAGAAACCGGCGATGTAGCGGGCGTCGCGGTTGCCCACCGCCCCGTCGTCCCAGGGCCGCTCGTTGAGCGCGCCGCCGAGATGGAAGAGCACGGACTGGCTCAGGGGGCTCGCGAGCTGGAGCGCGCCCTCGCGGAAGGCGTCCAGGAAGCCGTCGGCCAGGCCGGGGAGGAACTCGGTCTTCCAGTACCGGTGCGGCCCCTTCGGCTCGTTGGCGTCGACCATCGATTGGAGGGCGGTGTACGGCATCGACCCTAGCGTGTCGACCACGGGCGTGGGGAGCGCCCGCAGCGGAGCGAGGGCGCGGTCGGGGTCGTCCCCCGTGTAGCAAACGATCATCGCCACGATCTTCTTGCCGCGCCACGCCTCGGGCACGAAGGGGGCGGGCGGCGCGTGCCGCACGACGAGGGCGAGCGTGAGCTCGCGGGGAGCGCCCGCCGTGACGTCCCTGTACGCCTGCAGGACCTCCTGGGCCCGCTCCGCGCTCCAGGCGACGAGGCCGCCCGTGATCACGGGGCCGACCGCGTGCAGGCGGTAGCTGAAGCGCGTGACGACGCCGAAGTTGCCGCTGCCGCCGCGGACCGCCCAGAACAGATCGGGGTTCGAGCCACCGTTGGCCACGCGGACCTGCACGTCGGCCGTGACGATCTCGACCTCCTCGAGGTTGTCGACCGTCCACCCGAACCGCCGGGTGAGGTAGCCCCACCCCCCGCCGAGCGTGAGGCCGGCGACCCCGGTCTCGGACACGAAGCCGAGCACGGTGGCCAGGCCGTGCTGCTGGGTCGCGGTGTCGACGTCGCCGAGCACGCACCCGGGCTGCACCCGGGCGAGGCGGCGATCGGGATCGACCGCGACCGCACGCATCCTCCCCATGTCGATCGTCAGGCCGCCGGGAGCGATGGCCGTGCCGGCGATGTTGTGGCCGCCGCCCCGGACGCTCACGAGGAGGCCGTGCTCGCCGGCGAACCGGACGACGTCGGCGACGGCGTCGGCCGTGGCAGGTTGCACCACCAGCGCCGGCGTGCCGGCGACCATCCCGTTCCAGGCGCGCGTGGCGTCGGCGAAGGCGCTGTCGTCCGGGAAGAGGACGCGCCCGTTGCGGCCCCCAACGAGCGCGGAGAGGCGCTCGCGCCGGAGGGGGACCGATCCCCCCTCGATCCCGGCGATGGTGACGGTCTGCGTTGCCATGGCCTGCCTCCTTCTGGAGCCTGCCCGAGACGCGATCCGACCGTGTTATGCTCCGATTAGGAGTAAGTTTATACTCCGATTTGGAGTAAGTCAAGGGGTGGGGATGACCGATCGACTGACGACGACGTCCTACGCGGTGCTGGCGCAGGTGGCGGTGAGGCCGTGGTCCACCTACGAGCTGGCGCAGCAGCGCGTGCGCTACTTCCGCTACGTGTGGCCGCGGGCCGAGAGCGCGATCTACCGGGAGGCCAAGCGCCTCGCGTCGATGGGACTCATCGAGGGCACCACGGAGTACACGGGGAAGCGCCCACGGACGGTGTATGCGATCACCGAGCAGGGCAGGGAGGCGCTGAAGGCGTGGCTGAAGACGCCCGTCGCCCCGTTCTCGATGGACTTCGAGGCACTCTTGCGGGTGTTCGTGCTGCCGCTCGGCAGCAAGGACGACTTGCTCGACACGCTCGACCAGGTTCGCGCCGACGCCGGGGAGATGCTCCGCTTCGCCGGCGAGGTGAAGCAGGAGTTCATCGACGGCATCAACGTCACCCAGGACCAGGTCTACATCCGCGTCCTCGCGGTCGACTTCTTCGTGAGCCTGCTCAACACCGTCGAGGCGTGGGCCGAACGGACGCAGGCGCAGGTCGAGGCGTGGGACGACCTCGCGCCCTCACCCGAGAAGAACGCGGAGGGTCTCGCGAGGATGAAGCGGTTGCCCGTCGACACCCCCGGGGCGAAGCTCCGCCGGGTGTCCGTGCCGCCGAGGAGCCAGACGCGCTCCCGTTGACGGTGCTGCTGGGAGGTGGGGCGCGCCCGCCGAGCGGCCTTGCCGCGGCGCGCGCGGCCGGAGACGTGGGAGGTGCGCTACCGCGGCCCGACGCGCGGATTCAGGCGTAGAGCAGCGCGAGGGCCGAGGGGTCCTCGACCAGGGCGAGCAGGCGGTCGGCCCACGCCGCCGCCGCCCCGAGGTCGACGGCCGCGGGATCGAATGCCAGGCGCAGCGTGAGCGTGGTGCGCACTTCGGGGGAGCCGTCGACGGCGACGACGCGTTCGTCGAGCCTCCCGGCGATCAGGGTCACGAGGCTTTCGTGTGGCGCGCCCTCCCCGGCCAGGTCGGCGCGCGCACGTGTCAGGTCGAGGAGCTCCAGGGCAGCGCGCTCCCCGGCCGACGGCGCGGCCACATCTCGCGCGCCTGCGGTGGCCGGAGCGGTGGCCGGTGCGGCCGCCTCCCGCCTCGCCGCGACGATGGTGTTCAAGGGCGTGGATCCGGGTTCGTCGAGGCGCACCTCGTGCACGGCGCCGTCGGCCACGCGCCGGTAGCGCAGGCTCCCCGTGCTCGGGGCGCCCGCGCGCTGCAGCGGTTGGCGCGCCCACACGGCGCCGAGGAAGCGGGCGAGCAGGTCGCCCACGTCGAGGCCGGCGCCGTGACCGCCGCCCGAAGCCCGTCGCGCCGCCCACGCCACGACCTCCAGCAGAGCGGTGGCGTCGATCTCGCGCACGAACTCCAGGGAGGGCGTGGACGGTGAGGGGGCGTCGCCCGGCACCGCCCCGGCGCGTTCGCGACGTTCCGCCTCCCGCAGGACGTCGGCGGCCAGCACGGCGTTCTCGGGGCCGCTCCCTGCAAGCACGGCAACGTCGAGCCCGTGCTCGGCCGCCAGGCGCCGCGCCTTGGGCGACGCCGGCGTAAGGCGGTACGGGCCCGAAGACCCCGCGGCGACAGGTTCGGGGGCCCTTGCCGCGGGCGCCGCGGGGCGGGCCCCCCCGTTCGTGGGCGCGCGCGACGCACCCACGCTCTCCTGGGCCGGCGGTTGTGTCGGTGACTGCGTCGGCGGACGGTGCGCGGTCGTCGCGCCGTCCCGCGCGCCGCCCGCGGGTTCCGGTGGCGCGTCCGCGACCTCGCCGTCAGCGAGGATCACCGCGATGACGCTGCCCACCTTCACTTCGTCGCCGGCGGCCGCCGTGACCCGGGCGAGGGTCCCCGACGCCGGCGCGTCGAGCTCCATGGTGGCCTTGTCGGTCTCGACCTCCATGATGGGCTCGCCTTCCTCGACCTGCTCGCCCTCCTGCTTGAGCCAGTCGAGGAGTACGGCGGTGTCCTGGTTCATCCCCAGCACCGGCATGATGACGTCCTTGGCCACGGCTCTCCTTCGTCGCCCGCGAAAGGGGGTCTAGTGCTTGCCGTCGGGGCCGACGGCGCCCGCGTCTCCGGCAACGCCTGCGGCGGACGGGGCGCCGGGGACGCCGGGCTTGCCGCCCGGGAAGATGCGGCCGTTGTTGTAGTTCGACTCCGTCTCGCGGATGCCGGGCAGGTCGCCGAGGGCGGTGTAGTACTTGGGGCCGGCCACCATGAGCTCCTCGGCGGGGAAGCGGCTGATGATCTCGCAGCCGTCCTTGGTGACGACGAGCTCCTCCTCGATGCGCGCGGCCGACCAGCCGTCGCTGGCGGGCCAGAAGGTCTCGAGCGCGAACACCATGCCCTCCTCGATGACCTCGGGGTGATCGAAGGAGAACAGCCGGCTGAAGATGGGCTTCTCCCAGATGTTGAGGCCGAGGCCGTGGCCGTACTGCAGGGCGAAGGCGAGCTCTTCGTCGGGGAAGCCGAACTCCTGGGCCTTGGGCCAGATGCTGACCACCTCGGCGGTGGTGACGCCGGGCTTGATGAGGCTGATGGCGTGGTCGAGCAGGTCGCGGCATTTTGCGTAGGCGTCGACCTGGGCCTGGCTGGCGCTGCCGACCGCGAAGGTGCGGTAGTAGCAGGTGCGGTAACCCATGTAGCTGTGCAGGATGTCGAAGTAGGCGGGATCGCCGGGGCGCAGCATGCGGTCGGACGCCACGTGCGGGTGGGGGTTGCAGCGCTCGCCGCTGATGGCGTTGACGCCTTCCACCATCTCGCTGCCGTGGCGGTAGAGGAAGTCGCTCACCAGCCCCACCAGGTCGTTCTCGCGCACGCCGGGGCGGAGCTTCTCGTAGAGCTGGTCGTAGGCGGCGTCGACCATGGAGGAGGCGTGGGTGAGCAGCATGATCTCGTCGACGGTCTTGATCTTGCGGGCCTCCAGCATGAGCTGCTGACCGTCGATGACGGTGATGCCCGCCTTCTGCAGGGCGAACAGCACGGGCGGCTCGACGATGTCGATGGCGACGGGATCACCGGCCAGGCCGCGCTGGTCGAGCTCGTCCTTGATCCAGCGCGCCACCTTCTCGGCGCGCCCCATCTCGGGGCTGATGGTGCCGCGCAGCATCGATACGCCGGGGCGCGAGCGCTTCTCGCCGTCGAGCCAGGGGGCGTAGAGCTGGTGGTGCTTGGCGGCGCTCCCGAAGTCCCAGAGGATGGGCTCGTCGTTCTGGGGGAGCAGGGTGAAGCGGGCGACCTTGTCCTGCGCCCAGGTGCCGATGTGGGTGCTGGTGATGTAGCGGACGTTGTTCATGTCGAAGCACAGCAGGGCGCCGGCTTCGGACTCTGCCAGTACCTTCTTGATGCGTGCCAGTCGTTCGGTGCGGAGGCGCTCGAAGTTGACGCGCTCCTCCCAGTCGACCGCCATGACGCCGTGTGTGTGAATGGCCATCAGGAACCAGCCTCCCTCGTGCGGGGTCGGTTGCGCGCCCGGCGCATCAGCCGGGCTGGCACATCGCGCGCGCGAGCGCGGTGAGCTGCTTGGGGGTGGGGACGGTGACGTCCTCCAGGGCGGGGGAGAAGGGCACGGGGACGTCCATCGCCCCGAGGCGCCGGACCGGCGTGTCCAGGTAGTAGAAGGCGCCGTCGGCGATGACGGCCGCCAGCTCGGCGCTGGCGCCGTAGCTCTGGTGTCCCTCGTCGACCACCACGACGCGGCCGGTCTTGCGGGCCGAGGCGATGAGGGTGTCGGCGTCGAGCGGGGCGAGCGAGCGCGGGTCGACGACCTCGGCGGAGATGCCGTGCGCCTCGAGCTGCTCGGCGGCTTGCAGGGCGACGATCACCATGCTGCTGGTGGCGACGAAGGTGATGTCGGTGCCTTCGCGCTTGACGTCGGCCTGGCCCAGCGGGACGAGGAGTTCGCCCTCGGGCACGGGCCCCTTGTCCTGGAAGCTGAGCTTGTCTTCGACGATGACCACGGGGTTGTCGTCGCGGATGGCGGCCTTCATGAGCCCCTTGGCATCGAAGGGCGTGGCGGGGAGCGCCACCTTCAAGCCCGGGATGTGGCTGACCCAGGCGTGGAGACTCTGGCTGTGCTGGGCGGCGCTGCGCCGCGTGGCGCCGAGCGTGGTCCTGAGCACCATCGGCACCTTGAGCTTGCCGCCCGACATGTAGTGGGTCTTGGCGGCCTGGTTCACGAGCTGATCCATCACCAGCGTCAGGAAGTCGCCGAACATGAGGTCGACCACCGGGCGCATGCCGGTCATGGCGGCGCCCACGGCCAGGCCGGTGAAGCCCGCCTCGCTGATGGGCGTGTCGCGGACCCGCTCGGGCCCGAACTCCTCGACGAGACCCGAGAGCACCTTGAAGGGCGTGCCGGCCTCGGCGACGTCCTCGCCCAGGATGAACACCCTGGGGTCGCGGCGCATCTCCTCGGCGAGGGCCTCGTTGACCGCCTGGGAGAAGGTGATGGTGCGGGTGGCGGCGCCCGTCTCCCCGGCGAGCGTGCGGCTAGGCGTAGACATGCAGGCTCACCTCGCTCTCGTCCGGGTAGGGGGCCTCGAGCCCGAAGGCCACCGCCTCGTCGGCCTCGGCGCGGACCTCGGCCTCGACCGCCTCGAGCTCGGCGGCGGTGGCGATCCCCTGCTGCTGCAGCCAGGCGGCGTACAGGGTGAGGGGGTCGCGCTCGCTCTTCCAGTGCGACTCCTCGTCCTTCGACCGGTAGTAGTCGCGCTGGATGTCGCCGACGTGGTGACCGTAGTAGCGGTAGGTGTGGGCGAGCAGGAAGGCGGGCCCCTCACCCTTGCGGGCGCGTTTTACGAGCTCGTGCGCCACGGCGCTCACCTGCGTGACGTCCTGCCCGTCGACCTCGGCGGTGTGGATGCCGAAGGCGCGCGGCCGGTCGAGGATGGCGCCGGCGGTGGTCTCCTCGAAGTGGGTGTACTCGTTGTAGAGGTTGTTCTCGCAGACGTAGAGGACGGGGAGCTTCCAGAGCTGCGCCATGTTCATGACCTCGTAGAGCAGGCCCTGGCCGAGCGCGCCCTCCCCGAAGAAGCACACCGCGACGCGGTCCGTGCCCTGCAGGCGGGCCGACAGCGCGGCGCCGGTGGCGATGCCGGCGCTGCCGCCGACGATGGCGTTGGCGCCGAGGTTGCCGTTCTCCTGGTCGGCGATGTGCATGCTTCCGCCCTTGCCGCGGTTGTAGCCGGCGGCCTTGCCCAGCAGCTCGGCGAACATCAGGTCGAGCCGGGCGCCCTTGGCGATGCAGTGGCCGTGGCCGCGGTGGGTGCTGGTGATGTAGTCCTCGCGGGTCAGGGCGTCGCACACGCCGACGGCCACGGCCTCCTCACCGGCGTACATGTGGGTGAGCCCAGGCATCTTGGCCGTGAGGTAGAGCTCGTTGGCGTGTTCCTCGAACACGCGGATGCGCATCATCTGGCGGTAGGTGAAGAGGTGGCTCGCGGGGTCGGCATCGGCGGACACTCCGGCCCCCGGCGCCTCCCCGCCCGCCTCTTGGTTCGTCGGCTTACTCGCTGCGGATCGACCCGTCACGCAGTGCTCCTTCCCCGGGGAGCGGGACCCGGTCGGGGCCGCCGATGGCGGCTCAGGCGGCGTCACCGTCCAGCTCGTCGTTGCGATCGTCGGCTTTCCGTTTCGTCTTCTCGAGCGCCAGGCGGCTGTCCTCGCGCACCTGTGCCAGGTGGGCCAGCATCGCGCTCCGGGCGGCGTCCCCGTCCCCGGCCTCGATGGCGGCGAGGAGGGTGCGGTGGTGGCGCTGGCCGCGCGTCGGGCCGCCGCTCACCTGGAAGATGTGCCCCCGCAGCTCCTGCAGAAGGTCCACCACGGAATCGAGGAGGCGGGGGACGAAGTGGTTCTGGGTGGCGACGGCGAGCGCGATGTGGAAGCGGTTGTCGGCCTCGATGAAGGTCTTGGCGTCGTCCAGCGCATCGTCCATGTCGTGAACGGCGGCGCGCAGGACCTCGAGATCGGCCGCGGTCCGGCGGGCCGCGGCGCGGGCCGCGATCTCGGGCTCGAGCAGCTCCCGCACTTCGACCATCTCCTCGGCCCGTTCCTCGGACGCGAACCCCATCATGAGTCGCAGCGACTGCTTCAGGGCGTTGACGGTGCCGTCGACGACGAACGTGCCCTGGCCGCGGCGTACCTCGACCAGGCCGTTCTGGATGAGCGTCTTCATGGCCTCGCGGATGACGGTGCGGCTGACCCCGTAGCGCTCGCCCAGGCTGCGCTCGTTGGGCAACTGGTCCCCACTGGTCAGCTCGCCAGAGAGGATCAGTTGCCGGATCCTCTCCACGACCTGCTCGTAGAGCTTGCGGTGTTGAAGCACATCCGTCATATCGTTGTAAACCCATGCATACGATGCAATCTCTTGCAGGAGGTATGGTGGTAATACCTCTTGTGGGATGGTGCGAAACTAGCACGGCCCCGAGCGCCCTGTCAAGAATGTTCGAGGGCTCGAGGGGTTTGACAGACCCCCTTCGTTGTGCTAACGTTGGCCGCGTCCACAACTTGATTCTGTAGGTCTTGCGATTCCTTTCGAGCCGAGCCGTTCCCCCGCCGAAGGGCGCGGCACCGGCGCAACCAAAGGGGTGGTCCAGGCGCCCGAAGTAATCCTTACCGTCCGGTGGTATGACCACCACACCACTAATAGTTATCGAGCGCGTGTTCGCGCGTCCGGACGGGCCGGAGCAGCGCTCGCGCCGTCGCACCGGCGAGCGAGTGCAGGTGCCGCATCGTCTCGGACCGCGTGGAGGAGAAGCTGACATGGCGAAGATAGGATTCGTGGGCCTCGGGGTGATGGGCGGCCGCGTGGCCAAGCGACTGCTGGACGCCGGTCACACCGTCACGGGCTACAACCGTACGCGCTCGAAGGCGCGCTGGCTCGAGGACGCCGGCGTGGCATGGGGCGACACCCCCCGCGCGGTCGCGTCGGCCTCCGACGTGGTGTTCACCATGGTGACCAACACGACCGCCCTGGAAGCCGTGACGCAGGGCGAGGACGGCGTGCTCGCGGGGCTCGCTCCGGGCAAGATCTACATCGATATGAGCACGGTCAGCCCGGCCTATAGCCAGGGGCTCGCCGCGCAGGTCGAGGAGCGCGGCGCCAGCATGCTCGATGCGCCGGTGTCCGGGAGCGTGGAGACCCTCGAGCAGGGCAAGCTCACCTTCATGGTGGGCGGCGAGCGCAGCGACTTCGAGAAGGTCGAGCCCATCTTGCTCGACGTCGGCCCGAAGGCCACCCACGTCGGCCGCAACGGCCTGGCGGTCACCATGAAGATCGCCACCAACCTGAGCCTGGCGGTGCAGATGCTGGCCTTCAGCGAGGGCCTGTTGCTGGCCGAGCGCAGCGGCATCGAGCGGGAGACGGCCGCCGAAGTGTTGCTCAACAGCGTCATCGCGTCCCCGATGGTCAAGTACCGCGGCCCCTTCGTCCTCCAGATGCCGGACGAGGCCTGGTTCGACGTCAACATGATGCAGAAGGACATGAACCTCGCGCTCGAGCTGGGCCAGGAGGTCAACGTGATGCTCCCCACCACGGCCGCGACCAACGAGCTGCTGACCGCCGCCCGCGGGCTGGGGCTCGACAAGCAGGACTTCGCCGTTCTCTTCGAGGTGCTCGCGCGCCTCTCCGGGGGGAGCTGAGCCGATGGCCGCCGAGAGGCTCCGCCGCGATTCGGGGGAAGGCCGGGAGGCCGCCGCCGGGGGTCAACCCCGGCTGGGCGAGTTCGGTTGCTACGTGGCCGGCCAGTGGGTGCGTACCGGCGACCGGCTGGAGGTGCTCAGCCCCTTCGACGGCAGCCTGGTGGCCGTGGTGCACCGCGCGGGCCCCGAGCAGATCGAGGCGGCCATCGCGCAGGCTACGGCGGCGTTCGAGACTACCCGGCACATGCCGGTGTGGAAGCGCTCGGAGGCGCTGGAGGCGATCAGCGCCGGTATCCGGGAGCGCCGCGAGGACCTCGCGCAGACCATCTCCCTGGAGGCCGGCAAGCCGGTCGCGGCGGCGCGCGGCGAGGTCGACCGGGCGGTGTTCACCTTCAAGGTCGCGGCCGAGGAGGCCAGGCGCATCTACGGTGAGATCGTGCCGCTCGACTGGATCCCCGGTCTGGAGGGACGCGAGGCACAGGTACGTCACGTCCCGCTGGGCCCGGTGGCCGGTATCAGCCCCTTCAACTACCCGCTGAACCTGGTGGCGCACAAGGTCGCTCCGGCGCTGGCCGCCGGCGACGCCATCGTGCTGCGCCCCGCCAGCCAGACTCCGTTGAGCGCGCTGAAGCTCGCCGACATCGTGCAGGGATCCGGTTTCCCGGACGGCGCCTTCAGCGTCGTGCCCAGCCGCACGGCCGACGCCGCGCCGCTCGTCGAGGACGAGCGTATCCGGCTGCTGACGTTCACGGGCAGCCCTGCGGTGGGTTGGTCGCTCAAGAGCCGGGCCGGACGCAAGCGCGTCACGCTGGAGCTCGGCGGGAACGCCGGTGTCATCGTGCACGCCGACGCCGACGTGGCGTACGCAGCGGAGCGCGTGATCTGGGGAGGGTTCCAGTACTCCGGCCAGTCGTGCGTTTTGGTGCAGCGCGTCTACGTGCACGAGGACGTCTACGACGCCTTCCGCGACGCGCTCGTGCCGCGGGTGGAAGCGCTTAGGCTGGGCGACCCGCTCGACGAGGCCACCGACGTCGGCCCCGTCATCGACGCCGACGCCGCCGAGCGGATCGAGGCGTGGGTGCGTGAGGCCACCGAGGGCGGCGCACGCCTGCTCGCCGGGGGCGCCCGCCAGGGCAACCTGTGGCCGCCCACCGTGCTGGAGGACGTCACGCCGGCGATGAAGGTATGCAACCAGGAGGTCTTCGCGCCCATGATCGGGCTGTACCGCTACGCCGACGTGCACGAGGCGATCGGCGCCGTCGATGCCAGCGACTTCGGCTTGCAGGCGGGTCTGTTCACCAACGACTGGCGCGTCATCCGCGAGGCCTTCGACCGCATCGAGGTGGGCGGCCTGAACATCAACGACGTATCGACGTTCCGCGTCGACCACATGCCCTACGGCGGCGTCAAGCAGTCGGGAGCGGGTCGCGAGGGACTGCGCTACGCCATCCAGGAGATGAGCGAGATGAAACTCCTGACGCTCAATCCCAGGTAGCTGGGGTCGAGCCGGTCGTGCTAGGCCGAGTCCTGGAGGGAGGTGAGCGGATTCTCCTGACCCATCAGCACGTGGAGGGGCACGGATAGGACGCGTTCTCCTGTTCGGCATCGACGAAGGAAGACCGGAAGACGTTGGAGGTTGAGAGATGTTCAAGAGATTCGCACTCGTGGTCGCGGCTGCGCTGTTCGCCGTGACGGGGCTGGCGATGGCCCAAGGTCCCATCAAGATCGGGATCTCGCTTCCCCTGACCGGTATGTTCTCGCAACCGGGCGGAGCTGCCCAGAAGGGGTACCAGGTCTGGGCCAAGATCGTCAACGACAACGGCGGCCTCCTCGGTCGCCAGGTTCAGCTCGTCATCAAGGACGACGCCAGCGACCAGAACACCATCGTTTCGGACTACAACCGCCTGATCACGCAGGACAAGGTCGACCTCGTGCTCGGCACCTTCTCGTCGCTGCTGAATCTGCCTGCGTCGGCGGTCGCCGAGAAGTATCACATGCTCTACGTGGAGCCGGCAGGCGGCGCGCCGAAGATGTTCGACCGCGGCTTCCAATACCTCTTCTTCGCGCAGCAGGCAACGGCCAACCACCAGGGTGACCAGTTCGTGAAGTGGGTGTTGTCGCTGCCGGCGGACCAGCGGCCCAAGACGGCGGCCTACCCCACCCAGGACGACCCGTTCACCAAGCCGGTCATCGAGGGGATCCGCACGCAGCTCGAGGCGGCCGGCATCAAGACCGTCTACCAGACGACCTACCCGCCCGATACCTCGAACTTCGATACCATCGCCAGCGCCATCAAGAACAGCGGCGCCGAGCTGGTGGCCGAAGGGGCCGTCTTCCAGGACGGCGTGAGCATCATCCGATCCTTCCAGAAGCTCGGATACAGCCCCAAGGTGTTGTTCGAGACCTCGGCGCCCTCCGAGAGCGAGCAGTTCTCCAGCGGCATCGGGATGGCCAACACCGAGGGCATCTTCTACGCCGTGAGCTGGAATTCACAGCTTCCCACCACCATGAACAAGCAGTTCGTCGACACCTATCAACAGATGTTCGGTGCGGGGCAGATCCCGGCCGAGGACGCGGCCGACGCCTTCGCCACGGCGCAGGTGATGCAGAAGGCCGTTGAAGCCGTCGGCTCGCTCGATCAGGCCAAGCTCAAGGACTGGCTGCACGCCAACAGCGTCGACACGATTCTCGGCAACCTCTCGTGGGACAAGACGGGCGCGCCGCAATCGGCGTTCCTGCTGGCCCAGTGGCAGAAGGGCAAGGCGGAGATCGTGTTGCCGCGCGACGTCGCCACCTCGCCAACGATCACCTACCCGAAGCCTGGATGGCAGTAAGCCCCACCTCGAGGCGTGGGCGGGACCCCTTGAGGGGGGTCCCGCCCCGCCCTAGAGTCCTCCCGGCGCTCGGCGCCGGGATCCGCGCGCCGACCTCCGGCCGTCGAGGAGACGCATGACACTGTTGGTCCAGACGATCCTCCTGGGGCTGCTCATCGGGGGGGTGTACGCCCTGTTCGCGTCCGGTCTCACCCTGGTGTTCGGGGTGATGGGAATCGTCAACGTCGCCCATCCGGCGTTCCTCGTGCTTGCCGGGCTGTTCACCTACGAGCTGTGGTCGCGCCTCGGCATCGATCCGCTACTGCTCACCCTGGTCACGACGCCGGTGATGTTCGCCCTGGGCTGGTTGGTCTACAAGGGACTCATCGCGAGGGTGCGCTCGGGACCGGTCTCGATGTCGGTGGTGCTGACCTTCGGCTTGGCCATCGCGCTCGAAGGCGCCATGGGCATGACGTGGGGGAACCGCTTCTTTTCCGTCACGCCCCCCTATTTCAACCAATCGTTCCACCTCGGGGTGCTGGTGCTACCCAAGGCCCAGGTCTTCGGCTGCATCGCTTCCGTGGTGGTCCTTCTGCTGCTCTATCTGTTGCTGACGCGCACCTGGATCGGCCGGGCGATCCGCAGTGCCTCGGAGAACCCGGAAGGCGCCTACCTCGTCGGCATCGACATCGGCACGGTGGCCGCCCTGACGTTCGCCATCGGCGCCGCCACCGCCGGCGTGGGCGGTTCGGTCATGGCCATCATGTACCCGATCTTCCCGGCCTCCCAGTACGTGTGGATCTCCCGCACCCTCGGCATCATCGTGCTGGGAGGCATGGGGAGCCTTCCCGGCGCCGTGGTGGGAGCGCTGATCCTGGGCGCTGCCGAGACCCTGACCGCCACCTACATCTCCACGCAGTGGGCGGTGGTGGTCTTCTACCTCGTCATCCTGGTGGTGCTCATGGTGCGGCCCGAGGGACTGATGGGCGCCCGGGTGCGGAAGGACGTGGTGGCATGACCGCCTCCCCGAAGCCGGCGGCGGGGCGCCGATCCATCCTCACCTGGCGTAACGCGCTGTTCGCGCTGGGGGGCCTGGCCCTCGTCGCCTACCCGCTGGTGCGGCCGGGCGACCAGTACCAGCAGACCGTGCTCATCCTCATCTTCTTGCTCGGCGTGATGGCGACGGGCTGGAACGTCATCGCCGGCTTCACCGGCTACGTGTCGCTGGGGCAGAGCGCGTTCCTGGGGCTGGGCGCGTACACGGTCGGACTGCTGACCCGTGTCGTGCACGTCTCGCCGTTTCTCCTGGCGCCGCTCGGCGGCATCGTGGCGGCGCTGGTGGCGGCACTGCTCGGCTCGACCATCATGCGCACGCGCGAGCACGCCTACGTGATCATCACCATCGCCTTCCTGTTCCTGATGCAGGCTATCGGCCTGAACGCTCCCGGCTTGACCGGCGGTTCCGATGGCATCACGCTTCCGCTCCCCCCATGGGGGCTCGGCATCGGGAACATGCCGTTCTACTACGCACTGTTCGGCCTCATGCTGCTGTCGGTCCTGATGACGTGGTGGATCCGCCGTACCAAGTTCGGCATGGGGCTGGTCGCGATCCGTGAGGACGAGGACAAGGCGGCCGCCATCGGCGTTCGGACCAGCGTCTACAAGATCCTGGCCACCATCGCCAGCGGCGTGCTCATCGGCGTGGCCGGCGGCGTGTACGCCTACTTCCTGACGTTCATCGATCCGCGCGGCATGTTCGCGATCCTGGTCAGCGTGCAGATCGTCCTCGCGACCCTCATCGGAGGGTTGGGGAGCATCTGGGGGCCGGTCCTGGGCGCGTTCCTGGTGGTGCCCATGAACGAGGTCACCAACGGAATCGTGGCTGCTCAGGGCGTCCACCTGTTCGTGTTCGGGCTGGTGCTCATGGCGGTCGTGATGTTCCTGCCGCGGGGGCTCCTCCCCACCGTGCGCGGTTGGGTCGAGAGCCGACGCAAGTCCACCGTCGCGTTCGAGCGCAGGCAGAGCGTGCCGAAGGTCGTGGAGCTGAGCGCCCCGCCGGCGGCCGCCGCGCAGGGTCGATGGGCCGGTCGCAGCGACCGAACCCGCCCGTTGCTGGAGATCGATGGGCTGGTGAAGCGCTTCGGGGGCATTACCGCCGTCGACGACTGCTCGTTCAGCGTAGCCGAGGGCAGCCTGACCGGCCTCATCGGCCCCAACGGGTCGGGCAAGACCACGGTGTTCAACCTCGTCAGCGGGATGATGCGCGCCAACGAGGGCGCTATCCGGCTGGACGGCGAGCGCATCGACGCGCTGCAACCCTGGGACCGCGCGTACCGCGGGCTGGGGCGCACCTTCCAGAGCACCCGGCTCTTCCCCAAGCTGACCGTGATGGAGAACGTGGTGGCGCCGCTGAAGAGCTTCCAGTGGAACCTGCTGCCGGCCGACGCCGTCAGCGGACCCGAGGCCCGGCGGGGGCTGGAGCTGCTCGACTTCGTGGGGCTGGCGGACTTCGGGCCGCAGCCCGCGTGGCAGCTCTCCTTCGGGCAGAAGAAGCTAGTCGAGCTGGCGCAGCTCCTCATGCTCGAGCCCCGCCTGATCCTGCTCGACGAGCCGGCCGGCGGCATCAACCCTGGCCTGATCGAGCGCATCTCCGACACCATCCGTGCGCTCAACAAGCAGGGCCTCACCTTCGTGATCGTGGAGCACAACATGCCGATGGTCCTCGACCTGTGCGATTCGATGCTGGTGATGGCGCGCGGCAGCGTCATCGCGAAGGGGAGCCCCGACGAGATCCAGAGCAACCCGGTGGTGCTCGACGCCTACCTGGGCGAAGACTGGAACCAAGAGGCCGAGCTCGAGGAGGCGAGGGGCTGATGCCGGCCGTTCTCGAGATGACGGGCGTGGTGTCGGGCTACCACGGGGCCCGTGTCCTGCAGGGCGTCGACCTGGCGATCGAGTCCGGCGCCATCACCTGTGTCGTGGGGCCGAACGGCGCAGGGAAGTCGACGCTGCTCAAGACGGTGAGCGGCGTGTGCCGCGCGCTCGAGGGGTCGATCCGCCTCAACGGCTCGGAGTCGATCGCGACCCTGTCGCCCAGCCAGATCCTGGCGCGCGGAGTGGTGCAGGTGCCGCAGCAGAACGCCCTGTTCCCCAGCCTCACGGTCAAGGACAACGTGCTGATGGGCGCCTACATCTTGCGAGGCAAGCCGGGGCTCGTACGCAAGCGTTACCGGGAGGTCGAGGAGCTCATCCCGCTGGTGCGCGACCGCGCCTCGGACAAGGCGGGCAACCTGTCGGGCGGGCAGCGCCGCGCCGTCGAGTTCGCGCGCAGTCTGATGCTCGATCCCAGCCTGGTGCTGCTCGACGAGCCCTCGCTGGGCCTGGACCGGAAGAGCCTGAAACAGGTGTGGGACCTCATCGCCGGGATGCGCGACCGCGGGCGCACCATCCTGTTGGTGGAGCAGAACGTTCGGCTGGGCCTGGGTTCGGCCGATTTCGGGGTGGTGCTGGAGGGCGGGCGCGTGCGCCTCCACGGCCCCGCCCGGGAAGTCCTCGAACATCCCGAGATCGCCGACCTCTACCTCGGCGGCACCGTCCGGGATGCCTGAACGCCGGGCGTCCGGGCGTCGCGTTCGCCGCTGCGGTCCGCGGCGCCTTCCGCGGCGCCCCGCCGCCAGGGAGCGGCGCGCGCCGCTCCGGAGGCGGGTGCGGTGACGGGCGTGCTGTGGGCGGCCGTGGCGGGCGTGGCCTACGGCGTCTTCCAGGCCGTGAACCGCGGCACGCTCGTCGACATGGACGTGCTGGAGTCGACCTTCCTCCAGCTCCTGGTGAGCTCGCTGATGCTGGTGGCGCTGGTGCTGGGATTGCACGGCGTGTCGCTGGGGCAGATCCCGGCCGCCGCCGTGCTGTACTTCGGCCTGGCGGGGCTCGTCCACTTCCTGGGTGGCTGGACGCTACTCAACCGCAGCCAGCAGCTGCTGGGTGCGGCCCGTACCAGCCCGCTGCTGGCGTCGGTGCCGCTGTTCGGCACGGTGCTGGCGCTGGCCGTCCTGCGCGAGGTGCCGAGCCTCGCCGCCGTGGCGGGCATGGCCACCATCGTGGCGGGGGTCTACGTGGTGCAGCTCGACCGCGCACGGCGGCAGGCGCGCGCGGTCGCGGCCGCCGGCGATGGCGCGGCCCCCGCCGGCGGCTGGAAGCGGGCGCTGGCGTCGTCGCGCTTCGGCCTGGGCGCGGCCCTGTGCTGGTCGATCAGCCCGCTGTTCATCCGGCGCGGGCTGGACGCCATGGACGCGCCCATGGTGGGGGTGACGCTCGGCTTGATCGCCGCCACCCTGGCCTACGGCGTGGTCCTGGCCGTCCGCCGCCGCGCCCCCTGGCGCGGCGTGCCGGCGCGCACCATGAGCTGGAAGATCGTCGCCGGCGTGCTGGTGGGGTTCGCGACCTGGACCCGCTGGTACGCCCTGTCGCTCAACCCCGTGACGGTGGTGCTCAGCCTCGGCCTGCTCTCCGTGCCCACCGTCATCGCCCTGGCTCCGCTGCTGGCGGGCCGCCACCTGGAGCAGGTGACCCGCGCCGTGGTGCTGGGCTCGGCGCTGGTGGTGGTCGGAGCGCTGGTGCTCGTCGCGCCCGGCGTGAGGAGTTCGATGTGAACGTAGACGTCCATTGCCATGCCATCGTCCCGGAGATGCTCAGGGGGGCGGGCGGCGACGAGCCCTGGCGACCGGCGGTCACATGGGAGGACGGCGCCCAGGTGGTGGCCTACCGCGGCAAGAGGATCCGGTCCGCCCTGCGGGAGTTCGTGCGGGTCGAGCGCATGCTCGAGGAGGCGGCGGGCGAGGGCGTCGACCATGTGGTGCTCTCGCCGTGGGTCAATCTGCTCCCGTTCGCCCTGCCGGCCGACGAGGCGCTGGCGGTGTGTGGCCTGCAGAACCAGGCGCTGTCCCGCGCGGCCCGGGAGCATCCGGGGCGGGTGAGCGCCCTCGGGGCCGTACCCCTGCAGGACCCGGAACGCGCCGCCGACGAGCTGGAGCACGTCATGGCCCTGCCGGGGATGCTCGGCGTCGAGACCAGCGCCAGCGTGCAGGGCGCCTACCTCGGCGACGACCGCTTCCTACCCTTCTGGGAGGCCGCCGAGCGCCTGGGAGCGCTGGTGTTCGTCCACCCGACCACCAAGGGCTTCGGCCTGCCGGTGTTCGAGGACTACTACCTGTGGAACACCGTCGCCAACCCCCTGGAGACCGCGGTCACCGCCGCGCACATGGTGACGGCGGGCGTGATGGAGCGCCACCCTCGGCTCCGGGTGCTGCTCGCGCACGGGGGCGGAGCGCTGCTGGCCCTGCGCGGGCGGCTGCGCCACGCGGCGTCCTTCCAACCGCAGGCTCGAGCGCGGTTGCAGGGCGCCTTCGACGACTCGCTGCGGCGCTTCTACTACGACACCGTCACCTTCGACGGCGACCTGCTCCGCGCGCTGATCGACTACGTCGGTCCCGAGCGCGTCCTGCTCGGGACCGACCGGCCCTTCGACATGGGCACCACCCGCTCGGTGGAGGAGGTGCGGGCGCTGCGGCTCCCCGAGGCCCAGGAGCGGGCCCTGCTGGGCGGCAACGCCGAGCGCCTGTTCGGGCTGTCGGCTTCCGCGAGGCCGGTGGAGTGAACGTGCCCGTCGAGCGGCACGGGGAAGGGAGGGCCGCCGGGTGAGCGACACCTTCGACGTGGTGGTCGCCGGGGCCGGGCACAACAGCCTGGTCACGGCCGCCTACCTCGCCAAGGCGGGGTTCCGTTGCCTGGTGCTGGAGTCCCGCCCCGAGGTGGGGGGCGACACCAACACCGAGGCGCTGACCCTGCCCGGCTTCCGCCACGACGCCTGCTCGACGGCGCACACCCTGCTGCAGAGCAGCCCGCTGCTGCGGGGTGACGAGCTGGGGCTCGAGCGCTACGGGCTCACCTACCTCCACCCGGACCCGGTGGTGCACGTCCCCTTCCCGGACGGCACCTCGATCACGCAGTGGCGCGATCCCGAGCGCACCGCCGCGGAGCTGGCGCGCTTCTCCCAGCGCGACGCGGCCGCCTATCTGCGGGCGCTGGCCGAGTACGAGGAGGTCGCTCCGATCTTCGGGCGCCACCGCTACACCCCCATCGGCTGGGGCCCGTCCCTGGCCGAGCGGCTGGCGGAGCACCCGCACGGCAACCGCTGGCTGCGGCGCCAGGCCATGAGCGCCTTCGAGATCATCGAGGACACCTACGAGAGCGAGCGGGTCCGCGCGTTCATGCTGTGGATGGCGTTCATGACGATGCAGCCCCCCGAGCGCCCCGGCACCGGCCGGCTGGCGTACTCGCTGGTCTACGGGCGTCAGAAGCACAGCTGGACGCTGCCCCGGGGAGGCTCCGGCTCGTTGCCCGCGGCGCTCGCGCGGCTCATCGAGGATCGGGGCGGGGTCATCCTCACCGGTCGTCGCGTGCGCCGGCTGCTGCTCGAGCGCGGCCGCTGCGTCGGCGTGGAGACCGAGGACGGCGAGGAGCACCGTGCGAGCCGGGCCGTGCTCTCGACCATCCACATCAAGCACCTGATCGGCATGGCCCCGGCCGAGGCCTGGGGCGAGGACTTCCTCTACGGCGTGCGCACCTGGAAGGCGGGGGTTTCGATGTTCGTCACCCACTACGCCACTACCGAGCCGCCGAAGTTCGCGGTGGAGGGCGGCACCTTGAGCGCCTCGGCCAGCGGCACGCCGGGCTCGGTGGCGCGCATGCTGCGCGTCGCGCCGGAGTTCCGCCGCGGCAGCGTCGCTGCCGACGATCCCGTGCTGCTGGTGCTGTGCCAGACCGTGGCCGATCCCTCGCGCGCGCCGGCGGGGCGGCACACGTTGAAGGTGGTCGGATTCCAGCCCTACGAGCTCGCCGAGGGCGCCGAGCGCTGGGACGACCTCGAGGAGGCGGTGTCCGAGGCCAACCTGGCGCAGCTCCGGCGCTACGCGCCGAACCTCACCGACGACACCATCCTGGCGCGCGTGATCGAGAGCCCGCTCGGGCTCGAGCGCTTCAACGAGCACAACTGGCACGGCTCCTGCCACGGCGGCGACGCCTCGCCCGCTCAGACCGGGGCGCTGCGCCCCGCGCCCGGCTGGGCCGGACACCGCACCCCGATCGAGGGGCTCTATCAGACCGGCGCCACCACCCATCCCGGGGGGTCGGTGTCCGCCGGGCCGGGCCGCAACGCGGCCATGGTCATGCTCGCCGATCTCGGGACCAGTCTCGAGGAGGTCGTGCAGCGTGCCTGACAAGAAGATCGAGTCCGCGATTGCCAACTGGGCCCCCCGCTTCACCTCGCAGGGCGTCGACTACAACGATTTCGTGCGGGTCACCGCGGGTCTGGAGCGCTGGGACGACTGGCTCGACGCCTGGTGCGCCAACGGCGACACCCACGCCGAGCTCGCCGAGCAGGCCGAGGAGCGGGGGCGCACGCTGTCGGCCGGCGAGGCCTGGGTGCGTGCCGCCCTGAGCTACCACTTCGCCAAGTTCGTGTGGATGGTCGACATGGCGAAGCACCGCGCGGCCGCCGACCGCGCCGTGAACGCGCTGCGCGAGGCGCACCGCCTGCTCGACCCGCGCGCCGAGCGCGTCGAGGTGCCGTTCGAGGGCGGCACGATGGTCGGCAACCTGCGGCGGCCGGCCGGCGTCGCGCGTCCCCCGCTGGTGCTGCTGCTGCCCGGCCTCGACTCCACCAAGGAGGAGTTCTTCCACTGGGAGAACGTGTTCCTGGCGCGCGGCATGGCGACGCTGTCGCTGGACGGGCCCGGCCAGGGGGAGACCGGCTACCACACCGTGATCCACCCGGACTACGAAGTGGCGCCGGCGGCGATGCTCGACCATCTCACCGGCCGCGGCGACCTCGACCTCGGGCGCGTCGGGGTGGTCGGCGTGTCGCTGGGCGGGTACTACGCGCCCCGCACCGCCGCGTTCGAGCCGCGCATCAAGGCGGTGTGCGCCATCGGCGGGCCCTACGACTTCGGCGAGTTCTTCGCCGAGCGCCCCGCCATCTCCCGCGAGACCTTCCTCCACCACTCGGGGACCGACACCCTGGAGGCGGCGCAGGCGGTCGCCAGCCGGCTCAGCCTGGAGGGGGTGGCGGAGCGGATCGCGCAGCCGTTCCTGGTGATCTTCGGCAAGCTGGACCGGCTGGTGCCCTACCAGCAGGCCGAGCGGGTGGCGGCCGAAGCCCCCAACGCGGAGCTGATCATGTACCCCGACGGCAACCACGTCTGCAACAACCTGCCGTACAAGTACCGCCCCCTGGCCGGTGACTGGATGGCGGAGCGGCTCCGTGGTTGACCGCTTCACCTCCGGTGAGATGGCGCGGCGCTGGAGCCTGGCGCGCGGCCTCATGGACGAGCACGGGCTCGACGCCCTGCTGCTGTTCGGGAACTCGGGCGTGAACCGGCACAACGAGGCCAACGTCTTCTGGCTCTCCAACCACCTCGACCTGCACCACTGCTACCTGCTGGCGCCGCGCGACGAGGAACTCCCGGCCGCGCTCTACACCGGGCTCACCAACCACGTCCCCAACGCCCGGCAGGTCAGCGACGTGCCGGAGATCGCCTGGGGCGGCTACGACCCGGCCGCCACGGTGGCCGCCCGCCTGCAGGCGCAGGGGTTGGGGAGCGCGCGCCTGGGGCTGGTCGGCATCAACGCCACCTTCGGCATGGGCATGCCCTACGCGCACCTCCGGGCGCTGCGCGAGGCTCTGCCCGGGCTCACGACGCTCGACGTCACCCGCGCCTTCGCGGCGCTCCGCGCGGTCAAGTCCGAGGAGGAGATCGCCTGGCTGCGCAAAGCGGCGGGCTTCACCGACCGCACCGTCCGCGCGCTGCAGGCCGAGGTCCGGCCGGGGATGCCGGAGTACGCCCTGCTCGACATCATCGAGCACGCCTACCGCGCCGACGGGGGCCAGCCCCACATCGCGTTCCTGCGCTCCATGCCGATGAGTGCCCCCAACGGCTGCCTGCCGGCGCAGAACCCCTCGGACCGGCGCATCGAGCAGGGAGACGTCATCATCACCGAGATCAGCGCCTCCTGGTGGGGCTACTCCGGCCAGATCCACCGCCCGGTGTTCGTGGGGGCGGAGCCCACCGAGGCCTGGCAGCGCATGTTCGACACCGCCCGGGAGGCCTACCGCCGCATGGCCGAGGTCATCCGTCCGGGCGCCAGCGAGGGCGACGTCGTCCGCGCCGCCTCGATCATCGGGGAGCGCGGCTACGCCATCTACGACGACCTCATCCACGGCTACGGGGTGGACATCCATCCGCCGCTCGTCGACCGCTCCTGCTGCCGCTACTGGCCGTGGGATGACGTCCGTCCCGCTCCCGAGGGGCGCCGCTTCGAGGCCGGCATGGCGATCGTGATCCAGCCCAACCCGATCACCCCCGACGAGCGCATGGGCCTGCAGCTCGGGGCGCTCACCGTGGTCACGGACGGGGGTGCCGTGTCGCTGCACGACGTTCCGCTCGAGCCCGTGGTGACGGGGTCGTGAGCGCCGCGCCCCGCGCCGGCCCGGCGGCCGCACCGGCCGAACGCGGGCGTCCCCTGGGCGTCGGCCTGGTCGGGGTGGGGCGCTGGGGCATGCGGCTCGGGGCGGCGCTGCGGCGAGCGGGCGGCGTGAAGCTCGTGAGCTGCTACGCCCGCACGGCCGAGGCGCGCGAGGCGGCGGCGCGGGAGCTCGCGTGCAGCGGCGCACCGGCGCTGGAGGCGTTGCTGGACGACCGCAGGGTCGAGGCGGTGGTCGTGGCGACGCCCAACGCCAGCCACGAGGCCATCGCGCTGGCCGCCGCAGCCCGTGGCCTGCACGTGTTCGTCGAGAAACCGATCGCCCCCGACGAAGCGGCCGCGCGCAGGATGGCTGCGGCGTGCGACCGCGCGGGCGTGACGCTGCAGGTGGGCCACGCCTTCCGGAGGCTGGGCGCGTCGCGTGCCGCGCACCGGCTGGCGCGCTCGGGTGCGCTCGGCACGGTGGTCCTCGCCGAGGCCAACTTCTCGCTCCCGGGCGCGTTCGCGCCCGGCAACTGGCGCTCGCACCGGGCGACGCTGCCGGGCGGGCCCATGACGCAACTCGGCGTCCACCACGCCGACACCCTGCAGGCGTGGCTGGGCCCGGCCGTGCGGGTTCGGGGGTCGTTGGCGCACGTGGCCGCGGACGCCGACATCGACGACGTGGCCGTCGCGGTGTTGGAGCACGGCTCCGGCGCCCGTTCCGTCATCGCCTGCAGCTACGTGTCTCCCAAGACCTACCGCATCCGGCTCTACGGCACGCGCGCCAACCTGGAGTTGCGCACCGCCATGGCGCTGTGGCCGGAGACCGAGCGCATGGACGCGGAGACCACCCTGACGCTGGAGACGGGAAGCGGCTCCCGGCGGGTGCCGTTCGAGGTGCGCGACATGCTGGTCGACGAGTTGGAGGCCTTCGGTCGCTGCGCGCGGTCGGGGGAGGCGCCCGAGACCGGCGCGGAGGAGGGGATCGCGGCGTTGCGCGTCGTCCTCGGCGTGCTGCCGCCGGAAGAGGCCGGGGAGGTCGCCCGGTGAACGGCGGCGGGCGCGCGGGCGCGCTACGAAAGGGACACGATCGACCCGCAGGGCGGGCGCGCGCGGCGCGCCGGAAGGAGTGAGGCCATGGACAGGCAACGCATCCGTTACGTGGACCCCGGGACCCTCGAGGACCCGAAGATGCTCGAGGAGCTGCAGCGCTGCGCCCGTGAGGGCACGCCGCGGCCCGAGAGTTCCGCGGTGCGCGCGCACGTGCCCGCGGTGTTCTGGTCGTTCGCCGACAGCTGGCGCGACGTGTTCAAGCACGGCGTGTGCGACCACGCCATCAAGGAGCTGTGCCGCGTGTACGTGTCGCGCTCGGTGAAGTGCGAGTACTGCGGCAACCAGCGCTCCATGACCGCGGCGAAAGACGGCCTCGAGGAAGAGGACTACCGCGCGCTGATGGAGTTCGAGAGCGCGGAGCGCTACGACGACCGCCAGAAGGCGGCGCTGTCGCTGGCGCAGGCCATCGCCTGGCACTCCGACCTGAGCGACGAGGACTGGGAGCGCCTCCACCGGCACTTCAGCGAGCCCGAGCTGGTGGAGCTGGGCTACTTCATCGGCCTCACGCTCGGCCAGCAGAGCTTCCTGCGGCTGCTCAACATCGGCCACCACGAGGTGCTCGACCTCGGGGACGCCTCGCTGGCGCCCGGTTTCGAGACCAAGGAGGCGATGGCCGAGACGCGCGCGTCGGAGGACTACTGGGCCCGCAAGTGAGGGCTACTCCGGCAACGCCATCTGGATCGCCTTCACCCGGCTGAAGTTGCGCATCGCTTCGAGGAAGTCCTTCTTGCGGCCGACGCCGCTGCGCTTGTAGCCCCCGAACGGAAGGCCGAGCTCGCCGGTGTTGACGCGATTGACCGACACGACGCCGGCCTCGATGCGGGTGGCCATGCGGTGGGCGACCCCGAGATCGCGGGTCCAGACCCCGCTGGTGAGGCCGTAATCGACACGGTTGGCGATGGCGACGGCCTCGTCCTCGTCCTCGAAGGTCAGGATGCCGGCGACCGGCCCGAACACCTCGGAGGTCATGATCTCGGCGTCGGGCGCCGCCTCCGTCACCACCGTCGGCGGAACCCAGAAGCCGCCCTTCAGGCGCGCGTCCGACGGCAGGTCGGCGCGCGCGGGAACGCAGGCGCCGGCGGCCTCGGCGCGCTGCAGCGCGTCCTGCACCTTCTGCTGCTGGCGCTTGCTGACCATCGGCCCCACGATGGAGCGCTCGTCGAAGCCCTCGCCCACGTACAGGCCGGCCACCGCGGACGTGAAGCGCTCCATGAAGGCGGCGTAGATCGATTCGTGCACCAGCACCCGCTCGCTGCCCGAGCAGGCCTGCCCGCTGTTGAAGAAGGCACTGCGCACCATGCCCTCCACGGCCTTGTCGAGGTCGGCATCGGGGAAGATGATGGAGGCGTTCTTGCCGCCGAGCTCCATCATGGTGGGCAGGATCCGCTTCGCCGCGGCCGCCAGGATCTTCTCGCCGGTGAGGTCGGAGCCGGTGAAGGCGATGAAGTCGATGCCGCGGTGCGCTACGAGCTGCACGCCGGTCTCGACGCCGCCCGTGACCACGTTGAGCACGCCCGGCGGCAGCACGTCGGCCGCCAGCTCGGCGATGCGCAGCGACGACAGGGGGGTCTCCGGAGCCGGCTTGAGCACCACCGTGTTGCCGGTCGCGAGCGCCAGCGCCGCGAAGTCGGCGGTGTGCATGGGGGGCCAGTTCCACGGGATGATGACGGCGACCACCCCGTAGGGCTCGTAGACGATCTTGCGCATCTCCGACGGGCTGTCGTAGACGCTCTGGCCGTAGAACTTGTCGGAGGCGCCGGCGTAGAAGCGGAAGGTGCGTTCGGCGTTGGTGACGTCGCGCGCCGACTGCACGCGCGGCTTCCCGTTCTCCCACGTCTCGAGGTCGACGAGCTCGTCGTGATGCTCGCGGATGCGACGGGCGATCTCGAAGAGCATCTCGCCGCGCTTCTCCGGGCTGACCCAGCGCCAGGTGCGGTAGGCGTCGCGCGCCGACGCCACGGCGTGGTCGACGTCGGCCTCGCTCGCGGCCGGAGCGGCGCCGAGAACCTCGCCGGTGGCGGGGTTCATGACCTCCAGCGCCGACGTGCCGTCACCGTCGACGAACGCGCCGCCGATGAGCATCTTCCAGGTCGCGTGGTCCTTGTAGGGGTGGTAGGCCATCCGCTGTCTCCTTCGCCGGGGCAAGCCCTCGGCGCGTCACGACAAGAAGGGGGCGCCTGCAGTCTGCGCCGCGCGCCCGTCTCGCTGGAGCGCCCGCCGCGATGCAAGCGCATACATGATATGTAATGTCTTGCAAGAAGTATGGTGGTCATACCTCTCGTGAATGTCGCGAACTTAGCATGTTTCTCGAAGCCCTGTCAAGGCGCGCGGCGCCTCGCAGGCGTTTGACAGCCCCCCGCCGGTGTGCTAGTTTGAGCGACGTCCACAACTTGCTTCCGGTACTCTCGCCGCTACGCTCGGGCGGCCCGGGCACCGCTTCACCTGGCGAAGCTGTCCATGGCCCAAGGAGCCGCTCGCGTGCGCCGTTGCATTTTGTCCTTCCGGTGGTATGACCACCACACCACGAATACTTATCGAAGCTCCCACCATTTCCGGGACCCGCGGCGCCCCGTCGCGCCCGGGCGCCGCGTCGCCGTGCGCGCCGGTCCCCTGCCGGCCGCGATGCGGCCCCCGACCGCTGTGTTCTCTCTGGAGGTGTTCGTTCCCGGCATGGCAGCCGCCCGCCGCTTCGCGGCGCGGTCCTCCATGCGGACCGAGGGGGTGGACGCTCCAACCTGACCGGGCGCGCCGAGCGTACGTGGGGTCCGCGAGGCGTGCCGAGAACGAACACTCGGCATCACGTGCTTGCCCTTGGAGGCAGACATGAACAAGAGGATCATGGCGCTCGTCGTCGCGGCCGCGCTCCTGGCGGCGCTCGGCGTCGCGGCCGCGCAGGGCCCCATCAAGATCGGTATCTCGCTCTCGCTGTCGGGAGACTTCTCGGCCGACGGGCAGGGGTTCCAGCAGGGCTACCAGCTGTGGGCCGATCAGGTCAACGCCAACGGCGGGCTGCTCGGCCGCCAGGTGCAGCTCGACATCGTCAACGACAACTCCAGCCCCGACCAGGTGCAGACCAACTACCAGAAGCTCATCACGGTGGACAAGGTGCCGCTGGTGCTGGGGCCGTTCTCGACGCTGCTCACCAAGCCCGCGTCGGTGGTGGCGAACCGCTACGGCTACGCCATGGTGGAAGGCGCGGGCGGCGCGCCGTCGGTGTTCAACCGCGGGTTGAAGAACGTCTTCGACGTGGCGCTGCCGGTGATCAACGACCTGGACAGCTTCACCCAGTACATCCTGTCGCTGCCCGCCTCCGAGCGGCCCAAGACGGTGGCCTACGCCACCAACGACGACCCGTTCACACAGCCGCAGGTCGAGCGCTCGCGCAAACTGTTCGAGGCCGCCGGGTTGAAGACGGTGTCGTACCAGACCTACCCCTCGGAGACCACCGACTACAACCCCATCGCCGACAAGATCATCCAGTCGAAGGCCGATCTCGTCGTGGCCGGGACCTTCATGCCGGACATCGTCGCCTTCGTGCAGCGCTTCCGCCAGCAGCACTACAACCCGATGGGCCTCATCGCGACGGCCGGGCCGGACCTCGGCTCGCAGTTCATCCAGGCCGTCGGCGGCGCGCAGAACGCCGAGGGCATCCTGGTGCCCAACACCTGGTACCCGGGCGCCGACAACCCCGGCAACGCGGCCTTCGTCAAGGCCTTCATCGCCAAGTTCGGAGGGAAGGCCTCCGACATCAACGGCGACGCCGCCGAGGGCTACGCCGCCGGCCAGGTTCTGCAGGCGGCGGTCGAGAAGGTGGGGGGCCTCGACAACGCCAAGATCATCACCGAGCTGCACTCCGGAGACACCTTCAAGAGCATCCTCGGTGACGTGACCTTCAACGACGTGGGTGAGAACACCGCGGCCAAGGCCTACCTGTTCCAGTGGCAGAACGGGCAGTACCTCCCCGTCTACCCGGCCAGCGCCGCCGCGGCGCCGTTCGAGTTCCCCAAGCCGGCCTGGAAGTGAGGTGACGTCCCACGGGTTCCGGAGGGGCGGCGCGCAGCCGCCGTCCCTCCCCCCGGCGCCGGTCGACCGCCCGCACGCGCGGGCCGACGGGCCGCGCGCCGGGACCGACACGGGAGTCGAGCCATGCGCATAGTCATCGACGCCATCATCACCGGCGTACTGTCCGGCGGGATCTACGTCCTCATGGCGCTGGGCCTCACGCTGATCTTCGGCGTGATGGACATCATCAACGTCGGCCAGGGAGCGCTCGTGATCCTGGGAGCCTATCTCAGCTACGTCCTGCAACAGCACCTCCACATCGACCTGTTCCTGGGGCTTCTCATCACCATGCCGGTGATGTTCGCCTTCGGGGTGGCGTTGGAGGCGGCGTTCGTGCGGCCCATCCGCTGGGAGCGCACCACGTTGTCCATCCTCATCACGTTCGCCATCGCACTGCTCATCCAGGGGGCGCTGTCGCTCGTCTTTTCGACCAACCTGGTGCAGATGCACGCCTGGTACGTGGATCACTCGGTCAAGATCGGCAGCTTCTACCTGGCGTGGGTCTACATCTTCGATTTCCTGTTGAGCGCCGTGCTGGTCATCGGCCTCTACCTGCTGCTGAACCGCACCAGGTTCGGCGCGAGCCTGCGCGCCTCCATGCAGAACCGCACCGCCGCGCAGCTCGTCGGCATCGACGTCGAGCGCGTCTCGGCGATCACCTTCGGCATCGGCGTGGCGCTGGCGGCCGCCGGCGGCATGGCCTACGGCGCGACCACCTCGTTCAACCCCAACAGCCAGTACGACCTCATCTCGCGGCTGCTCGCCATCATCATCCTGGGCGGCATGGGCAGCCTTCGGGGCGCCGTCGTGGCGGGATTCGGGATGCTCGTCATCGAGGACGTCACCTCCGTGGTGTGGTCGCCGGTGTGGGCCAGCACGGTGTTCTACATGGCGCTGGTAGTGGTGCTGGTCGTCCGGCCGCAGGGGCTGTTCGGGCGTCTGGCGGGTAGGCGGCAATGAAGAGGGCGCGCCCCGTCCTCCTGCTCGCGCTGCTGGTGCTGGCAGTGGCCTTCCCGTTGCTCATCCCCAACCCCGCCGTGGACACGGTGGCGGTGTTGACCGTCATGTTCGCCGCCGCCGTCACCGCCTGGAACGCCTTCTCGGGCTACAGCGGCTACATTTCGATCGGGCACGCCGCCTTCTTCGGGATCGGTTCCTACGCCGTCGCCATCCTGTGCCAGGACTGGCACGTGCCCGGCGGCTACCTGCCCTTCCTGCTGCTCCCGGTCGCCGGGCTCGTCGCCGTCGCGTTCGCCGTGCCGATGGGCTGGGTCGCGCTCAGGACGCGCAAGCATACGTTCGTCATCCTCACCATCGCGATGTTCTTCATCATGCAGCTCATGGCGTTCAACCTGCGCAGCATCACCAACGGCTCGCGCGGCATGAGCCTGCCCATCCCCGTGAACTGGAGCGGCGCCTTCTACGACCTGCCCTTCTACTACGTGGGGCTGGCCGTGCTGCTGCTGGCGCTGGGCGTGTCGTGGTGGATCCGCAACTCCAAGTACGGCCTCGGGTTGCTGGCGATCCGCGACGACGAGGACCGCGCCCGCGGCCTCGGCGTGCGCACCGGCGCCTTCAAGCTCACCGCTTTCGTCACCGCCGCCTTCTTCTTCGGCATGGTGGGCGGGCTCCACGCCTACTTCGTCGAGTCGATCTTCCCGGCCTTCGCCTTCGACCCCCTGATCGACCTGATGGTGGCGCTGATGGCTTTCCTGGGCGGGCTCGGAACGCTGGCGGGGCCCGTGCTGGGCGCGCTCATCCTGGAGCCGGCGCAGCAGTACTTCACCATCTGGTTCAGCAAGCCCGGCTACTACCTGATGATCTACGGGGCGCTGTTCCTCGTCATCATCCTGTTCCTTCCGCAGGGGATCATCCCCGCCCTGCGCGCGCGCTTCACCCGTGCCGAGGCCCTGGCCGGGCCCGTGCGGCGCGGGGACGCCGCCGACGCACCGCCGGGCGACGCCCTGTCCGCTGCCGCTCTGGCCGCGGACGGCGACGCGGACCGAGGGGGCGGCGCATGAGTCTGCTGGCCGCGACCGCGGTGTCCAAGGCGTTCGGCGGGGTGCGCGCGCTCGACGGCTGCAGCATCGCCGTCGAGAAGGGGAGCCTGACCGGCCTCATCGGGCCCAACGGCTCGGGCAAGACCACGCTGTTCAACGTCATGACCGGCTACGAGACGGTGGACGCCGGCGAGATCGCCTTCGACGGCAAGCCCATCACCAACACCACCCCCGAGCGGGTGTTCCAGCTCGGCATCGGACGCACCTTCCAGCTCACCCGCATCTTCCCGCGTCTGTCGGTGCTCGAGAACATGCACGTGGCGGCGCAGCGGCAGGGCTGGCGCTCGCTGTTCGGGCGTTGGAGCTCGTCCGCGGAGCACCAGCGGGCGTTGGAGCTGCTCGACTTCGTGGGGCTCACCCGCCTCAAGGACGTGCCCGCACGCAACCTCTCCTACGGCCAGAAGAAGCTGCTGGAGTTCGCCTACGTGCTGGTCGCCGAGCCCGAGGTGATCCTGCTCGACGAGCCGGCCGGCGGCGTCAACCCCACCATGATCCGCTACCTGACCGAGCGGATCCGCCAGCTCAACCGGCGTGGGGTGACCTTCCTGATGGTGGAGCACAACATGGAGTTCGTGATGGGGTTGTGCGACCGCGTGGTCGTCATGAACCACGGCGAGACCATCGCCGACGGCGACCCCGAGACCGTTCGCAACGATCCACAGGTCCTCGAGGCCTACCTGGGGGCGTGAGCATGCTTCTGGAGATGCGCAATCTGACGGCCGGCTACGACGGCAGCGACGTGCTCAAGTCCCTCGACCTCAAGGTGGAGGAGGGTTCCGTCACGTGCATCGTCGGGCCCAACGGGGCCGGCAAGTCGACCGTGCTGAAGGTGGTGAGCGGCCTCCTCAAGCCGCGACGCGGCGAGGTGCTCTTCCAGGGGCGCGGCGTCACCGGCCTGAACCCGCGCAAGGCGCTGGGGCTCGGCATCGTCCAGGTGCCGCAGAACCACAGCCTCTTCCCGGAGATGACGGTCCGCGAGAACGTCCGCCTGGGCGGGTTCACCATCCGCGATCCGGCCCGCGTCGAGGAGCGCATGCGGGAGGTCGAGGCGATGTTCCCCATCGTGCGCGAGCGCGCCGGCGAGAAGGCGGGCAACCTCTCGGGCGGCCAGCAGCGGCTGGTGGAGTTCGCCCGCTCGCTCATGCTCGATCCCCGGATGATCCTGCTCGACGAGCCCTCGATGGGGCTCGACCCCAAGACCATGAAGGCGGTGTTCGAGACCGTGGCGCGCATGCACGAGGGTGGCCGGACCATCCTGCTGGTCGAACAGAACGTGCGGGCCGGGCTCGCCATCGCCACCCACGGCATCGTGCTGGAGAGCGGGCGGGTGCGCCTGGAGGGCTCGCACGACGAGGTCCTCGGCAACCCGCAGATCGGCCGGCTCTACCTCGGCACCGCCCTCGCCGAAGCCTGACGCCGCACGCCCCCGGCGCGCGGCGAGGTGTACCGTCCCCGACGTCGCCCGGCGAGCGAGATGCGCCGGGCGATTAGACTGGGACGCAGACGTCGCCCGCTCGAGGAACGCTCCGCCGAGGCAGGTCGCTGGAGGGAGTCACGTGCTGAGTACCCCGGAGAAACTCGTCTTCCTGGTTCTGGCGCTCGTGTCGCTGTACTTCGCCTACCTGGGGTTCGCGCGGGTGATCCGCGTGGTGCGGCGCGGGCCGGAGGGGGGTTACCCCCGCCTCGACCGGCTGCCGGCCCGCCTGGGTGAGGGCATCGTGCGGGTGCTGTCGCAGCGCACGGTGTTCCGGGCGCGGCCGTGGGTAAGCTTCTTCCACAGCTTCATCTTCTACGGGTTCGTGCTCTATCTGTTCGTCAACCTGATCGACCTGCTCAACGGCTACCTGCCGCACGCCTGGACCGGGGGGATCCGGTTGGGCGCCGTGGGCGACGCCTACCGCCTCCTGGCGGACCTGCTCACGGTGCTGATCCTGGTGGGCATGGTCTACATGCTGGTGCGGCGTTTCTGGGCCGGCGACCGGCGGCTGGAGTTCGGCGAGCGCACGCTGCTGCACGAGAAGGTGAAGGTCGGGGGCATCCGACGCGACAGCCTCATCGTGGGCGTGTTCATCCTGCTGCACGTGGGCTTCCGGCTCTTCGGCGAAACCTTCCTGCTGGCCTCGGAGGGGCATGCGGACGCGTGGCAGCCGGTGGCGAGCACGCTGGCGTCGTGGGTGGGGTTCGGTCCCGGGCGCATCTGGGGCTGGCACCTGGGCTGGTGGGCGGCGCTGGGGCTGATCCTGGCGTTCCTGCCGTACTTCCCGCGTTCCAAGCACCTGCACCTGATCGCCGCGCCGTTCAACTTCGCCTTCGAGCGCCGGCGCGAGGGCGGCGCCCCGGTGTCGACCGGCGCGCTGGAGCCGATCGACTTCGAGGACGAGTCCTTGGAGCAGTTCGGTGCGGCGAGCCTCGAGCACCTGCGCTTCCCGCAGCTGCTGGATCCGTACGCCTGCATCCAGTGCAACCGTTGCGCCAACGTCTGTCCGGCCAACCAGACGGGCAAGGCGCTGAGCCCGGCCGCGCTGGAGATCAACAAGCGCTACGAGCTGAACCTGGTGGGCGAGGCGTTCGCGCGGGGCGAGGCCAGCCCGCGCCCGCTGACCGAGTTCGCGATCCCGCCGGAGGCGCTGTGGGCGTGCACGACCTGCGGCGCCTGCATGGAGGTGTGCCCGGTGGGGTGCGAGCAGATGATCGACATCGTCGACATCCGCCGCGACCAGGTGCTGATGCAGGGGGAGTTCCCCTCGGAGCTGCAGACCGCCTTCCGCGGCATGGAGCGCACCGGCAACCCCTGGGGCATCGGGCAGGACAAGCGCATGGACTGGGCCGAGGGGCTCGACGTCCCCACGGTCGAGCAGAAGCCCGACTTCGAGGTGCTGTTCTGGGTCGGGTGTGCGGGCTCCTACGACCCGGCGGCGCAGAAGACCACCCGCGCCATGGTGCGCATCCTGGAGCAGGCGGGCGTGAACTACGCCGTGCTGGGCAAGGGCGAGAAGTGCACCGGCGACCCCGCCCGGCGCGCCGGCAACGAGTACCTCTACTACCAGCTCGCCACCGAGAACGTCGCGGTGCTCGACGACGCGCTGGCCTCCGAGGCGCTCGAGGAGGGCAGCCCGAAGCTGGTGCTCACCACCTGCCCGCACTGCTTCAACGCCCTGTTCAACGACTACCCGCAGCTCGGCGGCGACTACCAGGTGGTACATCACACCCAGCTCATCGAGCGCCTGATGGCCGAGGGGCGGTTGCCGCCCGTGAAGCTGGGCGCCAGCGTCACCTACCACGACCCCTGCTACCTGGGGCGTCACAACGGCGTCTACGACGCGCCGCGCGCCGTTCTGACGGCGGGTGGCGGCGAGCTGCGCGAGATGGAGAAGAGCCGCAACGACGCGCTGTGTTGCGGGGCCGGAGGCGCTCAGTTCTGGAAGGAAGAGGAACAGGGGCGGATGCGCGTCTCCGAGCTGCGATTCGGTCAGGCGAAGGCGACCGGCGCCGAGGTGGTGGCGGCCGCCTGCCCGTTCTGCAAGGTGATGCTCTCCAGCAGCGAGAGCGCCGAGAGCGAGGGCGCGCCGGAGGTGCTGGACGTGGCCCAGCTGGTGGCGGCGCAGCTCGACGCCATGCAGGCGCGCGTCGCCGCCGGGGGTGAAGCCGCCGGCGGTTGAGCTGGGCGGCATCGCGCTGCGGGACGGGCACTCCGCCCCGGCGAGTGGCATTGTCGGCAGGCCGCCCGAGCGCGCGGCGCGTATCCTGAGCGCGGCGGCGGCCGCGGCGGGATCGTGATGGGGGAAGGGCCGGCGGCCGCCCGAGCTTTCGAGGAGGCCGAACCCCCGTGTGTGCCGAACCGGCCAACGAGCCGGACGCGTTGAGCGCCGACGTCCTGTTCCGACACCATCCCCAACCGATGTGGCTCGTGGACGTACCGAGCCTGCGGCTGATCGACGTCAACCTCGCGGCGCTCGAACGCTACCGCCTGGAACGCGCGCCCTTCCTGGCCCGCTCGCTGCCCGAGATGTGGGTGGCCGGCGCGCCGCGGCTCACCGCCGCGACGGCCGACCCGCACGTGTTGGCGGCGGCCGTGAGCGGGCCGGCCATGCACCGTCGGGGCGACGGCTCGGTGATCAGCGTGCGGGTCGATGCCAGGCCGCTGGTGGGCGCGGGGGAGAAGCGCCTGCTGGTGGTCGCGCAGGAGGATCCCGGCGCGCTCGCGGGCGGCGGCACCGGCGACGGGCTGGCCGGCGCATTGCTCGAGCTCGGCTCGGACGCCGTGCTGCTCCTCGATGGGGAGCGGCGCATCAGCGACTTCAACCCCCGCGCCCGCGTGCTGCTGGGGGCGGGCACGACCCGGCTCGAGGGGCTCGCCATGACGAGCCTGCTGCCCCCCGGCGACGCCCTCACGCCCGCCCTGCTGGCGGGAGCCACCGCCGGCGACCCGCTGCGCGCCGAGGTGGAGCTGCAACGCCTCGACGGCGGGAGGGTGCCCGCCGAGCTGGTACTCAAGCCGCTGCCCGACGGCCGCGCGTTGGCGCTGCTCAGCGACGTCACCCTGAAGCGCACGGCGGAGCGCACGCTGGCACGCAGCGAGCGGCGCTTCCGCGCGCTCATCCAGAACAGCAACGACATCATCATGCTGCTCGACGCCGACGCGCAGCTCCAGTACCTGTCGCCGTCGGCGGCACGGCTCGGGTTCGACCCGGCGTCGGGGCAGGGGTTCGACCTCCGGGCCGGGGTGCACCCGCGCGATCGGCGCGCCACCGACGATGCGCTCCGAAGACTGGTGCAGGAAGGGGACGTGCAGTCGGCGACCTTCCGTCTGCGCACCGACCGGGGCTGGCGCTGGCTGGAGGCCGTCGGCGCCAACCGGCTCGACGACCCCGATGTGGAGGGGCTGGTGCTGAACGTCCGTGACGTCACGGAACGGGTCGAGGCCGAGACGCGGCTCCGCGAGAGCGAGGCCTACTACCGCGCGCTGTTCGACAAGAGCATGGAAGGCGTGGTGCTCATCGAGTCCGACCGGCGGCTGCGCATGGCGAGCGGCGGCGCTCTGCGACTGCTCGGCTACGCCCCCGACGAGATCGTCGGGCAAGACCGGGTGGATCTCGTTCACGAGGACGATCGTGACGCCTTCCTCGACGCGCTCGACCTGGTGGAGGCGAAGGCGGGCGCCAGCGAGTCGGTGCGCTTCCGCCTCCGCGACGTGGCCGGCACCTGGCGCTGGCTCGAGGGCACCGTCACCAACCTGGAGCGCGACGCCGACGTCGGCGCCATCGTGCTGAACTTCCGCGAGATCACCGACCGGGTGCGGGCGATGGAGAAGATCTCGGACCTCAACGCGGAGCTCAGGCGGCGGCTCGCCCACCTGCAGTCGCTGCGTCGCATCGACATGGCGATCACCAACAGCGTGGACGTGCGGCTCGTGCTCGACATCTTCATGGACCAGCTGGTGGGCGACCTGGGGATCGATGCCGTGGCGGTGTTGCTGTTCGACGCCGTTGCGGGGGAGCTGAGCCCGTTCGTGGGCCGCGGCTTCGAGGGCGAGCTCGACGCCGAGTTTCGCACGCCGCTGGGTGCGGGGCCGGCGGGAAGAGCCGCGCTGGAGCAGCGCACCGTCTACCTGCCGGACATGGCTTCGAGCGAGGGGGCGGACGGTGCGGCGGTCGAGCCCGCGCTGCAGAGCGGCTTCACCAGCTACCTGGCGGTACCGATGCTGGCCAAGGGCCAGCTCCAGGGGGTCATCGAGCTGTACGCGCGCGAGCGGCTCGAGCCCGGCGACGAGTGGCTCGAATTCCTCGAGACCTACGCCGACCAGGGCGCCATCGCCATCGAGAACTCGCAGCTCCTGCGCTCGCTGGAGCGCAGCAACGTCGAGCTGCAACGCGCCTACGACCGCACCATCGAGGGCTGGGCGTTCGCGCTCGACCTCAAGGACGAGGAGACCGCCGGCCACAGCAAACGCGTGACCGACATGGCGGTGCGGCTGGCCAGGAGCCTGGGGATGGGACCGGGCGAGCTCACCCACCTGCAGCGCGGCGCCCTGCTGCACGACATCGGCAAGATGGGCATCCCCGACAACATCCTGCTCAAGGGCGAAGAGCTCACCGACGACGAGTACGAGCTCATGAAGCGCCACACCATCTACGCCTACGAGCTGCTCTCCCCGATCGACTTCCTGCGGCCGGCGCTGGACATCCCCTACTGCCACC
>Ga0102962_1000155_pt1 | contig 39733 bp, 39 predicted proteins | sample SalPonF2_C_D2_MG_FD_84519 | JGI IMG/M metagenome (GOLD analysis project Ga0102962, IMG submission 84519) | Salt pond soil microbial communities from South San Francisco under conditions of wetland restoration - Salt Pond MetaG SF2_C_D2_MG ...
CCCCAGGCTGGTCGGCACCACCGCCTTCAGCACCCCGAAGTTCACCACGTACAGGCTGCTCGCCTCCCGGTCCGCCTCGAACAACACCTGCCCAGGCTCCAACGTGCGGGTCGGCAGGGCCAGCGTCTCCGGAACGGGTGCGGCCGGTTCGCAGGCGGATGGGTGGAGGGTGTGGGCTTTGAGGGTCGACATGATGCCTCCCTTCGCCGGCCGCCGCGTCCCTCGTATGCCGAGGGGGGTCGGCCGGCAGGAACCGTAGGGTCGCGCTACGGGAAACTGCGCGACAGGCGGTCGAGCGCGTCGATCGCCGGCGCATAGTTGGGGTCGGCGGTGCGCGCGGACCGGTAGTTGGTCTCGGCTTGACCGACGTTTCCGAGCTTCTCGTAGACCTGGCCGAGACGGTAGAACGCTTCGACGTAGGCGGGCGACCCGGGGCGCGCGCCGCCGGGGTCGGTCGCATCGAACACGTCGATGGCGTCGTTCAGCTTCTGGATCGCATCCTGGTAGCGCCCCAGGTAGATGAGGATCCTGCCCTGATCGAGAAGGGGCCACATCGTGGTCTTGCCGGCGTCGGTGCCGGCCGCCGCCTGGAAGGCCTGCAACGCCTCGTCGAACGAGCCCGCCTGCCAGGCGGCGCGCCCCCAGTCCATGGCGTACGCGTAATCCTGCGTGCGCATGAACGCCGTCCGTAGAGGCGTCAGGGCCGCCGAAGGGTCGCCGTCGGCGGCCTTCAGCAACCCGTTCAAGTGCAGGTACCGGGGATCGGGTTCGCCCTGGGCGAGCTTGGTGGCTGCATCGAGCTGCGTCTGCGCGCCGGACACGTTGCCGGTCAGGTAGAGCGCCTCCGCGAAGAGGTAGTGCGCGTTCGGCTGATCCGGGTAGGTCTTCACGAGCTCCGGCCCGTTCAGCTGGGCGGCGGAGTTGTAGTACCCACGGTCCAGCAAGTCCTGCATCTGGGTGAACGCGCTCTGCGCGAAGGCCAGCTGCACGAGCAGCACGACGAGGATGGGTGCGAACCGAAGCACGCCCCTACGATAGCGCGAGCATATGAGGAATGCTTAACCGCGAATGTGGAGCGCCAGCCAGTCCAAGCCCGCATCGGCGCGCCGCACCAGCGCCGCCACGACGTCCGGGTCGGGCCGTCGCGCCTCGCGGGCCAGCTCTGCAAGCTGGCGAGGCTCCACCGGACGTGTGAACGCGGGTGCGGCCGCGTCGTCGAGGAACCCCGCGACCTTGGGATCGTAGACGAGGCCGGCGAAGCCGACGCCGGCACGTGCCGCCAGGACGAGGCCGTGCAGGCGGGCGGAGAGCACGTAGCGGGCGGCGGCCAGGTGCTGCAGCGCCTGCTCGGGTGTGGCGGCCGCCAGGCGCGTCGCGCCCGCCGCCGCGACGATGCGCGCGGCCGCCGCCGCGTCCTCGCGTTCGTGCAGCGCCAGCGTGGAGACCTCCAGGCCGGCCTCGCGCAACAGCCCGCCCGCCGCGGCAAGCGCCTCGTTGAGATCGTCGTGGCCGGCGCGGGGCACCAGCACCACCGGTCGGCCGGTGCCGGGGTACGCGGGCTCGGGGGGCGTGGCCGCGGGCAGCAGCAGAGCGGGGTCCGCGACGCGCTCGGCGGCCAGTCCGAGCGAGCGGAGCAGGCTGACGGACGGAGCGTCGCGTACCGCCAGCGGCAGGCCCGCCAGGGCGTGGCCGACGCGCCGCCGGCCCTCCTCGCTGAGAGGACCCACCGACTGACCGTAGATCACGACACGCTTGCCCAGCGCCCGGGCCAGACGGATCACCGTCAGGTAGTAGCTCAGGCTGCGTCGACTACTGCCGTCCTGGAGCAGGCCTCCGCCCCCCGACACGAGGGCGTCACAGCGCCCCAGCGCCGGCAACAGCCCGCGGTAGCGATGGACCGCGGCGACCCCGTGCTGCGCCCGCGTGGCCGCCGGGTCGCCGGAGAGCACCACGACCTCGATACCGCGCGCCTTCAGGCCGTCCACGAGGCCGGCCAGCAGCGCCTCGTCGCCGAGATTGCCGTAGCCGTAGTAGCCGCTCAGGAGTGCGCGCACCGCTGACAGGCGCCGCTCAGGCGCCGCGGCCGTCGCCGGGGGCGGTCAGCCAGGCGCGCCCGAGGGCCACCACCCACCGCAGGACCGGCACCAGCACGAAGCCCACCACGAGCCCGATGACGAGCGCGATGCCGGTGCGCTCCGCCGAGACGAGCAGCGGCGTGTGGTAGTGGCTGAAGGTGTTGAGCACGCTGGCCTGGGCCAGCACGCCGCCCGTGAGGAGCAGTCCCCGGAACCACGACGGCCATCGTGGGTTGGCCAGCGCCAGCAGCGCCAGCGGATGTCCGATGAGCTCCTTGAAGCGCGGGCGCACGAAGAGCTCGGAGAGCCACTGCCTAAGCGCCAGCTCCGCGTGGCTCGCCCCGATGATCGGGGTGTTGCCGCGGCGCATGAACGCGATGGCGAGCGCGGCCACCACGAGCAGGGCCAGCGCCACGTGACCGACGCGGACCTCGGCACGCCAGAAGTCGCGGACCCAGGCCGCCGGGCGCCGGAAGCGCAGCGCGTAGTGGAACAGGAACAGCGCAGGGGGGACGATCAGGGTGGCGCCCACGCCCGCGAACGGCCGGATGGCGAGCATGGTGTCGCGCTCGCTGCCCACCGCGGCCAGCAGCGCCGCCCCCGCCAGGCTGACGAGCGTGGCGAGCACCACGCTCCAGGGGTTCTTGCGCAGGTGCCCGTAGCCCAGCACCGGGAAGGTGAGCGCCGCCATGAGTGCCAGAGCGTCCCAACGTGGGCCGCCGGCCAGGAGGCCGAGGGCAGCTACCAGGGCGGCCACGAGCACCCCCCAGACGCCCGGGAACAGGCCGACCAGGAGAAGCACCCCTGCCACCACCCCGACGCCGGCGAGTGCGCGAAGGACGGCACTCGTGTGGTAGTGGAAGGTCTGCGCCTGCAGCGGTCCGACGTCGTAGCCCGCGCTCCTCAGGGCCGAGGTGAGGCCGCTGACCATGCGGTCGGTGTTCGTCAGCAGGTCGCCCTGGTCGGTGGTCGTGTACGGCCGCAGGTAGAGCAGGCGGATGTTGCGTTCGCTGACGGCGAGCATGTACTTGTCGACCAGATCCCGCGGGCTCAGCCGGCGATCGATGTAGTCCTGGTTGAACGACAGCAGCCGCACCGTAGGCACCTTGTTCAGCAGGCTGTCCAGGCCGTCCTGTGGCGTGCCCTCGATCAGGGCGGTGAGGTACGGCTGCGACGCCGCCACCACCGGAGCGAGGTTGCCTGGATAGCCGGCTACCTGCGTGCCGGCATAGACCAGGTAGTGCGCGCTCGCCGGGAAGTCGGAGCCGGGACGCAGGAGGCGGTAGGGGGCGTTGCGTGGGCGGTAGGCGATGTCGAAGCCCGCGTCGGACCAGGCCTGCAGCTCCGCCTTGTCGGGGCCGGCGGGGAGACTGCTGCGAACGTCGCCCGGGTAGACGTACCAGGACCGCCCGTTCCAGTCGAGCGTCCGGGGCTTCGGCACGTTCTTGGCCAGCAGCGCATCGAGGGCCCCGGGCCGCAGCGCCGCCACCAGGGTGGCGTCGCCCGGCACGTCGGGAGGCGTCTCGCCCCGTGCCAGAGCCTGCGCCCGCGCCTCGCTCCCCAACAGGGCGACCGCCTCGCCCTTGGCGACCAGGCTGTCGATGGTGTCCTCGTAGATGGCGATGCCGGTGAGCCCCAGCTTCTGATAGTGCTGAGCCAGCTCCAGGGGCGATCTTCCGAGCAGATGGGCCTGGTCGGCGAGCGCCTGCTCGTCCATCACCAGGGCGACGTGTTCGCTCACCCCTTCGGCCTGGATGCGGCGGGTGACGAGGATCCCGGCCGGGATCAGGCTGGCGACGACGATGATCCACAGCAGGCGACGCAGGCGGGGATCGAGCACGGGGATCAGCCTCCGTTCCGCGTGGCGATGCAACGGCTCACGTAGCTCGCCAGAACGTCGAGGGCGACGCGGTTGCGGCCGCCCTCGGGGACGATCAGGTCGGCGTGCTGCTTGGTCGGTTCGACGAAGAGGTCGTGCATCGGTTTGACGGTGCGCCGGTACTGGGCGATCACGCTCTCGGCCCGACGGCCCCGCTCGCGGACGTCGCGTTCCAGGCGCCGGATGAAGCGCTCGTCCGGCGGCGCGTCGACGAAGACCTTGAGGGTGAAGCGTTCACGCAGCGTCGGCTCGTGCAGCACCAGGATCCCCTCGACCACGAGCACCGGCGCAGGCAGCAGCGTCACGGTCTCGCAGGAGCGATCGTCACGCTCGAAGTCGTAGACCGGGCGCTCGACCGGCCGTCCCTGCACCAGCGCGTCCACCTGTTCCACCAGCAGGTCGTTGTCGAAGGCGGTGGGTTCGTCGTAGTTGATCATGGCCCGCGCCGCGGGCGGGATGTCGGCCTGCGCAAGGTAGTACGCGTCCTGAGGCAGGATGGTCACGTTCCCGGCCCCGGCGGCATCGACGATGGCCTCGGCGACCGTCGTCTTGCCCGACCCGGTGCCGCCCGCCAGTCCGATCACGAGCGGCCTCGGTTGCTGCACTCAGCCGGCCCCCCGGCTCATCGTGAGGCCTCGCCCGGCACGGCCGAGGGAACGGCGGCCGAGGACGCCCTGCGCTGGTCGGCCCGCCCGGCCGCCGCGTGGATGAAGCCGCTGAACGGAGGGCTGGGCCGCATCAGGCGGGAGCGGAACTCGGGGTGCGACTGCACGCCCAGGAAGAAGGGGTGGCCCTCGATCTCGATCGCCTCCACCAGCCCCTCGCCGCGCCCGGCCATGCCGGGGGTGATGCCCGACACCGTCAGCCCCGCGCTCTTCAAGCGGTCGACGTACGTGGGGTTGACCTCGAAGCGATGCCGGTGGCGTTCGAAGACGACGCCGTGACTCGCGGGGGCGGGGTCGTACAGCGCGGCCAGCAGCGTGCCGGCACCGACCTGCATGGGCCAGCTTCCGAGCCGCATGGTGCCGCCCATGTCCGCGACTTCGAGCTGCTCGGGCATCAGGTCGATGACGGGGTGCGGCGTGTAGGGGTCGAACTCGGTGGAGTTGGCGGCCTCGAGCCCGGCGACGTGTCGGGCGTACTCGATCACGGCCACCTGCATCCCCAGGCAGATCCCGAGGTAGGGCACGGCGTGCTCGCGCGCGACCTGCGCGGCCCGGACCTTCCCCTCGATGCCGCGCACCCCGAAGCCCCCGGGCACGAGGATGCCGTCGAACTCCTTGAGCGGTGTGAGGTCGGCCTCCACCAGCGCCTCGGCGTTCACCCACTCGATGGTGACGCGGGCGTCGTTGGCGATCCCGGCGTGCTTCAGCGCCTCCATCAGACTCAGGTAGGCGTCGGGCATGGCCACGTACTTGCCGACGACGGCGATCGCTACGTCGTGGGCGGGCTGGCGCAGCACCCGCACCGCTTCCTGCCACACGCGCAGCTCGGGGGTGACGCGCTCGAGGCCGAGCATGCGCTCGACGAAGCGGCCGATGTTCTGCTGCTCGAGCATCTCCGGCACGGCGTACACGAAGTCGGCGTCGAAGGCGTTGAAGACGGCATCGGCCTCGACGTTGGTGAACAGCGCGATCTTGCGCCGCGCCTCCTCGGGGACCGGCGTCTTGGAGCGCAGGATGATGCCGTCCGGCTGGATCCCGACGCCCCGCAAGGTGGCGACGGAGTGCTGGGTCGGCTTCGTCTTGTATTCCTCGCTGGTGCCGAGGTAGGGAAGGAGCGTCACGTGCAGATAGAGGGTGTTCTCCCGCCCCATCTCGAAGCGGAGCTGGCGGATGGCCTCCAGGAAGGGCAACGACTCGATGTCGCCGACCGTGCCACCGACCTCGACCAGCACCAGCTCGGCCCCCACCCTCTCGCCGGCGTCGACGATACGCTGCTTGATCTCGTCGGTGACGTGCGGGATGACCTGGACGGTCTGCGACAGGTACGCGCCGCGCCGCTCCTTCTCGATGACCGTCTGGTAGACCTGCCCGGTGGTGATGTTGTTCCCGCGCGACAGGTCGACGTCGAGGAACCGTTCATAGGTACCGATGTCCAGGTCGGTCTCGGCGCCATCGTCCGTGACGAAGACCTCGCCGTGTTCGTAGGGGCGCATCGTGCCCGCGTCCACGTTGATGTACGGATCGATCTTGACGGCGGTGACGGCGTAGCCGCGCGCGCGCAGCAGTGCGCCGATGCTCGAGGTGGCGATGCCCTTGCCGAGGCTCGATACCACCCCACCCGTGACGAAGATGTACTTGCGCTCCATGCCTCACCTTCCCGGGACTTCATGCTACCACCCGCCTGCGCACCGACCGGACCGGCGCCGGGCGACGGCCGCGCCGGATGATACACTCCGCGCGGGTGATGGCGTTCGCCCTTGCATGAACCGCCTCGCGTTCGGCTGATGACGCCTGTCCACCACTCCTGGAACGCCACGGAGTCCTCATGCTCATCCTCGGAGTCATGCTGGGGGGCGCCCTCGGCGCACTGTCACGCTACCTGTTCACCAACGTGGTGCAGGGGGCCCTGCAGGGCGGCAGCTACGCCGGGTTCCCGCTGGCCACGCTGCTGGTCAACGTCGCCGGGTCCTTCCTGCTCGCCTTCGTGACCGAGCTCGGCTTGCGGGGGCTGGTGTCGCCGGCCGCGCGCGTCGCGGTCGGGACCGGTTTCCTGGGTGCGCTCACCACCTTCTCGACGTTCGAGCTGGAGAGCCAGTTGCTGATCAGGGAAGGCGAGCTCGTGCGCGCCGGCGCCTACGTGGTGGCCAATCTGGCGGTCGGCTACCTCGCCATCCTCGCCGGTCGCGCGGCGGCTCTGCGCCTCGCGGGTGCGCCGTGAGCGACGTGAGCGCCACGTCTCGCGGCGACGCTGCGCTGCTGCGGGTGTACTTCGGCGAGAGCGACCGCATCGCCGGCCGGCCGGCCTCGGAGGCCCTGCTGGCCGCGGCACACGAGGCCGGCCTCGCCGGGGCGACGCTGTTCCGCGGCAGCCTGGGGTTCGGCGCCGACTCGGTGATCCACCAACCGCAGCCCTTCCGGCTGTCGGGCGACCTGCCGATGGTGCTCGAGGTCGTCGACGAGCGCGGGCGCGTCGACGCCTTCGTGGTCGCCCTCGAGGGGCTGCTGACCGGCGGGGGGCTGGTGACGGTCGAGCGTGTGTCGGTGTTGCGCGGGGGCGGCCGGGCCGAGGACCGTTCGGCGTGAAGGTGCTGCACCGGGCGGGCCTGGAAGGCGCTTCGCTGCTGCGCGTCTACACCCTGGCGGGGGACAAGGTGGGGAAGGTGAGCTTCGCCGAGGCGCTGGTGCGCGCCGCCAGGCAGCAGGGCTTGCGTGGCGCGACGGTCCTGCCCGGCCTGGGCGGTTTCGGGCGCCACGGGCTCGACCACCCGCTGTCGGTGCAGCTCTACCGCCCGGAGCGGCAACCGCTGGTGGTCGAGCTCGTCGACGAGCCCGAGCCGTTGCGGCGCTTCGTGGAGGACCAGGTCGCACGGCTCGATCGCTGGGGCCGTCTGGCGACGCTCGAGCGGCTTCATCTGCACGCCTACCACGCCACGCCGGACACGCCCGAGGGCTAGCCGCGGGCCGCGGGCGTCGTGGTAGAGTCGCGTCCAGCCCGACGCGGCGGGTCCCTCGGGGGACCGTGCCGGGACGCCGCGTGACACGGTTGGGCCCGCCCGTGCCCGGCGGCGCCACACACCTCGAGGGAGCGCGACGCACGGTGGAAGAGCAGTCTCGAAGGAAGGGCATCCTGTTCGTCATGACGGGCGCGTCGGGCGTCGGGAAGGACACCATCCGGCGGGCGGCGCTGCCGAGGATCCCCAACCTCAGCTACTCGATCTCCGCCACCACCCGGGCGCGTCGCCAGGGAGAGGTACACGGCGAGCAGTACTACTTCTTCGATCGCGACACCTTCGAGGACATGATCGCGCGCGACGACCTGCTGGAGTACGCCGACTACGTCGGCGATTACTACGGTACGCCGGCCGGGCCGGTGCGACAGAGTCTGGCCGACGGCTGCGACGTGCTGCTCGAGCTGGAGCTGGTCGGCGCCCGCAAGGTCAAGCGCAAGGTGCCCGATGCGGTGATGGTGTTCATCGCGCCGCCCTCGCTGTACGAGCTCGAGCGCCGGTTGCGCGGCCGCGGCACCGACAGCGAAGAGAAGATCCAGAAGCGCCTCCGGCGCGCCCGCGAGGAGATCCGCGCCGTGCGCGAGTTCGACTACGCCATCGTCAACGACGAGCTCGAGGATGCCGTCCGCCTGTTCGGCAGCATCATCGAGGCGGAGCGCGCGCGCGCCGCCCTGCTCACCGAGCCCGACGTCGAGGCGTTCCTGCGCGAGACCGAGGCGGGGCCCGGCTGACGGCGGCACCTCGTGGGGGAGGGCGTGCGCGCCCTGGGAGCGCGCGGAAGCGTACGCGCAGGGGCGCTCCCGTCGTGTAGAATCACCTGTTCGGAGGTCGCCCGCCAGCCGTGGGGCGGCCCGGTCTCGAAGATCTCGGCCCCGGAAGGGGCTGCGCAAGCGGGCCGCGGCCCGCGAAGGAGGATCCGGTGGCCCAGGAAGGCTACGACACCCTGATGGCGTTGACCGACTCGCGTTACCGGCTGTCGATGATCGTCGCGCGGCGCGCGGCGCAACTCAAGGCCGGCATCCCGACGACGCTCGAAGGCGACGTTGCGCCCCGTACCAGCAACACCGTGAGCATCGCCATGAAGGAGCTCGAGTCGACCAGCGACATCGTGTGGGGCGACGAGCTGCCCAGCGCCGAGGACTTGCGGAGGCTGGTGGAGCGACGCCCGGAAGAGCCGAGCTTCGGTGTCGCCCGACCCGAGCCGTCCGACGAGGTCTAGACCCCGGCTCATCGTCGCTGCGAGCGGCGGCGTGGCGGCGATCAAGACGCCGGCACTGCTGCGTCGGCTCCGTCAGACGGGGTGCGAGGTGCGCTGCGCGGCCACGCCCGACGCCTACGCCTTCGTGACGCCGCTTTCGCTGGCGGTCGCCGCGGGCGGCGAGGTGCTCGACCGGGACCGCTGGTTCGCGGCCGACGGTCGGGTGCGGCACCTGGAGTGGGCCCGCTGGGCCGACGGTCTGGTGGTCGCTCCGGCCACGGCCGACGCGCTCGCGAGCGCCGCCACCGGGCGGGCCCACGACGTCGTCTCGGCCCTCATCACGGCGGGCGTGCCGCGGGTGTTGTGGGCGCCCGCCATGAACCCGGCGATGTGGGCCCATCCGCCCGTGCAACGCAACGTCGAGGTGCTCGCCGAGCTGGGCCACGCCTTCGTCGGGCCGGTGCGAGGGCCCCTGGCGGGGGCCGAGGAGGGCGAGGGCCTGGGGCGGATGGCCGAGCCGGAGGCCATCGTCGCCGCTGCGCTGGGGCTCTCCTTCGACCGCGACCTGCGCGGCGTCCGCGTGCTGGTTTCGGCGGGGCCGACGCGCGAGTTCCTGGATCCGGTGCGTTTCCTCAGCAACCCCTCGAGCGGGAAGACGGGCTTCGCGCTGGCCGAGGCCGCGCAGGCGCGCGGCGCGGAGGTGACGCTGGTCACCGGCCCCACCCATCTTCCCGACCCGCTCGGCGTCCACGTGGAACACGTGGTGGACGCTGGGGGCATGCTGGCGGCGTTGAGCGAGCACTTCGAAGAAAGCGACCTCCTGGTCATGAGCGCCGCAGTCGGCGACTGGCGGCCCGCCGAGCGCTCGGACCGCAAGGAGCCCAAGAGCGACACCGAGCGGTCGCTCCGACTGGTGCGCACGCCGGACATCCTGGCGTCGCTGGCCGAACGTCGCCGCCACCAGGTGGTCATCGGGTTCGCCATGGAGACGCATGAGGGGGTCGAGCGCGCCGCCCGCAAGGCGCGGGACAAGGGGCTCGAGTTGATCGCGCTCAACTACCCCGCGCGTGAGGGCGTCGGCTTCGGAGCCGAGGAGAACGAGGTCACGCTGGTGCGGCCCGACGGTTCGTCGGAGGCCTGGCAGCGCATGTCGAAGCGCGACCTGGCCGACGCCCTGCTGGACCGCGCGGCAGCGCTGCTGGCCGAGCGCAGGGGGTAGGCCACGCATGCGGGCAAGCCGCCGTGTATACTGAATAAATATGCCGAGTAAAGAGTACCGACAACGGCTGATCGCGGAGTTGGTCGAGAACGAGTTCATCTCGACCCAGGCCGAGATCGCCGAGCATCTGGCCAAGCGTGGGATCAAGGTCACGCAGGCCACGATCAGCCGCGACGTCAACGAGTTGAGGCTCGTGCGGCTGCCTGCGGGCAACGGCCAGCATCGCTACCGTTCGACGCCGCTCACCGCCCAGGAGGACGTGGTGGGCGAGCTCAGCCAGCGCTTCCGGCTTTTCGTGCGCGACCTCGACCGGGGCGAGAACATCCTGGTGATCACCACCGATGAGGGCCATGCCTCGGGGATCGCCTTCGTGATCGACAAGCTCGACCGTGACGAGATCGTGGGGACACTCGCCGGGCAGAACACCATCCTGGTGATCGCTCGCAGCGAGGAGCGTGCCATCGACCTGCTCGAGGAGTTCGAAGCGCTGCTGGAGTGACGCTGCAAGCCCCGGCCGCACGATCGGCGACGGGACCTCCGCACGTCACGGAGCGCGGCGCACGCATGCTAGCCTGAGCGCCCATAGGAGGCCCGCATGCGCAGGTGGTTGGTCGTCCTCTCGATCCTGTTCTCGAGCGCCGGCGCGATGGCGTCGAGCGTCGTCGTGTACCCCTTCGACAGCCAGGACACGCTGCTGGGCGTCGCCGTGGCGGACCGCGTGGCGGGCGCCTTCGAGGGTGAGGCCACGGTCGTCGGTCCCGACGTGGCGCCGGGGCTCCTGCCCCCGCTGGTCGCCAAGGGCGGGTTCGTCAATCTGGTCACGCTCATCGGCACCGGCGCCATGACCGGCCCCAGCGGCGCGGTCCTGATCCGCGGGGCGACCGGCGCCGACGTGGCCGTCACGGGTAGCATCGCCATCACCGACCAGGGGTACCGACTGTCGTTGGAGATCGCCTCGGCGTCGGGCTCACGACGCGTGAGCCTCGAGGCTCCCAAGGACGCGCCCGGCGTCCTCGCCCGGGACGCCGCGGGCGCGGTCGCGCTGGCGCTGGGCGTCGACGTGCCGAAGGTCGACACGAGCCTCGACCTGTCCGGCGACTTCGGCCAGTACGTGCGCGCTCTGGCGCTGGTGTCGGCAGGATTGCCGCAGGACGCCAGCAACCTGCTGTCGCAGCTCTCCCGGCAGGGAGCGCTGAGCGCACGGGCGCAACGCCTCGCCGATGATCTCGACGCGCTGCTCGGTAGCGGTCCCGGCAAGGATCCCCTTCGCATGGCGGTCGCATCGCTGAGCGTGGCCCAGCTCGACGAGACCCGCAGTGTGGACCTGTTCCAGAAGGCGCTGGCCGCTACGGACCTGCCCGTGGCGCAGGTGTGGATCGGGGCCCTCGACAGCAACGTCAACGACAAGCAGGGGGCGACGGCTGCCTTCGACCGGGCCGCGCAACGCTACCCCTTCGGGCAGGCGGCGCGCGCCGCCTACCGCAACGATCGGGGCATCGACGGCGCGTCGGCCGACATCGACGCCGTGCTGGCAGGATCCGCGAACGGCGGGGCAGGTCCCGCCGCGCTGCTGGCTGCGTCCGTCGCCGCGCAGCAGGCGAAGCTGGTCGAACGCGAGAAGCGCGCGTTGCAGGCACTCACCCACGCGGCTCCCTACCTCCCCTACAGCTTCGAGCGCCTGTCCTACATCGCCTTCGACCAGAACCAGCCCCTGGCAGCAGCGGAGGCGCTTCGGGTGGCCGTCGATCTCGACCCCGGGAACGCCCTGTACTGGACCAACCTCGGCTGGTCGTACTACCTGCTCGGCTTCCCCGATCGCAGCCGGCAGGCATCCCAGAAGGCGCTCGACCTCGACGCCAGCCAATCGATCGCGGCGTACAACCTGGGGCTCGTGGAGGTCACCACGGGCCACCTGGAGGCGGGCCTGGCGGACTACAGCACCGCCCTGCGCGTCGATCCGAAGGTGGACCAGGAGGCGATCCACGACCTCGAACGCGCCCGCACACGGTTCCCCGCCCAGGCGGGCGTCCACTTCGCCCTGGCGCGCCTCTACGAAGCGGACGGCCAGAGAGTGGAGGCGCGCAAGGCCTACCAGGCCTATGTCGACGCCACGACCGCGGGCGCTCCGCTCCGTGCCGAGGCCGAGCACCGGGTGACGGTGCTCAGCGCGCCGCCCCCGCCCATGGAGCTGAACGGGCCCGTGAAGCTAACGCTTGGTATGCGGGGCGCCGAGGCCTCGCCCTATCACCCCGGCGACCCCGTCTACCCGAGCTTCGAGCTCAGTACGCCCGGCGACGCACTGCCGCGCCAGGTGACCGTCCGCTACCGCCTGCTCGGGGGGGACGGCGGCGCGCTGGCCGCGGCCTCCGAGCAGGTCAGCATCCCGCGCAACGCCGTCGGGTTCGTGGTGGACGCTCTGGCGCTGACGCTACCGAAAGATCTGAGCGCGGGCACCTTCCAGCTGGAGATCGCGGCGACATCGGCCGACGGGAGGAGCGTGACGGGCGCGTCCCGGGTCGAGGTGGCCGACGGACCGGTGCTCCTGCGTCAGCTCCTCGGTCGCGGCATCGGCATGACGTCGCTCGATACCGGCGCCACCTTGTACGGCCAGGCCGACCTTGCCCACCCCGGTGCCCTGACCGACATCCTCGTGCAGGAGCTGCGGGCGACGGCCAGCGAGGCCGAGCAGGCGTTGCCGAAGGCGACGGCCGGTCGGTTCGAGGGGCTGTCCGGATCCGAGGTGTTCCAGAAGAGCACCAGCCAGGACGTCGCCGACTTCCTGCACTACCTGCTGGCGTCGGGCGCCCACGACACCTCGTTCACCTTCGTGGACGCGTACGCGCAGTGGGTGCTCGACGGTACGCCGGCGGAGCCTAAGCCGAGCGCCCAGTAGCCGCGCCCGCGCGCGGCGGAGGCCCGAGGCAGGCGCAACGTCAACGGGCAGCTCCCCCGCGGGGGAACTGCCCGTGCCGAGGGGACCCCGTCGGCGCCCGGCCGGTCAACCCAGCAGCCGCCCGAAGATGCGGAAGCCGGCCAGGTAGGTCCCGATGGCCGAGCCGAGGGTGGCGAAGAGGAACACCAGGAAGGTGCGGGCCACACGGTTTCGCCACCAGCCGCGAACGCTGGTGACGTCCTGGCGGAGGGTCGCGAAGTCGCCGACGTTGGGCTTGCGCAGCCACAGCTCCACCCCCGCCGCCACGAAGCCCGCCCCCACCAGGGGGTTGAGCGACGTGAGGGGCGCCGCGAGCGCGGTCGCCACGATCGTGATCGGGTGCGCCAGCGCGATGAGGGCGCCGACAGCGGCCAGCCCGCCGTTGATCACCACCCAGTCGGCCAGCAGCGACAGCCCCAGCGACGGGCTCCGCGCGAAGCCGAGCGCGAAGCCGACCAGGACCACGGCCACGATGAGCCAGGGGATGATCTTGCTCCAGCGGCGCCCGCGGGGCACCTGGGACAGCGCGGCGATGCGCTCGTCCGGGCTCTCCCGCGGCGGCTGCCGCAGCGTCTCGGCCACGCCCTGCAGGTGGCCGGCCCCGAGCACCACGAGGACGTTGGGGCGGTGCTCGGTGCGGGGTAGCGCAGCCGCCTCGATCTCGAGACGGGCCGCGATGTAGTGGTCCCGCTCGGTGATCAGCGGCAGGTAGAGGCGCTCGCTGCGTTCGGCGAACTCGGTGAAGGTCGCCTCGAGCATGTCGCCCTCCTTGAGGTGCTCGATCTCCTCCTCGCTGATCTCCTCGCGGCTGAGCACGCTCGCCGCCAGCCCCGCCAGGATCGTAAGGCGCTGCCACCAGGGAACGTTGGCATAGACGCGGCGCAACGTCACCCCGATGTCGCGGTCGACCAGTTGCAGCGCAAGGCCGGCGTCGCGCGCGCCGTCGATGGCGGCCTTCATCTCGGCGCCGGGCTCGATGCCCAGCTGGTCGGCGAGCCGCTGCTGGAACGCGCCCAGCGCAAGGTTGGCGGCGACCATGCCGGCCTTGCCCTCGCGGAAGACGCGGAACAGGTCCATCTTGGCCCAGCGGTCGGCGTCGGTCATGGCCGCGAAACGGCCCGGGTCGAGCTCGATCGCCACGGCGTCGAAGCGGCCGCTGCGAGCCAGGGCGGTCACCACCTCCGCGCTCGAGCGCGACACGTGGGCGGTTCCCAGCAACGTGAAGCGCGCCCCATGGGCGTCCACCTCCACGACGGGTTGGTCCCCCACGATGGCGCCGAGGGCGTCCGCCGCAGCGTCGTCGGCAGCGTCTGCGTCCTGCGCGCGTGCGTCGTTCGCGGCGCCGCCGCCGTCGGTCGCACCGTCGTGGGCGGCAGGGGCCGGTGTGTCTCCTGGGGCGTCGTCCTCGCGTGCGGCGTCGTGCGGGCCGGCGTCGGGACCGCCATCGGGTCGAAACGTCATGGCGCGAGTGTACCCAACCGCAACGTTGCGGGCCCCATCCGACGGGACAGCCTCCCCGGGCGGCGCCCGCAGCTCACGGCCGCGTCAGCCGCCGCAGCGCACTGATCTGCTCGACGGTCGCCATCACCAGCAGCCGGTCGCCGGCCTCGAGCACGAACTCCGACTCCGGGTTCGGGTGCGTCTCGTGGCCGCGGAAGACCGCCAGCACGCTGGCCCCGGTGCGCTGCCGGAGGTCGAGCTGCCGCAGCGTGCGGCCGGCCAGCCCGCTGCCCTCGGCTACCGGTTCCTCCTCGATGGACAGCTCCCCCCGGCGCTCGCGCAGCGTCCCGTGCAGGAAGTCGACGGTGGCCGGGCGCACCACGGTGTTGGCGAGGCGTCGACCCCCCAGGGTGTAGAGGTCGATGGCGCGGTCGGCCCCCGCGCGCTCCAGCTTGCGGACCGCGGCGGCATCGTCGGCGCGCGCGACGATGGTGAGCTCGGCGTTGAGCGAACGCGCCGTCATCACCACGAACGCGTTGGTGGCGTCGCTGTTGGTCGCCACCACCAGGCCGCGGGCGCGCGCGAGGCCGGCCTCGAGCAGCACCTCCTCCTCGTCGCCGTCGCCGATGACGAAGGGCACGCCGGCTTCCTGGAGCGCGCCGCCGACCGCGGGATCGGAGTCGACCACCACGTACGGCACGTGCTCGTGTGCCAGCTCCTCGGCCGAGCGCCGACCCATGCGCCCGTAGCCGACCACCACGACGTGACCGCTCAGGGCCGCGATACGTTGTCTCATCGTTCTCCTCCCCAGCGGGTCGCGCACCTGCTGCGCCACCAGGAACTCCATCACCGCCGCCAGCAGGTAGAAGAGGCTGCCGATGCCGGCGACGGCGACCACGATGGCCACCACGCGCCCGACGGTGCCGAGCGGGTAGAGCTCGGCGTAACCCACCGTCGTGACGGTGATGAACGTCATGTACAGCGCGTCCATCCAGGAGGCGCCGAAGGGCCACCACGCCACCTTGAAGGCGACCGTCCCGAGCAGCACCACCCCCGCGAACAGCACCAGCGGCGTACGCACGCGCGCCAGGAAGCGCCACCACTCTGCCGTTCCCGCCGGCGTGGTCGGCCTCATCGGAGAGAACGGAGCGGGAGCGATGCGGGCGCGGGCCCGGGCTCGTCGGGACGACGCGCGGGACGACGGTGCAGGACGGACGGCCTCACGCCATCAGTATGGCAGGCGGGACGCGCGCGGCTGCGTTCAGGGCACCACCTCTGCGGACCGCCAGCGCGCTCCCTCCAGGGTCCAGGTCCGGCGGCGCAGCGGGGGCCCGAGCTCCAGGCGGTCGAAACGCTGCGGCGCGAGACGCACCACCGCGAAGGCTGCCGGAGGCGGGTCGTCGGGTGCCGGGACGGGCGGTTCCGTCGTCGTGGCGTCGCGGAGGGGGACGCCGGGCGCGTCGGAGTAGAACAGTGCCCGGGTGTCGAGCGGCAGCGTGTCCCATACCGCCAGCGCGTGGTCCTCGTCCGGTCCGTGCACGCGGGCGCGGCCGAGCAGCCGGAGCTGCACGCCCACGTCGGGGCGCCACAGGCAGAGCTCGAGCCAGCCGCCACCGTCCAGCGGCGCCATCTTGGAGCTGCGCGCGTCGCTGGCGAACGAGGGTGCGCCGTCCGTGCCGAGATCGCGCAACACCACGGTGCGCACCTCGGGGCGGCCGGCGGCCGAGACGGTGGCCGCCTGCGCCAACGGGCGACCGTTCGCCGCTTCGAACGCGGCTCGCAAGTGGGGGAGGAACGGAGGCTCCACGCCAGACAGTGTCGCCCCTGGCGCTCAGGCAGGCAAGGGGCGCGCCGGCCCGGGCGGCTCGCGGCGTGCGGCGACCCGGCAGCCGGCCGCGGCCGTCCTACAATGAGGCATGTCGAAGAAGAACCAACGACGCAAGGCCGAGCGCCGCAGCGTCGAAGATGCCCGCAAGATCACCGTGGGCAAGATGGTGCGGCTGCTGCTCAAGTCGCTCGTTTTCGCCATCCTGCTGACGGCCATCGTGATGATCCTGACGATGCTGGGCGTGCCGGGGCTCGGCAACTTCTGGGTCCAGATGCTGCTGGTGTTCGGCGCCTACCTGCTGGTCTACCCGATCCTGATGAGCGAGTTCCGACCGGGCAAGAAGCGAAGGGGCGTCGAGGAGGAGGCGTGATCCGCAGCGCCGGTCACGCGCCGCGCACCGAACGTCCCGGCAGCCTCTACGATCAGGTCCGGCTGGCGAGGCTGTGGCTCCCGCTCACCATCGTCGGCGTGGTGCTGCTCCACCAGCTGGTGGTCGTGCCGTTGGGCGGCGAGCGCTACCAGTTCTGGGCGCAGCTGCTGTTCTACAGCATCCTCGGCCCGCTCGCCACCTTCGCGACCCTGAACTGGATCGCCACCGAGGTCCGCCTGCGCGAACAGGCGCAGGACGAGCTGGCGCGCCTGTTCGACCAACTGCGCAGCAGCCATGAGCTGCTCACCGCCATCCAGCAGGTCACCGAGCAGTTCGCTGCGGCGACCGACCTGGAGGGGGCGCTCACCGCCGCGTCACGCGGTATCCGCGACGTCACCGGTGCGTCCGCGGTGGCGGTGCTGGTCGGCCCCACCGACCTCGGCGTCACCAGCGGCGTGGGCCTGACGCAGGAACACGAGCGCGACGCGCTCGAGCGCGACCGCGGCCTGAGGGCGCGCCAGCGGCGCGGCGAGCGGGCGCGCATCGGCGAACGGGAGGGCTGGGTGCTCACCATGCCGCTCACCTGGGGCGGGAACCTGGAGGGCTCGCTGCACGCCTACTACGACGCCGACCCCGACGACCGTCAACGCGAGGCGTTCTCGATCCTCGCCTCCGAGTTCTCGGCCGCGGCCGAGGCGACGCGCAGCCGCACCCGAGACCTGATGACGCTGTTCGACGTCGACCGCACCATCCGCGCGGAGGGCAACCTCGAGCGCTTGCTGCACACGCTGCTCGCGCAGATGATGTCGCGGGTGGAGGCGCGTACCGGCGGCGTCTACCTCTTCGACGAGGGCAACCTGCTGCAGTTGCGTTCGGCCGAAGGCTCGGCCCAGGGGGAGGTCAGCCTGCCCGTCCGCCTGGGCGAGGGCCTGGTCGGGCGCAGCGCCCAGTCACGCGAGCCGCGCATCGTCAGCCGTCTCTCGGAGGCCGACCGCGTCGAGGGTGGCCCGCTGCTCTCCCGTGCGGGCAGCGCCGCGACGCTGCCCGTCTACGCCGAGGAGGGCCTGCTGGGCGTGGTGGTGCTCACGCACTCCGATCCCGATCACTTCGATGCCGCCAACCTGCCCTTCCTGGGGCTGCTGGCCAACCAGGTGAGCCTGGCGGTACGCAACGCCAACGCCTACCTCCACTCCGAGGAGCTTGCGATCGCGGAGGAGCGCGCGCGCATCGCCCGGGAGATCCACGACGGCGTGGCCCAGTCGCTGGCCTTCACGGCGCTCAAGCTCGACCTGGTGGCGCGGCTGATGACGCGCGACCGGGACAAGGCCGTGAGCGAGCTCGACGCCGCCAAGGACACCGTGCGCGAGACGATCAAGGAGGTGCGGCGCAGCATCTTCGCGCTGCGGCCGGTCGACCTCGAGCGGCACGGGTTCCTGGAGACGGTGCGGCGTTACGCCATCGACTTCGGGCAGCAGAACGACGTCCACGTGCGGCTCGAGCTCGGCGAGTTGCCGGAGCTCGGCATCAAGTCGGAGGCGGTGCTGTTCCGCATCTTCCAGGAGGCCATGAACAACGTCGCCAAGCACGCCGCGGCGCGCACCGTCGACGTCCGCGTGGGGGCCGACGGCGGCCGCATGGCCTTCGTCAGCGTCGAGGACGACGGCAGGGGATTCGATCCCGTGCAGGTGAGCGACCGCGTGACCAGTGCCGGCGGATTGGGGCTGCGTCAGATGCGCGAGCGCGTGCAGGCGCGTGGCGGACGCTTCGAGATCGAGAGCGTGCCGGGCCGCGGGACGCGCGTGCTGGCCGCGGTGCCCGAGTAGCTCCGCCGCCAACGACGGCGGCCGCCTCGAGGGCGGCCGCTTCCAGCGCTTTGGGAACGGGGGCTACTTCGCCTTGCCGCCCTTGCGGTAGCTGTCACCGAAGCGCTTCTGGAACTTCTCGACGCGCCCTTCGGTGTCGATGAAGCGCTGCTGTCCCGTGTAGAACGGGTGGTTGCCCGACCATACGTCGACGTGCAGCTCCGGCTTGGTGCTGTACGTCTCGAGCACGACCTTGCCTTCACAGATCACCTTGCACGGCACCATCTTGGGGTGGATGTCCTTTTTCATCGCTCTTCCTCCGCCCGGCGCCGACCCTGCCGGGCGCTCGGGTTCGCTTCGAAAGCCTTGCCACTGTAGCAGACCTGGGCGCTCCCCGGCTAGCCCGGGCCCGCCCCCCGCACGGCGTCCACCTCCCGGAGCTGCCGCTTCACGCGCGCCAGGATGGCGCCCATCCCCCGCAACCGCAGCGGCGAGATGAGCTCGGCCAGCCCCATCGTCTCGTAGAAGTCGTCCGGCGTTCCCAGCACCTCCTCGACGCTCGCGCCCGACAGCCCCTCGTGCATCACCCCGGCGAAGCCGCGGGTGGTGGGGGCCTCTTCGGGAGCGTCGAAGAACAGGCGCACGCCGCCGTCGTCGGCGACGTCGGCCTTGAGGAACAGAGGCGTCTGGCACTCCTGGACCCTTTCCAGCTCCGCGTTCATGCCCTCGGGCAAGGGAGGCACCTTGCCCGCATACTCCAGCAGCAGGGGCAATTTGAGGCTCCTCGGCGCCTGGCGGAAGGTATCGACGATCGACTGGAGGGGGGAGGGAACGCTCACGGTTGCCAGCCTAGCGTCGCGAACGCCCTGCCGACGTCGTCTGGGAGGGGTCGGCGGCGCGGAGGCGGCGCAGCCGGTGGTATCCTTCTGCACGATGTCGACGCTCCCATCGATCGTGACCGTAGGCCCGCAGGGGGCCGTCGACGGCACCGTGCGGGTCCCCGGCTCGAAGAGCCTGACCAACCGCGCGCTCGTCATCGCCGCCCTTGCCGACGGCGCCAGCCGGCTCGACGGTGCGCTGGTCGCCGAGGACTCCGAGGTCCTCCTCCGTGCCCTCAGCACGCTGGGTTTTCGCGTCGAGGCCCGCGGGCCCCGCATCGTCGTCCAGGGAAGAGGGGGCAGCGTTCCCGAGCGGTCGGCGGAACTCGACGTGCGGCTGTCGGGGACCAGCATGCGCTTCCTCACGGCGCTCGTGGCTCTGGGCCGGGGGCGCTACCGGCTGGACGGCAATGCCCGCATGCGCGAGCGGCCCATCCAAGACCTGCTGAGCGCCTTGCGCGGTCTCGGTGCCGACGCCGTCAGCGAGGCCGGGAACGGCTGTCCGCCGGTGGTGGTGCGTGCCGGCGGGCTTCGTGGCGGCACGGCGACGGTCGAGGGAAGCAGGAGCTCGCAGTACCTCTCCGCTCTGTTGATGGTGGCGCCGTACGCCGGCGCCCCCGTCACCCTGGAGGTCGCCGGCGAGCTCCAGTCCAAGCCCTTCATCGACATGACGCTGAGGCTGATGAGCGACTTCGGGGTGGAGGTCGGCCGGGAGGGGTACCGCCGTTTCGATGTGGCACCGGGCCGCTACCGGCCGCGCGACCTGGAGATCGAGGGGGACGCCATGGCCGCCGGCTATTTCTGGGCTGCCGCCGCGGTCACCGGCGGCCGGGTGCGCGTGGCCAACCTGGGCAAGCGCACCCGCCAGGGGGACGCGCGCTTCGCCGAGGTGTTGGAGCGCATGGGCTGCGAGGTGCGCTGGGGCGACGGCAGCTGCGAGGTGCGCGGCCCGCGTCCGGGCCGGTTGCGCGGCGGGTCGTTCGATCTCAACGACATGCCCGATCAGGCGCAGACGCTGGCGGCGGTAGCGCTCTTCGCTGACGCTCCGGTGAAGATACGGAACGTCTGGAACCTGCGCATCAAGGAGACCGATCGGCTGGCGGCGCTTGCCACCGAGCTCCGTCGCCTGGGGGCCGAGGTCGCGGAGGAGGAGGACAGCCTCACGGTGGTCCCGCTCTCCCGTATCCCCAGGGGCGACGTTGCGGTCGAGACCTACGGCGATCACCGCATGGCGATGGCCCTGGCCGTGGTCGGCGCGCGGCTGCCCGGCGTTGCCATCCGGGACCCGAGTTGCGTGGCCAAGACCTACCCGCGCTTCTTCGAGGACTTTCTCGGGCTGCTGGCCGGGAGGCTATCATGAGCGTGCGGGAAGAAAGGGGAGGCGCGAGCATGGCGGAGGCCGGCGCGGACGCCACAACCGGGGACCGGATGGCCGGGCGCAGCGTGATCACGCTCGACGGCCCAGCGGCGTCGGGAAAGTCGAGCGTGGCGCGCCTGGTGGCCGGGCGCCTCGGCATCCCCTTCGTGTCCAGCGGCCTGCTCTACCGCGCGGCGACCTGGCTGGTGGAGGACCTCGACGGTGACCCCGACGACGAGGACGCCGTGTTGCGGATCCTGGCGCAGCGGCGCGTGCGGCTCGTGCCGTCGATGGCGGGCGACCGCATCCTGGTGGACGGCACCGACATCACCGCGGCGCTGCACACCGACGCGGTCGACGCCGTGGTATCGGCGGTGGCCCGCCACCGGCGCGTTCGGGACTGGGTCAGGAATCGCCTCCGCGAGATCCCAGGATCGTTCGTCATCGACGGGCGGGACATGGGGACCGCCGTATTCCCCGATGCGCGCTTCAAGTTCTATCTCACGGCGCCCGCCGAGGTGCGTGCCCGCCGCCGCGTCGGCGAACGCGCGGCGGACCTCGCATCGGTGGCCGACGCCATCCGGCGCCGCGACCGGCTCGACGCGGCCCAGTCCACGCCGGCCGGGGACGCGATCCACGTCGAGACCGGCGACCTCACGCTGGAGCAGGTGGTGGACCGGGTGATGGGAGCGCTCTCTGGGGTGGGCGCGGCTTGAGTTCCGGGCTCTCCATCGCCGCCGGGAGGCCGTTCACCACGCCTGCCGCAGGCCTGCGGCGGGTGATCGTGACCAGCACCCGGTTCAAGCCCGAGGCCCATGCGCTCGCCCGCGAGCTCTCCGACCGGCTCAGGGAGCTGGGTGCCGCGGTCGAGCTCGACCTCGACGGGACGATGCCGCTGGGTGAGCGCTCGCACGATGCCGACGTGGTGTTCTCGGTCGGAGGGGACGGCACGCTGCTCGGTGCCGCGCGGCGCCTGGTGGGGAGTGCGGCGCCCGTGGTCGGCGTCAACCTGGGCAAACTAGGCTTCCTGGCAGAGTTCAGCGCCGACGAGGTGCGCGGGTACCTCGAGGGGCGTCCGCCGGAGGACTGGCGCATCAACCCCCGCATCATGCTGCAGGTGTGGCTCAACGGAGGCGGAGAGCCCACCTTCGCGCTGAACGACGTCGTGGTGTCGCAGGGGGTGGTGGCGCGGCTCGTCAACATCGCCATGGAGGTGGACGGCGCCCACGCCATCCAGTACCGCGCCGACGGCCTGGTGGTGTCGACGCCGGTGGGGTCGACCGCCTACTCGCTGTCGCTCGGCGGGCCGATCGTGAGCCAGTCGCTGCGCGCCTTCGTGATCACGCCGCTGGCCCCCCACTCGCTCACCAACCGACCCATCGTCGTCGAGGGAGGGGTGCTCGTGAGCTTCCGCGTGGAGAGCGACGCCCACGAGCTGGCCCTGGTGATCGACGGCCAGGAGCGCATCGACCTGCAGCGGGGCGACCGCTTCACCATCGCGGCGGCGCCGACCGACCTGATGCTGGTGTCCTCGGGACGGCACAGCTTCTTCGACATCCTGCGATTCAAGCTCGGATGGGGTGCGCCTCCCCGCATGCGGGAGGGCTGAGGTCGCGCGCCCGCGCGGTGCCTCGGAAGTGCCTGCGGTGCCCAGCATCACGATCGTCTCCAACGGGCATGGCGAAGACGTCATCGGTGCCGCGCTGGCGCAGGCGCTGCAGGGGCTCGCTCCCGCCGTGACGGTCCGCGCCTTCCCGCTCGTCGACGAGGGGGGCGCCTATCGCGCCCACGCCGTTCCCACGCTCGGCCCGTGCCGCGCGCTGCCCAGCGGCGGTCTCACCATGCACTCGGCGACGAGCTTCGTGGCCGACGTCCGAGCGGGCTTCGTCGGCATGACGTTGAGCCAGCTCGCCGGCCTGACGCGGCTGCACAGCGACGTCGTGGTGGTGGTGGGCGACCTCTATGCGCAGGCGCTGGCCGCCTTCACGCGGGCGTCGTTCCGGGCCGTGGTGCAGCCGCTCGTCTCCGCCTACCACCGCGCGGGTGCCGGTCGGCCTCGGCCCAACCGCTACTTCATGGAACGCATCAGCTACCCGGAGCGGGCGCTGATGCGCCACCTCGCGTCGGTCGTGTACGCCCGCGACGACGCCACCGCCGCCTGGTTGGGTGCGCACGGCGTGCGGCACGCACTCTCGCTCGGCAACCCCATGGTGGATCTGGCCGCGGGGCGACCGTTGGAGGGGGCGCGCGGGCGCCGCACCGTGGCCCTGCTCCCCGGGACGCGGGCACACACGCCGGATGCCCTCGCCCGGATGGCGGAGGCGCTGAAACGCCTCCCCGCCGCGACGGGCCTGGTGGCGTGGCAGGCCGGAGCGGTGCCGGGGCTGCCCGGCTGGGAGCGCGACGAGGGCGCCCCGCCCCTGCGCGGCCGCGTGGCGGCCCTCCGTCACGGCGCCAGCCGCTTGTGGGTGGTGGAAGGGCGCTTCGGGGACGTCCTCGCCAGCGCGCGCGTCGCCATAGGTACCGCCGGCACCGCCAACGAGCAGGCGGCCGCCCGCGGCGTGCCCGTGGTGTCCTTCCCGGTGGAGCCCTCGCACGGCCGGACGTTCCTGGAGAACCAGAAGCGTCTGCTGGGCGACGCCCTCACGCTGTGCGGCGGCGAGCCGGCGGAGATCGCGGCCGCCGTTCGTGCGCTGCTCGGCGATGAGGCGGCCTGGGAGCAGGCGTCGCGCGCGGGGAGGCGCCGCATGGGCGCTCCGGGCGGCAGCCGGGCGATCGCCCGCGACCTGCTCGAGCGTGCCGCCCGCACCGTGCCCGCTTTCGGGGAGGGAACCCTGTAGACGCCCCGCTGCTGCGGTGGGCGGCGCTCAGGCGCCGGCGGTGACGGCCACGCCCTCGAGGCTCGACGCGGCACGCCCCTCGCTCAGCAGCTCGCTCAAGCGCGACAGGCAACGCAGGTGCTTCTTGGCGTAGGCGCTGTCGCGATAGCTGGGATCGAAGAGCTCGACGAGGGGCGTGGAGCCGCTGGCCCGCAAGCCGATCCCGAGGTCGTAGAGCTTGTCGACGAAGTGGACGAAGCGCAGGGCGTCGTTCTGCGTCGCGAGGGGGCGGACGCCGGCGAGGTAGAGCGTGCCCACCTGGCGCAACAGGCCGTCGTAGCGCGAAGGGTGGAGGCCCGCCAGGAGCTCGAGCAGCGCATCGAACCCGGCGTACACCCGGGGCGGCGCGGCCGGCTCCTCGAGGCACGCTCGCTCGAAGTCGGCCCGAGGTGTCAGTGAGCCCAGCCGACTGCGGTGGCGGTAGTCGGGGCCGTCCATGGTGACGGTCTCGAAGCGCTCGGCCAGCGACTGGATCTCGCGCCGGAAGTCCTCGGCGTTGAAGCGCCCCCGCCCCTGCGCTTCGGGCGCGGTATTGGAGGTGGTGAGGACGAACCCGCCCGCCTCGGCCAGGGCGTTCAGGAAGCTCTTGACGATCAGGGTGTTGCCGGGGTCGTCGAGCTCGAACTCGTCGATGCACAGCAAGCGTGGCCCCCCGAGGAGCTCACGCGCCCGCTCCATGCCCAGCACACCGATCAGGTAGACGAGCTCCTGGAAGCTGAGGTAGTGCTTTGCCTCCAGGTCGGCGTGATAGAAGGCGGCGGCCAGCAGGTGCGTCTTGCCGACGCCGAAGCCGCCGTCGAGGTAGAGCCCACGGCCGGGAGCGGGGCGGCGGCGCACGGGCCAGGGGAAGCGCCGGCCCCCGGGCTCGGCCAGCGCGCGCTCGGCCTCCTCGACGAACGCCCGGACGCGCGCCTGCGCGAGGGCCTGGCTCGGGTGCTGCGGTCGGTAGCCCTCGAACGACACGCGCTCGAAGCGCGGCGGAGGCACGAGCCGGTCCGCACCCGCCGCCTTGGGGGCGGCGAGCTCCGAAAGGGACCGTAGCTCCGTCACAGCGCGGAGCCTACCACGCTCGTCCGCTCGCGCCCCACGGCGGGCGCGTCACCCCGGGCGCGCCCGGTTTGACAGCCCGGGAAGGGCGTCGTACGCTTTGAGCGTCGGTTCACGGGGAAGTCCGGTGCGATCCCGGCGCTGTCCCGCAACGGTAAAGAGCCGCCTGGCGGCCGAAGCCCGAATACCGCGATCCGACGATGCACCCCCTTGCGAGGACGAGGAAGGGCTGCCCAGAAGCCGCCCGCGCGGCTTTCCGGCGTCCATCCCCTCCGGGATGGATCTCTTTTTCTCCAATCGCAGGAGCTGAGGAGGCGTTTGTGGTTCAGCGCGCGGCTATCCTCGTGGTCCTGCTCCTGGCGCTCCAGACGGCGCTGGCGACGACCTACCCTCTCACCGTTCACGACGAGCTCGGCGCGGAGCTGACGCTTCCGGGCCCGCCCCAACGGATCGTATCGATGATCCCGAGCGACACCGAGACCGTGTGCGCGCTCGGCGCCTGCGATCGGCTCGTGGGGGTCGATGCCCTCAGCGACTGGCCCGCCGAGGTCGGGTCGCTGCCGCGGCTCGGCAACGCCAACGACCCCAACATGGAGCAACTGGTGGCCTTGAAGCCCGACCTCGTCCTCACCGACGAGTACAGCGGCCTCGCCGATCGCGTGCGAAGGCTGGGCATCCCGGTGTACGCCGGCACGCCCCAGACGTTTGCGCAGGCCCTCGGCTTCCTGGGCACGATGGGGCGACTGCTCGATCGCGAGACGGCGGCGGCGGTCCTGCGCGGTCGGATCGAAGGCCAGGTCGCCGCGGTGGCGTCCAAGGTCACCGGCCTGCCGCCGGTGAGCGTGTTCGTCGAGCTCGACAGCACCCCCGACAGCGTGGGACCGACGTCGTACCTCGGAACGCTGCTCGAAAAGGCGGGGGGCCGCACCATCGTGCGTGCGTCGATGGGGGAGTACCCCCAGGTCGATCCGGAGTACGTGGTGCAGCAGGACCCCCAGGTGGTGCTGCTGATGGACGCGCCGTACGGCCAGACCCTCGCCGGAGCGGAGGCGCGGCCGGGCTGGTCGGGGCTCCGCGCGGTGAAGGAACGGCGGGTGGTGGCGCTCGACCTCCGGCAGGTCGACCTGCTCAGCCGCGCCGGCCCGCGCATGGGCGACGCCGTGGTGCTGCTGGCCAAGCTCCTCCACCCGGATCGATTCTGAGCCGTGGCGCGTGTCCTGACGCGTTCCGCGGCGCCCCCCGGGAGTGGTGTGGCGCCGATGGTGCTCTCGCTGGCCGCTCTGGGCGTGGTGGTGGTCGCGGCGGCGTCGGTCGGCAGCGTGAAGGTCGAGCCGGGGGCCCTGCTGTCGGCGGTGGCGGACGGCGTACGGGGGCAGGTCCACGGTCCCGTCGACACCATCGTGTGGCAGCTCCGCCTGCCGCGCGTGTTGCTGGCGGCGCTCGTGGGGTCGGCACTGGCGCTGGCCGGGGCTGCCTTCCAGGGTGTGTTCCGCAACCCCCTGGCCGATCCTTACCTGCTGGGGGCGGCCAGCGGCGCGGGTTTCGGCGCCAGCGCCGTGCTCGTGCTGGCCGGCAGCGTCCCCTGGCTGACGTGGTTGGGGGTGCCGGGCGCGGCCTTCGCATGCGCGATGGCGACGGTGGGCGCCGTCATGCTGCTGGCGCGCCGCGACGGCGGCCTGCCGGTCGTATCGCTGATCCTGGCGGGCGTGGTGCTCGGCTCGAGCCTGAGCGCCGCCACCTCCTTCTTGATGCTGGCAGCTCGCGACCGCGCAGCAGGGATCTTGAGCTGGCTCCTGGGCAGCTTCGCCTTCGCGAGCTGGGAGCGCGTCCTGACCGTCGTGCCGCTCCTCGTGCCGGCCGCCGCGCTGCTGCTCCTGGCCGGCCGCGCGCTGGACGTGATGCAGCTCGGCGAGGAGTCCGCGGCCCAGCTCGGGGTGCCGGTCGAGCGGGTGCGGCTGGTGCTCCTGGCCGCCGCCACGCTGGCGACCGCCGCGGCGGTCGCGGTGGCCGGCGTGATCGGCTTCGTTGGCCTGGTCGTGCCGCACGCCGTGCGGCTGGCGTTCGGGCCCAGGCACGTTCGCTTGCTGCCTCTGTCGGCGGTGTGGGGCGCGATCTTCCTCGTCCTCGCCGACCTGTGCGCGCGCACCGTGCTGGCGCCCGCCGAGCTGCCCGTCGGCATCGTCACGGCCCTGGTGGGCGGCCCCTTCTTCCTGCTGCTGCTCAGGAGGCAGCGCGGCGCGTGAGGCGGACGTGAGCATCGAGGTCCGGGAGCTCTACGCCGGCTACGGCGAGCGTGACGTGCTCGAGGCCTGCAACGTCCGGCTCGAGCGCGGCGAGGTCCTCGGCGTGATCGGGCCGAACGGCGCCGGCAAGTCGACGCTGGTCCGGGTGCTGACGCGTCGGCTGACGCCGCGATCCGGCCGCGTCACGGTCGACGGCCGTCCGCTCGCACGATTCGGTCGGCTCGACCTGGCCCGTGCGCTGGCCGTGGTGCCGCAGGTGCCGGAGCTGCCCGCCGGCTACACCGTGCGCGACCTGGTCGCGATGGGGCGCACGCCCCACCTGGGGCTCCTGCGCGCGGAACGCGAGCAGGACCGGCGGGCGGTACTTCGCGCCCTGCACGCCACCGATACGGCCTCGCTGGCGCGCCGCGACGCCACCCGGCTCTCCGGCGGCGAACGACAACGCGTGGTCCTGGCGCGCGCCCTCGCCCAGGAGCCCCGCTACCTGCTGCTCGACGAGCCGACCAACCACCTCGACCTGCGTTACCAGGTGGAGATGCTCGCCTATACCAGGCAGGAGGTCGATCGGGGCATCGGCGCTCTGGTCGTGCTCCACGACCTCAACCTGGCCGCACGCTTCTGCGACCGGTTGGCGGTGCTCCAGGGCGGCCGCGTGGTGGCCCAGGGGCCGCCCGAAGCGGTCCTCACTGCGGCGCTCGTGTCCCGCGTCTACGGGACCGACGTGGACGTGCACGCGGTCGATTCCCGGCCGGTGGTCCTTCCGCGGCTGCCGCGGAGCGGCGGCTCGCTGGAGTCGTGAGGCGCGCGGCGCGGGCGCCCGTTCAGGTGACGCTCGGCGGGTCGAAGCGCTCCCGGACCCGGATCGCGAGGCGGTAGAAGTCCACCAGCCCCTCGGTGGCGGACCGCCAGCCGAAACGCTCCATGTCCTGCCGGGCTGCGGCGCCGAGACGCGTGCGGAGCGCGGCGTCGCTCAGCAAGGTGCGGAGCTTCTCGGTGAGGTCGCCGAGATCGCCGGGCGTGAACATGAGGCCGGTCTCGCCGTCGCGGATCACGTCGGGGATGCCGCCGGCGCGGGCTCCCACGGGAGGGACCCCGGACGCCATCGCCTCCATCGCGACGAAGCCGAGCGTCTCCGTGTCCGAGGGGAACGCGAACACGTCGGCGGAGGCGTACGCCGCCGCCAGCTCCGAGCCGGACATGTAGCCGGTGAAGACGGTGCGCGTGTCCTTGAAGCGCTCGCGCAACACCGCCTCGGCGGGGCCCGAGCCCACCAACGCCAGTCGCACGTCGGGGAGCTGGGTGACGGGAGCGTACAGCCAGTCGAGTCGCTTCTCGAACGACAGGCGGCCGACGTAGACCATCAACGGCGCGTCGGGGTGCCCGCCGGTGAGGCGAACGCGCATGGCGTGCGAACGCTTGTCCGGGTGGTACAGCTCGGTGTCGACCGCTTTGGGCCACAGCCGCACGCGGCGGATGCCCAGGCCTCGCGCCGAGTTGACCATCGGCCCGCTGGTGCAGAGGTTGACGTGCGCCTGGTTGTGCACGTCGCGCAGGAAGATGCGCGACGGCTCGGACAGGAAGCGGAGTCGGAGGGCTTCGGCGTACTGCGTGATGTCGGTGTGGTAACTCGCGAGCAGCGCAAGGTTGCGCTGCTTGGCGATGGCGGTGCCCCACAGCCCGAGCACCACCGGATTGATGACGTGCACGATGTCCGGCCGGAAGCGGTCGAGCTCGCGACCCAGCCGGGGGCGGGGCAGACCGAGGAACAGCTCCGGGTACCAGGGCTTGAAAGGAACGCCGGGCACACGCACCACCCGGTGGCCGGCGTACGCCTCCGGAGGGTTGTGGGGCGCGAAGATCAGCGCCTCGTGCCCCAGCTGTCCGAGCTGTTCGAGGGTGCGTACGAGGCGCGTGACCACCCCGTCGATCTTGGGCAGGAACGTCTCCGTGAAGAAGGCGATGCGCATGGCTTGACGGGGCGGGCGCGGCGGCCGGGGCGTTACGCCGTTTCCGGGGTCTTCTTGGCGGTGTGGGGCGTTCCCGCCTGCTGTTCGCGGGTCCAGGTGCTGGTGCAGGGGATCTTGTCGAGGTCGGCGCGCTGGGCGTATTTCTTGGCGATGGTGGTGACTTCTTCGAGGAGGCCTTGTTGGAGGGTGGTGGGTTCGAGGCCGAGGTCGAGGAAGAGGTCGTTCTTGACGTGGAGTTCGTTCTCGGCGTCTTCCTTGCGGGGGTTGGGGGTGTGTTCGATGGTGGCGCCGGTGATGTCGCTGACGATTTGTGCGAGGTCGCGGACGCGGTGGGTTTCGGTCATCTGGTTGAGGATCTTGACGCGTTCGCCGTTGTCGGGGGGGTTCTCGAGGGCGAGTTGGAGGCATCTGACGGTGTCGCGGATGTGGATGAAGGCGCGGGTCTGTCCGCCGGTGCCGTGGACGGTGAGGGGGTAGTCGACGGCGGCTTGCATGAGGAAGCGGTTGAGGACGGTGCCGTAGTCGCCGTCGTAGTCGAAGCGGTTGATGAGGCGTTCGTCCTTGAGGGTGTCGGGGGTGTTGGTGCCCCAGACGATGCCCTGGTGGAGGTCGGTGATGCGTAGGCGGTCGTTCTTGGCGTAGTAGGCGAAGAAGAGTTGGTCCTGGGTCTTGGTGAGGTGGTAGATGCTGCCGGGGTTGGGGGGGTAGAGGATCTCTTGTTGGACTTTGGTGCCTTGGTCGGTGGTGACTTCGATGGGGAGGTAGCCTTCGGGGATTTTCATGCCGGCGGTGCCGTAGCCGTAGACGCCCATGGTGCCGAGGTGGATGAGGTGGGTGTTGGTGTTGGCTTCGACGATGGCGGCGAGGGTGTTGTGGGTGGCGTTGAGGTTGTTGTTGACGGTGTAGCGCTTGTGGGCGCTGCTTTTCATGCTGTAGGGGGCGGCGCGTTGTTCGGCGAAGTGGATGATGGCGTCGGGGCGTTCGTCTTGGATGAGGGTGAGGAGCCGGTGGTAGTTGGTGGCGATGTCGAGGCGTTCGTAGGTGATGGTGTGGCCGGTGGTTTGTTTCCAGGCTGCGAGGCGTTTTCCCATGGGTTGGATGGGGGTGAGGCTGCCGGCTTCGAGTTCGTTGTCGATGTTGCGGCGGCTGAGGTTGTCGATGATGGTGATGTCGTGGCCGAGGTTGCTGAGGTGGAGGCTGGTGGGCCAGCCGCAGAAGCCGTCACCGCCGAGTACGAAAACCTTCATGGGTACCTCCGGGGGTCGGGACCGACGCTCGGCCGCCATCGGCCTGTAGGTCGTCCCGGCGAAGCGCCGTGTCGGATGCGGGGCCACGGATCGCCGTGGGCCGCGGTTCGCGCGGAACCCCTCGGGGCCGGCCGCGATCCAGCCGGAAGGCCCCCGAGGGCGACGCCTGCGAGTCCCTGGGAGTGTACCACCGGCCCCCGCCCGCCGGGCCCGGCCGCTCGTGGCCGCGGCCTCCGCCCGCGGCGCTCGGGCGCGGTACGCTTCCAGGCGTGGCGCGGGACCGTGATGAAAGCTTCCACGCCCTGTTGACGGGGCTCGAGAGCTACGAGGATCAGGTCGCCTCGTACGCCTTCTACCCGCCGCGCAAGGGGCGCTCCGCCGACGACGCCACCGGCCGCTACGCGGCGCGGCTCGCGACGCTCGCGCTGACGCCGTACCTGCACCAGGCCCGCGCCCTGGCCCTCGTGGAGGCGCGCCACAACGTGGTGGTGGCGACGCCGACGGCGTCCGGGAAGTCGCTGGTGTACCAGCTCCCCACGCTGGAAGCGGCCGCCGAGGGAGCCACCAGCCTCTACCTCTACCCGACCAAGGCTCTCGCTCACGACCAGCTCGGCCGCCTCCGGGCCATGGCCGACCGGCTCGGGCTCGGGCTGCTTGCGGGCGGCATCGCCACCTACGACGGCGACACGCCGTCGTCCCTCCGAGCGGCGGTGCGCGAGGACGTGCGCTGTGCGCTCACCAACCCCGACATGCTGCACTACGGCGTCCTGCCGTACCACGCGCGCTGGGCACGCTTCCTGGGGAGCCTCGACACGATCGTGCTCGACGAGCTCCACAGCTACCGCGGCGTCCTCGGCACCCATGTTGCCAACATCGTGCGTCGCCTGTTGCGGATTGCCCGCAGCTACGGGGCGGCGCCGCGCCTCATCGCGGCCAGCGCCACCATCGGCAACCCGCTCGAGCACGCGACGGCGTTGAGCGGGGAACCCTTCGAGCTCATCGAAGAGGACGACGCCCCCCGCGGCGCGCGCGAGTTCATCCTGTGGCGGCCGGCGCTGGTCGGCGGCGGGGGCGGTGCGGCCGGCCGTCGGCGCAGCGCCACCACCGAGGCGGCGGATCTGGCGGCCGCCTTCGTGCGGCAGGGCGTCAAGAGCATCTTCTTCTGCAACTCCCGCAAAGTCGCCGAGCTCCTTCGGCGCTACGCCAGCGGCCACCTCCGCGGCGAGGAGGTGCCGCTGCTCCAGAGCTACCGCGCCGGTTACAGCGCCGAGGACCGCCGCCTGATCGAACAGGGCTTCAAGCGCGGCGACATCCGGGTGCTGACGGCCACCAGTGCGCTCGAGCTGGGCATGGATATCGGCGGCGTGGACGCCGTGGTGCTGGTGGGGTACCCGGGATCGAAGATGGCGCTGTGGCAGCGCTCGGGTCGTGCCGGGCGCGAGGGACGCCGCGCCCTCACGCTGCTGATCCCGGGCAACGATCCGCTCGACGAGTACTACCTGCACCATCCCGACCTTCTCACCGAAGGCCGGATCGAGGATGCCGTGGCCGACCCGTTCAACAGCGAGCTCCACCCGCTCCACGTGGCGTGCGCTGCGGCCGAGCGACCACTGCGCGACGAGGAACGCGGCATGGTCGACCCGTCGCTAGAGCTGGCGAGCGTGCCGGGGCTGCATCGCATCGGGGGCGGTTGGGCCCACATGGGGCGCTATCCGCATCGGCGCGTGCGCATCCGCGGCAGCGGCGACCGGATGGTCCGCCTCAAGGACGCCACCGGGCGCTCCCTGGGCACGGCGGACCTGGCGACCGCGCTGCGCGAGCTGCACCCCGGCGCGGTCTATCTGCACCAGGGCGAGCCCTACCTGGTGGTCCGGCTCGATCTGGACCGGGGTCTGGCGGAGCTGCTGCCACACATCGAGGACTACTACACGCAGCCGCGCTCCGAGACCGACATCGAGGTGCTTCCCGGCGCTCCGCGAGAGACCGGGACGTTGGCGTCCCCCGCCGGGATCGAGGTGGGCCGCGTGCGCGTCAGGACATCGATCACGAGCTTCGTGCGCAAGCGCTATCTGTCCGGTCAGGTCCTCGACGAGCGCGCGCTCGACCTCCCGGAGCTGAGCTACCCGACGCAGGCGCTGTGGTTCCGCGCCAGCGCGGTCGAGGATGCCGTTCGGCCCGACGAGCTCCCGGGAGCCTTGCACGCGCTCGAGCACACCCTCATCGGGCTGCTTCCCGCGTTCGTGCTGTGTGAGCGCGCCGACGTCGGGGGCGTGTCCTACCCGCACTACCCACCCACCGGGGAGAGCACCGTCTTCATCTACGACGGCTACCCCGGCGGTGTGGGGTACGCCCGGGCCGGCGCCTCCCAGTTCGTCCCCTGGCTGATCGCAGCCCGCGACCTGCTTCGGGACTGCCCCTGCGAGAGCGGTTGCCCCCGTTGCGTGCTTTCGCCGAAGTGCGGGAACGGCAACCAGTACCTCGACAAGGGCGCGGCGCGGAAGCTGGCCGACGCCCTGCTGTCGCGTCTCCAGGCCTCCGCGACGATCCCCGCCCGGGCCTGAACCTCCGGCGCGCCGTCCGCAGGGGTCCGGCGTGGGTCGGCGCGTGCTAGACTTCGCAGCCGTGCAGGTCGGATTCGTCACGCAACTGTTGTGGTCGCGCTACGGCGCGCTCTGGATGCGCCTGGCGCGCGACGCCGGGGCCGAGGTGCGGGTGGCCGATGTCGACGCCGTCCGGGAAGCGTTGGGCGACCCCCGCCTGGCGGCCATCACCCCCGTCGTCTTCCGTCTGGCGGCGGCGCAGGCCGCGGCACTGGGGGATGTCGACGTGTTGCTGGTGCCCGACCTCCACGCCGGCGCGGCCGGCGAGGATGCCGGTGCCGGCCGCCTCGGCCGCGGCGCCAGCGCCGACCCCTGGATCGCCGACTTCCCGGATGCGCTGAGGGCGGCCATCGCCGGTCTGCCGCCGCTGGTGCCGGTCCCGGCCACGCTCGGCCCCGGCATCGAGGGCGCGGCGGTCACCGCGCTGCAGAACCTCCTGCACGACGCGCATGCCGTTCGCCGCATCTGGGCGCGCCGTCGCGCCGAAGCCCGGCCACCGCGTCCGCGGCCGCCGCGGTGGACGCTGTTGCCCGGCGAGCGGCGGACGGTCGGGTTGCTCGGACAGCCCTGGCTCCTCAGCGACGGGCTGGCCGCGCGCTCGGCGGACGAGGGGGACCACGTCGTGGCCCAGCATCGTCTCGACCCGGGCCAGCTCCTCGAGGAGGCCTCGCGCCTCGAAGAGACGCTGGCGCCGACCGACGCCGAGGTGCTGGGGGCCGCCCGGCTGTTCGACCGGCGCGGTGGCGTCGACCGGGTGCGCTTCCTGGTCGACCGCGGCTCGGGCGCCGACGCATGGCTGGCCGATCGGCTGCGCGCGCTGCTACGCAAGCCGCTCGAGGTGCGCTATCTGCAGGACGTGCTCGGGGATGCCGATCCTGTCGACACCCTGTTGGTGACGCCGGTAGACTGACCCGTGCCGGTCCTCCTGATGGTCGTGGTACTCGGCGTGGTCGCCGTCAACGCCTTCGGTGCGTGGGCGGTGAGCCGTCGCAAGCCGCGCGTGGCGCGGCTGTTCCTGTTGAGCGCGGTCGTGCTGGTGGTCGCCGCGGTGGCGCTAGGCTACGGGCTGCGCTTCGCCTCCTGGATCCTCGCCGTCGGGCTCGTACTGACCTGGCTCACGTCCTATCTCAACGCACGCTGGGTGCTCGGCCGGGTCGTGTGGCGCTACCACGCCCTGCGGGCGCTGGCCATGGCCGCTCTGTTGGTCCTCGCGGTAGCGGTGCTGCGTTAGACCCGGCGTGGGGGCTGCGTGCGCTCACGTGATCGGGTAGCCCTGTTGGGGTAGCCCTGTTGGTCTTCGCGGTAGCGGCGCTGCGTCGAGCGGGCGTGGCGCCCGCGTGCGGCCGCGCCTCAGAACGCGCTGGCCCCGGTGATCTCCCGGCCCAGAACCAGCGTGTGCACCGTATCCGTGCCCTCGTAGGTGGCCACGGTCTCCAGGTTCAACATGTGCCGGATGCTGGCGTACTCGGTGGTGATACCGTTGCCGCCCAGCAGGTCGCGGGCCGCGCGCGCCACGGCCAGCGCCGTCCGGACGTTGTCGCGCTTGGCGAGCGAGACCCGCGACGGGCGATCGCCCCCCTGCTCCTTGAGGCGCCCAAGCCGGTAGGCGAGCAGGCTCCCCTTGGTGATCCCTGCCAGCATGTCGGCCAGCCGTTCCTGCACGATCTGCTTGGCGGCGAGCGGCTCGCCGAAGCTGGGTCGGTCGGCGACGTAGGCGGTCACCTCCTCGAAGCACGCCTGCGCCGCGCCGAGCACACCGTAGGCGATCCCGAAGCGGGCCTGGTTGAGGCAGCTCAACGCGCCCTTGAGGCCGGTCACTTCGAGCTTGTCGGCGGCCGGCACGACGACGTCGTCGAAGTAGAGCTCGGAGGTCACGGAGGCCCGCATCGAGGCCTTGGTCTTGATGTCGAGGGCCTGGAAGCCCTCGGACGTCGTGTCCACGACGAAGCCCAGGATCTCGCCGGAGTCCTCGTCGCGCGCCCATACGACGGCCACCTGCGCGCGCGAGCCGTTGGTGATCCAGCGCTTCACGCCGTTGAGGACATATTCGTCGCCGACCTTGCGCGCCCGCGTGCGCATCGCGCCCGGATCGCTGCCCGCGTCCGGCTCGGTGAGCCCGAAACAGCCGACGGCCTCGCCGCTGGCGAGCCGCGGCAACCACCGCCGGCGCAGCGCCTCCGAGCCGTAGCGGTGGATCGGGTACATCACCAGGCTCGACTGCACGCTGACGAACGAGCGCATCCCCGAGTCGGCGTACTCGAGCTCACGGTTGATGAGGCCGTAGGCCGTGTACGAGGCCTCCGAGCCGCCGTAGCTCTCGGGCAGGGTGACGCCCAGCATGCCGAGCGCACCGAAGCGGCGGGGGAGATCGGCGGGGAAGCTGTCCTCCCGCCACCAATCGGCGACGTTGGGCACGACCTCGGTCCGGATGAAGTCGCGGACGCTGTCGCGGATCATGCGCTCTTCGGGGCTGTAGAGCGCGTCGAGATCGTAGAAGTCGTCGAGGGACACGGCCGAAGCCGGTGTGGCACGTGCGGTCATCGTTCCTCCGGGTCGGGGTGAAAGACGGCGGCCGCTCAGCTGTCGCCGAACAGCTTCTTGAGGGCGTCTTCCTTGCTGGTGCGCTGCGCCACGGCGTACCGGGTCCCTTCGAGGCTGAGACGTCCCTGTTCGACCAGGGATGTCAGGGACGACTCGATGGTGTCGACGGCCAACTCCTCGAAGTGCCTCTCGTCGATGGAGCGTTGCACCTCGCGCAGGGTCGCGCCCTTCGGGCCCGACAACTCCACGGCCTCGAATACCCAATCGTCCACCGTCATGCGTCAGTGTACGCCGCTGGCGCGCCTCCCTCCCGGGCGTTCCGGCGGGAGGATCGTAAACAGATGGCTCAACGGTAGATGCTGCCCTGGGGGCCGTCGTCCTCCGCGCTCCGGTGGGCGTCCACCGTCCCGCCGGAGAGCTCGCCCCACGCGACGTCGTCATCCATATGGATCACCTTGACGGGGCAGGCCTGCACGCAGGCGTCGCAGTCCAGGCAGCGCTCGGGTTCGAGGCGCAGGACCGGCCGGCCACCGTCGTCGGGTTCGAAGTCGCGCGAGAAGGCGTCGGTGGGGCACACGCGGGTACACACCGGGCACATGATGCAGCCGTCGTCGACCCGGGGCAGGCGCCACGGCACGCGATCCTCGGGTTCCGGGTGCGCGAGCTCGAGCACCCGGTAGCGCCGCGCCAGCTCGCGCGGAAGCGGCGCCGGCTCGTCGGGGTCGTCCTGCACGCGCAACAACGTCTCCAGCGGAGCCAGCGCGCCGGCCGCCGAGCGCCGCACGTTCTGCAGGCCGCCCGTCAGCAGGGCGCGACGGCTGAGGCCTGCGGGCGCCCGGTCCTGCTCGAGGCTGTCGCGCTGTTCCACGCGCACGGTGATGGTGCGGTCGTGCTGTGCCACCAGGGCCTTGGCGTCGTCCACGGCCGCGGCGAGCCCTTCCAGGATCTTCGGCACGCCGATCGGACAGTCGGCGCAGTCGCCGTGGGCCAGCGTCACGTCGCCGTGTCGGGCGGCGAGCCTCACGATGTCGGTCGCCTGCAGGCGACCGAGGCAGAGCACGCTCTGCGCGCTGCCTTCGACCTGCGAGCAGCGCACCGACGTTCCCGGCTCGTAGCTGACGCGCGGCTCGAGCGCCTGCGAAGGGCACACCTGCACGCACAGCCCGCACCCCGTGCAGTCCACGGGGTCGATCTCCACCTCGCGGCCGAGCTTCACGGCGTAGTGCGGGCACGCGGCGACGCAGGCGTGGCAGGCGGTACTCGATTGCGTGACGGCGATGCAACGGTCCGCACTGTAGGCGGGCGCCACGTTCGTGGCCTTCAGCACGAAGTTGAGGAGGTCGTCGAACCCCGGCATCCGAAGAACCTCCTAGAAGCCGTACACTTCGTGCCGCTTCTCGGAGAGCTTGGTGTGGTAGCCCGTCTCCTCCAGATAGCGGTCGAAGGTGTCGAAGTCCACCTGCTGTTTCTGGTCCGACAGGGCCACCGCCGGATTGGGATGGACCTCGATCATGATGCCGTCGGCCCCGATCGCCAGGCCCGCCTTGGTCAGCGGTACCAGCAGGTCGCGCCGGCCCCCCGAATGCGTGACGTCGACCAGCACCGGCAGGTGGGTCTCCAGCTTGGCCAGGGCGACGGCGGACACGTCGAGCGTATTGCGGGTGTAGCGTTCGAAGGTGCGGATGCCGCGCTCGCACAGGATCACGTTGGGGTTGCCTTCGTTGAGCAGGTACTCCGCGGCCATCACCCACTCCTCGACCGTGGCCGAGAGCCCGCGCTTGAGCAGGACCGGCTTGCGACTGCGGCCGGCCGCCTTCAGGAGCGTGAAGTTCTGCATGTTGCGGGCACCGATCTGCAGCATGTCGACGTAGTCTTCGAACATCGGCAGGTGCTCGGCGTCCATGATCTCGCTCACGAGCGCGAGGTCGTGGCGGTCGCAGGCCTCGCGCGCGAGGCGCAACCCCGCTTCGCCCAGCCCCTGGAAGCTGTAGGGGTCGGTGCGGGGCTTGAACGCGCCGCCGCGGAAGAGGCGCACCCCTTGCCCCGAGACGTGTGCCGCCACCGCTTCCACCTGCGCCGCCGATTCGATGGCGCACGGGCCGGCGATCAGCACGGGGGCGTGCTTTCCGCCGATGTGCACGTCGCCGACCGGCACGACGGTGTCGCCGTCGTGGGCGCGGCGCGAGGTGAGGTAGCGCCGCTTCTCCTGCGTCTCCTCGAGCTGCATGCTCGCCTGGAAGACCTGCTTGAACAGGCTCTTGACCGTGGCGTCGCTGAACGGACCTTCGTTGGCCGCGGTGAGCGCTCCGAGCATCTCGGATTCGCGCACCGGATCGTAGTGCGACAGCCCCATGGCGCTCTGGAGATCACCGATCTCCTCGGCGAGAGAGGCCCGCTGCGACAGAAGGTCCAGGATCTTCAGATTGAGATCGTCAATTCGGGCTCGTAGGTTCTGGATCTTCCCGTCCATACCCCATCCTACGCTGCGAGAAGTGCACCACCCAGATCGTGAGCTCGTACAGCACGATGAGCGGCACGGCGACCAGGGAGAGATTGAAGGGATCGCCGGTAGGCGTGATGACGGCGGCGAACACCAGCCCGATCACGATGGCGTAACGCCGGTTCTTCGACAGCGGCCGCGAACGCAGCACCCCGATGCGGGCCAGCAGGTAGCCCAACACCGGCATCTCGAACATCAGCCCGAACACCCCCATCAGCATCAAGATGGTGGAGATGTAGCGACCGATCGACAGCAGACCGGTGGCGGCCGAGCCCAGGAAGCCCAGCAGGATCGGGATGGTGATCGGCAGCACCACGTAGTAGGCGAAGCCCACGCCGCACAGGAACGCCAGCACGGCGAAGAAGATGAAGGGGACGGCGTAGCGGCGCTCCTGGCGGTAGAGTCCCGGGGCGATGAAGCCCCAGAGCTGGCCCAGGATGACCGGGAAGGCGACCACCAGGCCGAAGAAGCTGGCGATCTGCATCGAGACCGTGAACGGCTCCAGCACACCGAAGTAGCTGAGCGTGGTGTTGCCGGGAAGAGGATTCTTGAGCCAGTCCAGCACCTGGAAGCGGAACGCGAAGGCCACGCCCGAGCCCACGATCCAGGCGGCGAACGCGATCAGGATCCGCGTGCGGAGCTCCTCGAAGTGCTCGATCAACGTCACAGAGAGGTACGAACCCAGGAAGACCCGCGGCCGCGAGCTCGGCGCTCGCGACCGTCAACGGGTGGGTGCGGGTTCAGGCGCCCTTCGGCTTGGCGTCGCGATCGTCGGTCGCCGCGGCGGCCGCGGGGGCGGGCTCGTTCGCCGCTTCTGCCGACGCCTCCGAGGCGCTCGCCTTCGCGGGCTCGGCCGGCGCCGCGTCTTCCTTGGCCGCCGCCTTCGAAGGCGCGCTCTTGGCGTCCTGATCGCTCGCCTCGGACTCGAAGTCCTCCTTCATGTCCTTGACGCCCTTGCGGAACTCGCGTACGGACTGGCCGAGGCCCTTCGCCATCTCCGGCAGCCTGCGAGGCCCGAAGATCAGGAGAACCACCAACAGGATGATCAACAGCTCGGGAACGCCCAGCGACCCAATTCTCATGCGATTGCCTCCATCACGTTCAGCCTAGCACTGGGAGCCTCCGCACAAGGTGGCTTGACGCGACGCTCGGCGCGTGCGCGCACGGTGACGGACGGCCTGCGGACGCGCCACCTCGCGGCCCCGTGGAGAGAGCGGCCCCGTCGCCGGCGGGGGGTGGTCGGGCGCGCCGTTAGCAACGTCACGAACGGCGATTTCCACCGTTGACAAGGGAAAAACGCGCGTGCTAACTTAGGCATTCGGACGTCAGCCCGGGCCCGGCAGCATCGGGAACGGAGGGCGTCGGTGAGGCCGTTCGAGATGCGGCGCGCCACCCTAGCTCAACCGGTAGAGCATCCGACTTGTAATCGGAAGGTTGTCGGTTCGACTCCGATGGGTGGCTCCACGACGCGGACGTCGGTGTTCACGGTGCGGGTAGGTGCCCGAGTGGTTAAAGGGGACGGACTGTAAATCCGTTGGCTTTTGCCTACGCTGGTTCGAATCCAGCCCTGCCCACCAGGTGCGCGACCGTCGTGGTCGCGCCGCCCGAGAGGGCGCGCCCGGTTACGGGCGATTCGCGGGAGTAGCTCAGTTGGTAGAGCGTCAGCTTCCCAAGCTGAATGTCGCGGGTTCGAATCCCGTCTCCCGCTCCAAGCACGGTCCCGCGTGCAGGCACGCCTCGCGCGCCCGCGCGCCGGGACCGGGCGTTCGACGGGGTCGAAGGCGGGCTCGTGTAGCTCAGTGGTAGAGCACTCCCTTGGTAAGGGAGAGGTCGACGGTTCAATCCCGTCCACGAGCTCCAAAGCGAAACCCCGGAGTCGAGTCGAGTCGCGCCTGCGGTGAGCAGGCCGGCTCGTTTCGGCTGGGAAAGGACAGGGACCATGGCGAAGAGTGTTTTTGAGCGTACGAAGCCGCATGTGAATGTGGGGACGATTGGGCATGTGGATCATGGGAAGACGACGTTGACGGCTGCGATTACGTTTGCGGCTGCGGCGGCGGA
>Ga0102962_1000156_pt1 | contig 39491 bp, 35 predicted proteins | sample SalPonF2_C_D2_MG_FD_84519 | JGI IMG/M metagenome (GOLD analysis project Ga0102962, IMG submission 84519) | Salt pond soil microbial communities from South San Francisco under conditions of wetland restoration - Salt Pond MetaG SF2_C_D2_MG ...
AGTCCTTGCCCTCGAGCGGCTTGGTCACGATCGCATCGGCACGCGCGACGCGCGCCATCTCCCGGGTGCGCTCGTCCCTGAGCGCGGTCAGGATGATCACCGGAACGTCCTTCAGGCGCGGGATCCGCTTCATGCGGTGGCAGATGTCGATACCCGACATGAAGGGCATCGCCACGTCCAGGATCACCAGGTCCGGCGTCGTGGTCTTGAGGTAGTCGAGCGCGGCACGCCCGTCCTCCACCGTGTCGACGACGTGTCCGTCCGCGCTGAGCAGCATGTCGAGCACGAGCCGCTGCCCTTCGACGTCGTCGGCAACCAGGATTCTCGTAGGCTCATCCACGGCTCCAGCTTACGAGACCGCTGGGCGGGGCGATGCATCGTCACGCTCCCCCCGTGGTAGGACGGGGCATGCCTCCGGGTGCGCCCCCCGCCGACCCGCCGACGTCCCTGCTGATGAGCCTGGCGGCGCAGGACCTGACGGCCACGCGCGACTTCTACGTGCGCGACCTCGGTCTCACGCTCGCGGTCGAGGAGACGAGCCGGCTTCTGGTGCGAGTCGGAGGCACCTCGCTGGAGTTCCGTCAGCACGACGGCGCGCTGCAAGTCGAGGGTGACCTCGAGTTCACCTTCCAGTGCGAGGAGCCGGCGGCCCTGCTCCGCCGGTTGCGCGCGCTGGGCGTCGAGGTCGACGTGCCTCCGGGCGGGGGCGCCGCCGGCGTCGCCTTCACGGCGCGCGACCCGGACGGGCGCAGGGTGGCCTTCGCGGCGCGCCCGCGCACCGGCGGCGGCTAGTAGAGGACCTGCAGCTCCAGCTTCGCCGGCCCGGCCCGGTAGATGTCGTCGGTTGCGACCAGCCCGATGGTGACCGGTCCGTGGAGGCGCAACAGCAGGCTCGTGAAGATGTCGTCGGTGACCTGGCCGAAGTCGGGGACCTGCATCTCGTCCAACCCGGCGCGCCGCAGCTTGCGCACGGCGTCGCCCTTGAGCTGGGTCAGGGCGTTGCGGATCTCGTCCTGGCTGGCGGGCAGATCGGCCGAACCGAGGTGGATCTGCCGGCTCACCACCAGCTGGCCCTTGTCGAAGAGCTTGGTGTTCTCGATGGCCTCGATGGTGACGTCGACGGTCGAGCTGAACTGGTTGCGCGGCGAGATGAGGCGCACCAGGTCGGAGCCCGGTGTCTGGGCGATGACGTCGACCAGGCTGTTGAACTGCTCGGGCGTCACGCGCAGCTTCTCGACCCCGCGACGCGCCACGTAGGTGGTGGCCGACGCGATGAACTTGGTCAACTCGTCCTTGATGGCGGCGGGGTCCTGCGCGTAGATCGGCCCGGCGTAGATGAGCTCGTCCTTCTGGAAGGTCACGTCGCCGCTCGTGGCCCGGTTGTACTCGGCGCTGACCTCGTTGAGCTTGCGCGCCTGCTCCTCGAGACGGCCGTTGAGCGTCTGGAGCTGCCCCTGCAGGTCCTGCACCTTCTGGTTCTGCTGCTCGATCTGCTGCTGGAGCTGGTCCTTCTGCTCGCTGAGGAGCTGGTTCTGCTGCACGAAGCGGGCGTTCTCCTGCGATAGGCCCTGGTTGCGCGCCTGCAGCTCCTGGTTCTGCTGCTTGAGAGCGCTGGCCTGCCCCTGGAGCTGCTGCTGCTGCTGCTGCAGGTCGGCGACCTCGCCCTGGAGCTGCCCCACCTGTCCCGTGAGCTGCTTCGTCTGCTGCTGCAGGGCGGTGGCCTGTTGCAGGGCCTGATCGCGCTGCTGAAGGGCCTGGTCGCGCGCCGCCTCGGCCTGCGCCTGGCCCGCCTGCGCCTTGTCGAGTCCCGCCTGCGCGGCCTTGAGCTTCTGGTCCGCGTCGGTCAGTCGCTTCTCCGTGTCGGAGAGCTTGCCCTGGAGCGCGTCGAGGCGCTGGTTGGCATCGTCGAGCTGCTGCCGCGCGGAGGCCACCTCCTTCTGAAGGCGTTGCGCATCCTGCTTGGCCTGCGCGGCGTCCGCCTGGGCCTGGTCGCGCGCCTTGACGGCTTCTGCCTGGGCCAGCTGGGCGGCCTGCAGGTCGGCCTGGGTACTCTGGAGCTTGGACTGGGCCTGGTCGAGCTGCGTGTTCACGTCCGTCACCTGCTGACTGAGCTGATCCACCTGGTCCTGGAGCTGGGCGCGCTGCGCCTGCAGCTTGTCGCGCTCCTGGCGGGCCTGATCGCGCTCTTGCAGGGCGGCATCGCGCTGCGTCTGGGCGTCCTGGATCGTCTTCTGCGCCTGGGCCAGCTCGCCCTTGAGGCTGTCGAGCTGCTCGTTCAATCCGTTGACCTTGTCCTGTTGCACCTTCTCCTGTGCGCGCAGGCGCTGCAACTCGTCGGCCGTGCGTTGGGCGTTGACGAGCGTCTGGGTGGCGTTCTGGAACGCCAGCGACAGCACCGCCAGGGTGGTCAGCATGATGACGATGCCCACCACGACGCCGACGATCTGGCCGGTGCGGCGCGGCCGCGCGCCGAACAGGCTGAGACGCCGCCGCCCGACCACGGTGCCGAGACGGTCGCCGAGGTAGGCGATGATCCCGGCCAGCGTCGCCAGCAGGAGCACCAGTCCCAACAGGTAAGCCATTCAGCCGCCCCGGTTCGGGCTGGGGATCACCGGAGGATGCAGCATGTCCGCCCGCGCCTCAGATCTGGAAGTCGGCGCCGAGGTAGTAGGTCCGGACGTCGGCATCGCTCGCGAATTCCTGTGGCGTGCCGTCGAAGCGGACCCGGCCGTCGAACATCAGGTAGACGCGGTCGGCGATCGCGAGCGTCTCGCGCACGCTGTGATCGGTGAGCAGGACGCCCAGACCGCGGCGCTCGCGCAGCTCGGCGATCAACACCTGGATCTCGCGGATCGACTTGGGATCGACGCCCGTGAAGGGCTCGTCGAGGAGGATGAAGTCGGGCTCGATGGTGAGGCTGCGCGCGATCTCGAGCCGCCGCCGCTCACCGCCGGAGAGGGTGTTGGCGCGCCGACGCGCCAGCGGACGGAGGTGGAACTCGTCGAGGAGCTCGTGCGCGCGCCGCACCTGCTCGCTCCGGCTCAGTCCCTGGAACTCCAGGATGGCCAGCAGGTTGTCCTCCACGCTCAGCTTCCGGAAGGCGCTGGGCTCCTGCGCCAGGTAGCCGAGGCCCCGGCGCGCACGACGGTGCATCGGCCAGCGCGTCACGTCCTGCTCGCCCAGGCGGATGGTCCCCGCGTTGGGCCGGACGAACCCGACCATCATGTAGAAGCTGGTGGTCTTGCCTGCGCCGTTGGGCCCCAGCAGAGCGACGATCTCGCCGCGCCGGAGACGGATGTCCACGCCGTCGACGACCCTGCGGCCGCCGTAACGCTTGGTGAGACCCGTGGCCCGGAGCTCGAGCCGCTCGGTACTCTCACGTGCGCCCTGCGGGGCACCCATCACAGCCGACATACCGCGCCATGCTACCACGCGGCCCCATGAGAGTCGGTTGAGTTTTGCGCGCTGCAGACGCGACTGGGACGCTTCGGCGCGCCGCCGACAGGCGGCGCGCCTCGCCCCTGAGCCCGGCTCAGCCCTCCAGCGCCATCAGGAACGGCTCCTCGATGGCCGTGCAGATCCAGCGCAGGAACCGCGCTGCGGCGGCGCCGTCGATGAGACGGTGGTCGTAGGTGACCGACAACGGCATCATCAGCCGGGCATCGAACTGGCCGGTCGCCGGATCGAAGACCGGCTCCTGCGCCGAACGCGACACCCCCAGGATGGCCACTTCGGGCGGGTTCACGATCGGCGTGAAGCCGGTGCCGCCGATACCCCCGAGGTTCGACACGCTGAAGTTGCCTCCTTGCATGTCGTCGGGAGTGAGCTTGCGGTTTCGCGCCTTCTCGGCGAGCTCGCCGAGCTCCTGGGCGAGCTCGAGCACGTTCTTGCGGTCGGCGTTCTTGATCACCGGGACCAGCAGGCCCGCATCGGTGTCCACCGCCACGCCCACGTTGACATAGTGCTTGTAGACGATCTCCTGGCTGCCGGTGTCGATGCTGGCGTTGAAGTCCGGGAAGCGTTTCAGCGCTGCCGCCACCACCTTGAGCAGCATGGCCGTCGGCGTCAGCTTCGCGCCGATGGCCTCGGCCTGCGGCTTGTAGCGCTGGCGCAGGCGCTCGAGCTCGGTGCTGTCGGCCTTGTCGAACTGCGTCACCATCGGCACGCTCGACCAGGCACCGGCCATGGTCCGCACCGTTGCCTTACGGATGCCGCTCATCGCCTTGCGCTCGACTTCACCCCAGCGGCTGAAGTCGGGAAGCTTCGCCGGCGCCGGCGCTCCGGCCGGCGCGGAGGGTCCCCCCTCGGCGGACGTACGCACGTCGGTGGCCGAGATCCTCCCGAGGATCCCGGTCCCCTGGACCTGGTGGATGTCGACCCCGAGCTCGCGCGCCAGGCGTCGCACCGACGGCGCAGCCGGTACCAGGCCGGCACCGTCGCCGCCGGCGGCCGCCGGACGCGGCGCCGGCTGCCGTCGCGGCTGCTCGGCCGCCTGCCGGCCGGTCGGGGCCGACGCTTCGCCTCCGGACGGTTCCGAGGACGCCGGCTTCGACGACGCCTCTGAAGGAGGCGCCTCCGGGGCAGGGGCTTCGCCGTCGGCGGGCCTGGCCGCACCGGCGGCGCCGAGCGTGACGATCACCTGCCCGACCTTGGCCTCCTGGTTCTCCTGGACGTTGATCGATTCCACGACCCCGTCCGCCGACGAAGGCACCTCGACCACGGCCTTGTCCGTCTCCAGCTCGATCAAGGGCTGGTCCCGCTTGACCTCGTCACCGACGCTGACCAGCACGCCCACGACGGTGCCGGACTCGATGCCTTCTCCCACCTCGGGCAGTTTGACTTCCGTTGCCACGCGCGCTTCCTTTCCAGATCCTCAGTCGACGTAGGGGTTCGGCTTGTCCGGATCGATCTCCAGCGCCTCACGCGCCTTCGCAACCTCCGAAGGCTTCAGCGACCCGTCCTGGGCCAGCGCCTGGAGCGTCGCCAGCACGATCTGCTTGGCATCGACCTCGAAGAAGTCGCGGAGCTCCTCGCGGGCCTCGCTGCGGCCGAAACCGTCGGTTCCGAGCGCCACGATGCCCTTCGGAAGGTGACGCGCGAGCGCGTCGGGCAGGATCTTCATGTAGTCGGAGGCGGCCACGAGCACGCCCTTGGCGCCCGAAAGCTGGCGCGCGACGAACGCTTCGCGCGGTTCCTCGTCCGGGTGGAGCCGGTTGTAGCGCTCGACCTCGAGCGCCTCGACGTGCAGCGCCTTGTACGACGTCACGCTCCAGACGTCGGTGGCGACCTTGTAGTCGTCCTCCAGGATGCGCGCGGCCTCGATCACCTCGTTCATGATCGAGCCGCTCCCGAGGAGCTGCGCGTGCAGTTTGCTGCGCTTGCGACCGGCCGGGCGGAAGAGGTAGAGCCCCTTGATGATGCCCTCTTCCAGCGCCTCGCGGCTGAGGTGCTCGGGAGCCGCGGGCTGGGCGTAGTTCTCGTTGCCGACCGTCAGGTAGTAGAAGACGTCGTCCTGCTGCTGGTACATCCGGCGGAGACCCTCGCGCACGATGATGGCGATCTCGTAGGCGAAGCTCGGGTCGTACGCCAGCAGGTTGGGCACGGGGTAGGCGAGCACGTGGGAGTGCCCGTCCTGGTGCTGGAGGCCTTCACCGGCGAGGGTGGTACGGCCGGCCGTCCCGCCGACCAGGAAACCGCGCGCGCGGCTGTCGCCGGCGGCCCAGATCAGGTCCCCGATGCGCTGGAAGCCGAACATCGAGTAGTAGATGAAGAACGGGACGGCGTTGACGCCGTAGTTCGCGTAGGCGGTCCCGGCGGCCAGGAACGACGCCATCGAGCCGGCCTCGGTGATCCCCTCCTCGAGGATCTGCCCGTCGCGCGATTCCTTGTAGTACAGCAGGTTCTCGCGGTCGACCGGCTCGTAGAGCTGCCCGACGTTGGAGTAGATGCCGATCTGGCGGAACAGCGCCTCCATGCCGAAGGTGCGCGCTTCGTCGGGCACGATCGGCACCACCAGCTTGCCCCAGGTCTCGTCGCGCAGCAGCTTGCGCAGGATGCTGACGAAGGCCATGGTCGTCGACACCTCGCGGCCCTCGGTGCCCTGCATGAACTCCTCGAAGGAGTCGGCGGACGGCGGGTCGAGAGGCTCGGACTTGGGCGAGCGGGCGGGCAGGAAGCCCCCCAGCTCCTCGCGGCGCTCGAGCAGGTACCTCAGCTCGGGGCTGTCCTCTTCGGGCCGGAAGAACGGGTACTGCGTGATCTCCTCGTCGCTGACCGGCAGCTCGAAGCGGTCGCGGAAGGCCTTCATCTGGTCCACGTCGAGCTTCTTCTGCTGGTGCGTGACGTTCTTCGCCTCGCCGGCCTCGCCCATGCCGTAACCCTTGACGGTGCGGAACAAGATGGCGGTCGGCGACCCCTCGTGCTGCACCGCCCGCTGGAATGCGGCGTAGATCTTCACCGGATCGTGCCCGCCGCGGTTGAGCTCGGCGATGTCGTCGTCGGTCCAGTCCTCGATGAGCTTCTTGAGCTCCGGGGTGTTGAAGAACCGGTCGCGCAGCTCCGGCGCTCCGAATGCCGCGTAGCGCTGCGACTCGCCGTCGACCATCTCCTCGAAACGCCGGGCCAGCGTGCCGTCGTGGTCGCGCGCCAGCAGCTCGTCCCACTTGCTGCCCCAAGCCACCTTGATGACGTTCCAGCCCGCACCCCGGAAGATGCCCTCGAGCTCCTGGATGATCTTGCCGTTGCCGTAGACCGGCCCGTCGAGACGCTGCAGGTTGCAGTTGACGACCCAGATGAGGTTGTCGAGCTTGTTGCGCGCCGCGACCCGGATCGCGCCCAGCGTCTCCACCTCGTCGGTCTCGCCGTCACCGACGAAGGCCCAGACGCGTCCCTCGCCGCCGGGCAGCAGCCCGCGGTCCTCGAGGTAGCGCCGGAAGCGCGCCTGGTAGATCGACGCCAGCGGGCCGATCCCCATCGATACGGTCGGGAACGACCAGTAGTCGCGCATCAGCCAAGGGTGCGGGTAGGAGGAGAGCCCGGGCTCGTCCTGGAGCTCGCGCCGGAAGTTGCGCATCGCCTCCACCGGGAAGCGCCCCTCGAGGAAGGAGCGCGCGTAGAAGCCGGGGCTGGCGTGGCCCTGGAAGTACACCAGGTCGGCGTCGGCGCCGGCCTTCGGGCCGTGGAAGAAGTGGTTGAACCCCACCTCGTACAGGGTCGCGGCGGAAGCGTAGGTGGCGATGTGGCCACCGATGCCCGCCGAGTACTTGTTGGCCCGGACCACCATGGCCATGGCGTTCCAGCGGATCAGGTTGGTGATCCGCTCCTCGAGGTCGAGGTCGCCGGGATACTCCGGCTGCTCGTCCACTCCGATGGTGTTGATGTAGGGGGTGGTCGCATTGTAGGGGATCTGCACGCCGTGCTTGTAGGCATGCTGCTCCAGCTTCTGCAGGATGTCCTTGACGCGGTCGGCGCCGCCGCTGGCCAGCACGTAGTCGAGCGACTCGAGCCATTCACGGAGCTCGGTCTCGTTGAGCTGACGTAGCTCGTCGGGCTCGAGCTGTGACCGGTCGAGGTTGAGGAGTTCGTCCAATACGTCCGTCATCGTCGTGGTGTCCTCTCTCGAGGTGGCGCCCAGCGCGTGGCGCCGCACTGCATCGGAGCGGTGCATACGTGACCCTGCCGCACGGGCCGGCATGGGCTTCGGGCCCCCATTGTACGCTCTAGCCGCATCGTCGCCCGATGCGGCAGGCTACCGCCCGGACGGGCCGGGCCGCGCGCGCCTAGGGCAGGCGCCGCAGGATGCCGCGCACAACCTGTTTGGCCCGGGCCGCCGCCAGCGGCGTGAAGGCGCGGAAGTCGACCTGTGCCTCGTGGTCGGCGGTATCGCTGATGCTCCGGATGATGACGAACGGCACGCCCCACTTGGCGCACACCTGGGCCGCAGCAGCGCCCTCCATCTCGGCACAGTCGGCGCCGAAGGTGGCGCGCAGCGCTCGGGCGCGCGCCGGGTCGGCGACGAAGACGTCGCCCGACGCCACGCGGCCGAGGACCGCACGCACGTCCCGGAGCTCGGCGGCCGCGGCGAGGGCCAGCTCCGCCAGACGGGCGTCCGCCGACCAGCTCCACGTCTCCCCCGGCACCTCACCCAGCCGGTACCCCAGGGGACGCACGTCCAGGTCGTGCTGCACCGCGTCCTTCGAGATCACCAGGTCACCGACCCGGAGGCCTGGCCGCACCGCCCCGGCCACGCCCGTGAACAGCACACGCGCCGCCCCGAGCGTGAGCACCGCCTGCGTCAGGGCGGCCGCGTTGACCTTGCCCACGCCGCAGCGGGCGAGGGCCACGGCCCGCCCCTCGAGGCGGCCGAAGTGAACGACGAACGGACCGAGGCGCCCCTCGCGCCGTTCTTCGAGGCCTTCGAGCAGCGCCTCCAGCTCCTCGTCCATGGCGCCGATAACGGCCGTGACGCTCGCGGCGTGACCGAGATCCGTCACGGCGCGGCTAGGCGGGGCTGTTGTAGAAGACGAGGCGACCGAGGAAGGCGCCGGCGACCACACCGGGCACCGCCAACCCCATCATCAACCAGTCCATGGTGAGCGCCGGCTCCACCAGCCGGGCGATCGACACGCCCACGGCCAGCAGCACGCCCGACACCAGGGTCATGAGCAGGGCCCGTCCGCCACCGCGGCGCTCCAGGTAGAGCTCCGAGAAATAGCCGAAGAGCACGAAGAATCCCGCTCCGGTGACGCTGTTCAGGGTGGTCATCTCCTTGGCCGGAACGGCCGCCTGCAACACGATGAAGAACACCGTCGCGATCATCAGGACGCCGGAGAAACGCCCGGGCAGGCGCTTGCGCTGCCCGGCCGAGGCCTTCGCCGGGGCGCTCCCGCCCGCGGGCTTCCCGCCCTCCTTGCGTTCGGTGGTGCGACGACGACGCACGTTCTGGACGCGAGCGCGGCGGGCGGCCCTCTTCCGTTGCTTCTCCTTCTGAGCCCTCTTGTCCTGCTTGGCCTGCTCGCGCCGGATCTGTCTGTTCATGGGGCACAGCATAGCCGTCCGCGGCGGCCCGTCCCCGCCGCGGGGCCGACGCCCCGCCCTGGGCCGTGCTAGCCTCAGCTACCCGCATGGACGACGCTCTCCTACGCACCATCGCCGAGCGCTTCGGAACCCCCACCTACGTCTACGACCTGACCCGCGTGCACCGCCAGTGGAACGCGCTGCGCACGGCCTTCCCCGGCGCCCGGCTGCTGTACGCGGTGAAGGCCAACCCCAACGGTGCCGTGCTGCGCACCCTGGCGGGTCTGGGCGCGGGCGCCGAGGTCATCACGCTCGGCGAGCTCGAGCGGGCGGTGCGCGCCGGCATCGCGCCCGTCGACGTGCTCGTCGGCGGGCCCGGCCAGGACGCCGCTCTGGTCGCGCGCGCGTGTGAGCTCGGGGTAGGCCTGGCAAGCCTCGACTCTCTCGGCACGTGGCGGGCCTGGCGGGCCGCCGGCAGCCAGGCAACGCGCTTCCTGGTGCGGGTCAACCCCGGGCTGGACCCCGCGACCCACGAGCACCTGGCCACCGGCGCTGCGACCTCGAAGTTCGGCCTCCCGCCCGAGGCCGCGCTGGCGCTGGCGCGCGAGGTGCACGCCGCCGGCCGGCTCGTCGGCTTCCACGTCCACGCGGGCTCGATGATCCGAGACCCAGCCGTCTACGAGGCCGTGCAAGCGGTGCTCGCCCCCCTCTACCGGGCGCTGCCGGGGCTCGAGCTGGTCGACCTCGGTGGCGGCTTCGCCGTGCCGGACGCGCCGTTGGCGGCGTTCGGCGCGCGGGGTGGAGCCGTCGCGGGGGCGCTGGGGGCGGGCCTGGTGCTCGAGCCGGGACGCTATCTGGTGGCCGAGGCCGGCACGCTCCTCACCCGCGTGCTGCACGTCAAGCCGGAGGGTCCCCGCCGGCACGTCATCGCCGACGCCGGCATGGCCGACCTGCTGAGGCCCGCGCTCTACGGCGCGGAGCACCCGGTCCGCGTGGTGGCGTCACGCGGCCGGCCGGAGGGCGTCGCCGCGGCGCTGCCCGGCCACCCCCTGAGCGACCTGGACGGTCCGCTGTGCGAGAACGCCGACCGGCTGGGCCGCGCCCTCGCGCTTCCCCCCGTGGCTCCCGGCGACCTGCTCGCGGTCGACCGTGCGGGCGCCTACGGCTTCGCCATGGCCTCGAATTACGCCTCCAGCCTGCGGCCGGCCGAGGTCGCCGTCGGCGACGGCGCCTCGGAAGCCGTCGAGGGCGACCCGGATGCGCACCGCGCCGGAGCGGCCGAGGCGCGGCTGGTCCGACGCCGCGAGCGCCCCGACGACCTCTGGCATCTCGAGATCGACGCCGACGCGCCCTAGCGTCGGCGGCCCGGTCGCGACGCCCTGCACGCGCAGAACTGTGGCCGGGCTCCAGGCGCGCGCCGCGCGGCCGGCATAGGCTGCACCACGTGAGCCAGCGTGCAGGCAAGCGAGTCGTCGTCATCGGTGCGGGGCTAGGCGGTCTTGGGGCCGCCGCGAGGCTCGCCGCCTCCGGGCACCGGGTGAGCGTGCTCGAACGTCGCGACGCTCTCGGCGGGCGCGCCTACGTCTACCGTCAGGACGGCTTCACGTTCGACGGCGGGCCCACCATCATCACCGCCCCCCAACTCATCGACGCCATCTTCGAGAAGGCCGGCCGTCGCCGCCAGGACTACCTGGAACTGGTGCGCTGCGACCCCTACTACCGGATCTTCGACGACACCGGCCGCCGCTTCGATTACAACGGCGACGAGGCGTTCGTGCTCTCCGAGATCGACAAGGTGGCGCCGGACGACAAGGAGGGCTACCGGACGTTCGTGCGCAACGCCGGCAAGATCTACCGCAAGGGCTTCGAGGAGCTGGCCGACAAGCCGTTCGACACCGTGTGGGACATGCTGCGCGTCGCTCCCGATCTGATCCGGCTGCAGTCGTACAAGAGCGTCTACCGCTACGTCTCGCAGTTCGTCCGGGACCCCTTCCTGCGCCAGGTGTTCAGCTTCCATCCGCTGCTGGTGGGGGGAAACCCCTTCGACACGCCGTCGATCTACGCCATGATCCACTACCTCGAACGCGCCTGGGGCGTCTGGTACGCCATGGGCGGCACCGGCGCGCTGGTCGACGCTCTGGCGCGGCTCCTCACCGACCTCGGCGGCACCATCCACACCGATGCCGACGTCGCCGAGATCCTCGTGAAGCCCGGCGCCAGGGGGGCGCGGGCGACCGGCGTGCGTCTGGCCGACGGCCGCGTGTTCGAGGCCGACGCCGTGGTGAGCAACGCCGACGTCGCCTTCACCTACCGCAACCTGGTGGACCCGCGGTACCGGCGCAAGTACACCGACCGGCGCCTCGAGCGCATGCGCTACGCCATGAGCCTGTTCGTCATCTACTTCGGCACCGACCGCCGCTACGCCGGCGGGCCCCTGGCGCACCACAACATCCTGCTGGGGAAGCGTTACCGGGGCCTGCTGCAGGACATCTTCCGCAACGACGGTCATCTTCCGGAGGACTTCAGCCTCTACCTCCACATGCCGACGGCCACGGACCCGTCGCTGGCACCGCCCGGCCACGAGAGCTTCTACGTGCTGTCGCCGGTCCCCAACCTCGCCTCCGGCATCGACTGGCGCACCCAGGCACGCCCCTACCGGGACGCCATCATGCGCTTCCTCGAGGAGCGCTACCTGCCCGGCCTGTCGGACCACCTCGTCACCGAGCACTGGATCGACCCCCTGCACTTCCAGGGATCGCTGAACGCCTACCAGGGATCGGCGTTCAGCTTCGAGCCGACCCTCACGCAGTCGGCCTGGTTCCGCCCCCACAACCGCAGCGAGGACGTCGACGGCCTGTACTTCGTGGGGGCGGGGACGCATCCCGGCGCGGGCATTCCGGGCGTGCTCTCGAGCGCGAAGATCGTCGACGATCTGATCGCCGGGGTGCCTGCGACCGCCGGTTCGGTCTGGCCGCGACCCGCCCCCGCCTGAGCGCGAGGGCGCCTGCGCCTCAGGTCGTGCCCGCGCGCACAACCGCTGTCCACGGCACCGTTGGAGGGGCGCGGCCGTTGCTAGACTGACGCATGGAACCGCTCCACAACGTCGAACGTCGCTTCCTGACAGACCGCTGGCAGGACTCCGGCGTGACCTACACCGTCACCAATCCCGCCACGGGCGAGGCCCTGGCCGAGGTCGCCGACTGCGGCGCCGAGGAGGGTCTCGCCGCCGCGCAGGTCGCCTGGGACGCCTTCCAGAGCTGGCGCCAGGTGAGCGCCTTCGAGCGCTCCGACGTCCTGATGCGCTGGCACGACGCCATGATGGCCGACCAGGAGCGCCTGGCGCGCACCATGAGCAGGGAGATGGGCAAGCCGCTCAAGGAGGCGCGCGGCGAGGTCGCCTACGCCGCCGGCTTCGTGCGCTGGTACGCCGAGGAAGCCAAGCGCGTCTACGGCGAGACCTTCCCCTCGCACGCACCGAACAAGCGGCTGATGGCCATCCGGCAGCCGGTCGGCCCCGTCTTCGGCGTCACCCCCTGGAACTTCCCGCTGGCGATGGTCACGCGCAAGGCGGCGCCCGCCCTGGCGGCCGGCTGCACCTTCGTGCTCAAGCCCGCCGAGCAGACACCGCTGTCGGCGTTGCTGCTGGGCGAGCTGTGGGAGCGCGCCGGCGGCCCCGCCGGCACCCTGCAGGTGCTGCCCGCCAACGACCCGGTGCCCGTCTCCGACGCACTCATGCAGGACCCGCGCATCCGCAAGGTCACGTTCACCGGCTCCACCGAGGTGGGGCGGATCCTCTACGGCAAGTCGGCCGCCACCATCAAGAAGATCTCTCTCGAGCTCGGCGGCCACGCTCCCTACCTGGTGTTCGACGACGCCGACCTCGAACGCGCCGTCGAGCAGGTCGTCGCCTGCAAGTACCGCAACGCCGGCCAGACCTGCGTGTGCACCAACCGCATCTACGTCCAGGAGGGCATCCAGGACGCCTTCGTGGAACGCTACGTCGAGGCCACCAACCGGCTCGTGGTGGGCGACCCCTTGCAAGACGCCACCGACATCGGCCCGCTGGTCGACGCCGCCGGCCTGAACAAGGTGCAGCAGCACGTGCAGGACGCGCTAGCCAAGGGCGCGCGCGTCGCCACCGGCGGGAGCGCCCTCGAGGGGCTGTACTTCGCGCCCACCGTCCTGCTCGGGGTCACCAGCGACATGCAGCTCATGAAGGAAGAGACCTTCGGGCCGGTCAGCCCCATCCTCACCTTCGGGCACGACGAGGAGGCGGTGCGCGCTGCCAACGACACCCCCTTCGGGCTCGCCGCGTACATCTACACCAACGACCTGAGCCGCGCTTTCAAGGTCTCCGAAGCCCTCGAGTACGGCATCGTCGGCGTCAACGACGGCGTCCCCAGCGTGCCCTACGCCCCCTTCGGCGGCGTGAAGCAGTCCGGCCTCGGCCGCGAGGGCGGCCCCTGGGGCATCGAGGAGTACCTCGAGACCAAGTTCATCTCCATGGCGTTGCCGCACTGACGCCGTTGCGCCGCGGCGCAACGGCGTGCCGAGCGGGACGCCGCGGCCTCGCGCGCGTGGGGCCGTGGAGCGTTGATTTGCACCGCTGGGCGCGGTAGAAGGGGGTGTGGGTGCGAGCGACCCGAACTCCGCGCAGCAGCACCCTGCCCCCGGGCTCGATGCCGAGCGTGTGTTGGGGAGCGTCCTCGAGGGTCTTCGCGAGGACGTGTCCGCGCCGGCGGAGGGCGTGCGCCGCGTCTACCGCTTCGCCTCGGACCGCATGCGCGCCGGAATCGGCGACGAAGCGGCGTTCCGTCGCGCGTTCCAGACCACCCTTTACGCTCCCCTGCTGGGCCACGTCGAAGCCCGCGTCGAGGCGCTCGAACGACGGGGCGAGGCCGCCCGGGCGAGCGTGTGGGTGCGCGCGGCCGACGGCGCGTCCGCCCGCTTCACGGTCGCCCTGGCGCGAGCGCGACACGGGGACCGGTCCGGGTGCTGGCTGCTCAGCGGCCTCGCCCGCGACGGCGTCGACCTGTAGCCCGCACCGCCGGCCGGCGCCCGTCAGCCCACGTGCAGGTCGACCCGGAGGGGCTTGCTCGTCTTCTGGTAGGTCAGCGTGGCAGCGAGATGGTAGGGGCCTGCCACCGCGCCCTCCTTCGGGGTGATCGCGAGCAGCACCGCGAGGCTGTAATCCTGCGTGCTCTTGGAGAAGCTCTTCGGACCCGCCACCGTGGTGCGCGTCCCCTGCACCTGCACCAGTTCGAGGCTCCACCCCGCCGGGATATGCACCTGGTCGAGCGAGAACTTGGTGGTGAGCACCGCCGATTGGGCGTTGTAGCCGCTGGGCACCCACAGGGCGCCGCTCACCTTCGTGGGATCGATGCCGAAATCGTCGAAGGTGAAGTGCGTCTCCACGTACACCGTGCTTCCCGGCTGCGCGACGATGGCGGAGCTCTGGATCGGGTAGGGGGCGCCGGGCGAAGATCCCGTCGCCGCCGGAGCGCAGCCCGCCAGCAGGAGGGCCGCTACCAGCAGCGGGGAGAGTCGTCGGAGGACCGTCATGCTGCCAACGCTAGCAGATCGTGCCATGAGAGTCGCTCCGCCCAACCCGCTCAATCGGCCGCGGGGGCCGGAGCGCGGCGGCGGACGGTGCCGGCCAGGCTGAGGGCCAGGATGCCCCCCAGCACCAGGGCGACCCCGCCCGCCTGGACCCAGGAGAGGCGCTCGGCGAACAGCAGCCGGCCCCAGACGACGGTCAGCATCGGTTGCGCCAGCAGCGTCACCGAGGTCTCGAGCGCCGGCAGGCGGGGCAGGGCGGTCAGGATCAGCAGCCAGCCCACCACCTGCGGCCCCAGCGCCAGCAGGATCAGCCAGCCGTGGGCCGGCCACGTGAAAGCCAGCGAGAAACCCGGGTCGGTGAAGAGCCCCGTGGCCAGGGTCGCCAGCGCGGCGCCCAGCGAGGCGTCGAAGAGCACCCCCGCGGGCAGACCGCGCCCCCGGTTCAACGCCCTGAACAGCAACAGGAACGAGGCGTACACACTGGCGTTGGCGAGCCCCCAGAGGGCGCCGATCACCGGCGCCTGGCCGTAGGCGTTCTCCAGCCCGAGGCCCGAGGTGAGGGCCACACCGGCGAACACCAGCGGTACGGCCACCAGCGCGGCCCCGGTGGGACGCTCGCCGTACAGCAACCAGGCTGCCACACCCACGAACACGACCTGCGTGTTGCTCAACACGGTGGCCGCGCCGGCGCCGATGTCGGCGATGGCGTAGTTCCAGAACACGAAGGCCAGGCCCATCAGCGTCCCGGCCGCGACCGTGGCGATGCGGAGGGCGGGGCTGCGCGGGTCGTGCCGGCGGGACGCCAACGCCAGCACCAGCAGGACGGGCAGCGCGTAGGCCGGCCGGAAGAAGGCCATCGTCGAGGGCGATAGGTCGGCGAGGCGGACCAGGATGGCCGAGAAGGAGATGGTGACGGCGCCGAACAGCGCAAGGAGGCGGACCATGGGGTCCGACAAGGATACCGTTGCGCACCCGGGCAGGGAGGCGACGCGGCGACGCTGTAGCGCGGGGCCCGGGCCGCCCCTGCCGTGCCCCGTACAGTGGCGCCATGTCCGAGGAACCGACGCTCCACGGGATCCACCACCTGACGGCGGTGACCGCCCGGGCCCGCGACAACCTGGCGTTCTACCGCGACCTCTTGGGCATGCGCCTGGTGAAGAAGACGGTGAACCAGGACGACGTCCGGGCCTACCACCTGTTCTACGCCGACGGCGTGGGGTCGCCCGGCACCGACGTGACCTTCTTCGACTGGTCCATGGCGGCGCGCGAGCGCCGCGGCACCCACAGCATCGCGCGCACCGGCCTGCGGGTGGCCGGCGGAGCCGAGGCGCTCGGCTGGTGGGCGAGCCGGCTCCGCGCCGCAGGCGCCGCCGTCGAGGAGCCGAGCGACGTCGACGGCCGCCCGACGCTCGAATTCGAGGACCCGGAGGGCCAGCGCCTGGCCCTCATCGACGACGGCGCAACGGGGGAGGCGCGCCCCTGGGAGGCGAGCCCCGTGCCGGTAGAGCGGCAGGTCCGGGGGCTGGGGCCGATCACCCTGAGCGTTCCCGACCCGCGGCCCACCGCCTCGGTTCTGGTCGAGGTGCTGGGGATGGAGCTCACCCGAAGCTACCGGCTGGCAAGCGGTCACGAGGTGCTGGTCGCCTCCATGGGGGACGGCGGCCCGGGCGCGGAGGTCCACCTGGCCGCGCAGCCCGATCTGCCGCCCGCCCGCCCCGGCGCCGGGGGGGTCCACCACGTTGCGTTCCGGACCGCCGACGACGAGCAGCACCGCGCCTGGCTGGACCGGCTGAACGCCCACCGCATCCCCAACAGCGGCCGGGTGGACCGCTTCTACTTCCGCAGTCTGTACTTCCGCGAGCCCAACGGGATCCTCTTCGAGATCGCCACCGACGGTCCGGGATTCGATGTCGACGAGCCCCTCGCCTCGCTGGGCGAGGGGCTCGCCCTGCCGCCGTTCCTGGAACCGCGACGGGCCGACATCGAAGCGAACCTGAGGCCGCTGGGATGAGCAAGGCCGCCGCTTCCACCGACGGCGTCCTCGGCGACTGGGTCCACACCGTTCACGACCCGGCGCGCGGCCCTGAGCGCGGCATCCTCTTCCTGCTGCACGGCACCGGCGGCGACGAGACCAGCCTGCTGGGGCTGGGCCGCGTGGTGGCCCCCGATCACCTCCTCGTGGGCGTCCGCGGCCGCTCGAACGAGGAGGGCGTCACCCGCTACTTCCGCCGCTTCGACGCGCTCCGCTACGACCAGGAACACCTGGCGTCGGAGGCCGAGGCGCTGGCGCGCTTCGTCAAGGCCGCGGCCGCACGCCACGCCGGCGAGGACCTCCCGCGTGCGGCGCTCGGCTACTCCAACGGCGCCAATATCGCCCTGGCCACCCAGCTCCTGGACCCCTCCGCGTTCCGCGCCCTCGCGCTGCTGAGAGCGGTGCAGCCGTTCGAACACCCGCCGACGCCGGACCTTCGCGGCACGGACGTGCTCGTGCTGCCCGGCCGGAACGACCCCTACCGAGCGGCGGGACGCGGCCTCCGGACGCTGCTGGAGGGGGCGGGCGCCGACGTGGAGGAGGATGTGCTGGACGCCGGCCACAACCTCACGCAGGAGGACGTGGCGCGCCTGGCGGCCTGGTTCGCGGCGCTCGAGGCCTGACGGGGCCCCACCCGCGGCACATTCCAGGACGCTCGCCCCGTACGGCATGAGGAAGAGGCGCTACCATGGGGTGGGTCGCCGCACGCCCTGCGGGCGGCCGGAGGGGTGTGCGTGGCGTATTCGGTCGCCCGGCTGGCGTGGCGCAACCTGTGGAGGCATCGCAACCGCACGGTGCTGCTGCTCGTCGTGGTCGGCTACGCCACGCTCGCAATCATCCTCTTCTGGGGCTTCTACGACGGCTTCGTCGCCTCCCTGCTGAGCAGCCAGGGGCGCTACGCCAGCGCTCCGGTGCTGATCACGACCACGGCCTACCGTGCCGACCCCGATCCCCAGAACGCCCTCCCGGAGCTCGCCTTCCGCTCCGATATCGCGCGTCGGCCGCGCGTCGGCGCGGTCGCTGCGCGCCTCACGTTCCCGGCGCTCCTTCGTTCGCCCTACACGGCGATGGGCGCACAGGTACGCGGGGTGGAACCGCAACGGGAAGCCATGGTGAGCAACGTCCCCGCCGCGATCCCTGCAGGCCGGATGGTTGCGGGTCCGGGCGAGATCGTGCTCGGCAGCGAGCTTGCCCGACGGCTCGACGTGCGCGTGGGCGAGCGCCTGGTCGTGGACGCCCAGTCGCTGGCGGGGCCGCAGGCGCTGGGGCTGCGGGTGGTCGGCATCGTGCGCTCGGGGATCGCCTTCGTGGACCGCTCGACGGTCATGATCGACATCGCCGACGCCCGGAAGCTCACCGGCGTCGCGACCGCCACCGGGCTGGCCCTCGACGTCCCCTTCCGCGCCGAACGACCGACCGCCGCGCTCCTCGACACTCCCGGCGTCCTGCCCCCCGGCGTCCGCGCGTACAGCGTCCAGGACATGCTGTCGGGCCTGATGAGCGGCATCGAGGCCAAGCGGCGTTCGATGATTCCCATGGCCTTGCTGTTCTCGATCTTCGCGGCGGTCACGGTACTGAGCACCGTGGTGGTGAGCGTGCTCGAGCGTACCCGCGAGTTCGGAGTGGCCGCTGCGCTGGGCCTCGATCAGGGAAGCCTCGCCTGGATGGTGACGCTCGAGGCGACCTTCACCGCCGCGCTCGGTCTGGTCGCGGGCGCGGCGGTCGGCTACGGCATCGACTTCCTTCTGAGCCGGCTGAACCTCGTCGGGCCCCTCATCATGTCGTTCTACGGCAACATCCTCAAGGACGTGGCTCTGGGCGACGAGATCTACTTCGCCACCTCGGTCGCCTACCTCGGCTGGGCCTCCATCACCATCGTTCTGGCGGCGCTGTTCGCGGCGCTCGCCCCCGCCCGCCGCCTGCGGCGGCTGCGGCCCGCCGAGGCCCTGCGCGCGCCGTGAGCTCCGTCCGGACCTTCACCATGCCGGGAGGCGCCCGGTGCTGAGCCTGGCGTGGCGCAACCTCTGGCGCCAGCGGCGGCGCAGCCTCACCACCGCCGCGGCGGTCGCGCTGGTGGTGCTGATCTCGATCCTGTTCTACAGCATGGGCGGCGCGCTCACCAATTCCTTCTACCAGGACGTGACGCAGCGCGCCGGTCACCTCCAGGTGCACGTCACCGGCTACCGCGACCTGGTGGACCTCCGAGACCGCCTGCTCTGGCCCGCCGACACGCTGCAGGCCACCATCGCCCGGGCAGCGCCGGGCGCCGTCGTCTTCGGCGTCCTGCAGGTGCCCGCGCTGGTCGGGAGCCCGTCGCGCTCCCGGGGAGCCGCGGTCCTGGGCGAGGACCGGCCGCCCGCACTGGGCGAAGGCGGCAGCGGGCGGACGCTGGTCGCTGGCAGCCTGGTGCCGCCGGGCGACCAGCGCGACATCGTGCTCGGCGCGGCACTGGCGAACGCTCTCCACGTGGGCGTGGGCGACGAGGTATCGGTGTACGCCCCGGGCACCGAAGGGATCGGTGCGGCGCTGTACACGGTGCGCGGCCTCGTGCACCTCGACGACCCCACGGCCGAGGCCGCCGCCGCCTACCTCTCGCTCGCCGCCGCCCAGGAGCTCGCCGCGCCGGACGCGGTCGGGCGCTTCGAGCTGCACTTCCCCTCCCTGCACGACATGCGCTCGGACGGTGCCGTCGCCGCCACGAAAGATCGCCTCGAGCAGGCGCTGGGTCCCGGGTACGCCGTCGAGACGTGGCGTCAGATCGATCCCACACTGCTCGGCCTGGTGAAGGCGATGGACCCCATCCTGTATGGCATGTCGCTCATCTTCTACGTCCTGGCAGGGCTCCTGGTCCTCAACACCGTCTACCTCAGCCTCATCGAGCGCGTGCGCGAGTTCGGGCTCGTCATCGCGCTCGGCGCGGAGGGGAGGCAGGTGGTGCTCATGATCCTGACCGAGAGCGTGCTGCTGTGCCTGACCGGAGCGGCCGTGGGGCTGGCTGCGGGGCTGGCCGCCGTGGCGGCGCTGGCGCCCGGCTTCTCGCTGCCCGGATTCGAGGGCCTCTACGCCGCACTGGGCATCTCCCCCATCCTGTACCCGAGCGTGAGCCCGGGCCAGGTCACGTTCGCCCTGATCTTCGCGTTGGTGACCGCCGTCGCGGCCGCGCTCTGGCCGGCGTTGCTGGCCACCCGCATCGAGCCGGTGGAAGCCATGCGCCACACCGCGTGAACGTGGAGGCGGGCCCTCCCGACGCTCCCGCGCAGGGGCGGCCGACGCGCCGCTCCTGGGTGCTCGCGGCCCTGGTCCTGGCCATGTTCATGGCGGCGATCGAGGGCACGATCGTCGCGACGGCCATGCCCAGCATCGCGGCCAGCCTCGGGGGATTCGCCCTGTACAGCTGGGTGTTCTCGGCCTTCCTGTTGATGCAGGCGATCACGACGCCGATGTTCGGGAAGCTGGCCGACCTCTACGGCCGCAAGCCCGTCTTCATCGGCGGCGTGCTGGTCTTCCTCGTGGGCTCGGTCCTGTGCGGGCTGGCGCCCTCGATGGTCGTGCTGGTCGCTTTCCGCTTCATCCAGGGGCTGGGGGCGGGCGCCGTCTACCCGACGGTCACCACCCTGGCCGGCGACCTCTTCGCGCTCCGCGAGCGTGCCCGCGTGCAGGGCTACCTCTCGAGCGTGTGGGGCGTGTCCGCGGTGGTGGGCCCACTGGTCGGCGGAGTGATCGTCCAGTACGCGCACTGGTCCTGGATCTTCTGGCTCAACGTGCCGTTCGGGCTGCTCGCCATCCTCGGGGTGACCCTCTTCCTGCACGAGGACGTGCGGATCCGCCGCCACCAGATCGACGGCCTAGGAGCGGGCCTGTTCCTGGTGGCGATGGCCGCGCTCATGCTGGTGCTCACCGAGGCGGGCCAGTGGAGCGCGGGCCGGCTGAGCGTGCTGCTGGCCGTGTCCCTACTCGGCCTCGGGGCGTTCCTCTGGAACGAGCGCCGCGCCCCCGAGCCGATGATCGACCTGGCCCAGTGGCGCGATCCCCTGATCGCCCGATCCAATCTCGCCACCCTCACGTCCGGCGTGATGATGATCGGCCTGATCACCTACCTGCCGACCTACGTCCAGGGCATCATGGGCCGCTCCCCGCTCGTCGCCGGCTTCACCCTGACGAGCATGTCGATCGGCTGGCCCATCGCGTCGGTCCTGGCCGGCCGGCTGCTGGTCCCGCTCGGTGCGCGCGCAACCGCCCGCATCGGCGGCGCCTCGGGCCTGCTCGCCGGCGTGCTGTTCGTGCTGATGGGGCCGGCGCTGGGCCCGCTGTGGGCGAGCGTCTCCTCGCTGTTCATGGGGGTCGGCATGGGCTTCCTCTCGACCACCTTCATCGTCGCCATCCAGAGCAGCGTGGACTGGGCACGGCGCGGCGTCGCCACCGCCACGAACATGTTCATGCGCATCCTGGGCAACGCCATGGGCGCGGCGCTCCTGGGGGGAGCGCTCAACTTCAGCCTGCGCCGAAGCATCGCGCAGCGTGGCCTGGAGGGTAGCGTGTCGGTGGACAGCGTCCAGAACTTGCTTGAACGGGGTTCCGCCGCCGGCGGCGGGGCGGGGATGGACGTGCTGCGCGGAAGCCTGTCCCTCGGTCTGCACCGCGTCTTCCTGGTCGTCTTCCTGTTCACGCTCGCCACCGCCGTGCTCACCCTGCTGCTACCCAGACCGCACCTGGAGTAGGGGGCCACGAGAAGCTCCGCAACCTATCGCGGCCGCGGAGCTTCCTTGCGTTCAGGGGGACGGGGCGCCTACTGCAGCGTCTGGAGGTACCCGAAGATGTCGCTGACCTCCTGCGCCGACGGCGGATGGCCGAAGTCGGTCTTGAAGCCGTTGGCCTGCCAGCGAGGCATGGTCTGCTCCAAGGTCGCGCCGACGTCGTCGACCCCGACGCGCACCGCGCGATTGAACTGGGACACCGACCAGCCGCCGATCCCGGCATCGGTGTAGGTCAGGTTGGGGAAGTCGCCCTGGCCCTGCGCCGTGGCGCCGTGGCACATGGCGCAGTTCTGGTCGTAGAGCTGCTTGCCGTTCTTCACGTCCGGCGCGGGCGCGGGCGTCACCGTGACCGGCACGTCGACGGTGCTGCCCTGGTAGCCCAGGGTCACCGTCGTGGTGCCGCTGTCGGCGTTCGGCAACAGGATGTTCGGGAAGGCCGGCTTGTACTTGGGACCGGAGAAGAAGGTGGCGACGCCCTGGACCTCCCCCTCGCTACCAGCATCCGTGACGGTGTGACTGGGTTGGAAGGTCCAGTCGCCGGCTTCGGCACCCGGCCCCTCGCTCTTGAGCGGGGTGGTCTGACCGTTGGCCACGGAGGACACCTCGGGGACCGCGTAGCCCGACGCCGCCACCGTGATCGGTTTCGCCTCAAGCGTCAACCCCGCCGCCAAGGCAGATCCCGCGACCACGCCACCCACCAGCAAGATCCATCCACGTAGCTTCATGCCCTACCTCCTCGAGATCGCAGAACCGTAGCGCGGCTCGGTATGGAGGCGACGATAGCTCCGCCGGATATGCCCGGTCAACCGGGTGGAAGAAGGGAAGGTACTCACATCCCGCGCGGCCTGGACGGCCTAATCTCGATAGGGGCAGGCCCTTCATGCTTCATCGACGAAACGCACATCGTGCACTCTTCACCATGCTCCTGGCGCTCGCGCCGCTCGCTCACGCGCTCGATGCCGCGCGCGTGGCGCCGGCGCTGGAAGCGCGCTTCGCCGCGACAGCCGCCTACCTGGACTGCGCGTTCCATCACGCCGCACGTACCTGCGTGCTGATCCCGCGAGCGTCGGGCATTCGAAGCGCCTACGCCGATGTGCTGGCCTTCGTGCGCACGCTGCCCGGGGTCGGGTCGATCGACCGGCAGAATGCGCCGTCCTCGCTGGCGTTCGTGGTGGGCGACACCGCCTACCATCTCACGCTCGACCGCAGCCGCGCACGGCCGGGCGCCGTCGCCGCGACGCTGACCTACGCCTTCGACCGGCAGAGCGCCTTCAACGTGGCCTGCCTGAGGACCGAAGCCCTGTTCGATGAAGCGCGCCTCACCTCGCTGTCCCCCGCCGCCTACGCAGCGATGGGCACTGCCGTCGCCTGCCACGGCGCGGATCCGGTCGACGCCCGCAGCCGCACCCCCCTCGTCATGGCCGTCAACAGTCGCAACCTGGACGCCGTAGAAGCGCTGCTGCGCGGCGGTGCCGACCCGAACCACATCACGCAGAGCGGCTGGACCCCTCTCCTGTTCGCCGCTCGCAACGGCACGCCCGCCATCCTCGACGCGCTCTTGCGGGCCGGCGCCGATCCCAGCTACATCGCGCCGGACGGTACGACGATCGGCACGCTCGAACCCTTCAACCCCCGTCTGAGCGTCGCGTCGGACGCCTTCACGGTCTCCGGCCCAGGGTCGAGGATGCCGCTGGCACTCTCCGACGTGGGCGCTTCCGTCGCGGCTCCCGCCTCCGGAGCCGGAGCTGTCGGCCGCGTCGACCCTACGAGCGCCCGGGAAGCGGGCGCCCCGGGAGCGGAAACGTCCGGCCCGTCCGCCAGCAGCCCGGCCGGCCCCGTCTCGAGCGCCCCCGCAACGACCGCCCCCGCAACGACCGCGCCCGCAGCCACACCCTCCGGCGGCACGGCTCGGCTCCCCCTGATCGCCCTGGAGTTGCTCGCGCTGGGCACCGTCGCGAGTCTCGCGGTCGTTCGCGTCCGCCGCCACGAGCCCACGACGCCCCCGGAGGCGGACCCCGTCCCGGTCACGTCGACGCCGGCGGACCTGCCGGCGATGCCGGTCCCCAGCCCGTTCCGCCGACAACGGTCGCACCGGCGGCTCGAGCCCGATCCGCGCTCCGACGAACGCGCCCTGTGAGGAGCTCTTGCACGGGGCCGGGCCGCACAGGTTCGGGCCGTACAGGTTCGGGCCGTACGGGTCCGGAACGCACGGGGCCGCCCGTCCGAGGGCACCGCGCATCGCAGCGCGCCCCCCGTACCCCTTCGAGACCCGGCCGGCGGAGCCCACCGGCCCGCGCCCCGACGCGGGCCCACGGCATTCAGCGGATGCGCGGATCCAGCACGTCGCGCAGACCGTCCCCCAGCAAATTGAACCCCAGCACCGCCAGGCTGATCGCCACCCCGGGCGCGATCGCCATGATGGGATCGATGGCCAGATAGAGCTGGGCCTCGCTGAGCATGGCCCCCCACTCGGGCGTCGGCGGCTGGACCCCGAGGCCCAGGAACGACAGCGACGCGGCGATCAGGATGACCGTGCCGATGCGCAGCGTGATGTAGACCAGGATCGGGGCCAGGATGTTGGGCAGCACGTGGCGGAACATGATGCGCGCGGAGCTCGCCGCCAGCGCCTGGCTCGCCTCCACGTAGGCACGCTCTTTGAGCGCCAGGGCCGAGCCGCGGACGAGGCGCGCGAAGATCGGGATGCCGAAGATGGTGGTCGCGAAGATGACGTTGCGGAACCCGGGGCCCGCGATCGCGATGATGCCGATCGCCAGGAGCAGGCCCGGGAAGGCCAGCATGATGTCGATGATGCGCCCCGAGAGGGTGTCGAACCAGCCGCCCAGGTAACCGGCGAGGAGCCCCCACAGGCTGCCGATCAGCGCGCTGAACGCCGTCGCCAGGACGCCGATGCTGAGCGAATAGCGCGCTCCGACCAGCGTCCGACTGAAGATGTCGCGGCCGTAGTTGTCGGTCCCCAGCCAGTGCGCGGCCGAGAGGGGCGCATTGACGTGCAGGTAGTCGGCCTGCGCCGGGTCGTAGGGCGCCATCAGGTGGCCGAAGATCGCCATCAGCACGAACACCGCCGTCAGCACGAGGCCCGCCATGCCACTGCGGTGGCGGCGGAAGCGCCGCCACAGGTCCGCGCCGCGGCGTTCCCGCGCCGGAGAAGCCGACGCCACGCTACTCATAGCGGATCCTCGGATCGAGCGCGCCGTAGGTGATGTCCACCAGAAGGTTCACCAGCATGAATTCCAGCGCGAACAGCAGCAGGAGGACCTGGAGCACGGCGTAGTCGCGGAAGCCGATCGACTGGATCAAGAGCCAGCCCAGGCCCGTGAAGTTGAACACCGTCTCGATGACGACCGCACCGCCCAGCAGGAAGCCGAACTGCAGGCCGGTCATGGTGACCACCGGGATCAGGGCGTTGCGCAACGCGTGCTTGTAGGTGACGGCGGCGTACCCGAGGCCCTTGGCGCTGGCGGTCCGCACGAAGTCCTCGCCGGAGACCTCCAGGAAGCTCGAGCGCACGAAGCGAGCGATGGTGGCGAGCGGCGCCAGCGCCAGGCTGACCGAGGGCAGCACCAGCCCACGCAGGCTCACGCTCCCGGTCACCGGGAACCAGCGCAGGTCGACGGCGAAGAGGTAGATGAGGAGGATCCCGAGGAAGAACGACGGCACGCTGATGCCGGTGGCGGAGAGCCCCGTGATCACCAGGTCGAGCCAGGAGTTCCGGCGCGTCGCGGCCATCACCCCCGACAGCACGCCGAAGACGAACGCCACGACGATGGCGCTGGTCGACAGCAGCAGGGTCGGGAGGAAGTGCTCGCGCACGACCTGCAGCACCGGCACCTGCTGGCGGTAAGAAAGCCCGAAGTCGCCGTGGACGGCGTTCCGGAGGAAGTAGAGGTACTGCACGGGGAGGCTGTGGTTGAGGCCCAGCCGCACCCGCATCGCCTCGACATCGGCGAGCGAGGCGTCCTGTCCGGCCGCAAGCCGGGCGGGGTCGCCGGGGATGGCGTGGATGAAGAGAAAGACCGCGAGCGAGACTCCGATCAGCGTCGGAACGAGCTCGATCAGTCGGCGGATCAGATAGCGCCACATGATTGGAGGGGTCAGCGAGCAGCGGGAGCCGGCCCGCCGTGAGACGGGCCGGCTCTCCGCGCGTCAGGAGCTTACTGCAGGGCGGCCGCCCGCGCGTCCACCGTGCCGTCGGGCATGTAGAAGACGCCGTTCAGCTTCGCGGAGATGCCCGCGATGTTGTACGGACTGTAGAGGAAGACCCAGGGAGCGTCGTTCCAGATCGTCTTCTCGGCGGCGGCGTAGGCCTGGTTGCGGATGTCCTGGTTCGCCGTGCTGAGGCCGTCGGCGATCAGCTTGTTGACATTGGGGTTGTCGTAGAAGGCCAGGTTGTACAGATCGGGCGGCCAGGAGGCCTTGTCGAACAGCGGCCGGAGGCCCCAGTCGGCATCGCCGGTCGAGGGCGACCAGCCGATGACGACCGCCTGGAGGGTGGTCTTGTCGAACGGCGCGAACACCGTGCTGGAGAAGGTTCCGCTCTCCATCGGGTTGATCTTGGCGGTCACGCCCACCTTCGCGAACATCTGTTGCAGCACCTGATCGATCTGCTGGTAGGTGGTGCTGTTGAGCGAGTCGATGGTGAAGGTGAAGCCGTTGGGGTAGCCGGCCTCGGCCAGGAGTTGCTTCGCCTTCTCCGGGTCGTAGGCGTAGGGGGTCTGCGCCGAGTAGCCGGTCACCTGCTTGGCGATGGGCGCCGTCAGCTCGGTGCCGTAGCTCTTGGCGATGACGTCGACGATCGTCTTCTTGTCGACCGCGTAGTTGAGCGCCCGGCGCACGCGTGGATCCTTGAACGGCTTGGCCTGCGTGTTCATCGCCATGTAGCGCACGTAGATGCTGGGCTGCGCGGTGACGTTGAGGTTGGCGGCCGACTTGATGGGGTCGACGAGCTGCGGCGGCAGGTCCTCGATGAACTGTGCCTCACCGCTCTGCAGCATGGCAACGCGGGTGGCGGCGTTGGGAACGAAGAGGAACTGCAGATTGGCAACCTGCGGCGCGTCACCCCAGTAGTCGGGGTTGGCCTTCAGGACCACCTTCTGGCCCGGCGTCCAGCTCTCGAACGCGAAGGGACCGGTGCCGACCGGGTGCTGCTTGACGTCCTTGCCGTACTTCTTGATCGCGGCGGGGCTCACGATGCGGCCGGCGGGGTGCGCGAAGGTGTAGAGCATCGCCCCGAAGGGCTTGGAGAGCGTGAACTTGACCTGGTACTCCGACACCACGTCGATGTTCTTGATGACGTTGTACAGGCTCTCGCGCACGAAGTGGTTGGCCGGATCGATGACCCAGTCGAAGTAGGTCTTCACCGCCTCGGCGTTGAACGGGGTGCCGTCCTGGAACGTCACGCCCTTGCGCAGATCGAAGGTGAACACCGTCGCGTCGGGACTGGCCGTCCAGGAGGTGGCAAGTTCCGGAACGAGCTTGCCGGCCTTGTCGAAGCCCACGAGGCCTTCGTAGATCGGGCGCTCGATCGAGAAATCGAGGTTCCCGTTGGTGTCGGCGGGATTCAGCGTGATGGCGTTGCCGGACATGGCCACGCTGACCGTGCCGCTGGCGGCGAAGGCGGCGCCGAACGACAGCACGACACCGGCTGCGAGGAGTAAGAGCGACTTTCTCATGTCACCTCCGAATGGGAGCTTCCCGCGCCCGTCAACCGAGGCGGGCGCACGAGGCGGATTTCGGGCCTGGCGCGTAGTGTAACTTGTTCCATCATGAGCGACGAGCCTTTTCGGAATACGCCGTCGGGGAGGGCCCTCCGCGGCTTCAGGCCTCCGCGGCGCCCCTCGCCGGCGGCCCGCGCTCGCCGCGCCCGCGGTGCAGCCGGGCACGCGCAAGGGCCCGCCGGGGGTCGCCGGGCGGAAGCGCGCCTACCGCGGCCTCCCAAAGCTCGAGGTCGTCCTGAAGCCGGTCGGCGAGGTCGAAGAGGGCGTCCGGGTCGGCAGCGTCGAGGGCGGCCTGCCGGAGCTCCTCCTCCAGGATCCAGCGCTGCTCCTCGACGCCGAGCGCTTCGCTCTCGGACAGCAGCGGCCCCCGCAGCAACGTGACCGCCTCGCGCACGCGCTTCTCGAGGAGGTGCCGCCGCAGCTGCAGGATATCGGCCGTGTACTTCACGGTGAACCGGTAGGGAGCGTCGCTGACCGGCAACAGCGCCCTCAGACGGGTGAGCGTAGCTCGCATGCCGCTCGGCGACAGACCGGCGGTGCCGTCGGGCGCGAGGAAGGCGTTGAGCTCCTCGCGCGTCATGCCGTCGGGGTGAAGCGCCAGGGCCAGCGCGATCTCCGCCAGGCGCGGCGCCAGCCCGACCTGCTTGCCGTCCAGACGACAGGAGACGCGCCCGAGGAACTCCAGTCGCAGCGCTTCACGCACCGGCAGGAGCGTATCCCACACACCCTGGAACACCCGCGCGGGACCGCTGAGCACGCGCAGGGCGACGTCGTCGAGGCCCCGCAGCGCCTCGACGACGTCGGCGGGGAAGCGCTGCCAACCCGCGGGATCGACCAGCATGCCGTGGAGCGCAGCCGTAAGACGCTGCTCGGCCGGCAGCGAGGCGTCGAGCACGACACCCAGCAGGTCGTCCGAGGCGGCGGCGTCGCCCTCCAGCGCCCGCACCATCCCGCGGGCGAGGACGCCGAGCTGCCCGGCATGGGGAGAGGCGTCGCCACCGAGCTCGGCAGCGACGCCCGCGACCCGCGCCGCCTCCTCGTGGCGCCCGAACTCGTTGAGGCAGCGCACCAGCTGGTAGCCGAAGCGCGTCCGGAACGAGCGCGGGCTGCCCTCGAAGGTGGCCCGCATCAGCTCCAGGGCCGCATCCGGCCGACCGCTGGCCTGCTCGAACCAGGCGAGCGTGCTGCGGAAGGTCGCGGCGAGCTCCGGAAGGCTGCCTTCGAGCGACGCCTGGCCGTCCTCCAACCCGCGCCGCAGACCCGCCAGGTCCCCGCTGAGGATGCGCGCGACCGCCAGGTTGTTGAACAGCATCAGCCGGCGTGCGCCGTCTCGCAACCCGTTCTGGTCGAACACCTGGAGGGCGTACTCCGCCCAGGAGCGCCCGCGCTGGAACTGCCCGAGGTGCACCAGGCGGTCCGCGAGGACGCCGGCGCTCCGCGCCACCTCGTAGGGTGTGCCCACCTGCTCCGCCAGGTGCACGCTCTCCTTGAGCACCTCGACCGCCCGTTGCGCATCCGGATGCATGCGCCCGTACTGCCACAGCGTCAGCGGCGTGCGTCGCGCCCGCACGGCGGCCTCGGCCAGCGGGAAGCCGACCTCCCGCGGCAGCGTGCCGGCGCGCCGAGCGCGCAGCTCCGGGGCCGTGAAGGCCTCCAGGTGGGCGTCGACCTCTTCGACCAGGGTGCGCCACTCGTTGGTCGCGAAGGCGGCCAGGAATCGCCACTCCAGCACCCGCTCCAGAGATCGGTAGGGCTGCGGCAGGCTCGAGAGGAGCAGGTGCAGCCTGGGCAGGGCGCCCTCGTCCTGGTAGGCGGGGCCCGCCGCGCGAAGAAGGTCCTCGACCATCTCGGGAGCGGCGCGCACGGCCAGCTCGAGGGCGTCGACCGAGCGCCCTTCGCGTTGCAGCGCCAGAACCGCCAGCGGCACGTCGACGGCCTCGGCCCTGCCACGAGGCAGTACCGGCCCCAGGGGTGTCGGGATGGGGAACCGCGGGAGCTGTGCCCGTTCGTGCGTGAGGGTCAGGAAGTCGGTGAACCGGCTCCCGGCCTCGCGCTGAACGGCCTCCAGCTCGCCGGCGGAGAGGCCGCCGGGCGCGATCATGGCTGCGTCCTCGCGTGTCACGGCGAGCTCGGCCGGTCCCAGCACCAGGCAGCCTTCGAGCCCCTCGATCGCCGGGGGCGTGTCCGCCTCGAAGCCGAGCAGCACGCGGTACCCGAAGTCGGCGAGCTGCGCCAGATCGGCCGCGAAGGCCGGCGCGACGTCGGCGCCGGAGACGGCGATCCACAGCGGCTGTAGGTCGTAGCGGTATTGCCGCAGGGACTGCAGGTGCGCCCTGTAGGGCAAGGCGTTCGACAGGAGCGACTCGCCGAGCTGCCGGTTCAGGGCGTTCGCCAGCGCGTTGCCCTGCGCCACGGCGTCGTCGCGCACGCGCCGTGACAGCGCCACCCAGGCCAGGCGTTCCCGTTCGCGGAGTGCGTCGATGACGAACGGAACGCCGTACGGCTCGCCGCCGAGCAACGCCACCGGCCGGTCGCTGGCGACGATGCGATCGAGCTGCCGCTTCAGCCACACGTCAAGAGCATACCGGGACGGGCGCGAGCGCACAGGCACGGTTCGTGCACGCGTCGTTGAGCGTGTGCGACCGCGCCCGGCTCGGTCGTTCGATGCGGTCGATCGACGGCGTCAATCTCCCGAGGTGGCCGCCCCCTCGTACGCCGCGGCCGCGGCGGGCGGGCGCTGGCCACCCGACGCCACGACCCGCTCGCGACGGATCGCGTTGACGGCCGAGAGCACGCCCAGCTCACGGATCAGCACCCGGTCTCCGATGACATCGAACGACCAGGTTCCCTGCAGCCGTTCGAGGGCTTCTTCTCGCGTCATACGTGCCTCCTGTTCTCGACCCGCAGGGTAGGCACCGCCGCGCTCCACGCCCGCTTCAGCCCGGAGGGGCGCCGTTGAAGCGGGATTGAAGCGGCCCCCCACGTAGGCTCCAGCCAGTAACAGGGTCAGAGACAGAGGAGACCCAAGGGGAACCCAGTCATTAGGAGGACACCGTGCCCACGCTCAACAAGATCATCCGCAGCACCATCCTCGCGCTCGTCCTGCTCGGTTCGGCCGCGGGCGGCGTGACCATCGCCCATCAGAGCGTGACGCTGGCCGACTCGGGGAGTCAGTCCGGCAGCCTCGACGCGGGCTGAGCGTGCGGCACGGGGCCTAGTGCCCCCATCGAACTTTCTCGCGCCCCGCGGGCTTTGCTTGCGGGGCGCGTCGCCCCCTGGGGGAGGCGGGATCGCCACCGTCATGAAGTACGACCCCATCCACATTCGCTACCCCCGCCTGCAGGACCTCTACTATCAGTTCCAGCCGATCGAGGCGGCGGGAGACGGCATCGTGCATTGGTACGAGGCCCTGGTTCGCTGGCGGCTGCCGGACGGCACGGTGCGCGGACCACTCGACGTCCTTCCCTACTGGCTCGCTCCCACCCGCAGCGAGGCCTTCACACGCTTCACCGTGACGCGGGCGGCAGAGACGCTGATCGGTTCGCCCGGGGCGCGGCTGAGCATCAACCTCAGCCCCGCCCAGGTGACGCAACCCGCGGCCCTGCACGCCCTGCGCAGCCTGAAACCGGAACTGCAGGAGCGCCTCGTCGTCGAGCTCACCGAGCAGCAGATCCGCAATCTCGACGCCTACTGGCAGGGGCTCGAGAGCGTGCGCGACCATTGCGCGTTCGTCCTCCTCGACGACGTGACCTTCGACGACCTCGACCACCGCTTCCGCAAGGGCGCGCCGATCGACGGCATCAAGCTCGACCGCAGCCTGCTGCCGGCGCTCCTCGGCGGCACCTACCACCAGCGCGCCATCGATCTGGTGGAGGACGCCCTCGAGCGCTTCGGCATCGTGGTGGCGGAGGGCGTCGAGGACCCGACCGCCCGCCAGCAGCTCACGGACCTCGGTATCACCCACCTCCAGGGGTTCGGCATCGGCAAGCCGTCGGCGAGCATCCCCGTCGACGCCGGCGCCCTCGCGTTCGACCCCGCGCCGGCTCGCCTCGCGCATCCGCGCCACGACACCTTGCAACCGGGCTCGCCGCCCCGCGAGTAGGGAGAGCGAGCAACGTGGAGGGGGGCGGCGAGCCGAAGGAACGCCGGGCGCTGGCCGCGCGCGCGGCCCGGCACCTGCACGAACGGCTCGAGCGCACCACGGCCTGGGGTGAGCTCCGCATCGTACGCGAGCTTCCGGGAGGCACCCGCAACCCTGTCCTGCTCGTCGAACGCGCCGGCGAAAGGTTCGTTGCCAAGGCGACACGACGCAGCGCCGAGGCGCTCGGTTGGCTCGAGCAGGTGCACGTTCAGGCCCGCGACGCCGGGCTGGTGACGCCGGAAGCGGTGCGAAGCCGGGCAGGGAACCTGGTCGAGGACGGCGTCACGCTGGAGCGCTTCATCGACGGGCGTCCCGCCGACGCCCGCAGCCTCGCCCGACTGCGGACTCTCCTGCGCGGCTTCCACGACGCCACCCGAGGGACCACCCAGCGCCCCGGCTTCGCATCGAGCGCCGCCATGGTCGAACGCCGCAGCGGCGGCGACATCGAGCTCGACGGCATGCCCCACGAGGTGGCCGAGGTGTGCAGGGCGGCCTGGGCGCGCCTCGCCGGCGCTCCGCGCTCGGTCGTCCACGGCGACCTGCAGCGCGAGAACATCCTGATGACGCCGGAAGGCAACGTGGCGCTGGTCGATTGGGACGAGGCCCGCGTGGACGCCTCGATCCTCGATGAGGTGGCGTTGTCCATCGCGCTCGGCGGGCGCCCCCGCCCGGGCTGGGAGGCGGCCGAATCGGCGCTGCGCGCCTGGGAGGTGGCCTCGTGCTGGAACCTCGAACCTGCCTACGCGCGTCGGCTGGCCGCGGATCTGCCGGACCTTCGTGACGGTGGCGGTCCTTCTGCCCTCCCATGACACGGTCGCCTGCCCGGGGGGAGGCGATACCCCGGGCAGGCGACCAGATAGGAGGAGGCGGGTCAGTTGTTGGGAAGGCTGAAGCGGTAGCCGGGCTGATGGATGCCCATGCCGGGACCGCCCCGGTTCCCGGCCTGCCAGCCCTGGCCGCCGCGCTGCGCACGTGCGCCCATGGGGGCGGCGTTCCGGTTCCCGGCCGAGGGTCCGAACATGCCGCCGGCTCGCGGGCCGACTTCGCGCGTGAGAAGGGCGGCGATCGCGACCTGCGTGCGGCTCTTCATCAGCGTGGCGCGTTGGGCGTCGAGCGTTCCGTCGGCGACCGCGGCATCGATGCGGGCGTCTCGCTGCGCTGCCAGCGTGGCGCTGGCCTCGGCCGTCGTGAGGCCGTGCTCGACGAGCAGGTCGGCGACCGTCTTGCCGCTCTGACGTTCGGCCATCAGCGCGTCCTCGCGCATGCCGAGCAGCGCGGCCAGATCCGCGTGCGTCCCTCCTACCACGCCGGCCACCGGGCCGCGCGCGGCGTTGGCGGCGCCCTGCGGGGCGGCGAAGCGTTGAGCGTTGCGGGGACCGTATGCAAGCGCCATCGAGGCGACGAGCGCGGTAGCGAGCGCGAGGCTCAGGACGAAGGTGCGGTTCCGGGTCATGGTGGTCTCCTTCGGGGGCCGGGGATCGCTTCGAGGGCCCCATCTCGCCCGAAGCGTAGGCCCTGCCGCGGGAAGGTTGGGGGGAGGTCGTGTGAACGAACGACGAACCCCAGCACGGAGGACCATCGACGGCATGAGCGCGCTCTCGTCGTCGTGTCATGCCCGGCTCACGCGCGGCCCCTAGCCTCGAAGAAAGGAGGCGAGCTCGATGGATCAGGTCGATCGGTCGGAGGCTGTGCGTCGCATGCAGCGACGCCTCTTACGCCATCTGGCGCCGGCGGAGCGGGTGCGCGAGAGCGCGCATCTCGCCCCGGGGGTGGTGCGACGCCTGACGTCCGTCTTCGATCACGACGAGGCGCGCATCCGGCGTTACCTGGATACACCCGACGCCGACCTCGCCCATCGCAGTCCGGCCGACATCGCGCGCGTCCACGGTTTCGACGCCCTGGATCGTCTCGTCGATCAGCTGGAGTACGCCGCCCCCGCCTGAGGAACGCCCTCCTGCCGTCCATGCGCGCCCGGCCGAACCCGCACCGGCCTGGCGCGCGTCACGGTAGGCTGTGCGGCGATGGCATACGGGCTCATCCTCGCCCAGGTGGTCCTGGCCGCAGGGCTGATCGTAGTCGGAGGCATGGTCGAAGGCTACGGCTACGGCCTGTCGCTCGGCACGCGCTGGCCCTACACCCGCAACATCGTGGCCCTGGCGTTCGGGGGCGACCCCGAGGCCTGGCACCGGATCATCGCCACGCTGCTCGGCCTCAACGCCCTCGCAATCGTGGCGCTGCGTCCCGGCGGCCTGGCCTGGACCGGGCTCGGGCTCATCGTGTTCACCGCCTTGCTCGGCATGGCCACCCTCTTCGTCCTGGCCGGCAAGGCGCCCTCGCCGCTGCAGGGGCTCCACGGCCTGCTCGCCTACTCGACGCTGTTCACCTACCTCCTGATGCTCACGCACGGCCCGGGACTCGGCTTCTACCTGGCGACGGGAGTCCCTCTCCATTCCTTCCTGCTGGTGATCTTCATGGGCGGCATGGTGACGGGGCAACGAGGGTTCGGGAAGGCCATCGGCGTCTTCACCTGGCCGCGCTCGCTGGCGCAGTGGGTGTGGGTGGTGCACGGTCTGGCGGTGCTGCTCTTCCTCTTGACCCTCGCCTACGAGACGCCGACCAACAACGTGGCCCTGCTGTTCCTGCTGGGGCAGGTAGGGCTCGGCTTCCTTACGTTCCAGGCGATCAACGCCTCGGCCGAACGCCCCGGTGTGCTGGTCCCGTTCCACCAACTCTTCAGCGTCGGGATCGCGATCGCGTTGTTCTACCACCTGCAGGTCCCCGTGCCCTGGCTGGGCTGAGGCTCCTCCTCCAGCGGCCGCTCGGCGCTCTAGAATCCGACCAAGGCAGGAGGCAGCCATGGAGTTCCAGTCCTACGCGTACGGCACCAACGCCTGGCTCCGCGACCCCGACCTGAAGGCAGTCCTGGGCGGGGTCTGGCCCGCGATGGCCGAGCACGAGGAAGCGCTCGCCGCGTTCGGCGCTCTCGCCAACGGCGAGGCCTATGAGGTCGCGTACCACGTCGATCACGGCGCGCAGCCGGTGCTGGTCCCCTTCGATCTCGACGGGAAGCGCGTCGACCGCGTGCGCCTCAGCCCCGCTCAGCGCGCGCTGATGCCGAAGCTGGCGCCGATGATGCGCCCGCCGTTCGAAGGCGGGAGCTGGCACCACCACTTCGCCATGGGCTACCTGCTGGCCGACCCCGGCCTGTACTGCATCCTCACCATCACCCTGCAGACGGCCTATGCGCTCCACAAGTACGCGCCCGAGCACGAGGCCTTGAAGCGGGCCCTGCTCGACCTGGACGCCTACGGCGCCACCTGGATGACCGAGATCCAGGGCGGCAGCGACCTGGGCGCCAACCGCACGATCGCCCGCCCCGACGGGGACGGCTGGCGCCTCGAGGGAGGGGACAAGTACTTCGCGAGCGGCGCGGGCCTCACCGACGTCGCCGTCGTCACCGCGCGGCCGGAAGGGGCGCAGGCGGGCCCCAAGGGGCTTGCGCTGTTCCTGGTCCCCCGGCTCGACGAACAGGGCGCCCTCAACTTCCGCGTCCGGCGGCTCAAGGACAAGAGTGCCACCAGGGCCGTTCCCTCGGGCGAAGTCGAGCTCGAGGGCAGCCGGGCGGAACGGATCGGGCGGGCCGACGAGGGCATCTACTACACGCTGGAGACCCTCACCGTCTCACGCCTCGCGAACGCCGTCGCCAGCATGGGCATCGCGCGCAAGGCGGCGCAGGAGGTCGAGGAACGGGTGCGCAGGCGGCGCGCGTTCGGGCGGCCCCTGCTCGAGCACCCCCTGGTCCGACGCGACCTGGTCGATCTCGCGGTCCGCCAGGCAGGGGGACTGGCCCTGGCGTTCCAGGCCGTCGACGCGTTCGATCGCGTTTGGCACGAGCGCCCACCGTATTCGGGCGCCTACCACTACGCCCGCCTCCTGGGGCACCTCGCCAAGAACCGCACCGCCGATCACACCGCCGAGATAACGCGGCTCGCCATGGAGCTCTTCGGCGGGCTCGGCTTCCTGGAGGAGTACGCCGTGGCTCGCTGGCACCGCGAGGCTCTGATCACGCCCATCTGGGAGGGCCCGAGCAACATCCAGGCCCTCGACCTGCTCGAAGTGATGGAGAAGAAGGGCGCCCACCTCCCCTTCACCGACGCCATGCGCGGGCTCCTCGGCGCGGCGGGGACGCCCGAAGCGCACCATGCCTCGCAGGCGCTCGACGAGGCCCTGGCGTCGCTCGCGGGCCTCGACGCGCCGCAGGCGCAGTGGATGGGCAAGGATCTGCTGGCACGCCTGGCAGACGTCGCCCAGGTGGCGTTCCTGTACGCTCTCGATGCGGGGAGGGGCGGCCGCTACGGGAAGCTGGCCGCGCTCTACGCCGCCCGCTTCCTGCGGCACGAGGCCTATCCGGCCTGGGCCATGACCGATCCCGAGGTGCTCGCGATCGCGCCCGCCCCCGCCTGACGGCCCGGCGGCCTCACGACCTCTCGGCGACCTCGCTTCGCAACGGCCGCAGCGAGCGCTCCCAACGACCGAGCTCGTCGAGCATGGCGTCCGCCGCCTGCTCCATCGTCTCGTTGGGGCGGATCCGACCGTCCTCATCGAGGAACTGCTTCACGAACGGGATCGAGACCGCCTCGAACATCGGCGTCATCTTCAGGGTGGTGAGCACCTGCTTCAGCATCTGGGCGGCGCGCGTGCCGGCGGCCACACCCCCGTAGCTCACGATCCCGGCGGGCTTGTACGCCCACTCCCGGTTGAGGAAGTCGAGCGCGTTCTTCAGGGGCGCGGTGAAGCCGAAGTTGTACTCGGGCGTCACGAACACGAAGGCGTCCCCGCGTTCGATGCGCGCGCTCCAGTTCCTGGTGTGCTGATGCTGGTAGCGGCGCAAGCGGGGGTGCTCGGGCTCGTCGAAGAAGGGCAGGTCGACCTCGGCCAGGTCGACCCACTCGACCTCGAACCCGCCGTGCTCCACGGCGCGCTGATAGAACCATGCGCCCACGGGCAGCCCCACGCGGCCGGGACGGGTGCTCGCCACGACGACGAGCAGCCTGGGAAGGGACGTCGTGGTATCGGGACGATCGGTCATGCTCTCTCCTCCGGACCCGGGTTCTGCTGCGCCGGGTCGTCGGGCGCGGGATCGTTGGGCGCGGGCCACCGCATGCCGGGGCCGACGGCGCCTCCGACCGACGGTATCGCCTCCCGTAGCGACGAAGGTATCGCCCCGAACACGCCTTCCGACCACCCCGGCGAGGCGGGCAACCGGTTCGCCTTCGTGCGCTCTGGTACCTTGGCACCCGGTACCGGGCGGCATACAACCGCGCCCTCGAAGGGCAGCCTGCGCCGTTCGATCCACCTCGAGGTTCGGACGGGGGCGCTGGAAGAGAGGCACGCATGGAACGTTCTCACATGGCAACGATCGACGGCGCACGCACACGACCGCCCATCCGCGGAAGGTCCGCGGCCTCACGAGGGGTCGCGGCCGTCGGCGCGCCGCGCCCGCGTCCGGGGTCCCGGATCGTCCGCATGGCTGCCGCATCGCTGGCGCTGGCCGGTCTGGCGCTCACGGGCACCGCGGCAGCGCAGGCTCCCTGCACCACCACCCTCGACTACCTGACGCTCTCGGAGTTCGGCAGCGGCATGCAGCCGGTCATCCAGGCGTTCGAGAAGCAGCATCCCGGGGTGTGCGTGAAGATGGAGGGCTACTCCTTCGGTGACCTGTTCCAGACCACGCAGGTCAGGATGCGCGCTCACGACAGCGGCATCGACGTGTTGCTGGTGGACCAGCCGGTCGTATCCGCGTACACCGCCCTCGGTTACCTGAGCCCCTTGGACGGGACCTTCACGGACGCGCAGCTGGCGAACACCTGGGTCCGGCCCGCCATCGATGCGGGCAGGGTGAACGGCCACCTGATGGCGGCTCCACAGGACAGCTCCATCCAACTGCTCTACTACAACCGCGCGCTCTTCGAGAAGGCGGGCGTCACGCCGCCGGCCGGGCTGGTACCCGGCAAGACAGTGTCCTACGCGGACATCGCCACGCTGGCGACACAACAGCGCTGGACCTGGGAGCAGGTGGTGGGGGCCGCCAGGCAACTCACGACCCGGTCCGACGGCACGACCCGCACGTGGGGCTTCACGTTCGGCCAGCCCGACGAGCTCTACCAGCTGCAGCCGCTGGGTCTGTCGCTCGGCGGGACCATCCTGAGCGCCGACGGCACGACGGTCGACGGCTACCTCAACGGCCCGGCATGGCGGAAGGCGGCCGCCTGGTACGGCGACCTCTTCAACGGCTCGAAGGTGAGCCCCAAGGGCGTTCCCTACCCGCAGACGGCCGACCTCTTCGCCGAAGGCAAGGCGGCGCTCTACGCCGGCGGCGCCTGGCAACTCGGCAAGTTCAAGAGCTCCGGCATCGACTTCGGCATCGCGCCCTACCCCGCCTTCGCGGGCGGCACGGTCGCCACGCCCACCGGCGGCTGGTACCTGGGGGTCGCCGCCTACTCGAAGCACAAGGCCGCGGCGGCCGCGTTCATCCGCTTCCTGACCGCCGAGCAGGGGGCGGCCCTGTGGTTCAGGTCGTACGGACACTTCCCGCCGCAGCAGAGCGTGCTCGACACCATCCGCTCCGGCAAGGCCTACACGGTCTTCCCGGACGACGCCTACCTGCTCGGGGTCTACCAGTCCCGCACCACCGCCGTGGTGCGCCCCAAGACCCCGGCCTATCTGCAGCTCCACAACATCTTCGACAGCGCGTTCAGCGACATCCGCAACGGCGCCGACCCCCGGCAGGCACTCGACGGCGCCGTGAAGCAGATCGACCCCTACCTGAAGCGCTTCCGGTGACGGGCGGAGGGCAGGACGGTGGCCGCGCCGGCTGAGCGGCGGGGCCACCGTCCCGGCCCCCGCCGGCAGGAGGAACGCGTCGCGTACCTGTTCCTCCTTCCGGCCCTGGCAGGGCTGGCGCTGTTCCGGGTCTACCCCGTGGTCGAGGCGCTCCTGGGCGCGCTCTACCGTGAGGTGTTCACGTCCCACGGGCCCAGGACGGCCTTCGTGGGGATCGCCAACTTCGCCGCACTCCTCGGCGACCCGGTGTTCTGGTCGTCGCTGTGGGTCACGCTGAAGCTCAACCTCATCATCAACCCGATGCAGGTGGCGCTGGCGCTCGGCCTGGCGCTGATGGTCGACCGCGCCGCGCGCGGCATGAAGCTCTACCGCCTCCTGGTGCTGGTGCCGATCGGGGTCTCGCTACCCGTCGCCACCCTCCTGTGGCGCCTCATGCTCGACCCCAACGGGGGCTTCGTCAACGCCGTGCTCGCCGTGCTGGGGCTCCCCCAGCAGCCCTTCTACACCAGCGCGGCGCAGGCCCTCTGGAGCATCATCCTGATCGCCAACTGGAAGGGCGTGAGTTACTGGATGGTGTTCATGCTGGCGGGCCTGCAGGGGATCCCGGCAGAGCTCCAGGAGGCAGCCGCCATCGACGGCGCAGGCAGGCTGCAACGCTTCGCGCGCGTCACCCTGCCGCTCCTGCGCGGGCCGCTGCTGTTCGTGCTCGTCGCGGACACCGTCATCAACTTCGTGATGTTCGTGCCCATGTACCTGCTCACGCGTGGCGGTCCGTCGGGCGCCACCAACGTGCTCATGTACCAGGCCTACAAGGTCGGCTTCGCCTTCGGCGACATGGGTCAGGCCCTCGCCATCGTGACGGTGTTGCTGACGTTGCTGCTCGGGGTGGTGGCGTGGCAGTTCCGGCTGTTCGACCCCGGGGAGCAGCGGCCGTGACCCGGGCGCTCCGCTGGCTGTCGGCGGCGGCCCTGGCGCTGCTGTACGCGGCGGTCGCTGCCTTCTTCGTGGTGCCGCTTTGGTGGGCGGTGGTAGGGTCCCTGACGCCGCTCCACGACGTCTTCCGCCACCTGACGCCCTTCGACCTCCGCGCGCTGTGGCCCACGCATCCGACGCTCACCGCGTACGTCGCGCTGTTCCGCGACCATGCCTTCGGGCGCGTACTGTTCAACACGGCCTTCGTAGCGCTCGCCACGGTGGCCGTCGGGCTGGTGGTCAACGGCCTGGCGGGGTTCGCGTTCGCGGTGATGGCCTTCCGCGGCAAGCGGATCCTGTTCGCGGCGGTGCTGATCTCGGCGATGGTGCCCGCCGAGGCCCTCGCCATCCCGCTCTACAGGGTGGTGGGTGCGCTCGGCATGCTCGAGCACTTCTTGGGCCAGGTGCGGCGGAACGAACAGGACCCCTTCATAAGTAGC
>Ga0102962_1000157_pt1 | contig 39178 bp, 37 predicted proteins | sample SalPonF2_C_D2_MG_FD_84519 | JGI IMG/M metagenome (GOLD analysis project Ga0102962, IMG submission 84519) | Salt pond soil microbial communities from South San Francisco under conditions of wetland restoration - Salt Pond MetaG SF2_C_D2_MG ...
CCGTGTTCGCGTTCCGGCTCCGGGACGCCTCCCGCTACTCGGTCTACGATGTCTCCGAGCGCCTGCGCGTGCGCGGCTGGCAGGTGCCCGCCTACAGCATGCCGCCGGCAGCCGAGGACGTCCGCGTGATGCGCGTGGTGGTACGGGAGGGGTTCTCGCGCGACATGGCAGATCTGCTACTGGAGCACCTGGGGAGCGTCGTCGACGAACTGGAGGCATCTCCGCCGCGGCGACCGCGACAGCCCGACGGGATCTTTCATCACGGGTGATGAGCGGGACGGTACAGCAGCGCGAGCGGTTGGGGGCGGGTCTAACATTCCAGCAACCGCTGCCATGGGTGTACGTAGAGTTCGCAAGAACGGTGTAAGACCTTGCAATCAAGCAGTTACCGGACGGGGGTGCAGGCCCGTCAAGGCCGGGTACCGTTTCGGGTGAACCCTGCGCGAAGGGCGTGGACGGCAGCTGTTACCGTGCCCAGCTCCAGACCGATGACAGCGACACCCCGGACCAGCCAGGGCAATGTCGCCTGAGCGCCCCGATCCGGAGACTGCCGTGGCCGACGCAAAGTTAGACACTCGACGGAACATGAGCACCACGCACCGCCTGGGTGCCTGCCGGGCCGAATTCATTGATACCGTAACCCCATCTCGAGGGGGTTTGGGCTGGTATTCGCCGCGGCATAGACACCGGTCCCTGCCAGCAGGGCATCGGCGCCATTCGATGAGGTCACGAGTCCCGCCCATGGCGAGTTGAGCGTCATCGAGTCGGAATAGGAACTGCCTCCGAAGTTCTGACCCGTGTAGCTCTTTCCACTGACCGTCAGCGTGCCCAGGTAACCGAGCCCCGCATAGAGCCAGCTACCCGTGGTGGTATTCGTCGTGATGCTCGTCCGGATCGAGCCAGCCACCAGGCCGACTCCAAAACCGCCCTTGGCGGTCGGCTGCGAAGGATCGATGAGCCAGACCTTCTGCCCGTTCGGCGCCTGAAAGCCCATGGTCGTTCCGATCCGGACACCACCGGACAGAATCTGCCAGCGCCCCTTCCCCAGGTAGTTGAGCGTGCCGTTGGATTTCGGCTGCCCATTGCAGTTGGTCGGGTCCGCCGTGTAATCCGCCTGTGTGCAGCTTGCCCAGGTGCCGCCGGAACCCACGTGGAAGGTCCCATACGAGACACCACAACTGCTCCGCGTGGAGTCCGCGCAGACACCCTCGACGCAGTTATAATCCCCCAGGATCCCCGCGATCGTGAGGAGGTTGGGCAGACCCACTAGGGGGACGATCTGAGTTGTCCCGTTGATCGGCAGCGTAACGGCTCCGCTCAGCATGCCGTTCTGGGCCGGAAAGACCCGGACGTTGGGCATGCCCTTGGGCGTGTAGGTTCCATCGCTGTTGGCGATCAGGGTGCCCGATCCCTGCCGCGCGGCTTGCCGCCATTCAGGGGTCGCCGCAGTCCGCCGTGCTCGGAGTCATCGTGCAAGCGCCGCTAGGGCACACACAGTTGCCGCGTTGGAACGTGGGAACTGACCCTGGAAGTTCGTGACCCCGCCCAAGCAGGCCACCGAGTGGCTGCCCAAGGTGCACCTGGTCATCGGCATACTGGAAGAGACTCCCGTTTGTCCCGCCGGCTGGCGGGCGTATCATCGGGAGCAGCGCCACGGGGGCAACAGGCGCCGTGTCGAAAGAACATCTGGAGGAGAGACATGGCCAGCTACCAGGAAGTCTACGACCGTTCGCTGCGTGATCCCGAGGGTTTCTGGGCGGAGGCCGCCGAGGCCCTGCACTGGGAGCGTCGCTGGGACCGGGTGCTGGACGACAGTCGGGCACCGCTCTACCGCTGGTTTGCCGGCGGGCGGCTGAACACCTGTTACAACGCGCTCGACCGCCACGTCGAGAACGGGCGGGGTGAGCAGCCGGCGGTCATCCACGACAGCCCGGTCACGCAGTCCGTCTCGGTGCGGACCTACCGGGAGCTGCGCGACGAGGTGGCGCTGTTCGCCGGGCTGCTGCGGGGCCTGGGCGTCGAGCCCGGCGACCGGGTGGTGATCTACATGCCGATGGTCCCCGAGACCCTGGTGGCCATGCTCGGCTGCGCCCGCATCGGTGCGGTGCACTCGGTGGTCTTCGGCGGCTTCGCCGCGAAGGAGTTGGCCAGCCGCATCGACGACGCCGGCCCGAAGCTGGTGGTCTCGGCCTCCTGCGGCATCGAGCCCGGTCGCGTGGTCGAGTACAAGCCATTGCTGGACCGCGCGCTGGAGCTCAGCCAGCACGAGGTCCAGCGCTGCGTGATCCTGCAGCGCGAGGCCGCGCGGGCCGAGCTCACCCCGGGACGCGACCTCGACTGGCACGAGCAGATGGCGGGCGCGCACGCCGGCGACTGCCTGCCGGTGGCGGCCACCGATCCGCTCTACATCCTCTATACCTCCGGCACCACCGGCCGGCCCAAGGGCGTGGTGCGCGACAACGGCGGCCATGCCGTGGCTCTGCACTGGTCCATGCGCAACGTTTACGGCGTGGCGCCGGGTGAGGTGTACTGGGCCGCCTCCGACGTCGGCTGGGTAGTGGGCCACTCCTACATCGTCTACGCCCCGCTGCTGCACGGCAACACCACCGTGCTCTACGAAGGCAAGCCCGTGGGCACGCCGGACGCCGGGGCCTTCTGGCGGGTGGTCGAGCAGCACGGTGTGGCGAGCCTGTTCACCGCGCCCACCGCCTTCCGTGCGATCAAGCGCGAGGACCCGCGCGGGGAGCTGGTGGGCAACTACGACCTGTCCCGCTTTCGCAGCCTGTTCCTGGCCGGGGAGCACTGCGACCCCGACACCCTGGAGTGGGCGCAGGAGATCCTCGGGGTGCCGGTGATCGACCACTGGTGGCAGACGGAGACCGGCTGGCCGGTGACCGCCAACTGCATGGGCATCGAGCCGCTGCCGGTGCGGCCGGGCTCGACCACCCGCGCGGTTCCCGGCTACGACGTGCACTTCCTCGACCAGCGCGGCGCCGACGTCCCGGACGGCACCATCGGCAGCATCGCCGTGCGCCTGCCGCTGCCGCCCGGCTCGCTGCAGGGCCTGTGGGGCGACGAGGAGCGTTTCCGGCAGGCCTACCTGGAGCGTTATCCCGGCTACTATCTGACCGGCGATGCCGGCTACCGGGACACCGACGGCTATCTCTGGATCATGAGTCGCATCGACGACATCATCAACGTCGCCGGCCACCGGCTGTCCACGGGCGTCATGGAGGAGGTCATCGCCTCCCACCCGGCCGTGGCCGAGTGCGCGGTGATCGGTGCCGCGGACCAGGTAAAGGGCCAGGTGCCGGTCGGCATCCTGGTGCTCAAGGCGGGCGTCACCCAGTCCGCCGGGGAGGTCGTGCGCGAGGTGGTGGAGATGATCCGCGACCAGGTGGGGCCGGTGGCGGCGTTCCGCCAGGCCGTGGTGGTCGACCGCCTGCCCAAAACGCGCTCGGGCAAGGTGCTGCGGGCGACCATCCGCCAGATTGCCAACGGCGAGGACTGGACCACGCCGGCGACCATCGACGACCCCGCGATCCTGGACGAGATCAAGGGCTCGCTTGGCCAACTCGGGCTGCCGGGCGACACAAGCGCCTAGTCGAGATACGCGGCCTCCCGCGCGCTGAGTCAGCGGGCACCCGATCCAACCAGGTGATCTGCCTGGCCGGCCGAGGTCCCCGCCGGGTCGCTGTCCCGCGTGCGGCCGGGCTCCCCGGCTGATTCCCTCACCTGCGGAATCGCACCCCAGCTTGGCCATCGCTACCAACCCTATCGGCATAGCCGGGCCGTCCTTGATTGCAGGATCCGACCCTGTTGCACGAAGCTGTTAGTGAGGGGGGCCTGCACTGTACCGTCGGACGGGAAAATCGGCGGCGAAGGCGAAAATGAGCCGCGATGCGGGGCCCGGATCAGACTTTTCCCACCGGCCAAGCTGTAAGATCGCCCGGCCGGATCACACAACCTGAAATTAATTAGAGATCCGCTCAGTCCGCACTGCCATCGATAACGTGGGAGAGCGTCAGAGTGCCGCTTGACAACGCGGGGTGGGGGACACACATTGGTTCCGGGCCTACGTTCCCACTAAAACACTATACTTTTTGACTGGAGGAGAACAACGATGGGCCATGTTGCACTGACCGCTCTGATCTGGGAAGCGAGTGTCGTCCTGTTGACCATCGGATTCGTGGAGATGGGAATTGGCAAGAATGATCCCAAAGATTTCGCCTTCGTATTGCTTACGGGTGCGATACTGGAAAGCATCTCCCTGGCAATCCTGATTGCCGCCAAGGACATGTTTGGCGCCATTGCTGCTGCAGCCTTCATTTTCCTTTTGTGGGACCTGGGGGCGGGCGTTTTTGCCAAAACGAACCGTGTGGTGCAGGCCCACGGTGTCTGGTTTACCGGCGTTTACTTCCTGTGCGCCGGGATTTATTTGGCAATGCACGGGGTCATTATCACCAGCATCGCATTCCTGTTATTGGTTCCGGTCACTTGGCTGCTGGCGATAGGGACCTATACCGGTAAGGCCGCCTTTGGCAAATTGGGCGGATTTTTCTCCGCCGTAGATGCTGTCGTATTTTTCATTATCGCTTTTGCGGGAGCCATCGGCCGTCCGTTGCCTTGAGCGGAGCTCACGGGGTCAGTCCTCACAATCCAACATTCCAAGCATTTCCACTTCCCTGCCGCGCGGCTTACCGTCATTCAGCGGCGCCGCAGTTCGCCGTGATCGGTGGCATCGAGCAAGCGCTGCTAGGGTGCACCGTTGCCCCGTTGCCCCGTTGGAATGTGAGGGCTGACCGGAAGTTGGACGCACGAATGGCGCGTTAATGGACGACCCGATCCCCAAACGCCTTCGTCGTCGCCGAAATCCCGCCTCACGTGTCGCCGGATGCAATACGGCGCAGCTTGAAACGCTGGATCTTGCCGCTCGGAGTCTTGGGCAGGGCTTCTACGAACTCGACCTGGCGTGGGAACGCGTGCCGGGATAGGCGGTCACGAACCAGATCCTGAATTTCCCGAGCCAGGGCGGGACCGGGCGTGAAGCCGTCCCGCAACACGACGAAGGACACGATGACCTCGCCCCGCTCCGGATCCGGCCGACCGACGGCGGCGGACTCCGCCACCGCCGGGTGCTCCAGCACCGTATTCTCCACCTCCGTGGGTCCGACCCGATAGCCCGCGGTGAGAATGATGTCGTCGCTGCGTCCGGCAAATACGAACGTGCCGTCCTCCTCCTGTGCGACCACATCGCCGGTAAGGTAATAGTCGCCGCGCATGGGATCCTTCGCGCCGGTGCTGTAGCCCGGAAAGAAGTGGGCCGGCGAGCGAGGCACATTCACCGCAAGCTGCCCCGTCTCCCCCGTTTCCACCGGGCGGCCATCCGGGTCGGCCACCGCCAGCTCGAACCCCGGCATCGGCAGCCCCATCCCGCCCGTGCGAACCCGGTGCGACAGGGCGTGGTGGTTGCAGCACACCATTCCGATCTCGGTCTGGCCATAGTGATCGCGCACTTCACAGCCAAGCGCTGCGCGCCCCCACTCGATCACCTCGGTGTTCAAAGGCTCGCCCGCGCTGCTTGCGCAGCGCAGCTGCAACGCGGGCTGCAGGCGCTCGCAGACACCGCTTGATTTGAGCATGCGATAAGCCGTCGGCGCTGAGGCGAGGTTGGTGATGCGGTAGCGCTCGAGGAACCGTACGGTGTCTTCCGGATCGAACCCCGCCTCGTTGAAGTGGCCGTGGGCGCCAAGCATCAGCGGACCCGCTACCCCATAGTAGAGGCCGTAGGCCCAGCCGGGGTCTGCCATGTTCCAGAACCGGTCCTGTTCACGCAGGCCAATCGCGTAACGCATATAGATCTGGAAGGCGGGCAACGCCCGGATCGGGAGCGGCACCCCTTTGGCGTTGCCCACTGTCCCCGATGTGAACATCTGCAGGAACCGCTCGTCGGCACCGATCGTCACTGGATCGCATTCGCCACCTTGAGCGGCGACGCCACGCCGGAAGTCCAGGTCCCCCGTGCGCGCCGCGGCGTCGGGAGTCTTGCACACCAACGCCACCGGCGGCAGGTCGGGGATGGGATCAAACCGGTCACGGAACGCCTCGCTGGTAACCACAAGCTTCGCCCCGGCCTGTTGCAGGCGATAGGCGATGGACTCGTGACCGAAGGCCGTGAACAGGGGCTGGTAGACGGCACCGATGCGCCAGGTTCCCAGTGCGACAGCGACCAGCTCCGGGATTCGGGGCAACATGCAGGCCACCACGTCGCCGCGAACAACACCCCGGGACCGCAGGAAATCCCCCACCTGCGCGCTGGCGCGATCGAGGTCAGCGTAGGTCCACGTCTCCTCGCTGCCCTCGACCCCGAGCCAGGTCAACGCGTTGTGCTCGCCCCGGCCCGCCCGGACGTGGCGGGTGCAACACTCGGTGCAGGCGTTGAAACCGTCGCGCAGCGAACCGTCGAGCTCGGCCTCGACCGACTCGAGCGTGAAATCCCGCACGAACTGATGGTAGTCAAGCGCCATGGCCCTGTCCTCCGATTCGAAAGCCCTATGCTGCCACGAATGCATCGCATTCGCAGCGGCGCCGCTCCGCCGCGCCCTGTCTTCACAGCCACAACCCCCGACGTTCGCGCTACCAGGTGCTGGCGCGAGCTTTTCCGTCAAGGCGAGCGCGGCGTGAAAACGAGAACGGGGTCAACTCCTGCAATCATGCTGTCACCGGACAGGCATGCACGCCCGTCGAGGCCGGGTGGTGAGACCCTGTTTCCGGGACGCAGGTGGTTACTGGGTTTCCCGCTGGATACGCTGCTTCTGTTGCTGTTCGGTCCGGTGCACGAAGCCGTTTATGTTTTTCCTGAAGCCAGGCACCCCCTGGGGTGTGGTCGGCACCTGGGGCGGCCCGCTGGAGGAATGCACCTGTGGGCCGGCAGCCGCCGGGGACGCCGAGTGCTGTATCGACCGCGCCACGAGCAGACCGACGATGACCAGGGCCACCAGCAGGAGAATCAGTCGCATGACGAAGCCCCCTGTACTGAGTCGTGACTTTACCGGCGCAGGGCGCCTGGTTCCTGCATGGCACGAATCCCACAGGAGACGACGCCAGGAAACACAGGTTACCACCATTGCCGATCGGGAACGCACCAGACCGGCGCAGCTCAAGCTGACCCCGAGCATCTTCGCTCTCGGTAGGGGCCTCATGTCTGCCAAGTTGGGTTCGGCTCCAAGGGCCCAAGGCTGGGGCAAGCTTGACGGTTTCCCGGGCAGGACCTCCTCTTTATAAAGGCTATTCAGCATGAACCCAGCACAAACGCTCGTGGCGCGAGAAAGGGGCTCCCCCGACAGGGAGGAGATGCCGTCAAGGAACAATCCTGCCGCCTGCGCCAGGGAAGGCCGATAACAAACAGCCCAGTGTCGGTCTGAACTCTTTCGCCGGGTTTCCTGCAAACGCCCATACCAACAAGAGGAGAGTGGGCCATGGAGGACTCGCCTTCGAGCCGCGGGCCGTCGCCTGTCAATCGCATACACCGCCGCTTCGGGGATGGCTGGCTTTCCACCATGGAACACCGGGGCCGCGGCCACGGGTTCGATCACGAACATCGGGGCGGCGGCCATGCCGACACCCCCTTCCGGGATCACTGGCTTTCCACCCCGGAACATCGGGGGGAAGCCCACGACTTCCAAGGCCGGCGAGCGGGTGAGGTGGCCGACCATTTCCCTTACGATCCCACCAACCCGGTGCCCGCCACAGGCGGGAACATGTGCTGCGACACCGGCCGGCTGCCGGCCGGGGCCCAGAACCAGAACACCGTGGAGGAGCGCAACGACGTTCTCGTCTACACCAGCGCGCCGCTCGAGCATGACGTCGCTGGGATCGGGACCGTGAACGCGGCCCTTCTGGGCGGCCAGCTCCGTGCGGGACACCGACTTCACGGTAAAGCTCGTGGATGTGCATCCCGACGGCCTGACGCACAACGTGCTGGACCGCATCGTCCGAGCCCGTTCGGCAAGTCCATAGTGGTGTCCGCTTAGCCCCTCTCCTGGAGATCTGGCACGAGCAATGTCCGACCGTGCGCTCACGGAGTTGAACGAGGAAACTACGCGCAAGAGGGGACGGATTTACCTTCCCGCGCAGACCGAAAGCGACGGCGAGGGATCGGACGCGCCTGTTAACGCCCGGCCAGGTGAGCACATCGCTGGCCGGATTCCCCCCGACCTGGATTACTTCCGGGCCCTGGTCAGATTGCCCGGTCGCGAGCGGCCCAGTACGGTTCCCGCAGGGTGCGTTTGAGGACCTTGCCGGTGGCATTTCTGGGCAGTGCCTCGGTGATTTCGACGCTGCTGGGTTGCTTGTATCGGGCCAGCCGGGGCTGGCAGTACTCGATCAGCTTGGTGGCGTCGATAGTGGCTCCCGGCCGGGGGACGACGATGGCCTTGACGGTCTCTCCCCAGGTATCGTCGGGGACGCCGATCACGGCGACCTCGGCCACGTCGGGGTGCTCGACGAGCACGCGTTCCACCTCGGCGGGGTAGATGTTCTCCCCACCGGAGACGATCATGTCCTTGACCCGGTCCTCGACGTAGTAGTAGCCACCTTCGTCCCGCCGCCCGGCATCGCCCGAGCGCAGCCACCCGTCGACGATGGTCGCCGCGGTGTCGGCGGGCCGGTTCCAGTAGCCGGCCATGAGCTGTTCGCTCCGGAGCTGGATCTCGCCCACCTCCCCGTCGGGCAGCTCCTGCCCGGTCCCCGGGTCGACCACCCGCATCTCCACCCCGTCCAGCGGCCGGCCGGCCGAGAGCAGGCGCTCCGGGTGATCGGGGTCGCGGTGGTCTTCCGGGAGCAGCAGGGTGACAGCGCCCGAGGCTTCGGTCATCCCGTATACCTGGTAGAAACCGACGCCGGAGAACGTCTCCATGGCCCAGCGTAGCAGCGGAGCCGGCATCGGCGATGCGCCGTAGACCAGACCGCGGAGACTGGAGTAGTCATAGTCTTCCACGCCTGGCACCTGTCGGAAGAACCCGAACACTGCCGGCACGAGGAAGGCGTGGGTGATGCCATCGGCGCCGAACTGCGCCAGAAGCTGATCGGGAACGATGTCGCGGACGACCACGATCCCGGCGCCCACCGACATTGCGGCCAGCGCCCACGATGTCCCGCCGACATGGAACAGCGGCATCGGCACCATGACCACCGAATCCCGGTGCACGTCGGCGGCAGCGGCGGTGGCCCGACTGTGTGCGGCTATGCAGTGGTGAGTGAGCATGACCCCCTTGGGGCGACCCGTGGTCCCGGAGGTGTACAACTGCAGGAAGCAGTCGTCCGGGCGGGCGGTGTGTGCGGGCTCGGCGTCGGGGGCGGTAGTCAGGAACTGCTCGTATTCGTCCGCCTCGCCGCCGACCGTGATCACCCTCTCCACTTTCGGCAACTGCGGGCGGATCTGCTCGATCAGGGGCAGGAACTCCGGACCCGCGAACACCACCCGTGCGCCGGAGTCGCTGATCACATAGGCAATCTCCTCCGGGGCGAGCCGGAAGTTGACTACCGCGTTGGCCGTGCCCGCCAGGGCGCAGCCGAGGGTCGTTTCCAAACAGGCCGGGTGGTTCTTGTCCAGGAACGCTACCCGCTCGCCGGGTGACACGCCCGCCGCCCGCTGCGCGGCGGCATTGCGCCGGATCCGGGTCGCGAACTCGCCCCGGGTCCAGGACTGCTGACCGAACCGGATCGCCACTCCCTCCGGGTCCGCGGCCTCCCACTGACCGACCACCAAATCGAAGATGTTGGAGTTTGCCTCAGGCATCCTGCCGCCCCCCTGCCCGTCGGAAACGGACCTCACTGTTGCGGTATCGAGAGTTTAAGGGAAAAAAGGGGACGGATCTATTTTCCGCTCACGCGCGCATCCCGGCGCCAGAGTGAAAAGCAGGCAGGCAGCCGGTGACCTACACTCTTTGCAGGCCAAGACTCTGACCTCTTCTGCGCGGAAATTTCGCGGCGAGCGCTTAGCATGGGGCACGCTCGCGTAACGTGAAGGCCGCATTCGACCGGGTGGTGCCGGAACCAGAAAAATGGGGTTAAACATGAGGCGCGTTACCACGATGGTGGCAGTCCTCGGGGTCCTGATTGTGTCCGCGCCGGGTTCGCCGCGACTTTAGAAGTCCCTGAAGCGGACTCGGGTTCAGGTCGGGCACCGTGCAGGGTTTCCGGTGGCCGAGCCATCTCCCGGTCGCGCCAGGATGATTGTTCGCGCCGCACGTTACACGAGTCGACGCCAACCGCTTAGGAGCCGGCTCCCGCTCTGGCCATACGGGTACCGAGACGCAACCTGATCAGGTCCAGGTGTTCTCGGCCCCAGAAGATTTCTCCGTCCAGAACGTACGTTGGTACCCCGAATACGCCCAGCTTCAACGATTCGTCACGAATGCGGTCGTGGCGTTCCCTGCCGGGCCCGCGGAGAAAATCAGGGAAGCCGGTTGGGTCGGCACCGGCCTCGCGCAGGACGTCCGCCACGACGCCCTCGCTATCGATGTCCAGCGCGCGCCGGAAGAAGCGCTCGAACGTAATGTCGTGATAGTGCCGAAAGACGTCCGGTCCATACTCCTTGGCATAGAGCATGCCGATGTTGGCGATGGATGAATCCCAGATCTTGCGGGGCGCGAGCAGCGTCAATCCGCGCAGGCGGGCATAACGGCGGCAATCCATGTATGCATACCGGACCTTGCGCCACTGGTGGGCGTCGCGGTTCTCCTCGATCACGTTCCCGGCATCGTCGACACGTGCACTGCCCAGGTAACTGGGGATGTCCAGCGTGTGTGGCAGCCACTCCAACTGCAATCCGCGGAACTCTTCCGCGAGTGCATAGTTGAGGTCCTTGGCGAGAAACGCATAGGGGCTCTTGTAGTCGCTATAGATGGTCAGGGTCGGATTCATATTCATAGCTCTTCCCCGTACTGGCGGGAGATCGAAAAGCGGAAAAGGGAACCATCCAATCTTCGGTTACTGCGTCTCCCGGAAATGGGCCGCCGGCGTGCAATTGGACACTCGGGGGCACCCTTCGCGCTGTGGTCCCCTGCCGACCGACGCATTCCCCCCGTAAGGCCGCGGGCCGCTTCACTCAGGTCAGCGGCCGGTCGATCCACTTCTCGAAGCCGGGGCGGGCGCGGCAGCGCTCGACCCAGGCCTCGAAGGCCGGCATGGCGGGCCGGTTTTCGACCAGCTTCACCCAGCGATAAGCCTGAATGGCCAGCGGGATGTCGGCCATGGTCAGCTGCCCGCCCATGATGAAGTCCCGGCCCTCCAGCCGCGCCCCCAGGATTGGCCAGATGTCGAGCCCCTGTTGGACCGCGGCGTCGATCTTCGCTTGGTCGCGCTCGGGCGCGGGGGTGCGCACGAGGTTCCAGAAGATAGTCGTCATGAACGGAATCACCGTGGTCTGCTGCCAGTCCATCCAGCGGTCGGCGTCGGCGTAGGCCTGCGGATCGGCCAGGCAGAGGCCTCCCCGATCGTGTTTGGCCGCGAGATAGCGCACGCAGGCGTTCGACTCCCAGAGGATGAAGCCGTCGTCGTCGATGGTCGGTACCCGGGCGTTCGGATTCATGGCGAGGTAGAACGGCTCCTTCGTCCGGCCGAATTTGCCGCCGACGTCCTCGCGCTCGAACGGCAGGCCCATCTCCTCGCACGCCCAGAGCACCTTTTGCACGTTGGCCGAGTCGGAGCGGCCCCAGATTTTCAGCATAGTGATTCCTCCTGTCAGAGGGTGGGGATATATCCCGAGAGCGACGGCGCAAGGCCCATCCTACCGCGTCGATCCTCGCCCGGCACGGTCGTACGATCGCTGCGCCCCCCGTTTCCCGACCCTCGGTTGCGGAAGCCGGCTCCCGGGCCGCGCCGCGCGCCACAGGGACGTAGCGCCATTTCCATGCACTGCCAGTGCCGGACTAACCCGGTCAGGGGTAATGCCACGTCTCAGAGAGCGCGTGTGTGCGCACGACCACGATCAGAAGGCGCGCGCCGTCCTTGAGCGCGTCGTGGAAGCGCGGGATACGGGTGTTGGGTACCGCGATGCCGTTCATGCCCGCCGTCCCGGCGCCAAAGAGCACCCTGATCAGGGTGATCGCCGGAGAGACGATGCCGCCAAGGGTCGCAGCGGCAGACGGGATCGAAACCACCGCGGCACGGGCCGCGGCGCCCACCAGGCCGCCGATGGTGCCGCCGCGTTCCGGCGCCGGCAGGAGGTCGGTTTGCTGGGCCAGGCCGGCGTTGGACAGGTCGTCGAGCGTTACGTCTTCCCTGGCGATCACGGGTATGTGGCGCTCGCCGATCCGTGCCAGCAGGAGCTGCTCGTGGCGCTTCCGCCCCGACCGCATCGGGGGGTCGGCGCTCGGCCGCCCAACGGGCAGTCGGATCCCGGGTTGGCTCCGGGCGCGGGAGTCCCGCGCATTCCCCGCGGATATCCGTGGTATGGTCGGTACGGGCTCGGGCTCGGGGTTTCGGCGGGTTGCTGCGTGACCGGCGCATCACCCCGTGTCGGCGCGGCATGGAGGTCCTCCCATGGGCGACAGCGAGCACAGCGAGTGGCGCCCGCGCCGGTTCGCGCAGCGTTGTGCGATCGCGGCCGGCATCGCGCTGCTGGCCGTGGCGCTGGCGGTATTTCTGTGGTCTGTCAGTCAGGGCCTGCTGGTGATGTTCTCGGCGATGCTGTTCGCCGTGATGCTGAACGGGCTGGCGCAGACCGTGTCGCGCCACACCCATATCCGCCGCCAGTGGGTGCTCGCGGTCACGGTCAGCGTGGTCGCGCTGGTGGTGATCGGGGTGTTCGTGCTCGGCGCGGTGCGTATCGGGCAGCAGGCGCCGCAGCTGCACCACGGACTGACCGAGGCGCTGCATCAGATCCGGGACAAGCTCCAGCAGCTCGGCCTGGAGCCGGGCTCGCTGGGCCTGGGCAGCCTCGGCGCAGGGTCGCTCAAGAGCGGGGCCGCATTTTTCGAGCGCAACCTCACGACCTCGCTCGAGCTGGTCACCGACGCGCTCATCATCGTGATCGCGGGCATCTATTTCGCCGTCAGTCCCGAGGTCTACATCCGCACGCTGCTGATGCTGGTGCCGCCGCGCAAGCAGCAGCGCATCAGGGAGCTCATCGACGAGCTGGGCGTGGGGCTTTGGCGCTGGCTGCTGGGCCGTTTTGCCTCGATGCTGGCAGTGGGCCTGATGACCATGCTGGGACTGTCGCTGCTGGGGGTACACCTGGCGTTCGTGCTCGGGCTGATTGCCGGCGCGCTGACGTTCATTCCCTACCTGGGAACGATCATCTCGCTGGCGCCCGCCGTGCTGATGGGGCTGCTCCAGTCACCCATGATCGCCCTGTACGTGCTGCTGCTGTTCATCGGCGCTCACTTGCTGGAGGGCTATATCCTGTCGCCGCTGATCCAGGAGCGCGCGGTGCACCTGGCGCCCGGATGGTTGCTGACGGCCCAGCTGCTCGGCAGTCTCGCCGCGGGACTGTTCGGCATCATCATCGCCGCCCCGGTGATGGTGGTCGTGACGATCACAGTGCAGATGCTCTACATCGAGGACGTGCTCGGGGAGAAGATCCGGCTGCTTGGCCAGTGACGGCGATGGGACAGCGCCCCCCGCGATTGTCGCGGCTCACGGGTGGGCCGCGGATCCGCCTGTTCCGGTGGCGTCCGTGACCTGCGGATGCAGTTTCCGGATGAGCGTGTCGATCTCCCCCGCGCGCCCGGCCGGCACATCGACCATCATCAGGATCCTGCCGGCGTCGATCTCCTCGCGGAAGCGCCGGACGCTCGGGTGCGGCACGTCGATCGCGATCATCGTGGCCGACAGCGCCCCGAATACCGCGCCGATCGCGCCCACGACGAGCACGGCCGGGAAGCCGAGCACATCGCCGATCGGTGGCACCATGATCGCGATGAGTCCGCCTGCCAGGCCCATCGCTCCACCGATCAGCACGCCCCGCCGCAGGGCCGGCAGCAGGTCGGTCCGGCGTGACAGCGGTGCCTCCGGAAGACCTTCCAGCAGGATGTCGTCACGCGCCATCACGCGGATCTGCCGCCACGGCAGGCCCGCCCGCAGCAGGTCGTTGAACAGGTCACGAGCCTGGTCGATTTCGGGCACCAGCAGAAACCGCGTTTGCATCGCGAGCTCCTTGAGAAAGCCTCGCCCCTCTCGACCGGACCCGGCCGCCGCTCGTTCGCTTCGCGACGGCGTGCCGGGTCGCGGTTCCATGGGCAAGTATGGCAAGGCCGCGTGTCGCGGCAAGGCACCACCATGGTGCAGGCCTGCCCGGTGGCCGGGCAACCGGGTGCCCGGCCCGCACGGTCAGGCGCCGCGCCCGCCTGCGCGAGGCTCTCCCCTGGCGGTATTGCGGGGCTTCGCGGCCTGTGCTGGATCGCTGGCATGTTTCGTGCATTAGTCGGGAAGAGGGCGACGCAACGGCCCTCGGGAAAAGCAAGCGATGTCTCTCCTCTGACTATGGCGTCTGGCATCACTCCCCTGCGTGGTGCCAGGCGCCTCTCTTTTCGGGCCCGGTCAGGGCTCGTTCCCGTCCGGCCACTCGTCGACACCGGCGGACAGACGGCCATCCGGGCGCGCGTGAGGTATCCCCGCTTCATGCATGGCATGCCGGGAGCCGAGCCGGAAACGCACGTGACGGTGAGCGACTTTCCCACACTCTCGCACCGTTCGATCACCGTGAGCGACCGGCTCGATGCCGGCAAGACGGCGGTCGGGCAGGTTGCCGCCGCTATCCGGCGCGGGGTCTAGGGACGCCCGCGGTCACCCGCCCGGCCCCCGTGGGGCGCGGTCCGCTTGCGCGTGCCCGGCGCGCAGCCGGCTTCGGCCAGGGCGCATCCGTGGCACCCGCCGCCAGTGTTCGCCCGCCCGCGGCTCAGGATGCGCTTCAGGCGCGCCGGCAGAATCAGCGTCCAGGTCAGCCAGAGGCTGCTTGCGAGCACCAGAAGGACGACGATCAACTGCTGCCACATGGGCTCAGACTCCCGTGACCAGGCGGGCGAGGTGGAAGGTGCCGAAGGCGGCCACGTAGGCCAGCACCAGCATATAACCGGCCATGACCGCCGGCCAGCGCCAGGAGTTCGTTTCGCGCTGGGTCACCGCCAGGGTCGACATGCACTGGGGCGCGAATACGTACCAGGCCAGCAGCGCCAGGGCAACGGGCAGGGTCCACTGGGCCGCCAGGGTCGCCGCCAGGCCGTGGGTGGCGCCGGTGGCCGCATCCACCGCGTAGACGGTCCCCAGTGCGGCCACCATCACCTCGCGCGCGGCGAGCCCGGTGACCAGCGCGACCACGATCTCCCAGTTGAAGCCGACCGGCGCCAGCGCGGGCTGCAGCACGTGGCCGAGCATGCCCGCGAAGCTGTAGTCGATCGCCGGGCCGGTGGCGCCCGCCGGCGGCGCCGGGTAGCTGGACAGGAACCACAGCACGATCATGGCGCTGGCGATGATGGTCCCGGCCCGGCGCAGGAAGAATCCGGCGCGGAGCACCAGGCCGTGATAGAGGTTGCGCAGCCCCGGGAGCTTATAGTCCGGGAGCTCGAGCAGCAGGGGTTCCAGCGAGCCCCGCAGCAGCGTGCGCTTGAGGAGCCAGGCCACGCCGACCGCGCTGACGATACCGGCCAGGTACAGCCCGAACATCACCAGCCCCTGCAGATTGATCATGCCCCAGACGCTGCGGCGTGGCACGAACGCGGCGATCAGCAGCGTGTAGACCGGGATGCGCGCAGAGCAGGTCATCAGCGGCGCAATCAGCGTCGTCAGCAGCCGGTCGCGCGGGTTCCCGATTACGCGCGCGGCCATGATCCCGGGAATGGCACACGCAAAGCTCGACAGCAGCGGGATGAAGGCGCGCCCGTGCAGCCCCACCCGGCCCATGGTGCGGTCCATGAGGAAGGCCGCTCGCGCCATGTAGCCGAAGTCCTCCAGCAGGATGATGAACAGGAACAGGATCAGGATTTGCGGCAGGAACACCACGACCGCGCCGACGCCGGAGATCAGGCCGTTGACCAGCAGGCTGCGCAGCGGGCCCGCCGGCACGACCATGGTGATGGCGTGCTGCAGCCAGGAGAAGCCGGCCGCGATCAGGTCCATCGGCACCTCGGCCCAGCTGAACACTGCCTGGAATACGAAGAACAGCACCGCGAGCAGGATCACCGGGCCCAGCACCGGGTGCAGGACGAGACGGTCGAGCCACTGCGTGAACCCGGCCGGGCGCCCGGGATGGCGCACGGTGCGGCTGATGATCGCCTGGACGGCGTTGTCCAGGGCGCGCAGCCCGGCGGCATCCGGCTCGCGCCAGGTCGCGGCAGTCCGGGTATGCCGCGGGTTGGCCTCGATGCGCGCCGCGCCATGGTCCAGGGCCTCGAGCAGGGCCCGGGTGCCGGCCCGGCGCAGCGACACGGTGGGGATGACCGGCACGCCGAGCTCGGCCGAGAGCGCCTCAACGTCGATGTCAACGCCGCGGCGGCGGGCGATGTCCATCATGTTCAGCGCCAGAATCACCGGCCGGCCGGTGCGGCGCAGCTCGAGCGCGAGGCGCAGCACCAGCCGCAGACTGGTGGCGTCGGCGACGCAGACCAGCAGGTCCGGCGGCGTCTCGTGCTCGGCGCGTCCCAGAATCACGTCACGCGCGACGATCTCGTCGGGGCTGCGCCCGCGCAGCGAGTACGTGCCCGGCAGGTCCACCAGTTCGAGCTCGCGCCCCTGCGGCGTGCGCAGCATGCCCAGCTTGCGATCGACGGTCACCCCGGCGTAGTTGGCGACCCGTTGGCGCGAGCCGGTCAGAGCATTGAACAGGGCGGTCTTGCCCGAGTTGGGGTTGCCGACCAGGGCGACGCGCAGCCTGACATTCGGGTCGCTCATTCCGCCGTCCCGCCGACCGGCTCCACCAGGATGCAGCGCGCCTCCCGCCGGCGCAGCGCCACCAGGCGACGGCCGTCCAGCCGCACGGCGATGGGGTCGCCCGCGAGGCCTGCGGCGTGCTCTATGCGGACCATCGCGCCCTCCACGAAGCCCATTTCCACCAGGCGTCGCTCGACCTCCTCCGGGGGGAGTCCGGATTCACGCGCGGACGCTTCCGCGACGATGGCGGAGATTTGGGCCGCGAGGTACTTTGGCAGCCGCGCCAGGGTCGTTCGGTTTTCCGGACGGCCGCGGGTCGCTGCCTCGGCCTCGCCGGGAAAGGGAAGGGTCGCTGTCAGGTCCATGGGCTCCGCGTGTTCTCCTACCGCTGGGGTGCCCGGCAGTTTCCGGACTATCATGGGAATGATAACTATTCTCAATGAGAAAACATACGCGTGTCACGCGCGAGTCGATTTGATCTGTATCAACCGGCGGTGCCGGCCGGCTCGAGTGGCGCCCCAATTTTCCGGGAAGACCGCTCCGTGGGAAACTCTGCCACGGGATCATACCCATGTTGCTGACGAGGAGGCATGGTGAACGGCGCGATACTGCAAGGTATGCGAGTGGTGGAGGCCTCGGCGTTCGTGGCGGCACCGCTCGGCGGCATGACCCTGGCCCAGATGGGCGCGGACGTGATCCGGATCGACGCCCTCGGCGGCGGGCTGGACTATCGCCGCTGGCCGGTAACCGGAGACGACGTGAGCCTGTTCTGGTGCGGGCTGAACAAGTCCAAGCGCTCGGTAGCGCTGGACATCCGTTCGCCGGAGGGCCGGGAGCTTGCCCGGGAAATCATCTGCGCGCCCGGCGAGGACGCCGGCATCCTGCTGAGCAACTTCCCGCCGCGCGGCTGGCTGGACTACGAGGCCTTGTGCGCGCACCGCGCCGACCTCATCCAGCTTACCATCCAGGGCAGCCGCAGCGGCCGTTCCGCCGTGGATTACACGGTCAATCCCACGGTCGGCCTGCCGTTCATCACCGGCCCCGAGGGCGAGTCCGATCCGGTGAATCACGTGCTGCCCGCCTGGGACTGCGTGACCGGCCAGATGGCGGCACTGGGCCTGCTCGCGGCCGAGCGCCAGCGGCGTGCCAGTGGCCGGGGCCAGCACGTCACCCTGGCGCTGGAGGACGTCGCGCTGGCCGTGATGGGCCATCTCGGGTTCATCGCCGAGGCCCGGATGGGGCAAACCCGGGAGCGTTCGGGCAACTATCTCTACGGGGCCTTCGGCCGGGACTTCCGCTGCGCGGACGGGGAACGGGTGATGGTGGTGGGGCTGACCGCGAAGCAGTGGCGCGCGCTGCGCGAGGCCACCGGGCTGGGCGCAGAGCTGGACGCGCTCGGGCAGCGGCTGGGACTGGATCTTGCGCGCGAGGGTGACCGCTACCGGGCGCGGCGGGAGATCGCCGCGCTGATGGAAGACTGGATCGGCAGCCGGCCGCTCGCCGGGGTGCGCGAGGCCTTCGACCGGCGCGGCGTGTGCTGGAGCCGCTACCAGTCGCTCCGCGAAATGGTCGAGAGCGATCCGATGTGCTCGGAGGACAACCCGCTGTTCAACCGGGTCGAGCAGGCCGGGGTTGGTCCGTTGCTGGCGCCGGGCATCCCGCTGCGTTTCGGGGACGCCGGCCGCCGGCCGGCGGAGCCCGCGCCGCGGCTGGGCGAGCACACGGAGGAAGTGTTGTGCGACGTGGTGGGGCTGAGCGCCGCGGAGTACGGTCGTTTGCTCGCACGGGGACTGGTCGCGGGGCCCGGACCTTTTTGAGAGAGAACGGAATGTCGGGGGTCGGGTGGATCCGTACCGGGAATCGACTAGAATCGCCATGTCGAGTCCCCCCAAGAAAGAGACGAATCGGCGGGTCACCCGGAGACCGGAGAATCACGAAACGCGTGGCGCTCCGCATCGAATCGCTGCGCCGGAGCCCGAGATGAACGCCTATTTCATCGACCATCCCCTGGACGCGGGCGAGATCTCCCAGATCGCGCGCATCCTGGCCGGTATGCGTACCCGCACGAGTTTCCCGTCCCTGCGTCAGTATCGCGTCCCCGGCGTGTTGCCGGCGCCCGACGCGGCGGGGCGCTACGCCCTTGACCTGATGCGCTATATCCCGGTGCTGCGCACGCACTTCCTGCGCGTGGGCGCCTCGCGCCGCCGCGGGGAAGCCGCGGCGCTGGTGTTCCCGCAGCCGGCCACGCCTCTGGTCGGTGCGCTGGCCCTGGCACTGCGCGACGTCTGCGGCCGGTCGCCGTACATCGCGATCCGCGGCTCGCAGGCCGATCCCGGCGTGCGCCTGATCGACCTGGCGAGCCTGCTGGATTGGTTCAGCGGCGACACGGGAGATCGGTTTCCCCGCAGCCACGCCTGAGGCGCCCGGCGCGCGGCGTTATCAGGGCAGATGCTCGACGCAGCGCGGCGAGTCGTTGGCCGGCCGGTTCACGAAGGTACTCACCGGGTAGGCGAGGGTCTCCTCGCCAGGCCACGGGCCGAGGCGCTCGAGCAGCGCCCGGGGGTCCGTGTGGTCCCGGTCCAGCCACGCCCGGTACAGCGCCGGGGGCACGATCACCGGCATGCGGTCGTGGATCTCTGCCACGGCGTCGGAGGGCGGCCCCACGAGGACGCTGAAGCTCTCCAGAGGCTGCCCGGAACGCTCCCACCGGTCCCAGATCCCCGCGAAGCCCCACAGCGCGTCGGGCTCGGCGGGGCGGATGAACCACGGCTGCTTGCCCGCGCCGGTGTGCTGCCACTCGTAGTAGCCGGAGGCGGGCACCAGGCAGCGGCGGCGCCGCACCGGTTGGCGGTAGCTGGGGCGTGTGGCGACGGTCTCGATGCGGGCGTTGATGGTGCGATAGCTGCTGCCCGGCTCCCGCGACCAGGACGGGACCAGGCCCCAGCGCAGCGGCACCAGCTCCCGCGCGCCGTCCCCCGCGGCGCGCACCACCGGCAGCCGTTGCGACGGCGCGGCGTTGTAGCGGTCGGGCCAGCCGTCGAACAGGTCGCGGTCGACGCCGAAGCGTTCGTTGACACGGTAGCGGGAATGGGGACCGAACAGGGCATAGCGTCCGCACATGCTCCCGATGGTACTACGGACCGCGCGCGGGGCCAGGGCCCGGCCTTCACCCGTGGCATTGGCCGCGGGTAACCTTGGCTGACTTGCCAAAGCCATCCGGAGGAGAGCAGCGATGTCCGAGTTTTTCGACATGACCGGCCGGGTCGCCGTAGTCACCGGCGGCAGCCGCGGGCTGGGGCGCGAGATGGTCAGGGCGTTCGCGCGCGCGGGCGCCGACGTGGTGATCGCGAGCCGCAAGCAGGAGGCCTGCGACGCCCTGGCCCGGGAGGTCGAGCAGGAGACCGGGCGCCGGGCGCTGCCGGTCGCCTGTCACGTGGGCCGCTGGGAGGACTGCGACCACCTCGCGGAGACCGCCTGGAGCCACTTCGGGCGGATCGACGTGCTGGTCAACAACGCGGGCATGTCGCCGCTGTACCCGTCGCTGGATCTGGTCTCGCAGGAGCTTTTCGATAAGGTGATCGCGGTGAACCTGCGCGGAGCGTTCCGGCTGTCCTCGCTGCTGGGAGGGCGCATGGCCGACGGTGAGGGCGGCTCCATTATCAACGTGAGCAGCATCGCCGCCGTCGAGCCGGACGCCCACGAGCTGCCCTATGCCACCGCGAAGGCGGGCATCAATGCCATGACCGTGGGGATGGCCCGGGCGTACGCGCCGAAGGTGCGGGTGAACGCGATCATGCCGGGACCGTTCCTGACCGACATCTCGAAGGCCTGGGACATGGATGCCTTCGAGCAGCGGGCGCGTGAGCGCATCCCGCTGCGGCGCGGCGGCCGGCCGCACGAGGTGGTGGCGGCGGCGCTGTACCTGGCCACCGACGCTTCCAGCTACACCACCGGCTCGGTGATCAAGATCGACGGCGGCGCGGCGGCGTCTCCCGGCTGAGACCCGGTGGATCGGCGATGGCCCCGGCCGGGCCTTGGCGTGCGGTGAAGTTTTCTATATATTTGGAAATATGGAAATGAACCAGGCCATTCAGTGTCTGTCCGCGCTGGCTCAGGAGACGCGACTGAGCGCGTTCCGTCTCCTGGTCGAGCGCGGACCCGAGGGACTCACGCCGGGCGAGCTCAGCGCGGAGCTGGACATCCCGGGCCCGACGCTGTCGTTTCACCTGAAGGAGCTGGCGCACGCCGGGCTGGTCTCCACGGAGCGCCGCGGCCGATCGCTGGCCTATCGCGCCCGCGTATCCCGGGTGGACCGTCTGCTCGACTACCTGACCGCGAACTGCTGCGGCGGCGATGCCGACCTGTGTCGCGACGCCGAGGCAGCGGACGGCCGGAGGCGGGCATGAGCGAACGCCGGCGGATCCTGTTCCTGTGCACCGGCAATGCCTGCCGCAGCCAGATGGCGGAGGGCTGGGCGCGCCATCTGCGCCCGGATACGCTGGAGCCGCATTCCGCGGGCATCGATCCTCACGGGCTGGATTCGCGCGCAATCCGGGTGATGGCGGAGGCCGGGGTGGACATCTCCGGCCAGCGTTCGAAGCACGTGGACGAGCTCGCCGGCACCGGCTTCGACTGGGTGATCACCCTGTGTGACAGCGCCGCCGAGACCTGCCCGGTCTTCCCGGGGGGCGGGCGGCGGCTGCACCGCGGTTTCGAGGACCCCCCGGCGCTAGCGCGCGGAGCCGCGTCGGAGGAGCAGGCGCTGGCCGCCTACCGGCGCGTGCGCGACGCGATACGTGGGTTCGTCGAGAGCCTGCCCGAAGCGCTGGAATCCCGGCAACACGACACCGGAGCCGAGCGATGACCGAGCACGTTGCGCGCCGCATGGGCGTGCTGGACCGCTTCCTGACCCTCTGGATCTTTCTCGCCATGGGCGCGGGTGTGTTGATCGGCCGTTATGTGCCGGGCGTGGCCGGCTTCATCGACCATTTCAGCACCGGCACCACCAATATCCCGATCGCGGCGGGGCTGATCCTAATGATGTATCCGCCGCTGGCGCGGGTACGCTACGAGCTCCTGGGGCGGACGCTCGGTGACACGCGGGTGCTGGGCTTGTCGCTGGTGCTGAACTGGATCGTCGGGCCGGTCCTGATGTTCGTCCTGGCGGTGGTGTTCCTGCACGGCCATCCGGCGTACATGACGGGATTGATCCTGGTCGGGATCGCGCGCTGCATCGCGATGGTGCTGGTCTGGAACCAGCTCGCGCGCGGCAGCAGCGAATACGGCGCCGCGCTGGTGGCGCTCAACAGCCTGTTCCAGGTGCTCTTCTACGGGCTGTACGCGTGGGTCTTCGTGACCGTCCTGCCGGGCTGGCTGGGCCTGTCCGGGCGCGTGGTGAACGTGAGTATGGGCGAGATTTTCTACACGGTGCTGATCTACCTGGGTATCCCGTTCGCGGCGGGGTTCCTGGGGCGCCTGCTGCTGGTTCGCGCGAAAGGGCGCGAGTGGTACGAGACGGTGTACCTGCCGCGAATCTCGCCCCTGACGCTGGTGGCGCTGCTGTTCACCATCGTGGTGATGTTCAGCCTCAAGGGCGCGACGATCCTGCAGATCCCGCTGGACGTGCTGCGTATCGCGGTGCCGCTGGTGATCTACTTCGTGGTCATGTTCCTGGTCAGCTTCTTACTGTCCTGGCGCGCGGGCGCCGATTACGAGCGCAGCGCCACGCTGGCGTTCACCGCCTCGGGCAACAACTTCGAGCTGGCGATCGCGGTCGCCGTCGCGGTCTTCGGCATCGGCTCGGGCGTGGCGTTCGCCGCAGTCATCGGGCCACTGGTGGAGGTACCGGTGCTGATCGGGCTGGTCAACGTGGCGCTGTGGATCGGGCGTCGCTACTACAGGGAGCCGGCGGGGACGGAGCGTCCCGCGGACTCCGGACGCATGACGCGGCGGGCCGGTGAGGCGCCCCGCAACGAGCTGTCCTGAGCCGGACCGGTGCCGTTCGCCCTCCGTTCGGCGTATTCTGGCCGGCAACGTAGCGTTGGCGGAGGTGGATCGCCATGATCGAGGTCATGCCACAGAGCCGCGGGGCGATACTGGCCCTGAAGGCGAGCGGACAGCTTACGGACGCCGACTACCGCGAGGTGCTGATCCCGCGCCTGGAAGAGATCATCGGCCGTTACGGCAAGGCGCGACTGCTGCTGGAGCTGGACGGCCACGGCTGGGAACCGCGGGCCGCGTGGGACGACGCCCGCTTCGGACTGAAGCATCGTCACGACTTCGAGAAGATGGGCGTGGTGGGCGGCCCGGCGTGGGCGGCCTGGGTCCTGGCGCTCGCGCCGCTCCTGGTCGACGGGGAGATACGGAACTTCTCGCAGGAGGAGCACCAGGAGGCGCTGGACTGGATCACTGCATAAGTAATTCAAACCTAAGAATTGTTTTTCGGCCCCGCCGATACCGCCGGTAGCATGCCTCGATCGCCACCGCCAGGGCCACCATAGCCACCAGCACCGTCAGCCGGGCGGGCGTGTCCATGGCGGTGCGTACCAGCAGGGCAGCGAGCGCCAGCAGGCAGGCGACGACCGCGGTCGCCGAGATCCAGCGGCGGCTGCCCGTCTGGTCGGCACCGCGGTGGCCGGCGCCAGCCATCCCACCAGCGCCGTGCTGGTGCTGGTTGCGCTGCTGGCGACCGGTGGCGCCGCGCTGCTGTCGGGCTCGGCCGGACAGCGGCTGTTCGCCAGCATGGGCCTGTAAGGAGCCACCCCAATCCGATGCCTCGGGAATGGGGGCGCCGCGGGCGCGGCGCCCCTTCCCGTGTATGCCTATTTCCGCGGACCGCGCTGCCCCCGTGTCCGGGCTACACCGATTCGTCGCCTTTTCAGCAGCCCCCTACTGGTTTCCGGGAGCCGGGCCTTTGCTCACCATCACGAGGTCCGATGGCCGCACGTACTTGCGGAACGCCTTCCGCACCCCCGCCGCGTCGAGGCTGAGATAGCGCAGCGCGGCCCGAATCGGCTCATCCAGCGGAAGTCCTTCGGTGGAGCGGCTGAGCAGGCCCTCGGCGATGCTGTCGACGCTGGACTCCGACAGCGGGATCTGGCGTACCAGCTCCGCCTTGGCCCGGTGCAGCTCGCTCTCGTGGACCGGGCTGTGGGCCATCGCGGTCAGGTCGTGCACGATGATCCGGCGGGCGGGCTCCACCTTGTCGGGGTCGGCGCCGAACCCGACCACGAGGTGCCCGCGCGTCCGGTTGGCGTCGATGCTGGAGGACACGGTGTAGACCAGGCCCCGCTCCTCGCGCAGGTCGTGGTACAGGCGGCTGGCATAGAAGCCGCCGCTGAGGACCTGGTTACCCAGCGTCAGGGCGTAGTAGGCCGGATCGGTGCGCGTCAGGCCGAGGGTCTCCGCCATCACCACCTGGTCCTGGACGCGGCTCGGGTCCGGTACGTTGACGGTATGCCGCTTGTTCGGTGGCACAGGCGGCAGCTCGACGGGCGGCTTGGGTCCATGAGCCTTCCAATCGCCGAAGTAGCGACCGACGATCTGCTTCGCCTTCGCCGGAGCGACGTCGCCGATGACCACGATGGTCGTCAGGTCCGGCCGGAATACCTTGCGGTAGTACGCCCGCACGTCCTTGAGGGTCAGGCTGCGCACGCTCTTGGGCGTGGCGTGACGCAGCGTCGGGTCGCCGGCGGGGTACAGCGCGGCGTGCAGCGCCTGCTGCATCTTGAAGCCGGGGCTGTGGATGCGGCCGGCCACCTCGCCGGCCATCTGCTGGCGCACCACGGCGAAGGCTTTTTCCGGCAGCCGCGGCTGCAGCTCGTTGTCGGCCAGGAGCTGCATGCCGCGCTGGAGGTGGCCGGAAAGCACCTGCAGGGAAAAGTCGCTGCCCGCCGACTCGCTCGCGCCGATGGCGTCCAGCGCCTTCTGGAACTGGACCCGATTCATGGAATGCGTCCCGTACTGCAACAGCTGCTCCAGGACCTGGTCGACGCCTTCCTGGCCCTTCGGCACGGTCAGCTCGGGTCGGTTGTGAATCCTGCCGTAGACGCTGACGGTGTGGCTGATGCTCTCCGGCTGCACGATCAGTCGCAGACCGTTGGCGTAGGTGTAGACCGTGGGACGCACCGTCGATTTCGGCACGCTGATGCTGGCCAATGGACGGGCTGCCCATTCGGGCAGCTTGACCTGCGAGACGTGGGAAGGCTTGAACGACTCCTTGCCGCCGAAGCCGCCGCCAGATGACGTGGGCTTGCCGGATCCCTGCGGCGAGAGCAGGGCGACGACCGCGTGCTTCTGATCAAGGTACTCGCGCGCCACGCGATTGACCTCCGCCGGGGTGACCTGCTCGATGGCATGGATCTCCTCTTCCGGTGACTTGCGTCCCTCGACCGCGAGCGCTTGCGACCACTGCATGGCCTGGCCGGAGATCGAGTTCTTTTGCGCCTCGGCCCGGGTGAGCACGTGGCGCTTGGCGGCCTTGACCAGGTCCGCCGGGACGCCGTGCCTGGCGGTGTGCGACAGGATCCCGCGTAGCTCGCCCAGCAGCTTGTGGGGATCCCCTCCCCGGGGGAAGGCGGCGACCGCAAAGCCGAGGCTCGCTGGCCACATGCCCTCGGTGTCGAAGCCGGCTTCCAGGGCCCTGCCGGTTGGCACCAGGTCGCTGTAGAGCTTGCCGCGCTGGTTACTGAGCGCCTGCGAGAGCACCTGCAGCGCGGCGTATTCCTTCGCGCTGGCATAGCCCGGCATGCGGAAGGCGACCAGCACGAGGCCGTAGGGCTGATCGATCTTCGAGTTGATGGTGACGGGCTTGACCGGCTGCAGCTTGAACTGCGGCCGCTGCGGGAGCTTCTTCGCCTTGATGTCGCCGAACTGCGAGCGGATCTCCTTCAGCGCCGCGGCGGGGTCGACGTCACCGGTGACCACCAGGGTCGCGTTGTTGGGCGCGTACCACTGGTCGTAGAAGTGATGCAGCATCGCGCCGGTGGTCTTGTTGAAGGACGGACGGGTGCCGAGAGCGTCGTGTGCGTAGGGCGTCCCGGCGAACATGCGCGCCAGGATCTTCTTGTAGGCGCGGTACTCCGGCTGCGACAGGTCGCGCGCGACCTCCTGCTCGATCGCCCCGCGCTCCTTCTTCCACAGCGACTCCTTGTCCAGGACCCCGCGCATGCGCGTGGACTGGATGTGCAGGGCCAAGCCGAGGTACTGCTTCGGCACGGTGAAGAAGTACTGGGTCACGCTCTGCTGGGTGTCGGCGTTGAAGCCGCCGCCCATGGCGGCGCCGATGGCGGAAAGTTGCGCGGCCGACAGGCCGGGGCTGCCCCGGAACATCATGTGCTCCTGGGCGTGCGCGGTGCCGGGAAACCCCTTGGGCGCCTCGTTCGAGCCGACCTTGTAGTTCATCACGGTGGTGACCACGGGGGCCAGGTGGTTGGGGACGATGACCACCTGCAATCCGTTGGACAGGGTCGCGCGGACCACGCCATCCGGCGCCGGGGAGCTGCGGCCCGGAGAGGGAGCAGCAATGGCCGGCAGGGCGAGAAAAGCGAGAATCGCCGGGATCAGAACGCCAAGGCGACGGCGGGCGAGGCGGGCTCGCCGGGGAGGATGTGCAAGCTTCACGTGTGACCCTTTCTTCCGATGATGCGCCGACAGACCGAACCAGTCACCGACCTTCCAGAAGGTAGTACAGAGGACCGCAACCGCCCGCCCGAGTTCAACCCGGACGGCGATCAGCGCTTGATCGGCGTGATCTTGGAGCCCTCGAGGGTGAGGTTGTACATCAGGCCCTGCTGGCCGATGACGAAGCCGACGATCGGCTGGTTCAGCTTGCGGGCATCGACCGATCCGCTGGCGCCCAGCTTGATGAGCGTCACCGAGCCGTCGACGCCGACATCCCAGCCGCTGCTCTTGCGGAAGCGCTCCAGCGCCTTGCGCTCCAGGAAGACCAGAATGATGTCCTTCTTCTGGACCCCGAGCTGAAAGCCGATGGAGCCGGCAGCGATGCTGTAGTAACCGGCGGTGTGGCCGTGGATGCGCAGCGCGCCCTCGCCGTACTCGCCGCCGATGCCGAACCCGGCCTTGATCACGCCCGGGAAGACCAGCACGCCACGGGCACGCTGGAGCAGGGCCTTGCCACCGTCGACCTGCTTGTCGAAGCGGGCCAGGGCGGCGTCGACTCTGGCGTCGATCTCCTTGCCCGTCGCGGCCCGCGCGGGTGACGAGAGACCGGCTGTGACCACGATCAGTATCGTTAGCAGGCCCGCCAGCCGGATTCCGGGTCGAGTGGACATGGGGCACTTCCTCCGACGTGGAGCCGCGGGCCCGGTGCCCGCGGGGAAACGCGCCGGATCATAGCATGCGAAACCGGGACGCGCCTCAGCCGCGGCTGACGGACGGATCCCGCGCCATGGCCTCGAGCCGGCTGATGCGATCCTCGGTCGAGGGGTGGGTCGAAAACAGCTTCGCCAGGCGGTGTCCCGCCAGCGGGTTGACGATGAACAGGTGTGCGGTGGAGGGGTGATCCACGGCCGCCTGCATCGGCTCGCTCCGATTGGCGGTCTCCAGCTTGCGCAGCGCGTCGACCAGCCAAAGGGGATGGCCGGTGAGCTTCGCCGCGCCCGCGTCGGCGCCGAACTCCCGGGAGCGGGAAACGGCCAGCTGGATCAGCGTCGCCGCCAGCGGCGCCAGGATCATCATCGCCAGCGCGCCGAGGATGCCGCCGCCCTCGTCGTCGTCCCGGGAAAAGCCGCCGAAGAGCAGTGCCCACTGGGCCATGCTGGCGAGCATCGCGATGGCGCCGGCCATAGTGGCGGCGATCGCGCTAATGAGGGTGTCCCGGTGGCGCACGTGGCTGAGTTCGTGCGCCAGCACGCCGGTGAGCTCTTCACGGTTCATCATGCGCAGCAGGCCGCGAGTCGCCGCCACTGCCGCGTGCCGAGGGTCACGGCCGGTCGCGAAGGCGTTGGGGCTCTCGGTGTCGATGACATAGACGCGTGGCATGGGCATGTCCGCGCGCCGGGCCAGGTCGCGAACGACCTCGTGCAGCTGCGGCTCCTCGTCGGAGCCGGCTTCCCTGGCACGATACATCGACAGCACGAGGCGGTCGGAGAACCAGTAGCTGCCGATGTTCATCACCCCGGCAAGCACCAGCGCGATGATCATCCCCGCGTTGCCGCCGATGAGCTTGCCGGCGACCAGCAGGACCCCGGTCAGGGCGCCCAGCAGCAGGGTGGTTCGCAATGCGTTCATAAAAGTGCCCTCTGGATAACGGCCATCCGGGACGAATATGGGGGCGAGTGGCGCATACTCAAGGCGTACCGGGGAGCTTCGGAAACAGTGTGCAGGGAGAAGGGCGCCTGCCATAGCTTCGACCTCGCCGCCGAGAATGCCATCTGCTTGAAACTTAAGAACTTAATAACTTAAGAAGGTAAAACTACGCCCAAGGGGCAGGCTCACCTGCCCCCGGACATTCAAGCGTTCTGGGTGCTGCCGTGCTCGGCCAAGCGCCGGAAATCCTCCACCGATTCGGGCGTGGCCGCGACCACCAGGTGATCTCCGACCCGCAGCCGGGTGTCGCCGTTGGGGATGATCTGCTTCTCGCCGCGGACCACGCTGACGATCAGGATGTCGGCGAATCCCAGCGAGCGGACTTCCTTTCCCGCGATGGGGGAGCCGGGCTCGATGTCCATGCTGTAGAGCCGCTCCGATTCCTCGCCCTCACTCAGGGGCACGGGCTGACCACTGGCCAGACGCTCGGTGAACTTGTTGAGGAAGATGTCCTCCTCCAGTTGCACCTGGCGCTTGCGCAGAAGCTGGGCGACGGTCTGATAGTACTGCTCGTGGTGAACCGGGCTTTCGGCCGGGCCGGCCACCTGGGCTTCGTACAGCGACGGGTACTTGATGCCGCGGGTCAGCGAGTACTGGATGATGTAGGCGATTGCGACCGCGAACATGGTCGGCATGATCAGCCGGTAGCCGCCCGTCATTTCGGCCACCATGACCAGCGAGGCGATCGGCACGCGAGCGGCGCCGGCGAACAACGATGCCATGCCCACCACCGCCAGCCCGGTGGCGCTTACGTCCTGTACCCCGAGCTCATGCAGCACCGCGGCGAACGCCGCACCCAGCAGGGCGCCGACGAACAGGCTGGGGGCGAACACCCCGCCGGAGCCGCCCGAGCCGATGCTGAGCGAGAGCGTCACGATCTTGCCCATCGACAGCAGCAGCATGAACCAGATCGCCATGCCGGCACCGCCCTGGAGCGCAAGCTGGATGAAGCCGTAGCCGCCCGCCAGGATCTGGGGGACGACAATGCCGATCAGGCCGACGATCAGGCCGCCGATGGCCGGCTTGACGTGCGGGGGCAGCTTGATCTTCACGAAGCCGTCGCGCACGTAATAGAACACGCTCGGCAGGAAGGATCCCACCAGGCCGGCGAACACCGCCAGGAGGCCGTACCAGATCAGGCTCGGCGCACTGGTGAAACCAATGTTGGACGGCAGGATGAACAGCGGCGTCCAGCCCTCGAAGATGCCGGTGATGGCGTAGGCCACCGCGGCGCCGATCAGGGTGTAGATCAGAGCGCCGCCCTCGAAGGCGACGCTGGAATAGAGGATCTCGACCCCGAAGATGGCGGTGCCGAGCGGGCTCTTGAAGATCGCGGACAGGCCCGCGGCCATGCCCACCAGCACCAGAAACCGCCGCTCGTCATGCGGCAGCTTGAGAAAGGTGCCGAGGATCGAGCCGACACCGGCGGCGATCTGGGCCGTCGGACCCTCGCGGCCGGCCGAGCCGCCGGATCCGATGGTGATGGCGCTGGCAACCGACTTGATCAGCGGGATGCGTGCGCGGACATAGCCGTCGGTCCGATGAAACGCCTTGACCGCGGCGTCCGTGCCGTGCCCCTCCGCTTCGGGTGCCCAGGTGTAGACCAAAAAGCCCGACAGCAGGCCGCCGAGCGTGGTGGCGACCGGGATCAGCCACAGCAGGTGAGGGATCTCCGGCAGGTGTCCGAGCTGATGGGCGGTCTCGACGGTGAGGTCCTTGTACCCGCTGATCGGCGTCAGGAGAAGCTGCTCCGCGGTGTGCAGCATCCACAGAAAGAGTTGGGCGCCGAGGGCGCCGATCACGCCGAGGATGATGCTCAGCAGGACGAGGCGGGTGGTCTTGTTGAGTCTTAGCAACCAGTTCATGGCCGGATGGTCTGTCCCCCCTTTCCTGAGGTGGCGAGCGTCGGGACCGGGCGGAGAGCCGCGGGGGCACGCACGGGACCACCGGAAGGCGGCCGCCCGGTACGGGACGTGCACGTCCGCTGTCCATCCACGACATGCGTCGCTCGTCGGCGAGCCGAATAGAGGGCGCCATAGCCCGTCTTCAGCAACCCCTGGGCCCGCTGGTACGTCGCGAAGAGTCTCGACGAAAGAATAAAAAAACAGACCGGCTGGCCGGGAAGGTCAGCGGGACGCGCGGCATTATACCGCGAAACGCCGGCGTTGTCGGCACGGCATTTCCGAGGCGGCATATCCACGTGAATCCCGACGCCGGCACGTGGTACTTTGCGGGGACATGAGCCGCGTCCCCTCCGTGTTCCGCCGGCCCGGCGCGTCACGGCGAGCGCCCCGCGCCCGGCCGGGTCCCGCAGGTATCCTGCTCACCTGCCTGCTGGTGTGCCTGCTGGCGAGCCCGCCGGCCGCGGCCAACACCGTGGTCGACGCGATCCTCGCCGCGGACGCGGCGCTGATCGGGCTGACGGCGCGTGCTCCGGGAACGCCCGCGCATCGGCCCGGGCTTGCGGTCTCGGCAGGCCGTTTCGATATCGTCCAGCGGCACGATCCCGCCACCATGGGCTCGCTGGAGTATCGGGCGGGGCGCCCGCTGGTCTGGAAGCTCCGACCGGAGGTCGGCGCAGCGGCCACCACGGACGGCGGGGCTTTTGTCTACGGCGGTCTGCGCTACGTCTGGCGCGCGGGCCGCCACTGGCGGCTCGCGGCGGACATGGCGCTGGCCGCGTACCACCGCGGTGCCGGAAAGCGGCTCGGCAGCGACGTGCTGGGACGGTCCGGCGTCGAGGCGGGCTGGTGCGGGGCGCGGGGTCGTTGCCTGATGCTGGGTTTTCATCACATGTCGCATGATCACCTCTTCAGCCACTACAATCCCGGCGTCGAGATCCTGCGGCTGACCCTGGTATGGCCGCTGGACGCCCCGCCCGGGGGATTTCCCGGGGCTCGGGATGCCCCCTAGGGTGGGACGGGGCGCGGGTTCGCACCGCCGCGCGAAGTTGTAAAACTGTGATCGCGATCAGGGAACCCCGGGGTCATGCTGCGATTCTGTCACGTGCCCGCTCACCCGGCCGTGGCGACGCGTTGTCCGGCCATACAGGGAGTTGTTGACATCTTGTGACAGGCGAATTCAGAATGCATTTGTAACAGACTGAACATAATGAACTTACGGTTCTGCGATCCAGGGACGGCTTCCCGCAGGCGCCGACCGGATCGGCAAGGGGTCATGGAAAAAGCAACAATAACCCTGGGGGTGGGTTCTGCTTTCCTCTCTCAAGAAGAAGCCCGCGTCCGGTGAGCTGAGCGGGCTGCATTGGACGACGTCCGACTTGTCCCTGGCGCGCATCAGCCGCGAGAGGGCGGGCATTCCCCGCCTGCTGGACTGCAGGCACCGGCCGTTGGAGGCCGGTGAGTCGGTCGAGCGCGGCCTGGGCGCGCTGATCGGCCAGACGGGTGTCAGGCGGTCGCTGTTCAACGCCGTCCTCGCACCGTCCGATTACCAGCTGCTGCTGGTGGAAGCCCCGGACGTCGAACCCTCCGAGCTCAAGCAGGCCGTGCGCTGGCGGGTCAAGGACCTGATCGACTTCCACATCGACGACGCCATCCTGGACGTGTTCGACATCCCGGGTCAGCCCGTGCGTGGCCGCGGGCGCATGATGTACGTGGTCGCCGCCCGCAGCTCCCTGCTCAGCCAGCGCATCGCCGTGCTCGAGGGGCTCTCCCTGCGGCTCGAGCTCATTGACATCGCGGAGCTGGCGTTGCGCAACGTCGCCGCGCTAACCAGCGAGGACGTCTCGGGTGTGGCGCTGCTCTACCTGGCGCCGGAGTACGGCCTGATCACCGTGACCCGGCAGTCGACCCTGTACCTGGCGCGCACCCTGGATACCGGGCACACGGCGCTGGCGGGTTTCGGCGACGCCGGAGAGACCCTCGACACGGGCGGCGGCGCGCTCGAGAGCGTGGTGCTGGAGATCCAGCGCTCGCTGGATTACTACGACAGCCATTTTTCGCAGGCGGCGGTCGGGAAACTGTACGTGATCGCACCCTCGGACGCGGGGTCGATCGCGAGCGCGCTGGACAGCGCCCTGGGGATGACCGTCCGCCACCTCGACCTGCGCGAGCTGATGGAGTGCCCCGACGATCTGGAGCTGGAACGGCAGGCCCGCTGCATGCTGGCGGTGGGCGCGGCACTCCGGCATGAGCAGGCGACGCTATGATGCAACAGGTCAATCTCTACCAGCCGATCCTGCGCAAGCAGAAGAAGATCTTCTCGGCTGTGACGATGCTGGAGATCGGCGCCATCTTCGTGCTCGGCCTGCTCGCGATCTACGCCTACGGCCTCTGGCAGGGGCGGGCCCTGCACCAGGAGGTCGTGCGCCTGCAGGCGCAGCGCAAGGCGAGCCAGCAGCGCCTGGAGACGCTTTCGCGGCAGCACAAGAGCACCTCGCCTAGCGCCATCCTGGAGCACCGCCGCAAGCGGCTGGTTGCCGAGAAGCAGCGCAAGCAGCAGGCCCTGGCCCTGCTGCAGGGCCGGACGGTGGGCAACACCACCGGGTTCGGCGCGCGTTTCCGTGGTCTGGCGCGGCGCCGGCTCAACGGTCTCTGGCTGACCGACATCGACATCTACGACGGCGGCAGCCAGATGACGCTCGCCGGCGAGACGTACTCGGACAAGCTCGTGCCCCGCTACCTGCAGATCCTGGGCAAGGAGCAGAGCTTCCAGGGCACCGATTTCCGCAAGGTGGCGCTCCGGCGTGACGACAAGCACTCCTGGCTGATCGACTTCCGCATGAGCACTGCGGCGAAAAAGAAGGAGGGCGGCAAATGAGGCGGTACCTGCAGCGCCTGGCCGCTCGCTTCGACGCGCTCACGCTGCGCGAGCGCACGCTGGGTGTGGTCACGGTGCTGGTGGTGCTGGGGGTGCTGTGGAACATGCTGCTGATGGCGCCGATGCAGCGCTATCATTCCCGCGAGCAGGCCCGCCTGAAGCAGCTGCGCCACCGCATCAGCCAGCTGGACCGGCAGAGCGCCAGGCTGGTCCAGTCCAGCGGCGGAGGCTCCAACGCCGCGCTCAGGAAACAGATCGCGGCGCTGCAGACAGACATCGCCGGGCTCGATACCCGGCTGCACAAGGCCGGCGCCGGGCTGATCGATCCGAAGGACATGCCGCGGGTGCTGGAGAAGGTCCTCGAGCGCCAGAAAGGGCTCAAGCTGACCGAGTTGCACGGGCTTCCGGCGAAGCCCCTGCTGCCGGCGGGCAAGAAGGGAGACCCGCCGCGGGCGCAGGTCTACCGCCACGGCATCGTGATCGAGTTCGACGGCAGCTACCTGGCGACGATGCGCTACCTGGAGTCGCTGCAGAAGCTCAAGTGGCGATTCTTCTGGGACCGCGTCGACTTTCAGGTCAAGCACTGGCCACGGGCGCACGTGCGCCTGGTGGTCTACACGCTGGGACTGAGGGAGGGCTGGGTCGGTGTCTGACCGCGGGACCGCAGCCCGGGTACTGATGGCGCTGGCCGCGGGCGCGGTGCTGTGTGCCACGGGGCCCGCCGCGGCCGCCCGCCTGGGGGATCCCACGCGGCCCACGCCCGTGCATCCGCACGGATCCCGGCACCACGCGCAGCGCTGGCGACTCGACTACACGCTGGTGGGGCCGGACCGCCGCGTGGCGGTGATCAACGGCAGCACCGTTGTGCCCGGCCACCTGGTGGACGGGGCGCGCCTGGTCCGGGTCGGCCCCGGGCACGTGGTGCTGCGTTACCACGGACGCAGGATCGAGGTGACGATGACCACGAGCGCAGTCAAGAGTCCCGCACGGCACCAAGCCCCGGAGGAGTAGCGACCGTGACTACAAGAATCGTCTCGCTGTCGGCCCTGGTCTGCGCGGCGGCACTGGTCGCCGGATGTGCCACGACCTCCGGCGGCCCCGGCGCCGGGCCGGGCCAGGCATCGCAGGGCAGCTCCTCTGGCACGCGGCACGGGCAGACGCAGCAGAACAGCAGGCCCGCGGTACCGGGGGACGTCTCGGCCGCGCTGATGCCACCGGTGCAGGTGGGCGCGGGCGGCAGCAGCGGCGGCGCGGCGGAGACCCCGCCCGCGCAGCAGCGCTTCGACATCGACGTCCATGACATGCCGGCGCAGAAGTTCTTCGTCGGGCTGGTCAAGGACACGCCGTACAACATGACGGTCAACCCGAAGGTCAAGGGCCGGATCTCGCTGACCCTCAAGAACGTCACCATCCCGGAAGTCATGCAGACCGTCCAGGACGTGTACGGCTACGACTACCGCAAGACCGCGGCCGGCTACCAGGTGATGCCGGCGGCGCTGCAGACCCGGATCTACCAGGTGAACTACCTGGACGTGGTGCGCAACGGGGATTCCCGCACCCGGGTCAGCTCGGGCCAGTCGACCAACGAGATCGGGCCCAACGGAGAGCGGCTGCAGCCGGGGCGATATACCGGGACCGGGACCAACCAGACCCAGGAGGCCGTGGGGCTGGCCGGCAGCGAGATCCAGACCACCAGCAAATCGGACTTCTGGAAGAGCCTCAAGGGCAGCCTCGATGCCATGATCGGGGACAAGCACGGTCGCAAGGTCGTGATCAGCGCCGACTCGGGGCTGGTGGTGGTGCGCGCCATGCCCGATGAGCTGCGCCAGGTGCACGACTTCCTCAAGCGCCTGCAGAAGAACGTGCAGCGCGAGGTGGTGCTGGAAGCCAAGATCCTGGAAGTGACCCTGAACAAGGGCTTCCAGGCGGGCATTAACTGGGGCGCCCTGAGTCGCCACGGCAGCGACAGCTACTTCGCCGGCCAGGTCGCGGGCCAGAACCTGTTCCAGAATGGCGCCTCGGCTCTTGCGGGCACGCCGCTGAGCATCAACCCGGGCAGCGGCGGCGGCTTTACGGGCTTCAACAGCACCGCGGTGGGGGGCACCTTCGCGCTGGCCCTGAACCTGTCGGACTTCAACGCGGTGATCGAGCTGCTGCAGTCCCAGGGCGACGTGCACGTGCTGTCCAGCCCCCGGGTGGCGACCGTGAACAATCAGAAGGCGGTGATCAAGGTGGGCTCGGACGAGTTCTTCGTGACCGGCGTGAGCAACAACACCGTCACGGGGACGGCGACCACCAGCAACCAGAACATCCAGCTCACGCCGTTTTTCTCCGGCATCGCGCTCGACGTCACGCCGGAGATCGACCGGAACGGCAAGGTGATCCTGCACGTGCACCCGACCGTGAGCCAGGTCACGGACCAGACCAAGCAGATCACGGTCGGCGGGCAGAAGCAGAGCCTGCCGCTGGCGCTGAGCAACGTGCGCGAGTCCGACAGCATCGTGCGCGCCGCCAACGGCCAGGTGGTCGTGATCGGCGGGCTGATGCAGGACAAGACCAACACGACCCACTACTCGACACCGATCCTGGGCGACATCCCGCTGATCGGCAATCTCTTCCGCCAGGTCCAGCACACCAAGCAGAAGAGCGAGCTGGTGATCCTGCTCAAGCCCGTGGTGGTCAACAACCCCGACGTGTGGAAGGACCAGGTGAAAGGCGCGCAGCAGCGCGCGCACGAGGTTAACCCGGAGTTCAAGTGGCCGTCCGGCGCGTCCGCATCCAACTGAGGCCCTTCGGGGCGTCCCGCGGGGCGCGGCCGGCCGCGCATGCCGGCGACGCGGGAGTGGCGTGATGTATCTGGAGCATTTCGGCCTCAACGAGCCGCCCTTCAGCATCACGCCGGACACCGGCTACTTCTTCGCCGGATCCGACCACCAGGCAGCGCTCAACATGCTGCTGGTGGCGCTGCGCAGCGGCGAGGGCTTCCTCAAGCTGGTCGGGGAGGTGGGCCTCGGCAAGACGCTGCTGTGCCGCAAGCTGCTGGCGGCGCTGGAGGACGGGTTCGTCACCGCCTACATCCCCAACCCGGAGATCACGCCCAAGGCGATGCACGTACTGCTGGCCGAGGAGCTGGGCTTCCGGGTCAGCGCCTCGTCCACCCAGGAACGTCTGTACAAGGCGATCACGCAGCGGCTGGTGGACAATGCCCGCGAGGGCCGGCGCACGGTGCTGCTGCTCGACGAGGCGCAGGCGCTGAACGACCAGACCCTGGAATCGGTGCGGCTGCTGAGCAACCTGGAAACCGAGAAGTACAAGCTGCTGCAGGTGGTCCTGGTGGGGCAGCCGGAGCTGGAGCGGCGGCTCAACCGGCGCAACATCCGCCAGCTCCGTCAGCGCATCACCTTCAGCCATCGCCTGCGCCCGTTCGACCGTGACACCTTCGAGGCCTACGTAGCCCACCGCCTGTCGGTGGCCGGCTACCGCGGGCCGGCTCTGTTCTCGGCTGCGGCACTGCGGATCATCTACCATGCCAGCGGCGGCGTGCCGAGATTGATCAACATTCTCTGCCACAAGGCGTTGCTGGCGGCCTATGGGCCGGGTGCCTTTCGCGTCACCCGCGGCCACGCCCGGGACGCGGTGGCCGATACCGAGGGCGCGAACGGGCACCGCGCCGGGAGGATCCTGGGCGGACTGCGAAGTCATGGCTACGCGCTGGTCGCGGCCCTGGCGGTGAGCCTGGGACTGGCCTGGCTGCTGGGAGGACTCTTTTGAGCCTGCTGAACCGCATGCTGCGTGACCTGGCGCAGCGCCAGCCGGCCGGTGGCGGCGAGCTCGCCGGCGTCCGGCCGGTGGGCCCGCGTCCGGCGCGACGCTGGCCACGGCAGGTCGCGTTTTTCGCCGTCGCTGTCGTGCTGTTGACGGGACTGATGCTGGGGGGGCGCTCTTTCTGGCTGCAGTTGCACCGTGCCGGCGGGCCGGCGCGCGCCGCGGACGGGAGGGCTGCCGCGACGGCAGGCGCACCGGTCCCGGAAGCCGTTGCCCGGGTCGGCGACAGCAGCCACGACGCATCGGCTTCCGGCGGGCCCGCGAAGGCCGACGCGCAGCCGAAGCCGGCCGTCTCCCGCCTGACCGGCGTCGCGCAGGGCAGCGGCAAGTCCGCCTGGCTGACCCTGAGCTTCAGCCGCGATGTCGACTATCGCGTGGAGCATGGCAAGAGCGCGGACAAGGTCCGCGTGATCCTGCCCCACGTCACCGCGCCGAACCCGTTGCCGGTGCTGGACACGGGCCGGGACGGCGTGCAGGGCGCGAGCCTCGAGCAGAGCCAGGGAAACCTGGTGGTGGCGATCCGGCTCACGCCCGGGACGCAGCTGCAGGACAGCTACCAGCCTCCGGCCGGGGGCCAGCCGGCGAGCCTCGCGCTGGCGCTGTCCGGCCCACCGGCGGCTTCCGCCGAGCAGGGCGGAACATCCGCGCCGCCGGCACATCCGGCAGCAGCGAAGGCGGCCGCGACGGAATCCGCCTCGTCCCCGGCGCCGGGCGGCGGCAAGGGGGGCGGCGCGAAGCCGGCGGACAGCTCGACGGCCGCGCGGTCCCCGGCGGCCCGCGGGGACGGCAGCGAGGCGCCGTCGCAGGGCCGCGGGCAGCGGGTTGCCAGCGCCGCAGGGACCGCGACCGGAGCATCCGGCGGGGCACCGGTCATGGAAAAGCACCGCGACGTGCCGGACACGCGGCAACGCGTGCAGCATTTGATCCAGCGCGGTGACAAGGCGCTGGGCCGGGGACAGCTGGCCACCGCGGAAGCCGACTACCGATCCGCGCTGCGGGCAGACCCGCACTCGCGCCGGGCGCGCCAGTCGCTGGCCGCGCTGATGATCCACGAGCAGCGCTACCACGCGGCGGCGCGACTGATCGACCGGGGGTTGGCGGGCGACCCGCACTATTCGCCCTACGTGCGCCTCAAGGCGAGGGTGCTCGCCGCCGGCAAGGGCCCGAAGGCGGCCCTGGCGCTGCTGGAGAAGTCGCCCCCGGCGGTCGAGGACGATCCCGCATACCACGCGCTGATGGCGGCCCTGTACCAGCAGACCGGCCAGTACGCGCGCTCGGTGCACGAGTACCGGGCGCTGGTCGAGGTCAACCCGGATGCCGGCGTGTGGTGGCTGGGCGCCGCCATCTCGCTGGAGGGGGAGCAGCATCCGCGGGCCGCGCTGCAGGCCTATGAACGGGCGCGGGGCACCAACAGTCTCGGCCCGCGCCTGCTGGCCTACGCCAATTCGCGCATCAAGGCGCTGAAGAAGACCGCGGCCGGCACGGCCGGATCGGGGAGTGCAGGATGAGCGCAGTACGTCAGAAGATCCGCATCGGCGACATGCTGGTGTCGCACAAGGTGATCTCGGAGCAGCAGCTCCAGGACGCCCTGGCCGAACAGAAGAAGACCGGGCGCAAGCTGGGCCGCGTGCTGATCGAGCTCGGCTTCATTTCCGAGGACCAGCTGCTCGACTTCCTCTCGCGCCAGCTCGGCATGCCGGTGGTGGACCTGCGCCACTACAGGTTTTCGCCGGACGTGGTGCGCAAGCTGCCGGAGACCTACGCCCGGCGCTACCGGGCGATCGTGCTGGCCGATACCGACAGCGGCATGTTGGTGGGGATGGTCGATCCCACCGACATCTTCGGCTACGACGAGCTCAGCCGGATCCTCAAGCGCCCGATCAAGCAGGCGCTGGTGCGCGAGAGCGACCTGCTGCGGGCGATCGACACCGTCTACCGGCGCACCGAGGAGATCTTCAGCCTGGCCGAGGAGCTCGGTGAGGAGCTGTCCCGGAGCGACTATGACCTGGCGCGGCTGCTGGAAGAGGAGGGGGACGCCGACGCCCCGGTGTCGCGCCTGCTGCAGTCGATGTTCGAGGACGCGGTGCAGGTGCACGCCTCGGACATCCACATCGAGCCGGACGAGTCGGTGCTGCGCATCCGCCAGCGCGTGGACGGCGTGCTGCAGGAGCAGATCATCGAGGAGCGCCGGATCGCGTCCGCCCTGGTGACCCGCCTGAAGCTGATGTCCGGGCTGGATATCTCGGAGAAGCGTCTGCCCCAGGACGGGCGCTTCAACATCCGCGTCAAGAACAGCAGCATCGACGTGCGCCTGTCGACCATGCCGATCCAGCACGGCGAGTCCGTGGTCATGCGGCTGCTGGACCAGTCCCACGGC